>Ga0307479_10005341_pt1 | contig 11760 bp, 9 predicted proteins | sample atmos_gasesECM4C_FD_203743 | JGI IMG/M metagenome (GOLD analysis project Ga0307479, IMG submission 203743) | Hardwood forest soil microbial communities from Morgan-Monroe State Forest, Indiana, United States - atmos_gasesECM4C_515 | ecosystem: Environmental > Terrestrial > Soil > Temperate... | reverse complement strand
AGGCGGCCCTCCTGGCGGTCCTCGATGTCGGGCGGCTCCGGTAGGCCGGCGTGGATCTCTTCGAGGAGCTTTGCCGCTTCCTGGATCTCGAAGGCGGCGACACCGAGGGCGGTCTGCGCCCTGGCGACGGTCCAGGGCGGCGGGTCAGGGGGTTGGGATGAGGGCGGGGTAGACTCCGGGGAGCCGGGTATGGGGTTGCCTCCTGTGCCTGGTCAGGTCCCGGTGTCGGCTCATCCCCTTCACCGGGGCCGCTTCGTGTGTTGTGGGGAGGAGCGGTCCTCCCCTCTCAAGGAGGACCGTACAGCGGTTCAGGCCGGCTGGCGCCGGCCACACAAGAACGGAGCACTACCCCAAGACGCGGTCGTTTCCGTCGTCTGGCAGGACCCTGGTACGATCTCGTGCATGACTCGACGGACTCGTTGTGAGGGGTACGGGTGGCTGCGGCCGGCACGGGCCGCCCGCGCCCTGGCAGGAGTGGCGGCGCTCACCGCGGTAACCGCCGCATCGGCGGTGCCGCCTGGGATGCCCGCGGGGTTGGCGCGGCTGGCCATGCCCGCGGCAGACGCGCGGCTGGGCATGGCCGCGGGGGCGGCGGCGAGCGAGGGCGGTGACCTTGGCGAGGAGCGCGGCGCGGAGCCGCGAACGGCGCCGGCGGTCCGGCAGGCGAGGCGCACCTCCGGGCTGCAGGTGGGCGATCCGGCGCCGGACGCCGTGCTGGAGACGCTCGACGGCGACCACATCCGGGTGTCCAGCCTCCAGGGCAAGGTCGTGGTGCTCGACTTCTGGGCCACCTGGTGCGGCCCCTGCGTCGCCGCCTTGCCGAACCTGCGGCGGCTGGTCCAGGAACACGCGGGCCAACCCTTCGTGATGGTCAGCGTCAGCGGCGACGGCAACGGCCGCAAGCTGCGCGAGTTCGTCGCCAATCACGAGCTCGGCTGGACCCAGTGCTGGGACGGCAACGGCGACGTCCAGCGCCGCTATGGGGTGCGAGGGTTCCCGACCACCTTCCTGATCGATCGCGAGGGCCGCATCCGCCTCGTCGAGAGGGGCTTCAGCCACGGCGCCGAAGGGGCCCTGGGCCGCGAGGTCGACAAGGCGCTCGCGGCGCCGGCGCCGGCGGACGCGGCGCCCAAGGTCGGCGACCAGGCCGCCGGGCCGGGCCGCCTTCGTCCGGCCGCCGGCGGCGCCGGCGCCGCCTTTCTCGACGGCGCGGCGCGCGCGCTCCACCCGGCCTCAGGACGCTGATGGCCGCGGCCGAGCCGCAGGCGGCGGCGCCAGCCTCCCCTCACCAGCTCGACGAGTTCGCCGGCCACTGGCAGGACGAGGCCGAGGCCGCCTACCTGTATCGCGTGCTGGCCGCCGCCGAGGCCGACCCGCACCAACGCGAGCTCTACGGCCGCCTCGCCGACGTCGAGGAGCGGCACACCCGCATCTGGGGCGACCTGCTGCGGAGCCACGGCCGTCCGCCGGCGAGCTTCCGCCCCGGGGCGCGCGCCCGCTCGTTGGCCCTCCTCGGCCGCACGCTGGGCCCGCGGGTACTGCTGCCGCTGCTCCTCGCCGAGGAGGGGCGCGAGGTCCGCGCCTATCTCGACATGCACCGCGGCCTGCCGCCCGGCGCCACCGGGCAGGCGGAGGCGCTGCTCCTGGCGCGCGAGTCGGCCGATCACGCCACCACCCTGGGCGAGATCGGCGGCGGCGGCCCCGAGCCCTGGCATCGCATCGGCTCGGGCGGCTTCCTGCGCAACGTCGTCTACGGCTTCAACGACGGCCTCACCGCCAACTTCGGCCTGGTGGCGGGGGTCATCGGCGCCACCGCGGCGGCGCAGTACCGCACGGTGATCGTGGCCGGGGTCGCGGGGCTGATCGCCGACGCCCTGTCGATGGGCGCGAGCGGCTATCTCGCGGCGAAGAGCGAGCAGGAGGTCTACACCAACGAGATCGGCATGGAGCGCGCCGAGGTCGAGCTGATGCCCGAGGTCGAGCGCGACGAGCTGGCGCTGATCTACGAGCTCAAGGGCATGGCCAAGGACGAGGCGCACCGGCGGGCGACCGAGATCATGGCCGATCCGCGGCGCATGCTGGCGGAGCAGGTACGCGAGGAGCTCAAGATCGGCGAGCAGGCGACCTCGCCGCTGCGCGAGGGCTGGACCACCGGGGCCGCCACCGCGATCGGCGCCATCATCCCGGTGCTGCCGTTCTTCATCGCCCACGGCGGCAGCGCCGTCGCCGCCTCCTTCACCATCGCCATGCTCTCCCATTTCCTGGTGGGAGCGGCCCGCTCCATCTTCACCGGCCGCGGCGTCTTCCGCTCCGGCTTCGACATGTTCGTGGTCGGCATGGGCGTCGCCGCCATCGGCTACTTCGTCGGCGACTGGATCTCCCACCTCTTATAGGAGTGCCCATGACACCGCCCGAGCAGAACATTCAATGAAGCTCGAGGCACTGAATCCGATGCTGCGCACCTGGGATATTCGCGCCTCCATCTCCTTCTACACGGAGCTTCTCGGCTTCGAGTGCGAGAACTTCGACGAGGAGTTGGGTTGGGCATCGCTCAAGCGCGATGGTGCCGCCGTCATGCTCTCGGGCCCCAACCAGCACGAAGGAGACCAGGCGCCGGCATTCACGGGCTCGCTCTACCTGCGCACCGATGACGTCGACGGTCTCTGGCAACGTCTCAAGGACGCCGCCCGGGTCTGCTATCCGATCGCCGACTTCGACTACGGGATGCGCGAGTTCGCCATTTACGATAACAACGGCTACCTCCTGCAATTCGGTCAGGAGCGCGAATCCTGACGCGTCGGCCGGGGCCAGAGTCGGCGCGCCTGCGGTTCGAGGGCGAGCCTCACCGCCACAGACGCTCGTCGATGCGAAGCTGGTCTGCAATCACGTCGTCGAAGTCGCAGTCCTCTTGCCAGGTACCGGCGACGTCGCCGAGATCGCGCTGCCGCAGCGGCGTCTCACTCAGACCGGCGCCTCGCACGAGGGCTTCGATGGCGACGGCGTTGAGACTCTTGCCTTCGGTCTCCGCACGCCGGCGCAGCTCCGCGTCCAGGATGGGTGGGATGCCCCTCAGGGTGTACTGCATTCAGATAGTGTAGGCGACCGGCCTGGGTTCTCAGCTGGCGGCCTTGGCGGGCTGGTAGGTGCCGGGGACGATCCGGGCGGAGATCGAGAGGCGATTCCAGGCGTTGATGGCGGCCACCGCAAGGGTCAGGTCGGACAGCTCCTTCTCGCTGAAGTGCGGCCGCACCTGGTCGTAGACCGCATCGCCCGCGTGGCCGTCGGCGATCAGGGTCACGGCCTCCGTCCAGGCCAGGGCGGCCCGTTCCCGATCGGTGTAGTACGGGCACTCGCGCCAGGCGTCCAACGAATAGAGGCGCTGCTCGCCCTCGCCCTGGGCGCGCAGGTCCTTCCAGTGCATGTCCAGGCAGTAGGCGCAGCCGTTGATCTGTGAGGCCCGCAGCTGGCAGAGCAGCAGCAGCGGCTGCTCCAGGCCACACTGCTGAATGTATCGGTCCAGGGCGTCCATGGCGTCGAAGACGCCGGGGGCGGCTTTGGCGTAGCTGAGGCGTGCCTTCATCTGTCCTCCTCGCGTGCTGTTCGATGGACGTAGGTCCGGCCCGGCAGTCGATGGGGGGCCGTGGCGGCCCGCTCCTGCGAGGACGATGGTAGCCAGGATTGGACTTGCCTGACAGGTCCATTTTCGATATTTTCAATGGACCACTTCCATGGCCAAACGGACCACGCAGCTCGCGCTGACGCTGCCGCCGCGGGAGCCGGGCGCGCCGGCCGGCCGCTGGCTGTATGCCGCCCTACGCGCCGCGATCCTCGGCGGCCGGCTGCGTCCGGGCGCGCGGCTGCCGGCCACCCGCGACCTCGCCGGACACTATGGCCTGTCGCGGGGGACGATCGTCAGCGGGTTCGAGCAGCTCGCCTCGGAGGGCTACCTGGAAGCGCGGGTGGGCTCGGGCACCTATGTCGCCAGGGTGTTGCCCGACAGCCTGCTCGAGGCCGACCAGGAGGCCGCGGCGCTGCCGCCGTCTGCGGCCCGGGCCCGGCCGCGCCGGCTCTCGGCCTACGGCCGCCGGGTGCGTCCCTTCCCCGCCTTTCGCGGCGCCCCCGCGCGCGCCTTTCGCACCGACCTGCCCGCGCTGGACCTCTTCCCCACGACGCTGTGGGCGCAGGTCGCGGCGCGCCGCCTGCGCCGGGCTTCGACGACTCTCCTACTGGGCTGCAAGCCGCTGGGGTACAGACCGCTGCAGGAGGCGGTGGCGGGCTATCTCGCGGCCTCGCGCGGCGTGAGGTGCGTCCCTGACCAGGTCGCGATCGTCTCCGGCGTGCAAGAGGCGCTCGACCTGGTGGCGCGGCTGCTGCTCGATCCCGGCGACCGCGTGGCCATCGAGGAGCCGGGATACGTCGGCGCGGCCCTCGTCTTCGAGGCGCTCGGCGCGACCGTCGCTCCGGTCGGCCTGGATGGCGAGGGCATGCGCCTCGGCGACCCGTCCCTCGCGGGCGCGCGGCTCGTCTACGTGACTCCCGCTCACCAGTTTCCTTGCGGCGTCGGCATGAGCCTGCCGCGGCGCCTCGCCTTGCTCGAGTGGGCGCGGAGCTCGGGCGCGCTGATCTTCGAGGACGATTACGACGGCGAGTACCGCTACTCCGGGCGGCCGGTGCCGGCGCTGCAGGGCCTCGATCGTCACGGGCAGGTGCTGTTCGCCGGGAGCTTCAGCAAGGTGCTCTTCCCGGCGCTCCGGCTGGGATACCTGGTGGTGCCGGCCGACCTGGTGGACAGCTTCGCGGCGATGCAGTCGGTCACCAACCGGCATGCGCCGCTCCTCGAGCAGGCGGTGCTGGCGGACTTTATCGCCGGCGGGCACTTCGGGCGGCACGTCCGGCGCATGCGCCAGGTGTATGCGGAGCGGCTGGCGGCGCTCCTCGAGTGCGCCGCGGAGCGGCTTTCTGGGCTGCTCGAGATCTCGGGAGTGGAGGCGGGGCTGCAGACCGTCGGCTGGCTGCGCGGCGGGATCGACGGGGAGGCGGCGGCGGCGGCCGCGGCGCGGCACGGCGTGGAGGTCACGCCGCTCGGCCGCTACGCCCGCGGACCGCTGGCGCGGGACGGCTTGCAGCTGGGGTTCGCCGCCGTCGACACGCGGAAGATCAGGCGCGGGGTCGAGGACCTCGCCCTGGCGCTGGCGGGCGAGGTCGCTGCTCGCGCGCAGGGCGGCCATCGCGCCCGGGGTGTTCACGTAGCCGCCTACGGAGGTCGCGGCTCGCGCACAGGGCGGCCGCCGGCCCGCCGGTAAGCGCTGCCGCCGGGCCGCCGGTGAGCGCCGCGCGGCACGCGGCACGCCGCCTGTAGAATAGGCGCCCGCAAAGGAGGCCACATGCTCGATCGGCTCACCCGTCTTCTCCCCGCCGGGGCGCTCCTGGCGCTCCTGGCGCTCACCTGGGCGGCGGCGCCGGCCCCCGGGGCTTCGGCTCCCGCCCCAGCTCCGGCGCCCGCAGCGGCGACGTCTGCACCTGCCGCCGCGGCAGCGGCCAGCAGCCCGCGGCCGGCCGCGCCGGCGCCGCCGGTGGCGGCCGTCCATCCCTTCGAGGTGAAGTCGCCCAACGGCTCACGCATCGACGACTACTACTGGCTGCGTGACGACACCCGCAGCAAGCCCGAGGTCCTCGACTACCTGAAGGCCGAGAATGCCTACACCGACTCGGTCATGGCGCACACCCGGCCCGCGCAGGAGGTGCTCTACCAGGAGCTCCTGGGCCGCTTGAAGCAGGACGACTCGACGGTGCCGGTGCGCAAGAACGGGTACTGGTACTACGCGCGCTTCGAGGAAGGCAAGGAGTACCCGATCTACGCGCGCCGCAAGGGCGCCCCCGACGCTCCCGAGCAGGTGATGCTCGACGGCAACGCGCTCGCCGCGGGGCACGACTTCTTCCAGATCGCCGGCACCACGATGACCCGGGACGGCAGCGTGCTCGCCTACGGCGAGGACGTGAGCGGGCGGCGCCAGTACACCCTCCGCTTCAAGAACCTCGCGACCGGCGCGACGCTGGCCGACGCGATCCCCAACGTCGAGCCGGCCTTCGCCTGGGCCAACGACAACCGCACCGTGCTCTACGTCGAGAAGGACCCCGTGACCCTGCTCGGCGAGAGGCTGCGCAAGCACGTCCTCGGCACCGACCCCAAGACCGACAGGCTGGTCTACGAGGAGAAGGACCACGCCTTCTACATGTTCGTCGCCAAGAGCATCAGCGACCGCTTCCTGTGGATCGAGCTGCAGAGCACCGTGGCGACCGAGCAGTGGGCAGCGAGCGCCGACGACCCCAGCCTCGCCTTTCACGTCCTGGTGCCGCGCGAGCGCGACCACGAGTACCAGGCGCAGGACCTCGGCGCCGACCTCGTCCTGCGCACCAACTGGCGGGCGAAGAACTTCCGCATCGTGCGCGTGCCGATGGCGAAGATCGCCGACCGCGCCGCGTGGCGCGACGTGGTGGCCACCCGCGACGACGCGTTCGTCGAGGGTTTCACCGTCCTCAGGGACTACCTGGCGGTGAACGAGCGCTCGGGCGGTCTGCGCAAGATCCGCGTCGAGCGTTGGCGCGACGGCAAGGACTGGCTGATCGCGGCCGACGAGCCGACCTACACGTCGTCGCTGGGCGACAACCGCGAGCAGGACTCCCGCACGCTGCGTTACGAGTACACGTCGCTGACCACGCCGGAGAGCACCTTCGAGGTGGACCTGGCGACGGGGCAGAGGAAGCTCCTCAAGCGCGCCCCGGTGCTCGGCGGGTTCGATCCGGCCAACTACGCCTCGGAGCTCGCCTGGGCGCCGGCCCGCGACGGCAAGCGGGTGCCGGTCTCCATCGTCTACCGCAAGGGATTCGTGCGCGGCTCCGGGGCGCCGCTGCTGCAGAGCGGCTATGGCTCCTACGGCTTCTCGAACGATCCGGACTTCGATCCCAATCTCCTGTCGCTCTTGGACCGCGGCTTCGTCTTCGCCATCGCGCACATCCGGGGCGGCCAGGAGCTCGGCCGAGCGTGGTACGAAGACGGCAAGCTCCTCCACAAGCGCAACACCTTCAACGACTTCGTCGACGTCACCCGGTTCCTCGTGGCGCAAGGCTACGCGGCGAAGGACAAGGTCTTCGCGATCGGCGGCAGCGCCGGGGGCCTGCTCATGGGCGCGGTCGTCAACCAATGCCCGGAGTGCTACCGCGGCATCGTCACTCGCGTGCCCTTCGTGGACGTGGTGACGACCATGCTCGACGAGACCATCCCGCTGACCTCGAACGAGTTCGACGAGTGGGGCAATCCCAAGCAGAAGCCCTACTACGACTACATGTTGAGCTACTCGCCCTACGACAACCTCGAGCGCAAGGCCTATCCGGCGATGATCGTGTCGACCGGCCTGTGGGACAGCCAGGTGCAGTACTACGAGCCCGCGAAGTACGTGGCCAAGCTGCGCGCGCGGAAGACCGACGCCAATCCGAGGCGGGCCACGGCGGCAAGTCGGGGCGGTTCCAGCGCCTCCGCGACACGGCCCTCTATTACGCCTTCGTCTTCGACCAGCTCGGCCGCGACGTGGCCAGGGAAGCGGGCGCGTCCGCGGCCGGGGCGCACCGGCGCTGAGCGGGCGGCGCCGTCGGACGGCGTTGAATAGGCTGCGCCGAGTGAATGGGCGGCGCTGAGTAGGCGGTGCGCTGTCTACCAGCCGCCCGAGGCGCCGCCGCCGCCGAAGCTCCCGCCGCCGCCCGAGAAGCCGCCGCCGCCGCCGCCGAAGGAACCCCCGCCGCTGCCGCCGCCCATGCTGGCGACGAACCCGCCCCAGAAGCCGCCGCGGCGGCGGCCGGCCTTGCGCAGCACGTCGAGGCGAGGCCCCAGCCGGTGCTTCGCGAGCGGAAAGCCGATCAGCCAGAGGGCGGTCAAGACCGCCGCCACGGCGCCGCCGCCGAAGGCGAACGGGAAGGCGATGTAGAAGGGCGTCAGGAAGGCGTAGAGGAACCAGCTCTGGAAGCCGCGGCTCACCACCGCGACGACCGAGAAGGTGCCGACCACGACGAGGAAGACGAGGCCGAAGACCAGCGTGAAGACGACGCGCTGTCCGAGAGGCATTTCCGCCACGCTCGTCCCCGCGGCGGCGGGCCGCGGCGGCGGCAGCGCCTCGCCGCGCAGGACCTTCAGGATGCCGTCCACTCCCCGCTCGACGCCGCCGTCGAAGTCGCCCTCGCGGAAGCGCGGGCGGATGATGTCGTCCAAGATCTCGCGGCTCTGCAGATCGGTCAGCGTCCCCTCCAGGCCGTAGCCCACCTCGATGCGCATCTTGCGGTCGTCGCGGGCGATGAGCAGCAGGACGCCGTTGTCCTTGCCTTTCTGCCCCAGCTTCCAGGTCTGCGCCACCTTGATCGAGTACTCCTCGAGCGGCTCGCCGCCGAGGCTCGGGACGGCGAGCACCGCAACCTGATCGCCGGTCTGCCGCTCGCAGGCGGCGAGTGCGGCTTCGATGCGCTGCCTGGCCGCGGCCGAGAGCAGGCCGGCCTCGTCGACCACCCGTCCCGATAGGTAGGGAACGTCCTTGGCCGCCGCCGCCGCGCCGGCCGCCACCGCGGCCCAGAGAGAGACGCCGCCCGCCAACGCCGCCCGGAGCCGTCGAATCCTCGGCGGCAGAGCTCGCGCTGGTGCCGCGCCAGCCGGGGTGACCCTCCCCGCCACGACCCTTGCCGCGATCCCCGCCATGCTCGCTCTAACCCTGGCCGCCGGGCGCGCCGTCCGGCGGCTGGCCGGCGCCCGGGGCGGCGGCCTGGCGCAGGCCGTGGCGGACCAGCAGGTCGCCGCACTCACGGATGGCCGCGGCGAGCGCCGCTCCCGGCTCGCCGCGGCGGATCCCCGCGACGATCCGTGCCACCACCGCGTCCCACGCCCCGTCCTCGACGCGCGCATGGATGCCGCTGTCGGCCAGCACCACGACACGGCGCTCCAGGAGGGACACGAAGAGGAGGATGCCGGTGCGCTGCGGGGTGCGGAACACCTCCTGCTCGAGGAAGGCCGCGGCAGCGCGCCGGTGGGTGCGCAGCTCGATCAGCTCCGCGCCCGCCAGCCAGCGGTGCAGGGGCGGCGCGAGGTGGACCGCGAGCAGGCCGAGGGCGCCGCCGGCCGCCGCCGGCACCACCATCCAGAAGAAGTCGCGTCCGCCCCAGAAGCCGGCCCAGCGATGGAGCAGCCAGGCGAGCAGCGCCGCGGCCAGGGCGCCCAGGGCCGCCCCCTTCCACGACGCGCCCGGGTAGGGGTCGCTCGCCTCGACCACGTAAGGCACGATCTCGCCGGCGCTCTCCGCCTCGGCCGCGGCGACGGCCTGGCGCACGGACTCGACGTCGGACGCGCTGAACCCGAAGAGCGGCATTGGCCGGGGACCCGGCGGAAGCATACACCCGGAGGGAGCCGGCGTCGCGGCCGCGGCAGACACCGACCGCGCCTCCCACCGCGTGGCCAGTGGGGGCTCGACGTGGCGCGGCGTGGTCGCCGGTAACCTGCGGCCGGGGAGCCGGGTAGTACCAGGCGAGCAAGTCCGGCCGCGGCGCGGCAGCGCGCAGGTCCGGCCGCGGCGCGCCAGCGCGCAGGTCCGGCCGTGGCGCGGTTGACCTACGAGCTGGGCCGGCCGGCGACGGGAGGGATCAGCCATGGAGACCTTGGTCCAGGACCTTGGGTTCGCGCTGCGCACGCTGCGCCGCCAGCCCGGCTTCACCGCCGCGGCGGTGCTCACGCTGACCCTGGGCCTCGGCGCCAACACCGCCATCTTCAGCCTGGTCGAGGCGGGGCTGCTGCGCCCGCTCCCCTATCCACGGCCGGAGCGGCTGGTCCGCGTGCTCGGCCAGAGGACCGCTCCCGAGCTGGATGCCGGCAGCGGCAACATCTCTGCCCAGGACTTCCTGGACTTCGCCCGCCAGAGCCGCGGCTTCGAGGCGCTCGGCGCCCATGGCTGGACCGGCGGCACGGTCACCCTGACCGGGCGGGGCGAGCCCGAGAGGGTGCCCGCGGCGCAGGTGAGCAGCGGACTGCTCCGTGCCCTGGGCGTGCAGCCGGCCCACGGCCGCTTCTTCCGCGCGGACGAGGACCGGCCCGGGCCGCCCAAGGTGGCCGTGATCAGCCACGGCCTCTGGCGGCGGCGCTTCGCCGCCGATCCCGGGATCGTCGGCGCGGCGATCCAGATCAACGGCGTCGCCACCGTGGTGATCGGCGTGCTGCCCGCCGCCTTCCGCTATCCGGAGCCCGACACCCTGCGCTCGAGCTACCAGCCGGACGTCCTTCGGCCGATCGACTTCGATCCGGCGATGAACGGCCGCTCGGGGCGGTTCCTGCATGCGGTCGGCCGCCTGCGGGCCGGCGTGGCCCGGCCGGCGGCGGAGGCGGAGCTCAGGGCCATCGCCGCACGCCTCGAGCGGACCTGGCCCACCGAGGACTTCGGCGAGAGCGTGCGGCTGGCGAGCCTGGCCGACGACCTGGTGGGCGGCGCGCGGCCGGTGTTCCTGCTGCTGCTCGGGGCGGTCGGCTGCGTCCTGCTCATCGCTTGCGCCAACGTCGCCAACCTGCTGCTGGCGCGGGGCCTGACCCGCCAGCCGGAGCTGGCGGTGCGCACCGCCCTGGGCGCGACGCCCGGCCGGCTGGTCCGGCTGCTGCTCGCCGAGAGCCTGGCGCTGGCGTGGGCCGGCGGCCTGCTCGGCACCGCCCTCGCCGCCGCCGCCATCCGCGTGCTGGCCGCCTGGGGCACCGGCATCCTGCCGCACGCCGCGGGCGCCGCCCTGGACGGACCGGTGCTGCTCTTCAGCCTGGCGCTCGTCCTCGTCACCAGCTGCGTCTTCGGCCTCGCGCCGGCCTGGCACCTGGCACGGCCGGACCTCGGCCCGGCCTGGAAGCAGGGTACCGCCGGCGCCGGCGGCTCGCGCCAGGCCGCCGCGGCGCGCCGCGCCCTGGTCGCGGCCGAGGTCGCGCTGTCGCTGGTGTTGCTGATCGGCGCCACCCTCCTCGTCGAGAGCTTCTGGCGCCTGCGCCGCGTCGACCCCGGCTTCTCTCCGGAGCGCGTCCTGGCGGTCGAGCTGGCGCTGCCGCTCGCCCGCTACCCCGAGGGCAGCGAGAGCCGCTTCTACGACCGCCTGTACGAGCGCGCCGCGACGCTCCCCGGGGTCGAGGCGGTCGGCGGCACCAACATCCTGCCGCTGGCCGGCGACTACTCCTGCGACGGCATCCGCATCGACGAGCGGCCGGTGCCCGCGGGCCAGGAGCCGTGCGCCGAGGCGCGCTCGGTCAGCGCCGGCTACTTCCGCGCCATGCGCATCCCGCTGCTCGCCGGCCGGCCCTTCGACGGCCGCGACACCGCCGGGTCGGCGCCGGTCATCATCGTCAATCAGGCGATGGCGCGCCGCTTCTGGGCGGGCGAGGACCCGCTCGGCAAGACCGTCACCTACAAGCGCGAGGGGGCGAGCGGCCCGCGCCGCGTCGTCGGGGTGGTCGGCGACGTGCGCCACTTCGGCCTCGACAGCGACCCGCGGCCGGAGCTCTACACGCCGCAGCCCCAGCAGCCGTCGTTCCACGGCATGACGGTGGTGCTGCGCGCCGCCTCGCGGCCGGCCGCCCTGGTCGCGGGCCTGCGGCGCCAGCTCGCCGCCCTCGATCCCCTGGTGCCCATGTACCGCGCGCGGACGCTCGCCGACCTGCTCGGCGCCGACGTCGCCGCCCCCAGGCTGCGCACCGCCATCCTCGGCGCC
>Ga0307479_10005340_pt1 | contig 11761 bp, 12 predicted proteins | sample atmos_gasesECM4C_FD_203743 | JGI IMG/M metagenome (GOLD analysis project Ga0307479, IMG submission 203743) | Hardwood forest soil microbial communities from Morgan-Monroe State Forest, Indiana, United States - atmos_gasesECM4C_515 | ecosystem: Environmental > Terrestrial > Soil > Temperate... | reverse complement strand
GCGCCGCGGTGCCGCTGCTGATGGCCGGGATGGTGGTGCAGGCGCAGCAAGCCCGACCCGGCGGGCTGATTCTGCCGGTGCGAGGCGCCACCCTCACCCAGCCCTTCGGCTGCACCTCGCTGGAGATCGAGCCCTGGTCGTCGGCCTGCCCCAACCACCATTTCCACAACGGCGTCGACCTGGCCGCGCCGCTGGACACACCCATCTACGCGGCGACCAGTGGCCTCGTCAGCCTTAGCCGAGAGCGCGGTGGCTACGGCCTTTACATCCTGGTGACGCGCGACCCGCAGCTCAGCACACTGTACGGGCACCTCGACTGGCCGCTCGTTCAGCCGGGCGACGTCGTTGCCGCGGGACAGGCGATCGCCCTCATGGGATCGACCGGCAACAGTACCGGACCGCACCTGCATTTCGAGGTGCGCATCGCAGGCGTGCCGGTCGATCCACTCCCGCTGCTCAAGGACCTGAAGGGAGGTGGTGGCTAGCACGACATTTCTCCCTCCCTCGCTTGCGGGGGAGGGAAGGGTGGGGGCCCGACAACACTGGAAGGGAGAATCAAATGGTCAACAGAGTGATACTCGTTGGTCGACTGACGCGCGACCCGGAAATTGTGACCAGCCCAAAGGGGCTGACGATCGCCAAGCTTCGGCTGGCGACCAACAGCTACTCCAAAGACGATGACGGGAATCGCCAGGAGGAGGTCCAGTACCACTCGCTGGTCGCCTTCGACAGGTTGGCCGGGATCTGCCAGGAATTCCTAACCCGCGGCAAGCTCATTTACGCCGAGGGCCGGCTGCGCAGCCACGAGTGGGATGGCAAAGACGGCTTGCGCCGCTACACGACCGAGGTGGTCATGGACCAGATGAAGATGCTGAGCCCTAAGGCGGAATCGGTCGCCGAGCCCGCGCAACCGGTTGCGGAACCGGTCGGCGCCTGAGAAGGACGAGAGCATGATCCCCGAACCGCATCCGTACGATCCCGACGATCCCACCGATGACGACGTGACCGATGATCTCGGGTACTGGTTGCCGGACCGGGGTTATCGCGGCGACCGCATCGATCCGATCGACCCGATGGAGTACTGAGCCTGCAGGGGGGCGGTGTCGCTTGCGATTCCAGCCCCCGCTCGTCGGGGGGCCGTCGTCTAGCGACGAACCAGGATTCCGATCAGGACACCGACGACGAGCAGCAGCCCGGTGAAGAGGTGCAGGTTGACGTTCTTGCCCAGATATGGCATCAGCTGATACGGGCTCTCGAAATGCGCTCGCAACCCCTGTACCGTCTGGTAGGCAATCGGAATCGTCAAGAGTGAAATGAGGGTGGGCCAGGGAAGGAGCCCGGTAATCACTCCGACGATCACTACCAGGTAAGCGACGGCCGCTGCCGCTACGTAACCCCCGATCACCGCGGCCGGCCTCAGGCGTACGATCAGCGTCCGCTTTCCTCCCTTCGCGTCAGCAAAGCGGTCCGGGATCTCGTTCGCGTAGAGGATCAGCATGACGAAGATGGCCACAGGGATCGACAGGATCAAGGGACGCCAGGCGTACTGGCGCGTTTGGACGAAGTAAGCGCCCAGCACCATGATCGGGCCGAAGCCGAGCGCGACCGCGAGCTCGCCCAGACCACGGTGCACCAGCCGCAGCGGCGGCGCGGTATAGAAGTAACTGATCAGAACGCCGGCGACCCCAAGCCAGAGCAGACCCGGCCCGGCGATCGCGACCAGCACCAGCCCGATGATGATGGCAATTGCATAGAAGACCGCCGCGAGCGTCATCATCTGCCGCAGGCTCACCAGGCCGTATTGGAGGACACGGGAGCCGCCGCTGAACTTGGTGGGCGTGAAGTTGACGTCATCGACTCCGCTCAAGGTGTCGAAAATGTCGTTGGCGACGTTCAGGCCCAGGTGGACAGCCATCGCCCCGAGCAGCGTGAGCGCGGCGAGCCCGAGCGAAAAGTGGTGATCGTAGGCGGCGGCCGCCAGCCCGAGAAATACGGGCACGATGGTCGCCGTCAGAAAGGGTAGCCGGGTCGCGAGGAAGAATCGCCAGCCGAGGCCCATCTGTGGCTTGACCGGCTGGCCGCGCTCCGCGCTCAAGGCCGCCAGGTAGCGTCGTCCTTGCGGGATGGCCCGCTGAACCAGCTCCGGGAAGGACAGTTCCTGCTCGTCCCAGCCCCGGGCAGCCGATGGAGCAAAGCGCCAGCTTGGCGCAGTGACGGAAAGCGCTCCGGACAGCTCGACGTAGCGTCGCTGGTCGTATCCGACGCCGGGATAGGGACGGACGTGGCTGAAGACCAGACGGGCGTTGCTGGTATCGCGGATCACGCTTGACCCGGCCGAAACCGGAGCGACTTCAACGGTACCGTCGATCACCTTGAACGATGTCGCGACACTCAAGGGGTAGCCGCCGTCGCTCGGAACGACGAGCACGGCGTGGGAGTAGTCTCCTAGTTTCGAGAGCGCCTTATCAACCCTCACCCGAACACCTCGAGGAGGTCGGTGACTTGCGGATCACGGGTGGTGTCGCCGGCGGGCCACCAGAAGACCCGCCGCGGCGTGATCTCGATGACGGCCCGCTCCCAGAAAAGCGGCAGGCCGAGCTTCTGCATCGGCTTGAGAAACGTCTTGATGATCGGCTCCTTCGCCTCCCACAGAGGCAGCAACCGGTACCAGCCCTGGTGAAGGTCGGTGTCAATCACCCGGGCGTCCCCCTGGATAGTGGCGCGGGAAAACGGCTGAGCCGGGATGCCAACCGGATCCGACAGACTGACCGAAACCTTCGGATTGCGTTTGATGTCCTGCAGCTTCCGCGAGAACAGCATGCTCGACGTCATCAGGATGAAACGTCCATCCCAGAACGGGATCAACGGATCGGTGCGGAACCGTCCCTGCTCGTCGATGACGGTCAGCTCGGCCACGAGCGCCTTGTCCAGCAACTCGATGACCGGCGGTGGCATCGCCCGTACGCCCATGGTCGCGGCCACGGCCCTATCGTACCCGTGGGCATCGCGCCCGACCATCAGGTCCCCGCCGCAACCGCGGGTTGCTCCGGCTGTATCTAGAATTCAGGGTCGCGGGATTTCCCGCGCTCGAATGCCAGGAGGTGGCCGATTACCCTCGGCGTCGGAATCGTTGGTCTTCCCAACGTCGGCAAGACCACACTGTTCAATGCGCTGACCCGCGCCGGTGCGGGGGTGGCCTCGTACGCCTTCAGCACGGTCGAACCGAACACCGCCATGGTGGAGGTCCCCGACAAGCGCCTCGACGTACTGGCGGCGATGTATCACCCGAAAAAGGTGACGGCCACCGTGATGAAGTTCGTCGATGTCGCCGGCCTGGTCGCCGGGGCCAGTCGTGGCGAGGGTATGGGCAACCTGTTCCTTTCGCACATCCGAGAGCTCGATGCCTTGGCCATGGTGGTGCGCGTCTTTTCGGACCCCAATGTCCAGCACGTGGACAGCAAGCTCGATCCGCGGCGCGACATGGCGATGGTCAACCTGGAGCTGGCCCTCGCCGACCTCGATGTGGTCAACAAGCGTCGGGAGAAGATCGCCGGCACCGCGAGACTGAAGCCCGGCGCGAAGGAGAAGGAGGAACTCGAGCTGCTCGACCGGCTGGCCGCCCACCTCGACGAGGGCAAGCCAATCCGGACGCTCTTGTTCGAACCAGAACAGGCGAAGCTGCTGAAGAGCTTTTCGTTCCTGACCGCCAAGCCCGTGCTCTACGTCGCCAACATCGGTGAGGACCAGATCGGCAAGCAGACCCCCGAGCTGCAGGCGGTGCTCGAAGAGGCCCGCGCCGAGAAGGCCGAGGTGATTGCGCTCTCCGCTCGACTCGAGGCCGAGATCCGCGAGCTTCCCGACGACGAGGCGGCCGCCTTTCTCCAGGACGCGGGGCTGGCCGAGCCGGCGCTGGGCACCTTCATTCACGCCGCCTACCGGTTGCTGAACCTGGTGACGTTCCTCACCGCCGGCGACCCCGAGGTGCGAGCCTGGACGGTTCGCCAGGGCGCGAAGGCACCGGAGGCGGCCGGCGTGATCCACAGCGACATCGAGCGCGGCTTCATCAAAGCGGAGATCGTGGCCTACGATGACCTGATCGCGGCCGGTTCCTACGCGGCCGCCCGGGAGCGCGGCAAGGTCCGGCTCGAAGGGCGCGACTATGTGATCAAGGACGGCGATGTCTGCCTGTTCCGCTTCAATGTCTGAACCTGCCTGGCGGCTCCTGATCGACCCGCCGGCCAGCGGCGCCTGGAACATGGCTGTCGACGAAGCGTTGCTCGACAGCGTCGCGGCGGGGCGCTCGCCGGCGACGCTTCGCTTCTACCTCTGGACGCCGGCCTGCCTCTCCCTCGGTTACTTTCAAACGTTCGACGTCGTCGACGTCGACGGCTGTCGGGCACGCGGGGTGGAGATCGTGCGGCGGCCGACGGGGGGCCGCGCCATCCTTCACGATCGCGAGCTCACCTACAGCGTCACGCTGCCGGCATCGGTGCTCGGCCAGGAGGCCGGCATCGTTCCCTCCTACCACCGGCTGAGCCTGGCGCTCCAGGCCGGTCTCCAGGATCTCGGGATCCCGGCGACCCTGGCGCCGGTGGTGGCATCACCGGCCGGCGGCGAGCAGGGTCCGGTCTGCTTCGACCGTCCCTCCGCCCACGAGCTCTTGCTGGGCGGCCGCAAGCTGGTTGGCAGCGCCCAGGTCCGGCGGGGCTCGGCCCTGCTGCAGCACGGCAGCATCGTGATCGAGCCCCGGATCGGCACCTTGCTCGAATGCCTGCGCCTCGATGGCCTGGATCGACGCGAGGAGGCCAGGCGGCTCGAGGGCGTGGTCGCCGGGCTCGCCGAGGTGGGGGAGTTCGACCCGGACCGCATCGCCCAGGTGGTCGCCACGGCCTTTGGTCGCCGGTTCGGGGTCGCCGTCAGGCCCGGCCGGCTCGAGGTTGACGAGCTCGCGGCGGCCAGATCCCTCGCCCGCTCGAAATATCAGTCGGCCGCCTGGACCGAGCGGCCACTCGCCGAGATGGGCCAAAAAACAACAAGGACCAGATGAGGAGGGGCATTGCAGCGGCGATGGCAGGACGGCTGCAGGATCTGGCCCTTGTTGGCTCGCGGCTTCGGGTACGCTATATCTTGTACCCGGGGCCGTTTGTACCACAGCCCATTGGACGTGTCAAGCGCTTATCCACGTACGCGCTAAACTGCCATCCGCAATAGCCATGGCCCGAAAGCACAAGCGCTCGCAGCTCAAGAAACCCCAGCGCGGACCCCAGGGCGCGAGCCGTGCGGTTCGCCCCGCCGGCATCCCGCCGCTGGCCGCCCAGCCGGGCCAGGCGGGCCAGCCGGACGAGCCGATACAGCAGGCGCAACCGGCGGCCGGCCGCCTCCCGGCGCAGCGGCCATTGCCCCGGCCAGCGCGCGGCCGCCAGCCCAGCGGTCCATTGCCGCCCGAGGACGCGGCGATTCCGCTCGAGCGGGTCCCGTATTTCCGAGCCGATTTACGACGGATCGCGATCACCGCCGGCCTGATGTTCGTATTGCTGATCGTGGGATCGATCGCGCTCCGTAACCTGCTCCAGGCCTAACCGCAGCGGATCAGTTCGACAGGGACGCGGGATTTCCCCGCGTGAGCAAGAAACCGAATCGCGTAACCGTTCTGGCACAAGGCGATAACAACCTGCCAGGAGGTACTCGTGTTCGACAAGAGATCCCCGCGCGAAGCCGCTCCCATCGTCGCTGAAACGGTGCTAAGCAACCAGATCAAACTCGAAGGCCGGCTGCAGTCGACGTCCAACATCCGGTTCGACGGCGAAATGAACGGCGATCTGACCACCGAAGGCGACCTGTCGGTCGGTGAGCATGGTCGCGTCAAGGGCAATGTCAGCGGCCGCAACGTCGTGGTCGGTGGCTCGATCCAGGGCAATGTCAGCACCTCGGGTCGCCTGGAGATTCTGGCGACCGGCAAAGTCTTCGGCGACATCGTGGTCGGCTCGCTGATCATCGACGAGGGCGGCATCCTGCGAGGCAAGAGCGCTGTCCACGGCGAGGAGGCGAATGCCTCGGTCGTCTCCGTGGGCATGCGTACGGAGGTGGCCGCCGCCGCTGCCTGACCGTCGGGTTTCATTCGTTTAACAGGGCCTGGAACCGTCCGGGCCCTTTTTGTTATCGCCGATACTTACTGTCGTGCTCTTCGGCGGCGATCCGATGCAGTTCCTGATCAATGCGCTGTATCTGATTCCGGCCCTGCTTGTCGGACTCATCGCGCATGAGTTCGCCCACGCCGCGGTCGCCGTCGCCCGCGGCGACCAGACGCCGCGAGTCGACGGACGGCTTTCCCTCAACCCCAGCCATCATCTCGACCCGCTCGGGTCGATTGCCGTCTTGCTGGTCGGGTTCGGTTGGGCCAAGCCGGTGCGGATCAATCCGTTCCGCATGCGCGGCCGGTACGATGCGGCGCTGGTCGCGCTGGCCGGTCCGCTCACCAACCTGGTGATCGCCCTCCTGCTCTCGATTCCAATCAAGCTCGGCCTCAATGCGGGGATCTTCGACGCCGCCTGGCCGCCCTGGCGGCTGCTGCTCGTCGCGTTCTACTTGAATGTCGCCCTGGCGGTGTTGAATATCCTCCCGATCCCACCACTCGATGGCTACAACCTGTTCTCCACCCTGCTCCGGCGTCCATTCGGCGTTCTGTTCGTCTGGATCGACCGGAATCGGCAGGTGATCATGCTCGTCTTCGTGCTCCTGCTGCTGCTGACCGGCATCCTGCGACTGATCTATCTTCCGGTCGCCGGGTTGATTCTCCGGCTGCCGCCTTTCCCGGCCGGGGGCTAGCCATGGACGCCCTGCGTGCCCTGCCCAGCGTCCACCAGCTCCTCGAGGAAGAGGCGGCGGCGGCCTTGATCGCCGCCCACGGCCGTCCGCTGGTTCGCTTTGCGGTGCAACGGGTGCTGGATGACGAACGCCGGCGAGCCACGACCGACAGCGCGGTGGCTCGTTGGGCGTTAATCGAGGCGACGATCCAGGCCCTGCGCCGGCCTCGGCTTCGGCCGGTGATCAACGCGACCGGCGTGATCCTCCACACCAACCTCGGGCGGGCCCCGCTGGCGGCGGCGGCAGCCGAGGCGGCCGCCCGGATCGCCGGGCGCTACTCGACGCTCGAGTTCGATCCGCGGACCGGCAAGCGAGGCAAGCGCCATGACCTGGTCGCTGACCCGCTCCGCTATCTGACCGGTGCCGAGGCGGCGGCCGTCGTCAACAATTGCGCCGCCGCGGTGCTGCTGATGTTGACGGCGCTGGCAAAGGGTAAGGAGGTCATCGTTTCCCGCAGCGAGCTGGTCGAGATCGGTGGCGGATTTCGTATGCCAGACGTGATGCACCTTTCTGGTGCGCGCATGGTCGAGGTCGGCACCACGAATCGCACCCGCGCCGAAGACTACCGGACCGCCATCACGCCGAAGACGGCGGCCATTCTGAAGGTGCATGCCAGCAATTTTCAGGTGGTCGGCTTCACCGAGACCGTGGAGCTCAAACCCCTCGCCGCTCTCGCTCATCAGCACCAGCTGCTGCTGCTCCACGATCTGGGCAGCGGCTCGTTGATCGAGACGGCGGGTTACGGCCTCGCGGCCGAGCCGCGCACCCAGGACAGCCTGCAGGCGGGCGTCGACCTGGTCGCCGCGAGTGGCGACAAGATGCTGGGCGGACCGCAGGCTGGTCTCCTCCTCGGACGGGCCGAGCTCGTCGAGCGCGTGATGAAGCACCCGCTGGCGCGGGCCGTGCGAGTCGACAAGCTGACGATCGCCGCGCTCACCGCCACCCTCGACCTCTACCTCACTCAATCCTTCAAGGACCTACCGGTCTGGGACATGATCGGCGCCTCACCGGAATCGATCGCCGCTCGGGCGCGCGCCTGGCAGAGCCGGTTGTCCGAGCTCGGGCTGGTTGTCGAGGTTGCGCCTGGCGAATCCGCGATCGGAGGTGGATCGCTGCCTGGAGAGCGGCTCCCCACCAGCCTGGTCGTGATCACGGCGGCTCGAGGCAGCGCGACGGACCTGCTGCGGCGACTCCGCGAGCATGAGCCGCCCGTGATCGGCCGGATCGAGCAAGAGCGCGTCCTGCTCGACCCCCGCACTGTGCTGGTCGGTGAAGACGATCTCGTGGTCGATGCTATCGCCAGGGCGCTATCGTGACCGACCTGGTCGGTGGTTCCTTCGTGGTTGGGACGGCGGGGCACATCGACCACGGGAAGTCGACGCTGGTCAAGGCGCTGACCCAGATCGATCCCGACCGGCTCGAGGAGGAAAAGCGCCGCGGCATGACGATCGACCTCGGCTTTGCCTACCTCCAGCTGCCGAGTGGGCGGCGAGTCGGGATCGTCGACGTCCCCGGCCATCAGCGATTCCTCAAGAACATGCTCGCCGGGGTGCATGGCATGGATGCCGTCCTGCTCGTGATTGCCGCCGACGAGGGCCCCATGCCGCAGACCCGCGAGCATCTCGCCATCATCGACCTGCTCGAGATCGACCGCGGGCTGGTGGTGCTGACCAAAGTTGACCTGGTCGCGGAGGATTGGCTCAAGCTTGTGCGTGAGGACGTCACCGGGCTGTTGCGCGGCACCTCGCTGCAGCGGGCGCCGATCATCTCCGTGTCGAGCGCCACCGGCCAGGGCCTCGACCAGCTCCGTGCCGCGCTCGATGCCGAGCTCGCCGAAGCGACGCCGCGGCCTGACGTGGGCCGGCCGCGATTGCCGGTCGATCGCTCCTTCGCGATGTCGGGCTTTGGGACGGTCGTGACCGGCACTCTGGTTGGGGGCGCCCTGCGCCAGGGCGCCGAGCTTGCGGTGCTGCCGGCCGGCAAACGAGTGCGAATTCGAGGCCTGCAGCAGCACAACCAGTCGGTCGAGGAGGCGCGTCCCGGTAGCCGGACCGCGGTAAACCTGAGTGGTCTGACGCATTCGCAGGTGCGCCGCGGCTACGTGCTGGCGGTACCGGGAACGCTGGCCGGCAGCCGGCGGCTCGACGCCCGGCTCGTGGTGCTGCCCGATGCGGGGCAACCGCTGCGCCACCGCCAGCAGCTGCTGATGTATCACGAGACCGCCGAGGTGATGGTGGAGCTGAGCCTGCTCGAAGCCGAGGAATTGCAGCCGGGGCAGACGGCCCTGGCGCAGCTGTTCGCGGCCGGACCGGTGGTGGCGATGGACGGCGACCGCTTCATCCTCCGCGTCCCATCACCACCCGCCACGGTTGCTGGTGGCCTGATCATCGATCGCGCGCCGCGCCGGCATCGCCGCCGGGATCCGGCCGTGCTGGAGGACCTCGCCCTGCGCGAGCATGCCGACCCGGCAACCGCCGTCGTTCTGGAGCTCGGCAAGCACCCCTGGGGCCTGCCGGATGCTGAGCTCGCCGATCGCCTCGCCCTTCCCGCCGCCGGTTTGGCGGACGTGATTGGGCCGCTCGCCCAGGCGGGCGCCGTCCGGCGCCTCGGCAATATCTGGATGACGCGCGCCCGTTGGGACGCCGTGGTGTCGCGAGTCACCGGCGTGCTGCGTACCTACCACCTCGCCCACCCGCTTCGCCGCGGCATGCCGCGGGAAGAGATGCGCAGCCGCGGCGGCATTCCCGCCGACGTCTACGGGGGCGCGCTCGCGGCGTTGATCGACGACGGCATCGTGACCGAGCGCGCTGGAGAGGTGGCCGCGGCGGGACATGCGCAGGGGCTTCGCCCCGAGCAGGAGGCCGCAGTCGGCGGCTTCGTCGCCGAGCTGGAGCTGCAGCCCTTCAATCCGCCGCCGCCCACCGACCTGATGCGTCGTCATTCCCTGGCGCCGGCGCTGCTCGAGTACCTGGTCGCCGAAGGACGCGTGGTGCGGGTCAACGACGACACCGTGTTCGCGCGCTCCGCGTATGACGACGCGGTGAGCCGGTTGCGCGCCCACCTCACCGAGCATCGGACGCTGACGGTGGCGGCCGCCCGCGATCTGCTCGGATCGAGCCGCCGCTACGTCTTACCCCTGCTCGAGTGGCTCGATGCCCAAAAAATCACGCGACGGGTCGGAGATGACCGTATTCTGAGGACCTGATGCACGCCGGCGCCTCGCCGTCCCGCGCGCTTACCGCCGGCCTGCTCGTCGTTGTCGGTCTGAGTGCCTGCGGGGCGCCGCCGCCCGCTGCCGCCAGCTTGCTGAAACAATCGAGCCAGCGGATGCTCGACCTCAAGGGGTTTCACTTTGCGATGCAGATCACCGGCTTCACCGGGTCGGGCGAGCCGGTGCAGAGCGCGCAGGGCGATGCGCATCCGCCTGAACTCCACGCCCGGGTGAATTTGAAAGAGGGTGGCATCCTGCTCGAGGTGGAGGTCGTTTTCGCGTCCGGCAACATCTATTTGAAATCGTTCACCGGTGGTTGGCAGCAGCTCACCGCGGAACAGGTCGCCCGGTTCTTCGATGCGCGGACGCTCTTCGATCCGCAATCCGGCCTGTTCGCCGCCATGCGAGACACGACGTCGGCCTCGCGCGCTGACTCGGCGAAGGTCAACGGGCACGACACGTATCCGGTCAGTGGCCAGTTGAGTGGTGCGCGCGTCCACAAACTGCTCACGCTGATCCGCGACCAGGGCTCCTACCGGGCCACCTACTGGATCGACAGTTCGAGCAACGATCTCTGGCGTGCTCGGCTGAGCGGCAATTTGTTCGACGCGTCGCAGGCGGCTACCATCACGTTCGACTTTTCGAATCATGATCACCCCGTTTCGGTCACTCCGCCCCCGCTCGGTTAACCGGCCGGTCCTGCTGTCGCTGACCGGGGCCGGTCTGTTCCTCGCCTCCCTCGACGCCTACGTGGTGGTCACGGCGCTGCTCCCGATGCTGAAGTCGGTCAACATCGCCGCCAACCGGCTCGAACAGGCGACGCCGATCATCACGGGCTTCCTGCTCGGGTACCTCGCGGTGATGCCGATCGCCGGCGGGCTGAGCGATCGGCTCGGGCGGCTGCGGCTCTTCGCGGGATGCCTTTTGATTTTCGCCTTCGGCTCGTTTCTCACCGCCACCGCGCCCTCGCTGTCGCAGTTGGTGACCGGCCGCGTGCTGCAGGGCGCCGGCGGTGGGGCGCTGGTGCCGGCGGTGCTCGCGCTGGCGGCCGATCTCTACCCGTCGGGCGACCGAAGTCCGGTGCTCGGCGCGGTCAGCGCCTTGCAGGAAATTGGCAGCGTGCTCGGTCCGCTATGGGGCGGCCTGGTCACGGCCTCGTCCTTCGGCTGGACCTGGATTTTCTGGATCAACATCCCGGTGGCGGCGTTGATCTTCTGGGCGCTCTGGCCGGAGATCCGGGCCGGCGGCGAAGAACGCCGGCCCGCGCGCCTCGATTGGCTGGGGGCCATCCTCGCCACCGCCGGCCTCATCTTCCTGACCCTCGCGCTCTATGCCGCAACCCCGGAGCAGAGTCCGGTCGGCCAGGGGTTCTTCTGGCAGGCACCGCTGGCGCTGATCTGTTTCGCGGCGTTCATCTGGCACGAGCGACGCGCGCCCCATCCGCTGATCAACGTTCGCCGCTTTCGCGACTCCTCGTTCACCGGTTCGGCCCTGACGAACGCCATCGCGGGGGCCGGCTTGATGGTCGCCCTCGTCTACATCCCGGTGCTGGCCAACGCCGTCTTCTCGATGAACGCCAGCGACTCGGCGTGGCTGCTCTTCCGCCTGATGCTCGGCATCCCGATCGGGGCGTTGGCCGGCGGTTTTCTGGCGCAGCGGTTGCGCAGCTATCGCTTCGTGGCGGCG
>Ga0307479_10005339_pt1 | contig 11762 bp, 11 predicted proteins | sample atmos_gasesECM4C_FD_203743 | JGI IMG/M metagenome (GOLD analysis project Ga0307479, IMG submission 203743) | Hardwood forest soil microbial communities from Morgan-Monroe State Forest, Indiana, United States - atmos_gasesECM4C_515 | ecosystem: Environmental > Terrestrial > Soil > Temperate... | reverse complement strand
GCCCACGGCCTACCTGGTGGCGCTGATGCTGCGCACGCTGGCCGACCAGGCCCACGCGGCGACGCGCGATCTGCCCGTCTCCGATTCCTCGGGGCGTTTCCTGCGCGCGGGCGCGGCGGCGCTGCTCGCCCACGCCGTGGGCACGGTGCTGCGCGGCGCCGGCTTCGCCCGCGACGCGGGGCTCGCCGCCGGGCAGGCGGCCAACCTCCGCACTCCAGATCGGCGCACGGCGCTGCTGGTGCACGCGGCGTTGGGGCTGCTGCCTTTTCTCGGCATGAAGCCGGTGGTGGCGGCGAGCGGCCTGTCGGCGTACGGCGTGGCGTTCGAGTTCCCGCCGCCGCGGCTCGAGGACGCGGTGGCGCGGCTGCGGAGCGGCGAGGACCCCGGCTACCTCGCGCGCGAGATCTCGCTGCAGCTCACCCGCGACCCCGAGCTGCGCAGCCGCCTGGAGCGGGCGGTGGCGCTGGCCAGCCTGCGCGAGCAGGCGCGCGGGGTCTCGCGGCTCTTGGAGACGACGCGCATCGGCTTCACCTTCGTGGACCAGCGGCCGTTCGCGCTGGCGGTGGTGCAGCGCGACGGCTTCGAGGGGCTGGTGGCCACCGAAGAGGGGCGGCGCGAGGCGTCCCAGGCGGCGCGCGAGGCGGGCAAGCTCGGCACCAGCGAGATCCGGCAGCGGCTGGAGGCGCTGTCGCAGTCCTTCCGCGACTGGCGCGACGAGGAGCCGGCGGCGTGGATGAAGCCCGGCGAGGCCCGGCAGCTGGCGGCGCAGGCGGTGGTCGCCTTCGCTGCCGACACGCTGCTCGACCGTTTCGCGCAGGGCGCTTCCCAGCTGTTGCTCGAGCGTACCGGCGCCGAGACCGAGGGCGGCGATCAGGCCGAGTACGACGCCGGCCGCCTGTATCTGGTGGCGGGCGACGACCGCCCCATCCTCCGCGCGCGCGCGCGGGCGCCGATGGTGGCGCACCTCTTCGCCGACATGAAGGACTTCACCCGCCGCACCACCTATCTGAAGGAAGTGCTCATCGCCGACTACCTCCAGCGCGAGTTCTACGGACCCATCCTGCGCGAGGCGTCGCTCGACTCCGCCGGCCGGACCGGCGGGCGGCCGGCGGTGTCGCTCAACAACCTGCTCGGCGACGCAGTCTCCTTCTCCGGCGACGTGGTGGCGCTCTTCCAGCTGGCGCGGCGGATCAAGGTGCTGCTCGAGGAGTCGGCGCGCAAGGCCGAGGGCGACGCGTCGCAGGCCGGAGTGGCCGCGCGGGTGCGCGAGCTGGAGACGCGCTACAAGATGCGGCGCGACGCGCTGGAGCGGCAGATCCGCGAGCTGGTCTTCCGCGCGCCGCGCGCGCCGCCCGACCGCCGCGACGAGATGCTCGCCACCGCCGAGCAGAAGCGCCTGGAGCTGGCGCGGCTGGAGGCCGAGCACCAGGCGGCGCTGTCTCTTGCCGCCGGCGAGAAGATGGAGGCCGGCGTCTTCGTCGCCTACGGCGCGGCGCCGGTGGTGGTGCGCTTCTCCGACCCGGTCTTCGGCGCGCTGCGCGTGGCCATTGCAGAGAAGATCAACGAGTCGGCGCGCGGCACCGGACGCAGCGTGCGCGTGCGCGAGCAGGTGGAGGCGCTGCGCGCCATCGCCCGCCGCAGCTCCGGCCGCCAGGTGGAGCTGCCGTTCTCGGTGTTCGTCGACGAGCCGGGCACCGCCGCCGAGTCGGGCCGCGGCGAGATCTACAACGCCGGCGCGGCCGCCTCGGAAGAAGCGCTGGAGGCGTATCTCGAAGCGCGCCGCCACGAGCTATTGGTCGTGCGCCGCTCGGTGACGGTCTCCGAGCTGCACCCCAACATCCGCAACCGCTTCGTCTTTCCTCGCCCGGAGCTGGACCTGGTCCTGTGCGCCTCGGCCGCCACGCGCACGCTTGTGGAGGGCTACGTCGAGCAGGGGCGCGCGCGCTTCAAGGGCTTCGAGATCACCGATGCGGTCTCGGTCCACGAGATGCTCGACGAGGCCTCGCCGTTCTTGCGGATGCTTGCCACCTACCACTTTCCGGAGTGGCTGGCGCAGTCGGAGCGGGCCTCCGGAGTCGAGACCCCCGTCGAAGCCGCCCGCCGATGACGCGCTTGCGCTGCGCTTGGGCCGGTTCGGATCCCGCCATGGTCGCGTACCACGACCGCGAGTGGGGACGGCCGGTGCACGACGATCGCCTGCTCTTCGAGTTCCTCACGCTAGAGGGCGCGCAGGCCGGGCTGTCGTGGAGCACCATCCTGCACAAGCGCGACGGGTACCGCCGCGCCTTCGCCGGCTTCGATCCGGCGCGCGTCGCGCGCTTCTCCGGCGCGACCATCCGCCGGCTGCTGGAAGATGCCGGCATCGTGCGCAACCGGCTCAAGATCGAATCGGCCGTGACCAACGCGCGGGCGCTCTTGAGCGTGGCGAAGGAGCTCGGGTCGTTCGACGCGTACGTGTGGCGGTTCGTCGGCGGCAAGCCGCTGCGAGGCGGCCGCCGCGAGTTGCGGGAGATCCCGGCCACCACCGTGGAGTCGGACGCGATGAGCAAGGAGCTGAAGAAGCGCGGATTCCGCTTCGTGGGCTCGACCATCTGCTACGCGTTCATGCAGGCCTGCGGCCTGGTCGACGACCACGTCCAAGGCTGCTTCCGCTACCGCGAGCCGCCGCAGGAAAAAAAATAATTATTTTTTTTCTAGGGCGGTGATGGCGCGGCGGATGGGGGCGAAGGGCGCGCGGTCGTCGAATTCGACTTCGCTTCCGTGGAGCGAGACCCCGAGCTTGCGGAAGAGAGCGTCGAGATCCACCTCGCCCGGCGCGGGGCCCAGCCTGGCGTAAAGATCTTCCAGCACGCTGGTGCCCGTTGCGCGGTCGCCGACTTCGAGTACGCGGCGCAGCGGCCAGCGCACGGCGATGGATCCTCCTTGCGCGACCACGCCTCGCAGCGCGTGCTCGAGCCCCAGGCGATTGCCGGTGCGCTCGCGGATGCCGACGTCGGCGAGCAGCCAGAACAGAGCGCCGCCCCAGTAGGTGCGGCCCCAGGTGTGCGTTCGATCCAGGCCCTCGTCGCCTTTGCGCGGCAGCCCTTGCGGCAGGCCGCGCACCAGATCGCCCCACACCTTCTCGTCGCTCAGCTCTCCGGCGCGCGCCCGCGCGATGGGCTCGACATAGGTGGCCAGCCCCTCCTCGGCCCACAGCTGACGGCGCGGCAGGGACGGCATGCCGAGATGGACCAGCTCGTGGACCAGCTCCCAGCTCTTGCGCACTTGCGCAAGATCGAGGCCGGTGCCGAGGGAGAGGAGGATCGAAGCGCCGCCGAGTCCGCGCGTGCGGCCGTGGATCTGCTCGCCCGGCGCAGGCAGCACCAACAAGAGCGCGCCGTCGGCGGGAAAGCGGCCGAAGTAGCCGGCCACCAGCGCAGCCGAGCTGCGCATCCAGGGGAGCAGCTCGTCTTCGTGCGGCCGGCGGGCCATGGCCACCGTGAGCGATCCGCCGGTGAGTTGCACCTTCTCGACGCGCAGGTCGCCGAAGGCCGCGTAGGGCAGTGCGCCGATGCTCCCTGCGGCGAGCGGTCCCGGCGGAAGCCCGGCGGCGAAGTGGATCTCTGCCGGCGTTGCGACGCTCAGCTCCGCGGTCGCGCCTTCGGGCAGACGCAGGGGCCGCAAGAGCCAGCTCCCCGGCGGCGCTTCGATGACCGATCCGAATCGCTGCGCCACATCCTCGTCGTCGCTCGCCTCGGCAGCCTCGCGCAGCGCGAACCGGTAGCGCAGCCGGCATCCGCGCGCCGCGCACTGCGGAGCGAACCAGGAATCGCCGCGCCGCTCGATGGGCGTGAATGCCTCGCCTTCGACGAGCGCCACCTCGCGCACGAACGGCTCGGCGCCGTCGTTGACGCTCAGCTCGCCGCCGCGATCGGGAAAGGCCGCAACCTGCGCCTCGACGGAGAGCTCGCGCTCGGAGGCGGTGACCTGGTAGCGCAAGGCGGCCGCGGCGACGAGGGCCGCCGCCACGATCACGCCGGCGCCTTGAGGAACTTGCGGCGCAGGACCTTGTCGAGCAGGTGGTCGAGGCTGACCAACCCCGGCCCGGAGAAGAACAGCCAGAAGAAGCTGAGCGCGTAAAGCGGCTCGTCCAGCTCGACGAAGTCGTCGAGGCCCGAGACCTTCTTCAGCTTCACCGTCAGCGTGGCGACGAGCATGTTGATGAACATCGGCACCGAAACGAGCCGCGTGCCGAGACCCACCACGATCAGCGCGCCGCCGAGGAACTCCGTCCAACCCGAGAGCGCCGCGTTGAAGGCCGGCGCGGGAATTCCCCACTCGGTGAAGCGCTGGGTGAAGCTGTCGAGGTTGTGGATCTTCCCCCAGCCGCTCTCGAGGAAGAAGTAGCCGACGAAGAGGCGCATCAAGAGCTGCGGCAGCCATTGCGCGTTGCTCAAGCGCCGCAGCGCCTCGTCGATGCGAGCTGCCCAGTTCATGGAGCGCCCTCCGCGAGGATGAAGCCTTCGGTGAACCAGCTGGAGATGGCACGGAAGGCCGCCTCCACCGCATCCTGCCGGTGCGCGAACGCCTCGCAGACGGCGCCGAGCGGCAGGCCTTCACGGGCCAGCGCGAGTGCCGCCGCTTCGTCGGGCTCGACGGCCGCGTGCAGGCACTCGAAATCCTTGCGCCACACCGCCACCGACTCCGGCCTGGGCGACGGCGGACCCGGGGGGGCGCCGCTCTCCAGCGCCTGCCAGATGGCGCCCAGCTCGTGGCCCAGCTCGAGAATGCGCAGCGCCGGCACGAAGCGCAGGCGGAGCTGCGGCAGCTCCTCGGCTGCGACCGCGCGCAGCTGCTCGGGCGGGGCGGAAGCAGCATTCGCTTCCTCGAACACCTTGGCCCGCGCCCACTCCAGCTCGGCGAGATCGGCCAGGTCCTCGCGCGCGCCCTCGCCTTTGAAGCCGCGCAAGAACGCCGGCAGCGCAGCGCCCAGCTCGGAGAGAGAGGCGTTCTGCGAAGGATGCGCGCGCAGGTACTCTTCGGCCATGGCGTAGAACGGCCCGTCGCCGAGCAAGAGCGAAAGCTTGGGGAAGTCGTCGCGCAGCGCATCGATCTGCCGCCAGATGAACATGTCGGCGTAGATGGCCACGCGCGCCAGCGGCTGCAGCTCCGGCGTGCCGGCGAGGAACGCCGCGGGGTCGATGGACTCGCTCCCGGGCGCGCGCGACGCCAGCTGGTAGAAGAGCCGCTGCATCTGCTGAAGCTTCATGCGCCCACCGCCCGCCGGCGCAGCACATCGGCCTCGATGGAAGCGGCGCGGCGGCTCTCGGCGACCAGCACTTCCAGCTCGGGGATGTGGTCGTCCCACTCGATCAACGACGACACCGCGCCGAAGCGCGCCACCGCCATGCGGTAGAGGTCCCAGACGGCGTCGGGCACGTTCGCGTCGTGCGAGTCGAAGAGGTAGGCGCCCTTGTCGCTGTGGCCGGCGAGATGGAACTGCGCCACGCGATCGGCCGGCACGCCTTCGAGGTAGTCGGCGGCGGAGAAGCCGTGGTTGCGCGCGCTCACGTAGATGTTGTTGACGTCGAGCAGGATGCCGCAGTCGGCGCGCGTTGCGACCTGGGCCAGGAACTCCCACTCGCTCATCTCCGACTCGCGGAAGGCGACGTACGAGGAGACGTTCTCGAGCAGCATCTGCCGCCCGAGCGCCTCCTGCACCTGCACGACGCGCTCGACCACGTGCCGAAGCGCCTCCTCGGTGAACGGCAGCGGCCACAGGTCGTGCGCGTAGCGGCCGCCGTGGCGGCCCCAGCAGAGGTGGTCGGAGACGATGGCGGGCTGGACGCGATCGACCAGCGCCCGCAGCGCAGCCAGGTACGGCCGGTCGAGCGGATCGGTGGACCCGATGGAGAGCGAGACCCCGTGCAGCGCCACCGGCACCTCACGCCGCACCTTCTCCAGCACCGCCACGGGCCGGCCGCCGGGAGCGAGATAGTTCTCGCTGACGGCTTCCATCCAGTCGACCGGCGGCGGCGCGGCCAAGAGCGCGCCGAAGTGGCGCGGCCGCAGCCCGATGCCGTGCCCGAGGTTGGGTCTGTGGATGCCCATGGGAAACGGGCCGGCGACGCGCGGCCGCCGGCCCGCCGTCTCCTCAGCCCTTCTTCGGCTCCGCCACCTTGCCGCCGGCCGTCTCGCACTCCTTCGCGTCCTTGGCCATGGTGAAGCTCTGGCCCTTGCAATCGTTCTTGCCCTTGCAGTCGTGGGCGGCCGCCTTGCAGTTGCCCTTGCCCTTGCAGTCGTTGGCGCCGTCGCAGTGGACGCCCTTCGCCGCGTTCTTGCCGGCGAAAGCCACCGCGGGCGCCATCATCGTGGCCAGCGCTCCCGCGATTGCCACGCCCTTCAGCATGCCGTTCTTCATTGTGGAGTCTCCTTGTGGGTACCGCGCGTCTTGGTTACGCCCGGGGGTGCCCTTCGGTTTCGAACCAGAACAGGCAAGTCGCGATCCGTCAATTGCCCGTCTGGACGCAGTTCGCTAGAAGGTCCGCATGGCGTTCTCCGGATTCGATAAGGGCCAGGTCGCCTTCTTCAAACAGCTCGCCGCGAAGCAGGATCGGGAGTGGTTCAAGGAGCACAAGGACCGGTACCTGTCGCTCGCCGAGCGGCCGATGAAGGAGCTCTTCGATGCGCTGCAGCCCTCGCTCGCCCGCCAGTACAAGGGCTTCGCGCTGGCGTTGCCCAAGCACTTCCGCATCTACCGCGACGTCCGCTTCTCCAAGGACAAGAGCCCCTTCAAGACGCACGTGGCGGCCATGATCGCGCTCAAGGGCGGCGAGGAGGAAGGCGCGCCGGCCGCGCTCTACATGCACCTCGGCCTCCACGACTACGCCGGTGCCGGGCACTGGCACCTGCCGCCCGACAAGCTGGCCCGCTACCGCAAGCTGGTGGCCGACGAGAAGACGGGCCGCGAGTTGCAGAAGCGCGTCGAGGCGCTCGGCCGCAAAGGCTTCAAGGTCGAGTCGTTCGAGTCCACCAAGCGCGTCCCGCCCGGGTTCCCGCCCGACCATCCGCGCGCCGAGCTGCTCAAGCGCAAGGGGTTGGGCATTTCGTTTCCCAAGATTCCGCCGGCCGTGCGCTTCTCGTCCAAGCTGGCAGCATGGCTCGCCGCGCGCTCGGCAGAGGCGGCGTCGCTGGTCACCTGGGTCGAGGAGCGCCTGTAGTCTGCGAGGTGTAGACTCGAAGAGGCAGCCATGTCGGCAAGGGTACAGACGCTCCCGCCCACGCCCCTGGCGCGCGAGCAGCTCCTGGCGCGCGTCACGTTCGAGGCCACCTGGGAGAGGGACCTCGACAGCGAGGCGATGAGCTGGGACGACCGGCTGCAGACCCTCTTCGGCTACGACCGCCGCGAAGTGATCGGCCACATTTCCTGGTGGCGCGAGCGCGTCTACCCCGACGACCTGCCGGGCGTGGAAGAGCGTGTCGACCAGGCGATCCGCAGCGGCGAGTCGGTGTGGTGGAACGAGTACCGGTTCCGCCGCAAGAACGGCTCCTGGGCCTGGGTCTGCGCGCGCGGCGCCATCGAGCGCGACGGCGAGGGGCGGGCCGTCCGCATGGTGGGCGCGATGATCGACGTCAGCCCGCTCAAAGAGGCCGAGGCGCGGATGCGGCTCTTCACCAATCAGCTTCCCGCCCGCGCCAGCGTCACCGACCGCGATCTGCGCGTGGTCTGGGAGGCGGGCGCGGGCTTCCCCGGCACCAGCGGCGTGCGGGGCAAGACGGTGGAGGAGGTCTTCGCCGATTCGCCCGACCGCGAGCGCGTGCTGGAGGGCTGCCGCAAGGCGCTCCTGGGAGAGTCGTCCAGGCTCCTCATCGACAACGGCCACGATGCCGCGCAGCTCCAGCTCGGCCCGGTGCGCGACCTGGACGGCAACGTCATCGGCGTGATGGGCGTGGGCTTCGACGTCACCGAGCTGGTCCGCACCGAGGGCGCCCTGCGCGAGGCCCAGCGCATCATCATCGCCGCGCAGCGCGTGGGCCAGGTCCGCACCTGGGAAGAAGACTTGAAGACGGGCCTGGTGAGGCTCGACAGCACCGCGTCGCAGTTGCCCAACCAGGAGGCGTGGAAGGCGATCCATCCCGACGACATGGCGCGGATGTTGGAGCTGCGCCGGCGCACCATAGAGGAGGGCGGGCCCTTCGAGACCGAATACCGGGCGCTGCAACCCGATGGGAGCACGCGCAACGTGCTCGTCCGCGGTGAGCTGGTGCGCGACGCCGCAGGGCGGCCGGAGCGGATCATCGGCGTCTCCCTCGACGTCACCGATCGCGTCCGCGCCGAAGAGGAAGTCCGCGGCAGCCAGCGGCTCTTGCAGCGCGTGCTCGACACACTGCCCGTCGGGGTGGTGGTGCTCGATCGAGCCGGCGACGTGGTCTTGCGCAACCCGGCGGGACGCCGCATCTGGGGCGGCGATCCTATCGCCTCCGGGGCGGAGCGGTGGGCGAAGACCAAAGCCTGGTGGCACGAGTCGGGGAAGCCGATCGCCGCGGCCGAGTGGGCGTCGCGACGCTCGCTGGCCAAGGGCGAGACCAGCCTCGACGAGGTCATCGACATCGAGACCTACGACAAGAAGCGCAAGATCATGCAGAACTCGTCGGCCCCCATCCTCGACGGCCAGGGGCAGATCGTCGGCGCGGTGATCGTCAACCAGGACGTCACCGAGAGCCGGCACGCCGCGGAGGAGGTGGCGCGGCGCGCCCGGCAGCAGGCGGCGGTGGCGCAGCTCAGCCTCTCTGCCCTGCGCGGCGACGAGCTGCAGCCGCTCTTCGACGAGGCGGCCGCCTCGGTCGCGAGCACGCTGCAGATCGATCGCGCCATGGTGCTGGAGGCGCTGCCCGATCAGGGTGAGATGCTCTTCCGCGCCCTGGCTGGTTCCTGGAAGCCCGAGAACCCGCCGCGCATCACCGTGCGGACCGAGCCCGGCTTCATGAACTGGTTCTCGCTCCGCGCCAAGGCGCCGGTGGTGGTCGAGGAGCTGGCTTCCGAGACGCGGTTCGTCCCCTGCGAGGTGCTGATGGCGCAGGGCGTGGTGAGCGGCTTCAATGTGCCCATCCCCGGCAAGGAGCGGCCCTTCGGCATCCTCGGGGCGCACTCGACCAGCCGGCGCGTCTTCACCGAGGACGAGATCGGCTTCGTCTGGTCGATGGCCAACGTGCTGGCCACCTCCATCGAGCAGCGGCGGGTGGCCGACGAGCTGGGCGAAAAGCGCGAGCAGCTCCACGCGCTCTCGGGCCGGCTGATCGAGGCGCAGGAGGCCGAGCGGCGGGCGGTGGCGCGCGAGTTGCACGACGACTTCGGCCAGGTGCTCACCGCGCTGAAGTTGAACCTGCAACGCAGCGGGCGCGACGAGGCGGAGAGCATCGCGCTGGTGGACGGGGCCATCGCGCGCATGCGCGACCTGGCGCACGACCTGCGCCCGCCCATGCTCGACGAGCTGGGGCTGCCCGCGGCGCTGCGCTGGTACGTGGGGCGCGAGGCGCGCCGTGCCGGCCTGGAGTCGCACTTCGCCCTCGCGCCGCCCGAGCTGCGGCCGCCGCCCGGCGTGGAGACCACCAGCTTCCGCGTGGCGCAGGAGGCGATCACCAACGTCATCCGGCACGCGCAGGCGCGCCGGGTGGACGTGGAGTTGCGCGTGGCGGGCGACGTGCTCGAGCTTCTGGTGCGCGACGACGGCCGCGGCTTCGACGTGCGCATGGCGCGCCGCCGCGCCGCGCGGGGCGAGAGCCAGGGGCTGGTCGGCATGCAGGAGCGCGTCGCGCTCGCCGGAGGAGAGCTGCAGATCGATTCCGCCCCGGGCCACGGCACCTCCGTGCTGGCCCGCTTTCCCCTCGGCGGCGCGCGCTGACTACTGCAGCCGCCTGGGCGCATCGACCGATGGGCTGAGCACGAACACCGGAACCTTTCCCGTGCGCTTCCTCGCCCGCAGCTTCTCGACCAGGGCCACCGCGTCCAGGCCCGCCGGCACCAGCACCATGGCGGGCAGGTCGCGCGAGCCGAAGCGGCGGCCGGTGCGGAAGAGCGCCAGCGCCTCGCGCGCGCCCCGCGCGATCACCAGCTCGCAGTCGAGGCCGGCCCCGCGCAAGAGCGCCTTGAAGCGCGCCGCGTGATGGGTCTCGTCTTCGAGGAGAAGGATGGCCTTGCTCATGACCAAGAACCTACTGGGGCGGGCGGGCCGGCGAAGTCGGTGAAAGTCCCGGGTTCGCCGGGAACGAACCCCTATGCCGCTTGCAGCCAGCCTCGCGCGTGACGTAGCTGTGGGCGATGCTGCCCGGACCGTACGAGCGCTGGTTCGTCGAGATGGCGGGGCGGCCGGCGCCCGTCGAGTCTCGATCGACTTGCGACTCCTGCGCCATGCTGCCGGACGCTCCCGACCTGCCGCCCGAGGGGCCATTCGATCCGGCCTTGCGCTGCTGCACCTATCATCCGCACCTGGCCGCGCACTTCGTCGGCGGGATCTTGAGGGACGGCACCGTCGCCGGCCGCGAGGTGGTGCGCGCGCGCATCGCGGGCCGCGCGGGAGTGACGCCGCTCGGCCTGGGCCCGCCGCCCTCGTATCTGGCCGCGTGGCAAAGCCTGCGGCCGGGCAGCTTCGGGCACGACCGCGAGTTGCTCTGCCCCTTCCACCAGGCCGGCCGCTGCACAGTCTGGCAGCACCGCGGCGCGCCCTGCGCGGCGTTTCACTGCAAGTTCGATCGCGGCGCGCTCGGCTTCGGGCTCTGGAACCTGATCACCATCGCCTTCAACACCGTCGAGCGGGCGCTGGGCGCGTGGCTCTTGCGGCGGCAGGGGCTCGACGTCGACGCCTGCGACGCGCTCTTGCACGCGCCGGCGGATCCGGCGCTCGACGCGCGCGCCTGGGGCGGCTGGCGCGGCCGGGAGGAGGAGTATTTCCTCGAGGCGGCCCAGCTGATCGAGCCGCTCTTTTGGACCGAAGTGGTCGCCGCCGGCGGACGCGATCTCTCATCCTTGGCGGACGCGCTGCGCGGCGCGGTGGTCCGCTTCGACGACCTGTCGCTGCCTACGCGCGTCGGGCGCGGCGAGGTGCTCTACCATCTGGGCCGGCCCGGCACGGTGCGGCTGCAGAACCGCAGCGTCCCGCTCGATCTGCTGGAGGTTCCGGCCGAGGTCGCCGACCGTCTCGCTCGCACCGCGGAGGCGCCGCTGCAGGAGCTGGGCCTCGACGATGCGCTGGCGCGCCGTCTGCTCGACTGGCAGGCGCTGGTGCCAACGACTAGCGGATGATCCCGAAGCGGCGGGCGATGAAGTAGGCGGCCGCCGCGACGATGGCCCAGGTGAGCAACTTCGAGACCCAGGACTCCTTCTTCCCGCCCGCACTGGCCACGTTGCGCAAGCCGCTGCGCATCGAGCTGAGGAAGCCTCCGCCAGAGGCCGTCTCGGCGGGGGCGGGCGCGGCCGGCGGCGGCTCCCCGCGCTCGCGCCGCTTCTTCTTCTCGCCCTTCTTCCGCTTTTTCGAAATCGGCATCTGGCGCAGGCACTCTACCGCGCTCCCCATCGGACGAGATCCGCTTGACGCCGCGGCGGCCAGCATGTATCCGCGATAGGTGATGGTCGCCCACCCCGCCCAGTACGTTCCAGCTGCTGCGGCTGCCTGCTGCCGCTGCTGTTCGTGTCTGCGCGCGTGGCGGCGCGGCGACCCTCTCGACTCCGCGTAAGCGGAACCCTCGGAGAAACGGTTCGTCGCAGGCCCGCCACCGCAAGGAGGCGG
>Ga0307479_10005338_pt1 | contig 11763 bp, 10 predicted proteins | sample atmos_gasesECM4C_FD_203743 | JGI IMG/M metagenome (GOLD analysis project Ga0307479, IMG submission 203743) | Hardwood forest soil microbial communities from Morgan-Monroe State Forest, Indiana, United States - atmos_gasesECM4C_515 | ecosystem: Environmental > Terrestrial > Soil > Temperate... | reverse complement strand
GACCTTTGATTTTGATTGTTTTTGATTTTGACTTTGGGTGCCCCACCGTTTGTGATTTTCAAAGGGTGGGTTTTGGTCACCATGTAGCCCAACTTTTACCGATTACGCAGTTCAGCCAAATTCACCTGACTCCTAATAGAAGGATCGATCTTGGACTCCAGCATCACCTCAAAAAGAAAACGAGTAGTCAGCGGCATGCGCCCCACCGGCCGCCTCCACATCGGCCACTATTTCGGCGCCCTGGAAAACTGGGTCCGTCTGCAAGCCGATCCCGACTACGACTGCTTCTACTTCATCGCCGACTGGCACGCCCTCACCAGCGATTACGCCGACGCCAGTGCCATAGCCCAAAACACCATCGAAATCACCACCGATTATCTCGCTGCCGGCCTCGACCCCGACAAATCAGTAATCTTCCAGCAATCCCTGGTTCGCGAGCACGCCGAGCTCCACCTCCTCTTATCCATGGTCACGCCCCTAGGCTGGCTCGAACGCGTCCCCACCTACAAAGAAGCCCTCGAAAACGTAAAAGACAAAGACCTCCACACCTACGGCTTCCTCGGCTACCCCTGCCTCCAAACCGCCGACATTGTCATCTACAGCCATGACGATACGCAGCTATTCGTCCCCGTCGGCGAAGACCAAGTCTCCCACGTCGAACTAAGCCGCGAAATCGTCCGCCGTTTCAACCTCTATTACGGTGCTACCGTTCGAGACGATTTATCCGTTGCTGACCGCTTGAAGGCATATGAGCTGGCCTTCCAGAAACTTCCGTCCAGCGAGTACTCCGCAACGCATGATTCAGAAGTCGCAATTAAGCTTTCCCATCAAAAACATGAAGCGGGAGTTGAGAATTTCCTCGCGCTGCACAGTGAAAATCGACACCTATTCACCGACCCTCACGTCATTCAGGAACCGCAAGTAATGCTCACCCGAACGCCCCGCATTCCCGGCCTCGATGGCCGTAAAATGTCCAAGAGTTACGGCAACGCCATCACCCTAAGCGAATCCGACGCCGACATCCGCGCCAAAACTAAAGTAATGGTCACCGACCCGGCCCGCAAACGCCGCACCGACCCCGGCAATCCCGACGTGTGTCCCGTCTACGACTGGCATAAACTGTTCTCGCCGCCACCCACGCTCGAATGGGCTGCGAACGGCTGCCGCACTGCCGGAATTGGTTGCATCGAGTGCAAAGCCGCCATGGCCGACAATTTAATCAAATGGATTGAGCCTATACGCGAGCGTCGCATCGAACATGAAAAAAATCCGGCAAGGGTTTTGGAAATCTTGAACGAGGGCTCCAGCAAAGCGCGAGATCAGGCGCAGAAAACCATGTCCCGCGTACGCGAAGCCGTCTTCGGCTGGGACAGCAAACGAAAAGAAATCTTCGGCGCCGCAGGGGAATAAAACACATGGCCTCACCCTACAAAATAAATATCCCCATGTACGAAGGCCCCCTCGACCTGCTCCTCGATCTCATCAAGAAGCACGAGATGAACATCCAGATTTCCGCCATCACCTCCCAATACCTCGACTACCTTCACAAGCTCGAAGAACTCGACGTCAACGTCTCCGCTGAATTCGTCTACATGGCCGCCACGCTCATCTACATCAAATCCAAAATGCTCCTTCCGCCCGATCCTCTGGCGGGACCAGAAACCGAATCCAGCGATCCGCGCGCCGAGTTAGTCCAGCGCCTCGTCGAACACGAAAAATTCAAAAACGCCGCGCAGCTCCTCTACCAGAAACAACAAATCGAAGAAAACGTCTGGTCCAAGCCCGACAAATCCCTCTACAACGATGAAGGCACCGACGCCGACCTCGTCGTATCCCTAGTCGATCTCGTAAAAGTTTTTCAGCAAGTTCTCGAGCGCCGCAAAGAAGTCTCGCGCATCGATCTGCGCCACGAAGAATTCACCGTCGCGCAAATGATCGCCCAGCTACGTGCGCAAATTCTTGCCAGCGAAGACAACACACTCAACCTCATTCAGTTCTTCGAAGCCTGCCCCTCGCGCCACGCCATGATCGTCGCCTTCCTCGCGGTCCTCGAAATGGTCAAGCTCCAGGCCGTCGCCCTCGTGCAGGAAAAGCAGTTTGGCGCTATTCTTCTTCGCAAGCACAAGATGTTCGATGTGGTCTTTGACGAGCAAGGCGGCATCCGGCAAATTGACGAGCAGTATCAATAATCTTGCGCGAACAGCTGCACAACGGCTGCAATAAATACCCAGGTGCTAAAAACTAGATGACCAACGAAGAACGAAAAGCCGCTCTGGAAGCCATTATTTACGCCGCTGACGAGCCCGCCACTCTCGACCAGCTCGCCGCCGCCCTCGGCGAAGAAAAACTCGCTGTACAATCCTCGCTCGACGAGCTAGTCGCCAGCTACGCCAGCGAAGATCGCGGCATCGAAATTCGCGAAGTCGCCGGCGGCTTCAAGCTCTACACCAAGCCGCAGCATCACGACGTCGTCCGCCGCTTCATAAAAAGTTTGCGCCCGCCGTTGCGCCTCACCATGCCCGCACTCGAAACGCTGGCAGTCATCTCTTATAAACAACCCGTCACCGGCCCGGAAATCGGCGAAATCCGAGGCGTTAATACCAGCGGCGTTCTGAAAACCCTTCTCGACAAGCGCCTCATCACCACCGCAGGCCGCAAAGAAGTCATCGGCCGCCCCATTCTCTACTGCACCTCCAAAGAATTTCTCATGCGCTTCGGCCTCAGCGACCTCGGCGAATTGCCCAGCCTCAAGGAATTTGAGGCCTTGGCCCGCGAAGCCCTCGGCAGCGACGAAGGCGTAGCCGTTCCCGATGAGCTGCCTACGGACGAGCTCGACGAGGTGCTCGACTCCCCAGAAAACGCAGGCGCAGGCACCGTCTCCGAACCCGCTTCTGATGGCGCCCAGCACGATCGCGAGGACCCGCTGGACCCCTTCGTCGAGGCCTTCGCATCCAAGCTGCAGGGAGGAAACATGCCCACCGACAAAATTCCGAGTAATCAGTCGGACGATAACGAAGAAATTGCCGCCGAAGTCAACGCGACAGGCGAAGGTATGCCCGCAGGCGAAGTCGACGAAGAACCAATAGATCCCGAAGTTGTGCAGTCCCCCACAACCTTCGACGCAGAACATCGTCGCAAAAATCTTGCGCCCACAGGGAAGAGCACTGAAAAGCAAAGCGGAGAATCAAAGGGAGCCGCCGCCGGCGAATAACCGCCAGGCACTTTCGAGGTTTAGCAGTTTTCTTTCTTCGGGTGGCTACCCTTGCCGGTTTTGCAAGGGTGGGCAATCGTTCGGCATTCTCAATCGAAGCGGCTCGAAGGTCTTTTCAAAGGTAAAAACAAAATACATGCTCGAACGCCTGCAAAAAATAATCGCCCGCGCCGGCATCGCCTCTCGCCGCCACGCCGAACAACTCATCCTCAGCGGACAAGTCCGCGTCAACGGCCAGGTCATCACCGAGCTCGGCTCCAAGGCCGACGCCAAAGAAGATCGCATCGAAGCCGCAGGCAAACTCGTCGAAGCCAACGAACGCCGCGTCTACATCGTCCTGAACAAGCCTCCGGAAGTAGTCTCCACAATGGCCGATCCCGAAGGCCGCAAAACTCTACGAAATTGCCTCAAAGGTTTACCCGAGCGCGTGTATCCCGTCGGCCGTCTCGACTACGACGCCAGCGGCTTGGTTTTTCTAACCAACGACGGCGATCTCGCCGCCGAAATGCTTAAAGACTGGCCCAATCTTCAGCAGCACTACCACGTAAAAATCAAAGGCCGCCTCATGATGGAAGATCTCGAACGCCTCGGCCGCAACTCCGCCGCCACCATTCGCACAGTTCGCCAACCCGACGCCACCCGCGGCCACGCCGAAAATTTCTGGTACGAAGTCGCCTTGCAGGACTCCAAAAAAGACATTCTCCGCCGCGTCCTCTTCGCCGAAAAACACCCCGTAGAAAAACTAAAACGCATCGCGCTAGGCCCCCTCTCCCTCGAAGGCCTGCCACAGGGCCGCTACCGCCTGCTCTTTGACAAAGAAGTCGACGAACTCCGCCGCGCCCTAAAAATAAAACCAAAGCCGCGTGTATCGTTCGTGCCGGCCCATGAATCCGTTACGCAGAACAGCGCAACGGTTATTCACGCCACACCGCAACCTCTCGCAAATAAATATTTTGAAAAGCGGCGTCCGGAAGGTAAGTATCGCCCCGCCGCCACAAATCGTCCCGGCCACCGAAAGCATGGCCCAAGGCCGAGTCGCCCACCAGCAACCCAGGATCTCGAGGGATATCCGAATCAGGAATCGGCTTCAGATCGCTCGCCGACCGATCGACGTCCAAAGTGGGGTCAAAATCGCACTCCGAATAGCCCGGGAAATCGAACTGAGCAGCGCCCTCCCCATCGCTCAGGCTCGGGGCGTCAATTTGCAGGCGGACGTAGTGCGTCAGGCTCCAGCCGAAACCCAGGTCGCCCCACAAAATGGAACCAGAATCGTGGCCCACAGCACGCAGGTGGCGGAACTCAAGGCTCAGGCCCGCAGCGTCCCTCCAATCCAGGCCGCCCCACAAATTCGCACAAACGGAAAAATCCTCACAAACCATTCCGCCCGAATCCCAAAAGAACTCCTGGATAATTTTCCTGCGCGAAGATCGAACATCGCCATGAAAACATCCATCCCCGAAAACTGGTCACACAGCAACGACAGAGTGTCCCCAGACATCCTTTACACCGCGCGCTAATCGAAAATCTATTTACTGAACGCGGTACAGCCGTTCGAAACGACATTACCGTTCGAATGAATCTCTATTCGAATCGCACTCCTTTCGAACGAATTCTGTTTCACGCGGAACAACATTTTCGTTAGACCAATAAGAAGTTTTTGTTCCTCATGGCACTTTGCCCTGAGCCAACAAGTGCATTTGTCGACGCGCCGACATCCAGTCATTCGAACGCCTGGTGCCCCGGGTTCGCCGTTGAGTTATGAACCCGGGTCTTGGGGTTGGCTCTCGTTACCTAGGCGAAATCAATTCCGTGATGATTCCCCAATGATTTTTTTCTCTACTGCACCGACAAAGGAAACACCGACAAACTATGTTTCCCCACCGCAATAACGCCAAGCAATTTCCCATCCGACGAAATCACGAAGTCCCGAAATCCAATCTCCCGCAAAATCGCTCGCGGCGCGGACTCCCCCACCGGAATCTCTTTCCCGTCTGCAACTTCGGCTAGCTCAGGTATGTCGATCCACACCAACTCCCCCGTTTTTTTCTCCACCGCGCGCTTCAACAACACCCGCTGCTCGTCAGGCGCCCAGTGAAAAACTCCTAATCCCGCTCGCACACGCGCCACCCGATGCGGCGAAGTCACGTCCCGAATCTCCAGCACTTCTTTGTCAATGTAATACGCAACTTTCTTTCCGCTCGGTGAAACCGAAAGCCCGCCCGCAAAATCCTGCAGCGTGGCCAACTCCTTGTCGTCCTGCGCCAGCAAATCAAGACGCATCAATCGCGGCGGTCCCGTTTGCGCGCGATCCTGCTCCACCGCAATCGCCACGTTAGTTCCGGCGATCGCGTCCGCATCCAGAAACGTCCGCCCCTCAAAAGCCGCGCCCGCAGGGCCAGTTGACACATTTGTATATTGAAACGAATACAGCGCTCGCGGTTTCACGGCCTCCGTCATATGCACAATCGTCGCGTCATCCTTCAGCCAGAAAGCATTTGCCGAATCCCGTATCACGTTATCGCCGCCATTAATGCGCACTTCCTTGCCATTTTCGTCCAATACCAAAGTCATGAACGAATCCTGCGTTTTCCCGCTCTCCTCAACTACTGAAGTCACGAAAAGCCGGGCCAGTATGAACCGCCCGTTCGGTGACCACCGAAAAGAATCCACCGCATAACTGAACGGCGTGCTCCCATATTTAAATTTATCCCCTTGTAGCAGCCTCCGCTTCTTGCCGTTTGTTTCCAGCAGCCAGATATCGTCGTGTTCCAGGTCATACAATTTTGTTTTCACGTTGTGCCGGACGGAATAAACAATGCGCCCATCCGTCCCAAATGCAAACGCGCTGATGTCCTCATCAATGGTCTGCAGCGGCTTTTCAAGATCCACGACCTGCGCGCCTGCGGGCGGTATCACGCAGCACCCAAAATACACGCACACCAGCGCGCACAGCCCACGCAGCCACCGATATTGGCTAGAACAAAGGCAAATCACAAATTGTCTCTGAAGTTCACTACGGTCTGAATATGCTCACCATCAAACTCAATTCAGTAACTCACCTTCTCGCAGCTTGTTGCTAACTCTCTTACTTGAGAGTCTCTGGAAGAAGTCTGCCTGGAATAATGCTCTTTTCAAACCCCGCCCTATTCTTTTCAAACCACGCCCAATACTGTCATTCCGAGCGTAGCAGACCGATTTTTTCTTCCGCCTTCGCTCCCGCGAAGGCGTCGGTCCGCGCAGTAGAGGAATCTCTCTTCGATCCCTCGCGGAGCCAAGCCATTCCCACCATTCCCACTCTCACACTCACCACCACTTCCTCATTCCGTGGCCGCCGCCCCTCGCACCTTCAACTTCCGAATCTCCTCTAATCTCTGCCGCAATCGCGCTTCAAATCCTTGATCCGTCGGCTTGTAATACGTGCGCCCCGCCAAATTGTCCGGCAAGCAAGTCATGTCCGTAACTTTTTCCTCAAAGTTGTGCGCGTATTTGTATCCCGCGCCATAGCCCACATTTTTCATGAGTCCCGTAACCGCATTGCGCAGATGCAGCGGCACCGGATCCGCTTCCGTCTTCGCCACATCCTCCATCGCCTCGCCATGCGCGGTGTACAGCGCATTGGACTTTGGCGCCAGCGATAAATACACCGCCGCCTGCGCCAGCGCCAAATGACCTTCCGGCGCTCCAAGAAAATCAAACGCATCTTTGGCCGCCAGCGTCACCGCCAGCGCGCCAGGCTCTGCCAGCCCGATATCCTCGCTCGCCATGCGCACCAACCGCCGCGCCAGGTACAACGCATCCTCGCCCGATTCCAGCATGCGCGTCAGCCAATACAGTGCCGCGTCCGGATCGGAATTGCGCACCGACTTATGCAGCGCCGAAATTAAATTAAAATGTTCTTCGCCGCTCTTGTCGTACCGCAGCAACTTGCGTTGCAAAATATCTTCGAGCAGCAGTGGTGTAATGGACAGCACCCCGTTTCGGTCGCGTATCGCGCTGCGCGCCGCCAGCTCCAGCGTGTTGTACGCCGCCCGCGCGTCGCCATTCGCAAACGAAGCGATGCGCATCAACACATCGTCGCTGGCCTCGAACTGTTCGTTCCCAAGTCCGTGATCTTTATCCGACAACGCGCGCCGCAGTAGCTCCGCAATCAAAGGCGTTGGCAGCGCCGCCAGAATGTACACCTTGGTCCGCGACAACAGCGGCGAAATCACCTCAAACGACGGATTCTCTGTCGTCGCGCCTATAAACGTAATGTGTCCCGCTTCCACGTACGGCAGAAACGCATCCTGCTGCGCTTTATTAAATCGGTGCACCTCATCCACGAACACAATCGTCCGGTGCCCCGACCGCGATTTGCGCTCCGCAATTGCCATCACTTCCTTAATTTCTTTGATCCCTGCCAGCACTGCGCTGAACGATACAAATTCCGAGCGCGTAAGCCGCGCAATCAATCTCGCTAGCGTGGTCTTCCCACACCCCGGCGGGCCCCACAACAGCATCGACCCGATATCGTCATTTTCAATTTGTGTGCGAAGCGGCTTGCCTGGTCCCAGCAGTTTCTCTTGGCCAATAAATTCGTCCAGCATGCGCGGGCGCATACGCTCCGCCAACGGCTGGTGCGCCGCGGGCACGTCCGACTCCAACGAGTTTCCGCCAGGGCCCAATGGTATTTTGTTGAATAAGCTCACGGCTGTTGGATGTTCCGCGAACGCACTGAGTTGCGCTGCCGTGCCGCTTCATAAAACAACACTGCCGCCGCAGCCGCTGCGTTCAGCGACTCCACGCCGCTTGCCATCGGTATTCGTATGCGTGCGTCCGCGCTGCGTTCCACTTCTACCGGAAGTCCCGCCCCCTCGTTACCCACCAGCAACGCCGAAGCCTCGCACCAGTCCACTTCCCACGGAGCCAGCAGCGGCTGCTCTCCGGTCTCAGGCTCATGCACGCTCGACGCCAACATCCGGAATCCTGCCACCTTCAATTGCGTCATCAAAATCGGCAACGGAGTCCCCGACAAAACCCCAATGTGCAGCGCCGCGCCCGCCGACGCCCGCAACGCTTTGGGCGAAAACGGATTCGCCGTCCCGCTTTGTCCGGACGCAGAAATCGCCGCTCCCGTCGCGCCAAACGCCGCTGCCGTCCGCAAAATCGTTCCCACGTTCCCGGGATCCTGCACTCCGGCCAACACAACAAGCAGCGGAGAACAAACTCCTTGCGGCGCGCGCACTAAATCATCAAACGTGGTAACTCGCGGCTCCACCAGCGCCGCGACTCCCTGCGGATGCTCAGTGTCCGCCAGTCCCTCAAAAAGGCGGTCCGTCGTCTGCAATACTGGAAAGGCAATTTCCGGTCGCCCAATAAATGGCGCCAGCCGTTCGCGATATCGCGCGCCAGTCTCGCTGAACAACACCGCATCGATGCGGCATCCCGAGCGCAACGCTTCTTCAACCAGCCTCACGCCCTCCACACCCACGAATCCCGACTCCGTCGGAATTCCTCCGCGCAGCGCCATGCGAAATTGTTTCAGCCATCGATTATCACGGCTGGTGAGCACTGCGGTCGCCGCATGGTCCGTCGCTTGGCCGGTAGCAGCGCGCACTGACCGCGCCTTATGCGGCGCACTTGGTGGCGCTCCTGGAGGTGTGCTCATCGCCCGAAAGCGTAGCATCCTTCTGCAGCTAAACGCACTTCACCGATCACCTGAGCGCCTTTATTATGCATTCCGGGTTTATGTGTCGTTATTTATCTGAGGATCAGCGCCGGATCCGCATTGAGAGAATTGTAGCCCAACAGACCAGCCCGGAAACGTGAATAGCCGGCGGCGGCAATCATCGCCGCGTTATCCGTCGACAGTGCGCGGCTGGGAAAAAACACTTCCATGCCGGATGACACAGCGCGTTTTTCAAATACAGCGCGCAGCTCGCTGTTGGCGGCCACCCCGCCAGACACAAGTATCGACTCCGCAGGGATACTCTCTGCCGCCGCCATGGTTTGCTCCACCAGAGTCCGCACAACGGATCTCTGAAATTCGTGGATCAATGCCAGCGTTTGTCCGTCGCATAGCGGAAGCAATTTTTCAAACGTGTTATCGCCGCGTTCTAAGGCGTCTTGCCGGACGCCGATTGCTTCCGAATATTCCGGATGTTCACGCAAATGATAAAGCACCGCAGTCTTCAAACCGCTGAAGCTAAAATCCAGCGCAGTGCCTCTCATTTTTGTTGGCCCAAATCTCACCGGAGGCGTCACGCCGTTGCTTGCGCCGTTGCTCGCGGTGTTGCCTGCAGACGACAAGCGGTCGAGGATCGGCCCTCCCGGATATCCCAGCGCCAAAAGTTTCGCGACTTTATCGTAAGCCTCGCCCGCGGCATCATCCCGAGTTTGTCCAATTTTGCGATAGCTCAGTGGCGTGAACTCATCTGCTCCGTGACTCTGTGCTGCAGTTACTTCGTAAAGAACCGTGTGCCCCCCGGAAACAATCAAGCACACCGCAGGAAATTTCACGTGGCGACCAACGCGGTGCGCCTCCAGAAAAACAGCATGCACGTGCCCCTCAAGATGATTGACTGGTATCAACGGTTTCTTGAGCGCTGATGCCAGTGTTTTTCCGTACGTGATGCCCACCAACAAAGCCCCCACCAGCCCAGGTCCTTGCGTGACCGCTATGGCCGCCACTTCCGCAAGCTGCATGTTGGCTTGCGCGAGTGCCTCGCGCACTACCGGCACAATCTGCCGCAAATGTTCGCGTGAAGCCAGCTCCGGCACCACGCCGCCATATTTTTTATGAATCTCGATCTGCGATGCAACTACGTTCGACAAAACTTCAAGTCCGTCCGAAACCACGGCGGCCGCCGTTTCGTCGCAAGATGATTCAATTCCCAGAATGCGCGTGTTCATAAACTGGTTCTCTAACGTTCATTCTTCTACAGTGTCGGTCGGATTGACAAATCCAGACGCCTGCAGCTACTTTCATGAAACCTTATGACCATCGATAAATCTTTCGCCGCCACCAAGTCTCCAGAGAATACCAGGCAAAAACATCGGAAGGTCCGCAAAGCAGTTTTGCCCGCCGCCGGACTCGGCACGCGTTTTCTACCGGCGACCAAAGCGCAACCCAAAGAAATGCTCACCGTAGTCGACAAGCCGCAAATTCAATATGTAGTGGAAGAATGCGTGGCCGCAGGCATCGAGCACATCATCATCGTAACGGGTAGAGGAAAAAGTTCCATCGAAGACCACTTCGATGCCTCGCCGCTGCTCGAAAAATTCCTCGAGGACAAGGGCAAGACAGATCAGGTCGAATTGGTGCGCAGCATCAGCGACATGGTGCAGATCAGCTACACGCGCCAGAAAGAGCCGCTCGGACTAGGCCACGCCGTGCTGGTCGCGCGCGATCTGGTAGGCGACGAACCCTTCGCCGTGCTCCTGGGAGATGTGCTGATTCCTGGCAAAAATCCCGCGACCAAGCAGTTGATCGATGTGTACGAAGCCACCGGCGTGGGAGCCATCGCCGTCGAAGAAGTGCCGAGAAATAAAACCCATCTCTACGGCATAGTGAATGCTGAGCCAGCTCCACAGCCGCCCTTTGGGGCCCGTTTGCTGCGCATAAAAGATTTGGTTGAAAAACCAAAGCCGGAGAACGCGCCTTCCAATCTCGCGATCACCGGTCGCTACGTTTTGCCCCCGGACATTTTCGAATACTTGGCGCAAACGAAACCCGGCGCTGGCGGAGAAATTCAACTCACTGACGGTTTGCGTATCCTCGCGCAAGAGCAGGGTCTGTGGGCCTACATCTATGAAGGCGTTTCCTACGATGCCGGCGATAAATTAGGATTTTTAATCGCTACAGTAGAGCTGGCGCTTCAAAACGAAGAATTGGGCGCCGGCTTCAAAGCATATTTGAAGTCACTGAAACTAACCTAGAAATTTCCACAGCTCAGTAAATCTAAGAGTTTGATCACCGGCAGCTAACGCTATTCTTTTTTTGAGGCCGTAGATTTCTTTCCCTTGGAATCCTTCGAGGAAGATGATTCCTTTGAGCCGCCGTCTTTAGAGGACGAATCTTTTGAGGAAGTTTCCTTCGAATTGGAATCCTTCGAGCCGGATTCCTTCGACGACGATTCTTTCGAGTCGCTCGAGTTGCCCGCCGCCCCTTCGGACTTTTTCCCTTCGCCGGCATTTGGCTTAGCCGCGTAATCATTGATATACCAGCCTGAGCCTTTGAATTTTATAGCCGGCGCGGTGATCACCGATTCCACTTTACCGCCGCAGTGCGGGCATTTTTTCAGATGCGGCCCGGCCACCGGCTCGATTTTGTCGGTGTGGCGGCCACACTTCAAGCAAGCGTATTCGTACAACGGCACAGAAGTCTCCTTACTGAATTAGAAATTAGATTATAACATGCGTGACATTACGCTTCCGGAGCGCATGATAGACTCGAAGCCATGAGCGGCAAGAAAAGTATTCGATCCAAGGTGGACGAGGCGTCCGCTGAACTCCTCGTCGACGACGAAATAATCGACTCTCGCGCGAGCGCTGCCGGCTGTCTTTATCTGGTC
>Ga0307479_10005337_pt1 | contig 11764 bp, 9 predicted proteins | sample atmos_gasesECM4C_FD_203743 | JGI IMG/M metagenome (GOLD analysis project Ga0307479, IMG submission 203743) | Hardwood forest soil microbial communities from Morgan-Monroe State Forest, Indiana, United States - atmos_gasesECM4C_515 | ecosystem: Environmental > Terrestrial > Soil > Temperate... | reverse complement strand
GCTCGAAGCGCTCGGCGCTGAAGAGCAGCTTGGCGCACTGCTTGTCCATGTCGCGCTCGCAATCCTTGATCAGCTGCGCGACTTCTTCATAGAGCGGCGGCTTTTGCGCCAGGCCTTCCATCTGCCGCCGCGCCTCGGTGAACGCCTTCCAGGCGTCGTAGAGATTGCGCGGAGCGATGCGGCGCTCCTCCAGCTTGCGGCGGCCGCGCTCGTAGGCGGTGCGCGCCGCGCCCAGATCGCCGGCGGTGATGGCAAGCGTCTCGACGCGCACCTTGCCCACCGCCCACTCCTTGCCCTTCTGGTTCTCGCTGGCGGAGATGAAGTTGCGCCCGTCCTCGCTGAGCGCGTCCTGCGGCAGCGTGAGAATCTGAAGTTCGCCGCGCGCTCCCGCCACCGGCGCCCAGGCCAGGTGCTTGCCGTTGACGCGCAGCTCCAGCTCGCTGGGCGAGGCCACCCGCATCGCCTGGTAGTGGAAGAGCACGCGCGTGTTGGGGGGGACGCTGAAGCCGAACACCACCTTGCTGCCGCAGTCGACGTCCACCTCGCCGTGGCCGAAGGAGAAGCCGGCCACGTCGTCGTCCACCGCCACCGTCTCGGGGCACTCCAGGCCGTGGCGCGTCTCCTTGCTCTGCACCGCCTTGACCGCCAGGCCCACCACCATCAGCGCCAGGCCGCCCACCACCAGGAGCCGCAGCGGCATCGGCATCTGCGCCCAGGTGGCGGCCAGGCTCGCCGCGGCCTGCGCCGAGGCGGCCGCTCCCGCGCGCGGCGCAATCTCCTTGGCCTCGCCGGGCATCGCCGAGACGCGCGTCTGCTGCTCGGACTTGGCCTGGGGCTGCGCGGTCACCCGCGTCTCGACGCCGTCGGCGGCCGAGGCGAATTCGAAGGTCACCGGCCCGACGCCGATCTTGTCGCCCGCCCGCAGCGCGCTCGGCTTCTCGATGGTGACGCCGTTCAGCTCGGTGCCGTTGGCGGAGCCGTTGTCGAGCAAGAGGAAGCTCGCTCCCTGTTTCTGGATGCGCGCGTGGGTGCGGGAGACGCCGGCGTCGTTGAGCACCACGTCGTTCTCGGCGCCGCGGCCGATGGTCACGCTCTCGGCGTCGAACTCGAAGCGCTGCCCGCGCCCCTTCCCCTCGGCGATGGTGAGGACGAAAGCCATGGCTCAGAAGGTTCCACCAAAGAATACTTGGTATACAATCGGCGCGAAGATCATGATGAAGACGGTGGGGAAGATGAAGCAGATCAAAGGAAAGAGCAGCTTGACCGGCGCCTCATTGGCCAGCTTCTCCGCCCGCTGCGTCCGCTCGATGCGCATCTGGGTGGAGAGGATACGCAGGATCTTGCCCAGCGGCGTGCCCATCTTGTCGGCCTGGATGAGCGCGTGCACGAAGCTGGTCAGCGTCTGGAGATCGACCCGCTGGCCCAGGTTGCGCAGCGCCTCCTCGCGCGTCTTGCCCAGCTTCAATTCCTTCAAGGTGATCGACAGCTCGTCGGCGAGCGGGCCCTTGCGGCCCTTCTCCACCACCTTGCCCAGCGCGGCGGCGAAGTCGAGACCGGCCTCGACGGAGAGCGTGAGCAGGTCGAGGTTGTAGGGCAGCGCGCGAGTGATGGCGTGGTGGCGCGCCTTGACCTTGTCGCGCAGCCAGATGAGCGGATAGCTGGCGGCGAAGAGCGCGAAGACCAGCGAGAAGAGCACGTTCACGTCGAGCCAGAAGCAGACCAGCACGCCGACCAAGAGGCCGAACGCCGCCGACAGCTCCATGAAGGAGACGATCTCGGTGGCCGACAGCTCCATCGGCTTTCCGGCCTTGCGCAGCGACACCTCGATGCGCTGAAGGCGGCCGGCGGGCACCCAGCGCTCGTTGAGCGCGGCGAGGAACGCGAGCAAGGACCCGCGCAGAGCGCCGAGCGAGCTGGCCGGCGGCGGCGCGACTCCGACCACCCCGGCGTCCTGCGTCCCCATCTGCGCCAGGTAGCGCTGGTGGAGCTTGCCGTAGAGCTCGTAGAGGGCGAGCGCGAGCGCGGCGACGAAGCCTACCGTCAACAGCACTGCCAGCACCTGCAAGATGTCGGGGAGGTAGTCCATCATACGTCGATCGCCACGATGCGCCGGATGAAGAGGAAGCCGATCACCTCGAGCACGATGATCAAGCAGATGACGATGTAGCCGTACGCGGTGTCGAACATCGGCTCCATCAGCTCGGGGTTGCGGGCGTTGAGCACCAGGCCGATGCCGAGCGGCATGAGCGAGACGATCCAGCCCTGCAGCTTGCCCTGGCTGGTGAGCGCGTTGATCTTTCCTTCCAGGCGGAAGCGCTCGCGGATGGTGGCGGCGATGGTCTCGAACATCTCGGCCATGTTGCCGCCCAGCTGCCGCGCGATGTTGGTGGAGGTCGCCACCAATTCGAGATCTTCGCTGCCCACGCGGTTGGACATGTTGACCAGCGCCTCTTCCACGGGCACGCCCAGCTTCACTTCCTTGGTGAAGAGGCCGAACTCCTGCCGCAAGGGCGCGTTCGACTCTCGGCCGATCTGGTCCATCGCCTGCTGGAAGGTGAGGCCGGCGCGGAGCGCGTTCGACATCTGCTGCAGCGCCTCGGTGAGCTGCGCGTTGAAGAGCTTGATGCGGCGCTGCCGGTAGAAGCGCACCGCGATGATGGGCGAGAAGAATCCCGCCACCGCAGCCAGCGAGCCGAAGAAGAGCCCGCCCAGCCAGTATCCGATCGAGGCGCAGACCAAGAGCGCCGCCACGTTGAGCAGCAGGATCTGCGCCGGCTCGATGAAGAGGAACATGTCGCTCAAGTCGTTCATCGACTTGGTGACGTAGCGCAGCTTGTACTGCTCGAAGGCCTTGTGCAGCACGTCCAGCGCGAGGAACGCGAGGAAGAAGACGGAGGCGGTGGTGAAGAGGAAGACGATCGCCGCAGCCAAGGCTTATTGCTCCTTGGCCACGACGCCGGTGCTCTCGTTGGAGGTGCTCTTGTTGCCGCGGATGATCTGGATGGTCTTGTAGCGCTTCTGCTGCAACTCGCTGGCGCGCTCGCCGGTGAGGAGCGTCTTCTGATCGACCACCATCCGCTTCTCCTGGTAGTCGAGGTCGTCGGGGTTGCGGAGCAGGAGCGTCAGCCCGCCCAGCTCCTGGCCCAGCGTGAGGATCTCGGCTTCCTCAGGGAGCACCAGCAGCGTCACCGTCTGGAACTTCTTGTCCTCGTCGGGAATGAAGGTGGTGTTGGCGGTGATGCGGCCGGTGGCGAGGACCACCACGTTCTGGAGCAGCGTCACCGTCTTGAGCTGCTGGTTCTCCGGATCGCGGAAGCTGCCGATCACGTCGACGTGGTCGTTGGGCCGCACCCACAGGCCCACGGCGGTCTTCTCCTGCACGTCGATGGTCACCGCGCGGCCCTTGGGGTTGATCATGGTGGAGAACTCGGCCTCGCGCGCCGACTCGAAATGCGAGACGAGAATCGGGTCGCCGGCCTTCAAAGGCACCATCACGCGCTGGCCGACCGGGCTGTCCTGCTTGAGCGAGCCGTCTTCCTCTACCTTGATGAACGACTCGGTCACGAACTGCGTGGGCATCTCCTTGACCGCGATCATCTCGTGATCGAGCTCGGTGCCTTCGGGGATGTCGACCTTGGCGCAGAGGACGTTGACGGTCTGCCACTTGTCCTTGATCTTGCGCTCCTTGCCCTTGATGGAGAGCCAGGCCACGACGCCGGCCATGAGGCCCAGCGCGAGCGCGATCAGAAGAGGATTCTTGCCCGACAGCACGGGGGGCCTCCGAGGTGAGAATCGACAGGCGTCGAGCGCCCTTGCAACGGGCGATGGTACGCGCGCGACGGGGGGACGTGCAAACCGGATGATTGCCCGACTACTGCTTGGCGCTGTCGGCCGCGGGCGGGGCCGCCTCCACTTCACGAAGCGCGCGCGCCGCCGCATAAAAGGCCGTGTCCTCGGATGGATACGATTTGATGAGCTCGTCGCGGACCCTCTTGGCGTCGTCGAACTGGCCGGCCGCCGCGAGACACTCTACGGCGTGGGCCAGGTCCCAGGCGGCGGCCGAAGAATTGGCGGCGGCCTCCTCGCGGCGCTGCGCCGCGGCCTTGCGGTAGAGGCCGGCGGCGAGCGCGAAGTTGCCGGCGTGGCGCGCTTGCTCCGCGCGCTTCTCCAGCGACTCGGCAGAATCGGTCGCGGCTTCCTTGCGGGCCATCGAGACCACCGCCGGTGGCGCCGCAGAAGCGCGCGGTTCGGCCGAGGCCGCCTGCGTGTAGGGCTGCGATTCGGCGGCGGCTGGCGCATGGGCGAGAGCAGGCCGGTCGCGCCGCGCGGGAGCAGCCGGTGGCGGCGAGGCTTGCCGCTCGTCCGCCTCGAGCATCTGGTCGCTCGCGTGCAGGTTCGACGCACCGGCGCCGCGCCCGGCCGCGCCGAGCGAGGAGTCGCCGCCGCTTCCGCCGAGAAGGCCGCTGGGAGCTTCCTTCTTTGCCAGCGCGCGCTCTTGCTTCATCGGCTTCATGGTCGAGAGCGGCGCCTGGACTGGCGGCGGCCCGGCCGGCTGCGCGAGCTGCGCGATCTTCGAGGCGTTCGCGACTTCGGGCGGCTCGGCCTTGGCCATCTTGGGCGCCGCGGCCTTGGCCTCGAGACGGGTCGCTTCCTCCGCCGCGTGGACGCGGATTTCGTAGGCGTCGTCCTTCTGCGCCGCGAGCTGCGCCACGTGCTTCGACTGCAGCGTGGTGCTCACCGCCAGGGCCAGCGCGGCCGCCGCCGCCACCGATCCGCCCAGCGCAACGCGCAGCATCCACCGCGGCCGCCGCCGCTCCGCCGCCTTCACCGAGACGGGCCCGTGCGCGTCGATGCTCGAGGGGGTCAAGCCGAGCGGCTTCACGCTGCCGCTCACCTCGATGACCTGCCCGATGTTCCCGTCGTGCGTCAGCTGCGCCTGCGCCTTCGCCGCAGCCAGGATGCGATCGTCGAAGGCCGCCCCCGGCTCTTCCAACTCGCGCAACGGCGCGGCCAGGCGGCGCGCCTCGTCGAGCGCGCGCTTCTCGCGGCGGCACTCGTCGCAGCCGGCGAGATGATCCGCAACCTCCGCGGCCCGCGCCGGATCCAGCTCGCCGAAGGCGAGATCGATCAACAGATCCTGGGACTCGGCGTGCGTCATGCCCTCCCCAATCGTACGCCGGCCGCCGGCTCGTCGGCCGCGGCCTCTTCGCTCACGCCGGCCGCCAGGAGCGACTTGCGCAGCGCCTCGAGCGCGTAGCGCATGCGGCTCTTCACCGTGTTTTCGTTGACGCCCGTCAGCTCGGCGATCTCCTTGAACGGCACGCCGGCCTGCTCGCGCAAGAGGAAGACTTCGCGCTGTTCGGCGGGCAGCGAGAGCAGCGCCTTCTGCAGCACCGGCCGCATCCGCGCGCTCTCGGCCCCGCGCGCCGGATCGATCTCGTTTCCCGCCACCGAATCGATCATCGCCGGCTCGCCTTCAGAGCCGGGGGGCCCCTGCGCGTCCAGGCTGTCGGCCTTGCGGAAACGGTCGCGCCGCGCTTGGTCAACACAAAGGTTGCGCGCGATGGTGAAGAGCCAGGTCGAGAAGCGCGCCCGCTGCTCCCACGCCTGCGCGCCCTTGACGAGGCGCAGGAACGTCTCCTGCGCCAGGTCCTCTGCTTTTTCGCGGTCGCCCAGCATGCGCAAAAGGAAGGTGAAGAGAGGCGCCCGATGGCGGCGCAGCAGGAGCTCGAAGGCCCCTACGTCGCCCTGCTGGTAAGCGGCCAGCAGCTCCTCGTCGGTCCGTTCCTGTGCCATGACAACGCGCTCGGAGCGCGATCGATCTAACTAACACGAACGCGGCGGTGGGGCCGAGCGCTGCGAGACCTAGGCGGGGCGGGCCTCGGGGGCGAGGCCGAAGTGATTGTCGGGCGGCCGGAAGCCGGTGGGCTTGTGCGGCAGCCGCAGCTCGGAGAGCGACCCCTTGGCGCCGCGCAGGCACTGGATGAGCAGCCGCACCGCGCGCGGATCGAAGTGGCCGGCGGCCGCCTCCTCGACCAGCTGGTCCACCGCCCCGCGAGCGTTGTACGGCATCTGCCGGAACGACCGCGGCGCGATCAGCGCGGCGAACGCGCTCGCCACCGAGACGATGTCCAGCCCGCGCAGCGGCACCTGCCCCTGCACGCGCGGATAGCCGAAGCCAGCGCGTGTGTGGTGCAACAGCGCGAAGTGCACCGCCGGCGCGTCGCCCAGCACGCTGGCGAGGAGCAGCGCGCCGAGGAGCGGGTGGTCCTCCAGCGCCAGCGCCTCGGCGCGCGTGAGGTGGTCGCGCTTGAAGCGCAGCCGCAGCGCCGCATGCCGCATGCCGATGTCGTGCGTCAACGCGCCGCCCACCAACCGCGCCAGCCCCGGCGCGGTGCCCAGCGCAGCGCGGAAGAGGCGCGCGCAGATGACTCCCGTCCAGACCGCGTGCTGGTAGCGGGGGCCGTCCTCACGCCGCAGCGCCTCCATCTCCTCCCATACGGGCTGCGGGAAGCGGACCTCGCTGAGCACGTCGGCGGCCAGCGCGCGCTTCTCCTCGCAGCCCACCAGGTGCTCGAGCGCCCGCGACTCGAACGCCTCCAGCACCGTCTCCGCAACCTCGGTCTCGAAGAGCGGCTTTTCGCGCTGCCCGCGCGGCGCCTTGCCGGCCACCTCGCGCAAGAGCGGCAAGTCGACGATCTCGCCGCGAGAGGCGACCAGCCGTCCGTCGGCCGCGAAGAGGTCCTTGGTGAGGACCGTTCCCGACAGGGAGAACTCCATGTTCCCTCCGCGGGCCAACAGGTCGCCCGAGAGGGTGACGCTATTCATCGCTCGCGGGTGAGACGCAAGGGGGCGCGGGTGAGAGGCAAGGGCGCGCGGGTGGACCCGGCTCTCACGTCTCGGCGGTCTCGGAGTGTTCGGCGACCGACGCTTCGGGCGCGCCGTTCTCGTCGGCCTGGGCCTGCGCCTCGGCGGCGGCAGCCGCGCCCTGGGCGCGGCTCTCGCGGATCTCGGCCGCCACCTCGTCGAGGTCGAGCGACTGTCGCCGATTGAGGATCCGCACCAGCGACGCCAACAGGCGGAGCGCGGCCACGCCGTCGTTGGGATCGACTCCCACCGAAGCGAGCGTGCCCAGGTCCGCCGGCGAGAGCGGCGCCGTCGCCTCGAGCGCGGCGCCCATCCAGCCCGCGCCTTCTGGCTCGGGTTCCGGCGGCGGGGCCACCCAGCCTTCGAGCTTGAGCTCGCCCTGGTCCTCGGAGAACTCGGCCGGCGTTTCCTCAGAGGGTGGCTCTGCTGGCGCGGCTTCCTCTTCGACTGCGGGAGCCTCGGACTCCGCGCCCCACTCGGGCGGCGCTTCCGTCTCGGCCGCGGCGGCGCTCTCGACAGCAGTCTCGGCAGCGGCCGGCGGTTCCTCGGCGGCGCTGGCCTCGGAAGGAGCCTCGGACCAACTCGCCTCGGCGCTCTGGGCCGCGTCGCCCCAGGTCGAGGCCTCGTTCGCGGCGCCCTGTGCGGCCAGCGGATCTTCGCTCGACGCCCAGGCGTCGGGAGCCTCGGCTTCGGGAGCCGGCGCGGCCGGCGCGGCCGCTTCCTGCCCGGCGGCGGCCTCCTGCTCGGCGGCGATGGTTTGCGCGGCAGCCGCGGCAGTCTCCTGCTCGGCAGCAATGGCTTGCTCTGCCAGTGCAGCCGCATCCTGATCTTCGCCGCCCCAGGCCGGAGCAGCTTCCGCCGTACCGATGATCGCGTCGGCCGGCAGCTGCTCGCTCGCGGGCTCGGCCGCCTGCTCGCCCGCCCCCCAGGACTCGGAGGCGCTCCAGTCTTGGGCCGGCTCTGCTGGCGGCTCGGCCTGCGTCTCCTGGTCGGACCAGCCCGAGGGCTCGGGGGCCTTGGCCGGCTCGGCGTCGGCCCAGCCCGAGGTATCGGCCGCAGCGGCTGCGTCCTCCCACGCCGGCGCGGCCGGCTGCGTCTCCCAGCCCTCTGCGGAGGGCGCAGGCTGCGTGCCCCATCCCTGCTCCTGGCTGTGCGCGGCGATGGGCTCCAGGCCTTCCATCTTCTGGGCCTGCGCCTCGGCCGCACCCTCGTGGGCCACGCTCGCCGACTCGAGCCCTTCGACCGCGTCGGCCGCGCTCCCCTCGCCGGCGACCTCCTCGTGTCCGGCGACGTCCTCCACCTGCGTGTGCGCGGCGATGGGCTCGAGGCCCATCATCTGGCCGCTGCCGTCGTCTTCCGACTCGGGCAACTCCAGCGGTTCGGGCTTGGGCGGCGGAGGAGTGGGCACCGGAGCGGCCATGGCCTCGTCGGGCTCGATCTCCTCCAGCTTCTGGGCGGGCTTCGCTGGCGCGGCGGGAATGGGCGGCGGAACGTACGGCGCGACGCGCGGAGTGCCGCCGGCCGGAGTCGCCGCCTGTTGCGGATCGATGCGGCGGGGAAACTGCGCGGCCCCGACCGGCGGTGCGGCAGGCGGCGTTGGCGCGGCCGCTTTGGGAGCGCCGGCGACAGCGGGAGCGGCCGGCCCCGGCGTCGCGGCCGGCTTGGCCAGCTTGTCGGTGGGCTCCTTCTTCTCCTCGGCCGAGCCGTAGTGCTGCTGGATGGCGCTGATGATCTCGCTGTCGCCCGCCAGCATCGGCTTGATGCGCTTGCCGGTGTGGAAGGCGAGCTGGTCCACCGCGGAGAGGTCGGTCGGATCGCTCATGGCGATGGTCACCGACTCGCCGCGGCCGGAGCCCGAGACCTCGTACGGGAAGACGTGCAGCTTCTCGGCGATCTGCTTGCTGACGAACTTGACCGCGCGGTCGTCGACCTTGGCCTGCGACAGCTTCACCGCCGGCATGCCCAGGTGCTTGCTCAGCGCGGAGACGACCTCGTCCTCTTTGCAGAAACCCTTCTGCACCAGGATGCCGCCCAGCTTGCCGCCCCACTGCTTCTGGTGGCCGAGCGCACTCTGCAGCTGGTGCTCGTCCACCACGCCGAGTTCGGTGAGCAGTTGTCCCAGGCGCTTGCGCGGCGGCATCGGGTCTCCGTTCCTTACCGCTTCACACGCGCGATGTATTCGTCGCGCGAGAAGACGCCCTTCTCGATCAAGAGCTCGACCATGGCCTTGAGGGCGGCGACCGAGCGCCGCTGCGTCTCTTCCACTCCGCGCAGCACCTCCACCGCGCTGGTCCGCTGGGCGCCGTTGCCGGGGGAGGGCGCGGGCGCCTGCGGGGGCGGCGCCGACTGGGGCGGCGCGTTCTTGGGAGAGTTCCGCGGGTCGAGCGTGACCACCGACTGGCCGCTGTTGTTGACCACTTTCATCGAGCTCTGCTGCTCGTCGTCGCCGAGCAGCTCCTCGCCGCGATACCAGCGCGAGATGGCGTTGCGGATGGCGGAGGCGCCGGCCAGCTGCGACTCGATGCGCGCGCCGGTGAGCTGGCGCAGGTGGTCGGTCACGCCGAGGTTGAGCGGGTCGCTCATGGCCACCACCAGGACGCGCCCCTCTTCCTTGAGCGCCACCGGCACCAGCCCGAACTCCTCGGCCACCTCGGGAGGCACCAGGGCCAGCGCGGCCCGGTCGCCTTCGCCGGTGAACTCGGCGCGGGGGATCGCGGTCTGTTTCGAGAGCGCGCGGACCAGCACCTCTTCGGTGAGGAACTCCATGCGGACCAGGATGTCGCCCAGCTTGCCGCCCCACTGCGACTGCTCGGCCAGGGCGGCCTTGAGCTGAAGCTCGGTGATGACGCCTGCTTTGACCAGCAGGTCGCCGATCTTGATCCGCATGCGCGGATACTAGTGGAAGCTCGGAGATCGCGGCAACTTTCCGCGATCTGGAAAAAGTCAGCGGACCTCTTCGATCTGCATGCCTTGCGGGGGCCCGAGCAGGAAAGCGCCCGCCGGCGGCGGCTTGCCGGTCACGATGCCGCGCAACTTGAGATCCACCTTGGTCCGAATGGGCGGCGCGTCGAGGTGCAAGAGGCGCGGCACCTGCGCGCCACTTCTGTCGTCGTGCTCGTCGAGGGAGACCTCCCAGAGCAGCGAGCCGCCTTCGGTGGTGCGGCGGACTTTGAGGACGCGCAGGTCGCCGCCCAGCGAAACTTCTTGGACGACGCCGGGAGCCACCAGCACCAAGAGGTATCCCTCGCCCTCGCGCCGAGCCGCCGACGGCCGCACGTCGGGAACGGTCGGAATCGCGCCGGTGACCAGCGAGACCAGCTCGTCGTCGGCGAGCGGCGTGGGGACCAGACGGCTCAGGTTCTGCGGCGTGGCGGGGCCGCGGTAGAAGACGTTGTTGCGCAGGTCGAGCAGCGCGAAGCGGCCCTGGTCGGCCACCAGCACCGCAGCCGGATCGCCCAGCGGCGTGAGCGCCTCCAGCCGGATGCTGCGCGGCCGCGCAACCGAGACGTGCAGCGAGTAGCGGCCGCCATTCTCGGGCGCCTCGACGAAAGCTCGCGCATCGCACGACAACGTCTGCGGCAGGGCATGCGCTTTGGTCGCCTGCTCGTAGAGCGCCGCCGCTTCCGGCACCGGCCCCGCCACCGTCTGCGGCTTCGGGCAAGCTGCGCTCAACAAGCACACCGCGAGGGCGCGGCGAGTCATTGCCCGAACGGAGGCGGGCCGGACTTCTTCGGGTCGGCCGGCTCCATCATCGGGTCGGTGGTCTGGGCGCGGACCTGGTCCAGCTCCGTCTTCAGATCGCTGAGCGCGTCGTTGGTGTTGCGCAGCCGCTCCGAGAGCACCTGCACGAAGCTCCACAAGAGCTTCACCGCCAGCAGGGAATCGCGCCGCATCAGCTTGAGCAGCGAGTCGCGCTCGATGGAGATGGCCGAGGTGTCCTCGACCGCGATGATGGTCGCGCTGCGCGGCGCCTGGTCCACCAGCCCCATCTCGCCGAAGTGACCGCCCGCCTTGAGCTGCGCGATGGCCAGCCCGCTCTTGCGCACCTCCACCTTGCCGCGGAAGAGCACGAACAGCTCGCTGCCCTGCTCGCCCTCCTCGATGATGGTCTGCCCCTTCTCGAACTGCCGGCCGTGCGCGATGCCGAGGATGGCGAGCAGCTCCTTGTAGGTCATGTGCTGGAAGAGCGGGATGCGGCGCAGCACCTCGGTCTTGCCCTCGACGTCGCTGGACTCCTCGTTCTCGTCGGCCTCCACCGAGACGCAGACGGCGGTGACGTTGTCCTTGCCGCCCCGCTGCAGCGCCAGCTCGATCAGCGCGTCGGCGAGTCGGTCCCGCTCCTGCGCCAGCAGCTGCGGCAGCTCGTCGTCGGCGAGATAGCCGTGCAGCCCGTCCGAGCAGAGCACGAACAGGTCGTCGGGCAGGATGTCGGTGACCAGCGTGTCCACCGGCACCGAGGGCTGGATGCCCACCGCGCGGGTGATCACGTTCTTGTTCTCGGCGGTGGGAATCTGCTCCCGCGTGATCAGGCCGCGCTTGAGCTGTTCCTGGATGATGGTGTGGTCCTCGGTCAGCTGGTGCGCGCGGCCGTTGCGGAAGAGGTAGACGCGCGAGTCGCCGACGTGGCCCACGACCGCCTTCTTGCCCGCGGCGAGCAGCGCGACGACGGTGGTGCCCATGCCGCGCTTGCCCAGATCGCTGCCGGCGATGGCATAGATGTCGGCGCACGCCTTGTGGATGGCGCGCTCCATCAACTGCGCGACGTGCTCGCGCGCCTCGCCGGTGGGCGTCTTGGCGAACGACTCGAGCAGCGGTTTCCCCTCGGCGAGCGCCTCGCGGATGGACTTCACCGCCTGCGCCGAAGCCACCTCGCCCGCCGCGTGTCCGCCCATTCCGT
>Ga0307479_10005336_pt1 | contig 11765 bp, 8 predicted proteins | sample atmos_gasesECM4C_FD_203743 | JGI IMG/M metagenome (GOLD analysis project Ga0307479, IMG submission 203743) | Hardwood forest soil microbial communities from Morgan-Monroe State Forest, Indiana, United States - atmos_gasesECM4C_515 | ecosystem: Environmental > Terrestrial > Soil > Temperate... | reverse complement strand
TACATATTATCTCCGCGATTCACGAATTTCCCAGATCGACACGATGCACCAGCACGCGAGGATGTTCGGGTATCGCTCGAACACCTTGCCGTACACGCGTCTTTTCGTTCCACGCCGCCTTTATTACCGCTTTCGGGATATCCATCGCTCGGACAAAGATCTCAGGCGCTACGTAGAAGAACATAAGAACGTTCCGAAAACTTTTCCGATCGAATTCACTTTCGACCTTCGCACGACTCGTCCGGGCGTACTGGACGTGAATACGACGGAGACGTTGCGGCCGGGAATGCAGGTATATCCCAACTACGTAGTAGTACCGCAAAATGCTGCTGCTTATGCAAAGCTCCTGGCGAAACTGAACGTCCATTTCGGGCCGGCCGAACCATCGATGGAAGAAAAAGGGAAAAAAGGTGTGATCATTTCCGTCAGTGAAGCTGTCGATTTGGTTCAACTCATAAAGACGAAATCGGAAAACACCTGGAGCGATAAAACGATCGACGCGGTGATCAGAAAAGTTGCAGCGAAATTTGGCAATAAGATAGCGCTGAAATTCCGCTCTGCCGAGCGTCTGGTTCGGGAGAAAGGATTTATCTCGACCGGTACTTTGAGCGGCACCGAATACGAAAGCGCTAGAAAGGACACTATCCCGACGCTTTGGATCATGACGGTCGAGACCACCGACGACAGTTTCTGCGGCAAGGGAAAACGATTCATGTACCCGACTTTCGTGATCCCCGACGGGTTGCCGAAACTCCTCATGTTCAATCGGGGATAGGAGCCGCTCGAGCTAATGCGGATTTTTTATTATAATGAAATCAATGATCATGTCCGATTACAAAGTAATAGATTTATTCTCCGGGGTCGGCGGGCTGACGCACGGTTTTGTTCTGGAAGGTTTCGATGTCGTCGCCGGAGTCGACATCGACGAATCGTGTCGTTACGCCTTTGAGCAAAATAACGACGCGACATTCATAAGTAAAGATATTGCTCAGGTGAAGCCCGAAGAACTTGAACGGCTTTACGGGAGGACGTCAGGAAAAATCTTGATCGGGTGCGCTCCATGCACCCCCTTCTCGACATTGAACCTGGAGAGGGCGGTCTACCAGAAATCCGATGAAAAATGGATGTCGTTGGATTCGTTTCTGCGCCTTATCACGAAGGTGAATCCGGAGATTGTCTCCATGGAAAACGTGGCGGAACTCGCAAACGGTAAAAAGTTTCCCGTTTTCACTCGTTTCGTGAGCACGCTCAAGAAGAACGGTTATCACGTGTTCTATAAGGTGGTCGACGCGTCGAAATATGGCGTCCCGCAGCGGCGGAAGAGATTGGTGCTGCTCGCGTCGCGACTCGGAGCGATTTCGTTGATACCCGAGACGCATGCCGATACTCTCGTAACTGTGAGGAAAACCATCGGCGATCTCCCGCCACTCAGAGCGGGGCAGACGAACGGGTCCGATGACCTGCACAGGGCAAGCAAACTGAGCGAGCTGAACAGAAAGAGGATCATGGCGACTCCGAAGGATGGAGGAAGCGCCAAGCATTGGGACCGGAAGTTGCTTCCTAAGTGCTTCAAGAAAGAGAAGGGGAAGTCGTATAAAGCCACGGTCTACGGAAGGATGAAATGGGACGAACCGGCTCCGACGATGACCACTCATTGCCACACATTGGGCACTGGCAGGTTCGGCCATCCGTCACAAAATCGCGCGATCTCTCTCAGGGAGGCAGCCCGTTTCCAGACATTCCCGGACAATTACCGGTTCCAGGAGTCCGGATCCCTCAATATCTCGCGGACAGCGCGACACATAGGTAACGCCGTTCCTGTCAGACTGGGACGGGCAATCGCAAAAAGCATAAAAACGCATCTTGCGGCTCATCGCGAAACGAAATCGTAGATTCGCTGAAACGTCTTCGCCGGACTCTTTTTTATGTCGTGCCCCCAGATTCGCATCACTTCCCAGCCTAACCTCCGTAACCTGCGGAAGTTTCTCCTGTCCCGGAGCCTATTCGTCTCTATTTTATTTCTCCAGAATGCGGATGTGATCTTCTTTTGCCATGCCGGGTATCTATATCCATGCCAAAAATCCCCGTCGATAAAAATCGCTTTTTTATTTTGCGGCAAAGCTATGTCCGGTGATCCTGGCAAGCCAGCGCAATGTCTCTTGAAACGGATTCCGCGCTTTTTCATCTCGGCAAAAATGACCTTCTCCAAGGAAGTGTTCTTACCCTTAACCGCGGCCATCATTCTGCTTCTGACTTCCCTTGAGACTATGTCCATGTTCCAAATATAAATCCTATCGAGACCAAATCACACTCCTCCTTGAGCGCGCATTCCGCGGAGTGTTTTCAATTAGAGCGTTTTGATTAGGCGCAGTTGTTCAGTGGCATTAGCACCGGCTCGCTTGTTTGTCTCTACGGCCACATCAACGACATGGGCAATCCAGTCCTCTGGGGCTCCATGGTCACGAAGACCGTAGATGATCCAAGAAACATAAGCTGCACTCGTGGCAATGTCGTTGCGACGATCTCTTTTACGGACGACAAATGTCGACACCGTGCGCCTTTTGCGTTTTTCATCGATGACCTGTATCGGCTTTTCCTCGTAGCGTGGACCTTCGATCTCTCTAAGTTTTTCAAGATTTTTTTTTGAGAGCCTGTAGAGAACACCCCAAGCTTTGCAACCAGGGGTTTGTATTAGATCGGAGGCGGCACAACCGTTCGTGCTGCTCACTACGTCGAAGGCTATATCGAAATCTTCGACGGTCTTGGCTCGACCGAGGTCCTTGGCGCTACCATTCAATCGGTTCGGACCGTTAAGTCGGCCAGCAGTGCAATTTGAACCATATTGGAAGACTAGGGGCATGTGCGAGTTATACCTCCGGGCGTAAGGCTTTTTGCAAATGACGATTCTTTCTGGGCGGAGCCTCCGCGGTTTTCAGCATTCTTGCTGACTTTTGCGTTTTCTGCTTCGCGTCGCCATTTTGCCGAATTCTTTGGAACAGTTCTTCTGCAGACTCAAACGAACGCCCCTCGGCTTTGGCAAGTTCGTATTCCGTTGGCACAAGCTCACCACGAAATGCCTTGGCAAGAATTGCCTTAGTAATACTGCTCACTCGCTTTCGCCCCTCTGCAAATCGCGATTCAATTCTGTTGGCTAGCATAAATAGGTTTTCTACTCGACGGACAATCTCTTGTTGCTCACGTTGAGGAGGCAAGGGGAATGCTTTCACACGCATTGCTCCAATATTGAAGTGAGGTTGAGCGATTCCTGTCTGGTTAAGGATTAATCGAGCTTGTCCCTCCGGCGAATTAACGTAGAGGGCGCCGTAACTGGCATTCAAACCAGACAATGGGCGGGTGATAACCAAATCAGCGCAGTTCGCTTCTCCCACATCGCGCGGAAACACGCAGCAGTCACCTGTATTGGCACCGGAGCGCACGACTAGTATTTCGCCGCCGACCAGTTTTGATTTGGCAAGCTCCTTTTGAAAGTCTCTTGGTATTCGCACTAAACCCGCGGGGTCAAAACGAAGCGGGCGGACATTCTGGCACCGAAGGAAGGCTGCGCCGTTCTCTGAATAACGGTCTTTCATCGGTCCTACATGGCCGACTGTAATTTCCCATGCGCAATGGTCGAAGTTCGTCCAGCGCCACGTCTTCGGAATTTCCGGCAAATCTTCATCTGTTACTGCCGCTGACTCTCGATATTTCCGTTTTCCGTTAGCAGTAGAGCATCTTTCTCGGCGCTCTCTCCGCATCTTATCGAGTAGCGCTCCAGCGTCTTCGATAGCTTGATTCTCCTCTCGCCAATCAGTGGTGAGACGACCGGAACAGGCAGCTGCTAGGACCGATTGGCGAAAGCGTTTTAGTAGAATTGGAATCTTCGCCAGTCTTTGTTGGCAGGCATCCACGCGGCCCAAAAGGTTTTCAAGCTTCGCTACAATTCTCCGCTGCTCGTCGAGTGGTGGGAAGGGGAGATCGAGATTCCAGAATACTTCCGGGTCAACGTGCGGAATACCCGTTCCTCTTGTATTTGAGTTGATGTGGTCGAATTGATTTTGAAGCCAGCGGTAAAGATAAAGACGGTCACCAGTTTTCGGTAGCAGTGCCATGATGGTCGAGCCAATTGCACCGTCTCGTCCCAATCCAACCCAGCCGCTTCTTGCGCCGTCCCAGACGACCAAAATATCCTTAATGGTTGCAAGTCGAGAACTTACGGACTCTGCGTAGTTAGAGACTTCACTTTTCTCGATAGCCTGAATGTCGAGATAAGGCAGGAAACCGTCACTCGGCGAGGATTTGGCTACAGCGGGTTTCTTTCCCTTTCGTGACGACACGAGGTCTTCAAGACGGATACTGGCCCATCCGTCAGGCAATTCAGCGTTCATTTTTCGATGCCCTCTTCTTTTTCCACGAGCGTGACAATCTCGCGAAGGTCATCCACTATGGCTTCGAGTTCAGTGATCGCTTCTGTTGCGAGATCCTCAGGCTCGGGTAGTTCACCGTTTTCTTCCAACGATTCATCCCTAAGCCAAGTGACATCAAGTTTGTAGTCACGCTTCTTGATGTCGCTGAGATGGAATTTGCGAAATCTGCCTGTCTCGCCAGTGTCGGTGCGCTTGCTCAATCCGTTTGGATCTTTGCCGTAGTACTCCTCGAACTCCTTGAAATGCTCCTTTGTGAGCGGGCGATCCTTCTTCGTAATGCCCGGCACATTTGAACGTCCGTCGAAGATCCAGACCTCCTTTGTTGGACGGCCCTTTTGGAAAAAGATGACGTTCGCCTTTACGCCCTGGCTATAAGGTGTGAACGTGCCGCGCGGCAAACGCAGGACGGTGTGCAAATTGCAATCTTGCATGAGTATTTGAAATACCTCGCCAGCTTTGCCTTCGAAAAGACAGTTGTCCGGAAGAACCACAGCTGCGCGTCCGCCCGGTTTCAGAGTATTCATCACGTGTTGAAGAAAATTGAGCTGCTTGTTGCTCGTCTCAATTGTGAAATCGTCCCGATCAGGAGCTTGATTCGCGCCTTTAGTGCCGAATGGTGGATTCGTGAGCACGACATCGTATCGCTCGCCGCGATCGGGTTCATAAACGGTATCGCCAAGATAGATATGAGGTTCGACGCCGTGCAAGTACAGATTCATGAGAGCCAATCGGCGCGGGCGAGCCACCAGTTCTTGCCCATAATATGTAGTAGTGCGGATTCGACGCGCCTCGGAGCGATCGAATACTCCCTTACTCACGTTCACGAGCCACTCATATGAGCCGACGAGAAATCCACCGGTGCCGCACGCAGGGTCATCGATAGTGAAGTTCTCTTTTCCACGAGGGTCGGGCTTCATAACCCGGCAGATTGATTGAATGAGGGGGCGGGGCGTGAAGTACTGGCCAGCACCTTTCTTTCCTTCGCTCGCAGCTTTCTCCAGAAGCCCCTCGAAAGCTGCTCCTTTTACGTCGACGCCGAGGGATGACCACTCTTCCTCGTCAATCATGTCAATCAAACGACGGAGGTTTACGGGATTATTAAAGCGGGACGTAGCTTGCGTAAAGATCCAGCCCAAGAGTCCTTCGGATTCTCGCAACTTGCGCAGCACTTCATTGTAATGGTCAGTGAGTTTTGTCCCTGAAAGGGCCTTGAGGCTTTCCCAATCGCAGCCCTTTGGGATCACGACCGCTTTCTCATCCGCCATTTTCAAAAAGAGCAGGTAGGTGAGTTGCTCTATATAATCACCATAATCCACGCCATCATGGCGAAGCGTATGGCAGAATCCCCAGAGTTTTTGAACGATGTCGCTCATGCTGCAATTGCGCCATTAATTTGTTTAATGAGAACAGGCAGACGACCTTGGAAAACCTTTGAGGCGTTACCCCAGCCACCATAATCAGCAAAAACAGGTTGGCTCTCGAAGTCCTCTTGGTCGATGGAAAGATTTTCGTGGAGATGAACGCGGATACGTTCCAGCCACTTCAACTGTTCTTTGGTGAATGAGTCGCTCGCAATGATTCCTTTGAAGGCTCGTTCCACGCGCTCGCCGGCGTTCAATAAAGGGCTCTGCTGGTTCGCGGCGTGTTTGACCATCGAGATTATGTCAGCCAACGCTTTCTTATTCCGCACTTCATGTGCCCGTTGAAGATTTTCTACTGTAAAACGCTGAGGAGTGGCAGCTAGTTTGTCGCGCAGTCCCTTGAGCACCTCGGGATTCCAGTCCTGGGGGTGTTTCAGAAGCACGCCGATTGCCTGGACATCGGTCTCATGTGACCTGACGTATTCGGAAAATGCGACGAGATAATCCTCGGGTTTGTATTCCTTGCCGTCCAATCCTCTTATGAGCCACTCGGACGAGACCGTGTCTTGCGTAGTATGCGACACGAGGAAGGTTTTCGATTTTCGTTTGTATTCGAGAAGCAGCCGTTGGAAATCTGCATTTCTTAAAAGGGCCATTGTGCCCGTGAAGTTGTTTTTCAAAGTGCCGTAAAGGTTTTTCGCAAAAGCTGCGACATCGCCTTCGGGCAGAAAGGCAGCAAAATCTTTTCTGGCGTCTCCATGCATTTCTTTGTCGACGCGGAGTAGGCGTTTTGTAAGACACCGAATGTTATAGTCACAATCGCGATTTGCCCAGATGTCCTCAACGATCTCGTGGAGCGTGCGGGTTGGCGGGATCGGCTCTTCCGCGGTGATTGCCGTGGCCTGACGGAAGTATTCGAGGAGAGTGCCATCGAAGCAATCGAAGACCGTGAAATGCGATTTGTCGGGGAACTTTTCTCCCTTGCGCGTGCCGCGCCCGAGCATCTGTTCAAAAAGAATGCGTGATTTGACCGGCCTCAGGAACGCGATGAACTCAAGATCCGGAATGTCGACGCCGGTAGTAAGCATGTCCACGGACACAACAACTCCCGGGTTCGGACGGTTGCGAAACTCGCGGATGCGTTGAAGAGGGCGGTCGACCGTGGGGCTGCCGGTAATTTTTTGCACGAATGCGTCGCCACGTCCGAAGACATCTCGCGCGAGATCGACGAGCTGATCTGCGTGAGAGGTATGCGGCAAGTCGTTCACCGCAAATATCAGCGTCTTCGGAAATCGTCCGTAACGTTCTTCATGCTCAAGCGCATACTTTTTGATCTCTTCCAATATCTTGCGGTTTGAGTCGGGAGACGTGATGTCGTGTTCCACAGAAGAACTGTCGAATACCCGTTCGTCCTCCAGCACGTCCATTTTTTTGGAGCCGGTTTCGGGATTCACGACGCCCACTTCCTCTCCTTCCTTGAGGAAGATACCCTGGAGGCGCACATTGGATTTCACTTTTATTGCGTCGTAATCAACGAGGAAGTTTTCTCGCACGGCTCGTTCATATTCGTAGCGATAGACGATGTCTTTGAAATACGAGGTAGTGTGCGCGGCTGGCGTGGCGGTGAGACCGATTTTGATGGCATCAAAGTGGTCAAGTGTCTTTCGCCAGATTCCGACTTCTGAAGATGTGTATCCGCGATGGCTTTCGTCTGCGACTATGAGATCGAATGCGTGGATTGGGATGTCGAGTTTTTCGGCGTCCTCCTCGATTTCCTCTTCGCCGCCCCACACGGCCTCGCGACCGAAAAGGTTGATGGTCATTCGTTGGATCGTTGAGATATACACGAATGCGTTGCCGGGTTTAGGGGTCTCAAGGTGGGATTTAGGAAGAAGCTTAGGATCGAATTTTTCCTCTTCTCCAAAATCTTCCTTTTGGAATCGTTGACTATACATTTCATAGACCTTGTCGAACTTGAGCCCTTGTTCGGCCTCGAATGAGGCAAACGCTCGAACTGCTTGTGCAGCGAGAGAACGGCGATCAACAAGGAAAAGGATGCGTTTTGCCACGCCCGATTTCATGAGGCGGTAAATCTCGTTTACGAGCGTAAACGTTTTTCCGGTGCCCGTGGCCATCGCGACGAGCATGGCGCGTTTCCGATCGGAAATGGCCTTCTCTATGGCTTCGTTTGCTTCCCGCTGATACGGGCGCAATCTTGTGTTGCTGTTCTGAAGGGCGTGTAGGTGCTTCAATGCTTCGTCAAAGTCGCGATTGAGAATTTCTTGCAAGGCATCTGGCGTATGAAAACGCGCGATCTGCCGCGAGCGATTAAGGCGGTGTCGAATATCGTGATGCCAAATCACTTCACCATTGGTGGAATAGAGGAACGGCACGCCATATTCCCCAAAGCGAAATCCCGGTTGATCTAGGCCTTTGGAATACCGTTCAGCTTGCGAGAGTACGTTCTGAGGCCCGAGCGTTAGTTTCTTTGCCTCGACGATTCCGATTATCTGACCATCGACGCACAAGGCGTAGTCTGCGGGTCCGGCTGATGTCGGATACTCCTCGATCGCGCAGTGTGGCTGGGCTGCGAGCGCCTTTCCTTCAATAAAAGGCACGACTTTCCAGCCCGCTGCCTTGAGCATGGAATCGATTAATCTTTTGCGAGTTAACCACTCAGAATTGGAGGGTTGTGCTGGGGAGCGAGTTTTCATTTTCCGGTAACACGAACATGCGAGTGTCCGAACGATTAAACACGATCAAACGCTCTGCGAATAGATTGCTTTTATCGTACTTCCTCAAAGCATAACCGTCCAGCCACTCGTATTTTTGTACTGCGTGTCCGTCTCAAGCTCACAAGCACGCGGAGGTAGCGAACAACAAGCGAATATGATAAATTGCCGCTATGTCGGCTCGCTGGTGCAAAGTAACGATCACAGATATGGAGGGAATAGCGCATACCGTCGAGGTGAGCGCTGGCACGCTTTACGAGGCCGTCGCGCTCGGTCTCGCCGCGATTCGTGGGAATGAATGGGTAATGGGAATCGCGGAAGGGATGAACGTTGTCCGAGTCCGCGTCACACAAATTCCCGTGGAGCATGAAGTGAAGCTCGGTGACTTTACGAAATGGCTTGAAGGGCGAGGACGCACACCCAAAGAAGTATTCGATCGCAATCGGATACGGGACATCCTTCAACCTCCGAAGGAGAGATAGAGGGGAACTAATCCTGATTCGGCTGCCGGGGGGCGCTCCGGACTTCGCCGCATTCATCTCAGACACAAACCAGGCTGACGATGGTGTGATTGCTCCGCGGTTTGACGCCGGGGCGTGGACTATCAGGGCGCACCGATCGCCGAGCCAATAACAGGTGTCCATGATTCCCGTTCAACTCGCCTTAACGGGTCAACTTTCCCCCTTGCGATCTTACTAGCTAGATTGTCTTTCCTAATCGCAGCCGCGAACCAGCCGAGCACAATACCTCCAAAGAAACAAATGAAGTCGAACTGGGCGAGATTTGGCCCTGCTTGCAAGTTGAGGCCTACAACGAACCCCACAAACACGCCCAACCAAGACACCAGCCAAATAACAATACCGAGCGATCGTGGCTTCATCAACAAATGGGCTTGGCAGTACTGCATAATTATGTCATCGCTCAACGCATTTTTCGAAGTAACTTCCTCGGTTCGGAAATGTTCATCGATCTCTGGCTTCCACTGCAAATATCTTCGGGAGATTTCTGCCTTGAGCAAGTTGATCACGCTCGGGGAAAAACGGCCCGAGGAGTCCGCGATGCGGAGAAACGCCCCGAGTATTTTCGAGCGCGCGTCAAACCGAACCTTCTTGAGATACGCCCTGAGAGATTCGGTTGATGGAACGCCAAGCCGATCATTAATCTCCATGACGAGGGCCTCAAGTTCCAGAGAGTCAGCCTCCGGAATGATCAACTCCGTTAGGCGCTTGGCATCATTTAGCCGCCCGGAATCTATGAATTGTTTAACCAGCTCGAGCCGATCATGCGGCGCCCACAAGCGCGCACGTGCGAGCGCCCTCTCTTCAAACTGATCCAGCCATGGGGTCCGTTCTTTTGGCAGCCGTCGCAGCGCGGTCAGGAAGACCCTTGGTTGATCATTCACGTCAGCCTTAAAAAATGCCAATTGCATCAAATGTTGGGCGTCGCTCAGCCGTCCTAAGTCTATGAGTCGATCTATCACGTCAAGGCAATCTTGCGTCGTCCATGAGGAAGCACTCGTGAAGACCCTTCTAGAAAACTGATCCAGCCAGGCGGCAGTTTCGTTGGGCAAGTGTCGCAATACAGCCAGCAACAACTGTGGTCGTTCACCTGGGTTGGCTTTGGAAAAGATCAATGCCGTTACCTGCTCGGCGTTGCTCAGCACCGCCGAATCTATGACCTGGCGCAACGTTTCGAGGCGGTCTGCGACTGTCCAGCAAGCTGCATTTTCGAAAACCTTCTCAGAAAATTGCTCGAGCAAAGAGCTGTTTTCCTTTGGCAGGCTTTGCAACACTTTGAGGAAGCGCCGGGGGCGATCCCTGTGCTCAGGAATTCCTAGTAGCATAATGTTTTTGCGGTGGTATGCCACGGCCTCCTGTTCGCGACCTTGCTTCTCCAGCGCCTGAGCGGCAACCCAATATGCCTTTATGTTTCCCCCGTCGATGTTGATAGCTTGCTGTGCCTTGGTCAGAGCTTCGGATAACATGCCGACTTTATAGAGCTCAAGCGCTCTGTCGGCCATCCAGTTGGCCTCTCTCTTTGGACGTTCGGCGATCGCTCTTTCGACTCGTTCGGCCGCCTCAGCAACTTCAGCCCGTGTTTCGGCAGCGGCCTCTTCCATCTCGGCCGTCGCTTCTTCAATAGCCAATCGGTTTTCCTCCTGCTCACGTCTATTCGCTTCTCGGGTTTCTTCTTCGGCCCGTTCTATCGCTCCTTCCAACGCTTCAGTTTGCTGTTCAAGTCTCTTCTCGGCGGCCTCACATGCAGGGCAGGTGACGGCGAAGTACCCATCGAAGGTGCTTCCGCAGCTTATGCACCGGCCCATGATTCGCCCTCTTCTGCTACTTTCAGAGCACTCGGGAAGACACTTCCGCACGGACCCGCTTTCAACCGTTTGTGTAGGTAGCTGTACATCTGGCGAACATCCCAAGGAATACTGTCGTTGGCAACCGAGCGCGCCCAAATCTAGCAGGGGGCCATCGATTAGTCCCGAACAGGTTGTGGGGGGAGTATTGCACTAAACAGTTAAAGGACGCAACGACGACTCTGGCAAAACCAAACAAGGAGCAGCTTACACTTCTTCAAAGATCGCTAATCATCCACCGTCTTGTTCCGAGGTCGCTTGACAGATCGGCGACGCATTGTAGGGTTAAAGCAAAAGGTCGTATTGCTACGAAAATATATTTTCATGCTAGAGAAAATCCCGACAGAAGCAAAGACTCGTCTCTATTCCTCAACAAAATCTTTCTTCGAGGATTTCGAGCGCCACATTCCAAAGCAGCTGGAGGAAGCGAAATCTAGGAATGATGTCGCGGAAATTCGCAAGAGGGAGGATTGGAAGAACGAATTGGGCACGATCAAACAGTCTCTTGAAGCTGGAGACCCCGGACCTGCAAAAAAGAAACTATTGTCAATGATTGAAAGAAATGTGGAGCACGCGAGGAATGGTGTTCCTAATTCCGGAGAGACGATGAGAGAATTGGCCGGATATCTGAGGGAACTCGAAGCGCCTGTGCCCAGGGGAGAAGTCGCTGGTCAACCCGAAATGCCTTCCGATAAAAAGGTGGAAGGAGATACGACCAAAGAAATTGAGCCGGACACCAGAAATACAGTGAAACTCGAGCACTCAATAAACGAACTCGAGGCCACCGAGAACCAACTCCGAATAAGCCTTGCTGAAATTCAGGATCGAAAGAGAAAGCTCAGGGAATCATTGAGGCAAGTTCACCTGTCGGAGCTTAGAGACGAAA
>Ga0307479_10005335_pt1 | contig 11766 bp, 13 predicted proteins | sample atmos_gasesECM4C_FD_203743 | JGI IMG/M metagenome (GOLD analysis project Ga0307479, IMG submission 203743) | Hardwood forest soil microbial communities from Morgan-Monroe State Forest, Indiana, United States - atmos_gasesECM4C_515 | ecosystem: Environmental > Terrestrial > Soil > Temperate... | reverse complement strand
ACGCCCGTTGTACTTCACGCGGAAGCGCCCGTCCTGGGGCACGCGGCGCTCGGAAATATCCAGCTCGCTCATCACCTTGATGCGCGAGATCACAGTCGAATGGTGTTCTTTGCCTATCGGCGGCATCGCCTGTGTCAGAACGCCGTCGATGCGGAACTTGATCATGACCGAGTCATCGCGCGTTTCGATATGAATGTCAGAGGCACGCCGCTGCAGCGCGGTAAAGATCGTGGTATCGACCAGGCGAATAATCGGACTGGTATCGCCCGCCGCCGTCAGCTTGTCGATGGTGAGTGTCTCTTCCGCGCCGGTTGCTTCATCTTCGCGAATGATCTGGAAGCCTTCGCTGGCCTCCTCCAGAACCCGCTGAGACTGCTCTGTTTTCTTGAGAATGTCCGAGATCTGCTTCAGCGTCGCGACTTTGGTGACGATCCGCTTCTGCAGCAGCAAACTGATCTCGTCGATCATCATCAGCTGGCTCGGATCCGCAATCGCAATGGCCAGCTTGCCGTCGGTGGTTTCTTCCAGCGGCACGAAGTTGTAGCGGAACATCAGCTCCGGTGAGAACTTCTTGAACAGTTCGTGATGAAGCTGGAAGTCGGTGAGGTCGACGAACTCGCAGCGATAGCGCCGTGCCACGTCTTGAGCGCGTTCCAGGTCGGTGACGGCGTTCCCGGTCGTCACCACCTGCCCGCCGTTGTCGCCGTGTACGAAAAGCGATTTCTTATCGGCTGTTGCCATTTCTAAAATCCCCGCGTATATCCTGTATGCCCGCTAGTGGGCGCCTTGCATGCCTAAACTGAAGATCGGCAAATACAAAGAGATCAACACCCCGCCCACGAAAACCGCCATTACGATCAGGATCAGCGGTTCAATCAACGCCATGGCCGCGCCCAGCGCGGTCTGCACGTCTTCTTCATAGAACTCGGCCACCGAATTCAACATCGCGGGCAAAGCCCCCGTGGATTCGCCCACTTCCAGCATCTCCACCGCCAGATCGGGGAAGATTTTCTGCTCTTCCAGACTGCTGGCCAGGCCCTGTCCTTCGCGGACTCGCATGCTCGCCCGCATAATGCCTTTCACAATGCGGCGGCTGCTCATGGACGCGCCGGCCGTCTCCATCGACGGCACCAGCGGCAATCCGCCCTGCAGCAGCGTCGAGAGCATCCGCGAGAAAGTCGCCACCTGGTGCTTCAGCCGGATTTCGCCCAGCATGGGCATGGCCAAAATAAAGCGATCAATCTGGTCGCCACCGCGGTCGGTCTTCCGCCACTGCCAAAACAAAAATCCTGCCAGCGCCAGCCCGATCGCAAAGAACGGAAAATATTTTTGCGCATTCACGCCCACTGACAGCATGAACAGCGTAATTGCCGGCAGCTTTGCATCCAAACTATTGAACAACTCAGCAAACTTCGGCACCACGTAGGTGAACAAAAACATCACCATCACGGTCACCACTGTCACCAGTAGCGTGGGATAAATCAGCGACACGAACAACTTCTTGCGGAAGGTCATCGCCAGCCGCTGAAAATTAATGTAGCGGGTCAAAACCTCATCGATGTTCCCGCTCTTCTCCCCCGCCATCAGCGTGGTGCTATAAATTTTCGGCACTGCGGCGTGCGTGGCAAAGGCATCGGAAAGCAGCTCTCCGCCTTTTACGCGCTCCCGCACGTTCTCCAAAATCTGCTTCAGGTTCGCGTCCTTCTGGCGTTTGATCAGCAGATCGAGCGAGTTAAGAATCGGCAACCCGGCCTTAATCAGCGTGAGGAACTGCTGGTTATAAACCAGAAACGAACTGTTTTTCAGCTTGCGCCGCCGGCTCGTCCCAAACCCGCCAGACAGCAATCCCTGCGGCTTAACCCAGTGAACCAGATAACCCTGCGCGGCGAAGCGGTCGCGCACTTCCTCCACGGAATAGCCCTGCTCCACCTGCTGGTGGGTATGGCCACGCTCGTCCGCGAGTTTTACGACAAATTCCGCCATCTACCTGTTTTCTTTTCGGGGTCCGGGGATGCGTGATCCCCTCCGGCTCAGTCTAACATTCCGTGCTCATTATCCCGAACCCAGAAAGCCCAAACTTCCACTGTTGACGTACCGCAAGTAACGGTCCTTGACTGGCTCTGAAAGGGGCAGCTTCCCGCCGCTGCGCGGTAAGGTGATCCGGCGCGCCCCCCGCTGTTCAGATCTCGGATTGAATACCTCTCTGAGAATCTGTCGATCCTAACTCACGCGAAATCATCGCCATAGAAGGATTATTAACCCCCGAGACCTTAAGGTTCCACTTCGCTCTCCACCGTCTCAGTCCCCGCCGGCGGATTAAATCGGAATTGCCCCTCGGGAATCGCCTCGTTCTCCTTCTGCCTACTAAACTGGTACTCCGTCACCGACCCATCCGCTTCATTCAATACGACGCGTACAATCTGGTGCTCGGGAGTCACCTCGAGCAGGATGTCGCTCACCCGCCCCGCTAAAGCCTGCGGTATTCCTCGCAGAACAATATCGCCAGACCTCAGAGGGGTGACATCGGGAGCCAGCGACAGACCCTGCAACTCCTTTTGCAGCTTGCTCTTACCCAACAAGAATGCAAGCGGAGAGCGAATGTCATCCAACTTCCGCGCGTCGGTCCGGCGCGCCTGCCGGTCGCCCGGCACGTAAAACCAAGCATCCTTCCCGTCGCTCACAAACAGCTTCTCCCTGGGAGAACGGTACTCCCACCGCATCTTGCCAGGTTTTTTCATTCCGCCTTTGGCCAGCCAGAGCGTCCCGGATTCGGTCCGCTCCATGCCTGACCCACGATAGATCTCGGTGAACTCTGCCTGCAGGGTGTGCAGGTGGTTATAGTGCTCGTCAACAGCCTGAGCGATGGAGAGAACGTTCTCGGTCGCAGCCGCTGTACTAGCGACTAACAGCAAGGTGGCGGCGAACAATCTGATCACAGTTTTGAGCATTTACTTTGATTCTACCGCCTCAAGTTTGTGTTACACGTACAGATGTGTAATAATCTACACATGGCGACCAATCTTGCCCTGGATGACAGTCTGATCGAAGAAGCCCGCCGCGCCGGTGGTCACAAGACCAAGAAAGAGGCGGTCACTGCCGCTCTGGCCGAATACGTGAAGCGCCGCAGCCAACTGCACATTTTAGAGGCTTTCGGAACCATTGATTTTGATCCCAAGTACGACTACAAAGCCGAACGCCGCAGAAGGCACTGATCATGCTGGTTCTGGTCGATACGCCCATCTGGTCGCTTGGCCTGCGCCGCATTGCGAGCGATTTGAATCCCCGGGAGCGCAGATTAGTGAACGCCCTGCAAGAACTCATTGGGGATGGGCGCGCTCAAATTATCGGACCGGTCCGCCAGGAATTGCTTTCCGGCGTCAGGGACGAGACTGTTTTCAGGAGACTGCGGGCCGAACTACGGGCGTTTGATGAGCCGCCTCTCGATATTTCCGACTACGAAGACGCGGCGCAAATCCACAATGAATGCCGTTCGCACGGCCTTGCCGGTTCGGCCATCGATTTCCTTATCTGCGCCGCGGCCGTCCGCCGCAATTGGCAGATTTTCACTACTGACCAGGACTTCACACGCTATGCAACGGCTGTCCGCTTAATTCTGTACCAAGTAAGCTGATCGTTCTTTTTTGCAATCGTGCGGCGAAACAGGGTGCTGTTTCAGGTTGACCTGCGTTACGTAACGCATTACGATGAGATGTCATTCGGTCGATCCGCCATAAGGGATTGAAACGCCTTCACGAGGACGACGACCCTCGCGGGGTTATCGGCGAACACACGATAAAGCTGCGGGACATTCTGGCAAGGCTTGATGCTGCCACCACACTCGCCGATATGGATGTACCTGGCTTTCACTTGCATGCGCTCAAGGGCGACCTTAAGAGCTTTTGGGCGGTGACAGTTCGCGCCAACTGGCGCGTGATTTTTCGTCTGGAGGGCGGCGACGCCCTGGACGTTGATTACATCGATTACCACTGAGTGAGAAGGAGTTCGATCATGCCGATGAAAAACCCACCCCACCCCGGCGGCTTCGTGCTGCGTCAGTGTATTGAGCCCCTGGGCCTGACCATCACTCAAGCCGCTGCTGCCCTCGGAGTCACACGCACAACGTTGTCAGAACTGGTCAACGAAAAACGCGGCATCTCCCCTGAAATGGCAGTACGTCTTTCCAAAGTCTTCGGCGGTAGCGCCGCTACCTGGCTCACGCAGCAAGCCCACTACGACCTGGCCCAAGTCCCGGCCGACAGGATAAAGCTCAAGCGCCTGGAATTCGCTTGAGAACTGAGAACCGAGAACTGAGAACTGCTCTAAAGCCTCTTCGCAATCGCACAATACAACTCAACTGCCTCGGCCAGTTCCTTCTTCTCAATAAACTCGTCGTCAGTGTGTGCGACGTGAATCGATCCCGGACCAACCAGCAGAGGCTCTCCCCAATTCGTGAGCTTGGGAATGTCGGTGGTAAACGCCGCGATCATTGTCGGCAATCCGTCAACCGTGCGAAGGCGCAGGAAGGGAAGTTCGAGTGGGAAATCGACGTTTACCTTTTCTCCGGCGGTCTTGAGAATCTGGCGCCGCAAATCCTGCGATGGACCGACCAGCCGATAGAGCAGATCTGCATGAGCATAATCGGGAATTACATTGGGCGCTCGCCCGCCTTCGATCAAACCAATATTCAGCGTGCACGGACCAACCTCCGGATCTGCCGGCAATGACATGGCCCGCAATCGCGCGAGCGCATCGAGCAGTTTATCGATGGCCGATTCGCCGAGTTCCGGATAAGCCGAATGCGCCATTTTTCCCGTCGCAGTAATCTCTACCCTCAGCGTTCCCTTCGAAGCGAGAGCGATTCTGTTCTCGGTCGGCTCACCATTCACCAGATATTTGCAGCGATGTCCCTCCTGCTTCGCTGCATATTCATTGGCCGCCTTTGCGCCCAAACTGTCGCGCTCTTCTCCCGCCACGAACAGCAGCCCAACGTAAATCCCCTGTTGGCGCAAGCGCTCGGAAGCCGCAATCTGCGCGGCGATTATGCCCTTCGCATCACATGAGCCACGCCCATAAATGCGCGCAGCGTCTTCGGAAGAAGGAATGAATGGAGGAACCGTATCCATGTGCGTGGAGAACACGATCTCCGGATTCGGCTGCTCCGGCGAAGTAGCATAAAGGTTAAGGCGCTCGCCTTCTACTGGAATTCGCCTCGCCTGGTATCCGACGCGGCAAAGTTCCCCATAAAGATAGTTCCCGACCGCGGCTTCGTTGCCTGATATGGATTCGATGTCGACCAGTTGGCGAGTGAGCGTGATTGCGTCCATGTGGGAAGAGAATAGCAGACGCTAAGGGGCGCAGACTTCATGTAATCTGAGTGAAGTGATCGGCCGGAATGCAACCATCAAATCATTCTTCCTCGAAGGTCCAGCGGGAAGACTGGAAGCGCTGCTCAACGCAGGAACAGAGGATGCGACTCACGCTGCTGTCGTCTGCCATCCGCATCCGCTGTTTGGCGGGACGCTTCACAACAAAGTCGTGTTTCACACTATGAAGGCGTTGAACAGTTTTGGCTTTCCCGTGCTGCGCTTCAACTTTCGTGGCGCCGGACTGAGTCATGGCGAACACGATCATGGCAACGGCGAAGTCGAGGATGTTCGCACCGCTCTTGACTGGCTCGACAGGGAGTTCCGTTTGCCGATCGTCTTTGCGGGATTCTCGTTCGGTGCGGCGGTTGGACTGCGAGCCGCGTGCGCGGACGCGAGGGTGAAAGCAGTGATCGGAGTTGGCGTTCCAGCCATTCCAGTAGTCGCCGACCGCGAAGCCCCACGCACTTATACATTCGATTTCCTGCAGGATTGCGGGAAACCAAAACTGTTTGTCAGCGGCGCGCGCGATCAGTTTGGTCCACGGGCGAGGCTGGAAGCTCTGGTTGCCTCGGTGCCGGAGCCGAAGAAGTTGGTGGTGATTGAAGGAGCGGATCATTTCTTTGAGGGAAGACTGCGGGAGTTGCGGGAGGCGATTGAAGGGTGGGTGCGCAAAGAAATCGTAAAGGGATCGCAATAGGTAGAAAGGGCCCCTTCGGCAAGTTCAGGGCAGGCTCTCTCGACAGTCCGCGGGACGACGCCGCTACGACGCCGGCGCTACGAATGTCATGACTGACGCTGAACGGGAATCGCAGTTTCGCCAGATGCGCGATACGGCGCGCGATATCTTTCTGCACGCGCTGGGCGAAGCCTCCATCTCCAGGGCATTTGCGAGGCATGTGCATTGTGAGCGCGGAGTGTTGCGAGTTTGTGAAGATCTTTACGATTTGCACGCTTATTCGCGGGTACAGGTGATTTCCATCGGCAAGGCCGGACATACGCTGGCCGAGGCTTTGGCGCAGCAGGTTGGTGAAGCTTCGCTGGAAGGCATTGTCGCCACTTCGGTTGAGCCGTCGTCGCAGGTGCGAGGATTCCGCTATTTTCGTGGCGGACATCCCACGCCGAATGCCGAATCCATCCAGGCGGCGAAGGCGATTCGCAAGGCGTTGGAGGGGCAAACCGCAGCGTCGCTCGTCATCTTTATGCTCAGCGGCGGAGGCTCGTCGATTGTCGAGAAGCCCATCGATGATGAGATTTCTCTGGACGACTTGATTGCCACTTATCGCGCTCTAGTGCTCTCAGGCGGAACGATAGCCGAAATTAATGCCATCCGCAAACATCTCTCCTCGGTGAAAGGCGGACGGCTGGCGCAGGCGGCATTTCCGGCGCAGCAGGTTTCGCTATTGGTTTCGGACGTTCCCGACAGCACTCCCGACGCGCTGGCGTCCGGTCCCACGATGCCTGATTCAACCAGCGTGGAGGATTGTTACCGCATCGCGGAAAAGTACGGGCTCCTGGCGCAGTTTCCGGCCTCCGCGCGCGAGTTGTTTGAACGCCATGCGTTGGATGAAACGCCGAAGTCGGACGATCAGTCGTTTGGACGCTCGCGCTGGTGGACGATTCTCTCCAACCAGACTGCAATTGAGCAAGCTAAAGCGGCGGCCGAACGCGAGGGGTTCGGAGTGTTTATAGATAATTCCTGCGACGACTGGGACTACGAGCGCGCCTCCGAATATTTGCTGAAACGATTGCGCGAACTACGAAAAGAATCCCGACGTGTGTGCCTGGTTTCGGGCGGTGAAGTCACGGTAAAGGTGACGAACGGCGGCATCGGCGGACGCAACCAGCAGTTTGCCCTGGCGTGTGCCGCGAAGATTGCCGGAGAGAACATCACGGTGCTCAGCGCAGGGACCGACGGGATTGACGGAAACAGTCCCGGAGCGGGCGCAGTGGCGGACGGAAGCACGCTGCCGCGTGCGCAAACGAAAGCATTGGATCCGGATGGGGCGATCAACACTTTCAATGCGTATCCGTTCTTCGCGGCGCTGGGCGATGCGATTGAGACCGGACCTACGGGAAACAATGTGCGCGATCTGCGGATTCTGCTGACTTACTGAGAGTCAAAAAGGCTTTAACCGCGAGGATCGCAGAGAAATGCTGCGGAGGGCGCGAAGAGAATCAGGTTTGTGGCGCCACTACGCTGCTTCGCCTTTTACCTGTACGCCCGCCCATTTTTCCAGCAGCGTGAGCGTCGCGGCGTAGTCCAGATCGCTATTCCCATCTTCGCTGGCCATCTCGTAGATTTCTTCAACGGTTTCGAGCGCGGGCAGCTTGACGCGGGCTTCTTTCGCGGCTTCGAGCGCTAGACGAATGTCCTTATGCATCAGCCGGAGAGGGAAGTTGGGTGTGAAGTCGCGCTGAAGAATGAACGGAGCTTTGTACTCCACCACGCCGGAGCGGACCATCGTGGCTTCGATGAGAGAGAAGAGTTGCTTTGCGTCCACACCAAGTTTTGTGGCCAGCGTGAGGGCTTCGGCAACGCCCTCGAAGATGAGAGCAATCTGCAGATTCATTGCCAGCTTGGTGGCTTGCCCTTTGCCCGTGTCGCCCATGCGGAAAATCTTCTTACCCATGGCGGCGAACAGAGGATTGAGACGTTCAATTGTTGCGTCGTCGCCGCCCACCATGAAGATCAAAGCGCCGTTGGCAGCGCCAATCTTCGATCCGGTCATGGGGGCATCCACGTAAGTCACGCCCTTGGCGCGAACGCGCTCGGCGAATTTCACCGTCGCCGACGGAGCGATGGTGCTGGAATCCGCGATGATCATTCCCTCTGTGAGAGATTGCTCGACGCCATCAGGGCTAAACAATACTTTCTCGACGGCAGCCGTGTCGGAAACGCACATCCAGACAACCTCGGCTCCCTGGGCAGCGGCCGCGGGAGTGGGCGCGATGCCTGCGCCCTCCACTATTTTGCCGGGAGTGCGGCTCCACACTGTAACTTCATGACCGGCTTTGACCAGATTCGTGGCCATTGGCTGGCCCATGATTCCAAGACCTAGAAAAGCGACGCGCATTGCAGGAAGTCTCCTGTGATAAGGACTTTTCGGATTAGAAATGAGCGAGCGGATGGAGGTCAAGCGAAGTCGTTGCAAATGTTGTGACACTGCTTTAATAAACCGCTAAGGTCCCGAAGGTACACGAAGGAAGGCAAGCGACCGGGGTATGAGCAAGATTCTTCTGATAGGCGCCAGCATTTTGATGCCGGCGGCTTTTTATTTGCCTGTCTTAATCTAGCGTTCTCTGTGAGTTATCTGCCGTGGAATCCAAAATGTTATGTGGGAGCTGCGGAAATTGCGGGGTTTTCCGGGCGGCCTGAACTAAAATACAGCCAACGGCTTTCAATTTTCATCCAATACGCAGGTCAGAGAAGGATGATCAAGGCTACGTTTCGCAATCCGGCTCTTCGCCGGCGGGCTTCGCAATTCGGGCGTCTGGTGCGGCATTCGGCAGTAACGCCGCTGTGCGGCGAAACTCATAAACCGCGACTGGCTTCCAACGGCGAACTGGGGATTACGTTCATCGGACACTCGAGCTTCTTTTTGCAGATGGGCGGGCAGAGCCTGGTGATCGATCCGAACTTTGCACGCTGGCTGTTTGTGTTGAAGCGGTTGCGGCGTCCCGGGCTGCGGGTGCGCGATTTGCCGGGAATCGATCTGGTGCTGGTGACGCATGCGCACTTCGATCATCTGCACCGCCCGTCGTTGCGGGCGATTGTGCAGAACAATCTGCGTATCCGAGGAATCGCGCCCGCCATCATCATTCCGAGCCATGTCACGGATCTCGTCTCCGATCTGGGATTTTCCGAAATCATCGAACTCGACTGGTGGAATAGTTCGCAGCACGGCAATCTGTCGGTGACGCATGTTCCCTCGCGGCACTGGGGAGCTCGCATCCTGAAGGATTCGCACCGCGGCTACGGGGGCTATGTGCTGAAGGCAGGAAAGCATTCTGTGTATCACGCAGGGGACACGGCTTACTTCGCTGGCTTTCGCGAAATCGGGCGGCGATTGTCGCCGGAGCTAGCAATGCTTCCCATTGGCGCCTACAACCCTGCCTCTTTCCGCAATGTGCATACCAATCCAGCAGACGCTACTCGCGCCTTCCTCGATTTGAAATCGCGCTGGATGGTGCCCATGCATTATGGAACTTTCCGTCTTTCGCACGAGCCGGTGGATGAGCCTCTTCAACTACTGGAACAGGAGGCACGCTCAGCGGGAATCGAAGACAAGGTCGTGGTGTTGGAAGAGGGCGTGACGAGATTTTTTTGAGCCTGCTGGAATACTCTTTTGACAAACAAACCCGCCGTTTTGGTGTAATCTGCTGCGCGAGACTTCTACAGGAGGACACAATGACCGTAAAAGCAATTCCTGCCGGTTACCACACTTTGACACCGTACATGACTGTCCGCGACGCGGCTCGAGCCATCGAGTTCTACAAACAGGCTTTTGGCGCAGTGGAGAGAGGGGCGATGAAAGGACCTGACGGCAAGATCATGCATGCCGAGTTGCTCATTGGCGATTCCATCGTGATGCTGGCTGACGAGCAGCCACAGTTTGGATCGTTGTCGCCACAGTCGACCGGTGGCGCGGGCATGGGGCTTCACATTTATGTAGAAGATGTTGACAACGCATTCGATCGCGCGGTGAAGGCCGGAGCAAAGGTGGAGATGCCAGTGAGTGATATGTTCTGGGGCGACCGTTATGGCAAGCTGGCGGATCCCTTTGGGCATAAATGGTCGATTGCGACCCACAAGGCTGATCTGTCGCCGGAACAGATGGAGCGAGGCATGAACGAGATGATGAACAAGATGCCGAAGAGCGCCTGAGGTGTTTCAGCAGGTGCCTCGGATCGGGTTGATGGGCGCGGCTTGGGCTGCGCCCATTTTTGTTGATCTCCCATTCCAGTACCTCCGTAATGCCCTAAACACCGCTATTACACAAGTATTACAGTGATCCGCCCCGGTCCCTTGATAGCCTAGAGATGTGCGGTAGCGAACTTAAGACCACGAACGGGGACCCTCATTGGAAATGGAACTGGAAAGCCTGGAAAAACGACAAGCGTCAAATGGTGAAGTCAATTGGGTGACAGCGGCATTCATGGCGGCGTTTCACGTCGGAGCCGTAGCCGCTCTTTTCTTCTTTACGTGGAAGGCATTTTTTGTTGCCGTGTTCCTGTGGTGGGTTTCGGGCAGCCTGGGCATCGGCATGAGCTATCACCGCCTGCTCACGCACCGCGGCTACAAGACGCCGAAATGGGTTGAGTATCTTCTGACCGTCTGCGCCACCCTCGCTCTGGAAGGCGGGCCGATTTTCTGGGTCGCCACGCACCGCATTCATCATCAATATTCGGACCAGGATGGCGATCCGCATTCGCCGATCGACGGCAAATGGTGGGCGCACATGGGCTGGATTCTGATGGGCAAGTCCATGCACCATGACACGACCACACTGGCCCGTTACGTTCCCGATCTCGCCAAAGATAAATTTCACGTTTGGATCACGAAATATCACTACGTCCCGATGATTGTCCTGGGTTTAATTCTGCTTGCCATAGGCGGGTTGCCGTTTCTGATGTGGGGCATCTTCATGCGTACCGTCGTCGGGCTGCACGCCACCTGGCTAGTAAATTCCGCGACGCACTCCTGGGGTACGCGGAGATTTGCTACACGCGACCTTTCCACCAATAGCTGGTGGGTGGCGTTGCTGACTTTCGGCGAAGGGTGGCACAACAATCACCACGCCCATCCGACTGCGGCGCAGCATGGGTTTACGTGGTACGAGGTCGACATGAACTGGTACGGCATATGGGTGCTGAAAACGCTTGGGCTGGCTTGGGATGTCAAGCGCGTTAGGCTGGCGGATCTGGAGAGGGGGCTGGTTCCCACTCCCAACGGACGCCTGATCGCAGGGCCTCTGGTAGGAACCGCGGTCGCTGCGGGCGATTAGGGCAACTACTTCGTGCCGTTGGCAGGGTCCGCAGGGGTTTGTGCTGGGATATTCAGGGGCTGGGTAGCCTGAGCCGGGATAGCCGCGCCCGGGGGCATCGGAATGCGGATTGTCACCGACGGCATGATTTGACTCTTGCCCAAGTCTGAAACAGCACGATTCTTTTCGGTCATAAAAGCCCCAAAGTCATTTTACACCATAAGTCGCTGTAAAATAGTCCTCGGCTTCCTGTTGTGCTTGAGTAAAAAGGGAGTCTCGCGTCGCTAGGCCCTCCGGAAAGCTCGTTCGCTCGGCATCATGCTGCAACTTCATGAGCTTATGCCGTCGGTTCATGATCTGATCGTCCGTATACCGGCCCGAGAAGATGTTCTCCCACTCCAACTGAGCATCGATGA
>Ga0307479_10005334_pt1 | contig 11766 bp, 14 predicted proteins | sample atmos_gasesECM4C_FD_203743 | JGI IMG/M metagenome (GOLD analysis project Ga0307479, IMG submission 203743) | Hardwood forest soil microbial communities from Morgan-Monroe State Forest, Indiana, United States - atmos_gasesECM4C_515 | ecosystem: Environmental > Terrestrial > Soil > Temperate... | reverse complement strand
CAACAGAAAAGAATAGCGTTCAACACCCTAAGCGACGGGGGGGTTGATTTTAAGTCCAGTGCGTCTGCCAGTTTCGCCACCCGGGCGTCAAGGAATGACAACAGCATTGTACGGCCTCAGCGCACGCAGCGCGGGCCGGCGTGGTTGCAATGAAGCGGCCGGAGAATTTGGAACTAGCAGAGACGAGGTCTTGATGAAGGGAGGGTACGGGGAGAATTCGCGGGGTTATTGCAGAGCGGACCATCCGGCTGGGATCGGCTGGCCCAGTTCTGAGGAAGAGTTGAGGTCCGATCGGAGGGAAGCTACACCGCGCCGTTGCAGTTCAGCACGACTACCACGGTCTGCAGGATTATTTTGATGTCGAGCCAGAATGAAGCCTGCCCCACATACTGCATGTCGAGACGGACGCGTTCTTCGTAGGCTAAGTCGGATCTGCCGCCGGCCTGCCACAAGCCAGTAATCCCAGGCTTCATGCGCAACAATCCGGCCGCATGACGGCCATATTTCTGAAGTTCCGAAACCACGATCGGCCGAGGACCGACCCAGGTAAGCTCACCTCTGAGAACATTAATAATCTGCGGCAGCTCATCGAGGCTGGAGCGGCGCAGGAAGCGGCCGAGCCAGGTCACTCGCGGGTCGTACTTCAGCTTGTAGTTCTCGGCAAATTCCTCTCGTGCTTCCGGGTCGCAGTCGAGCAATTTGGCCAGGATTCGTTCGGCGGAGGATTTTAAAGCACCTTCGCGAGCGTCAGCAGCACGTTTCTCCACCGGCCTCTTTTTGTCTGGTCGCCGCAAGTTTCAAGCTTGAGGCCGCTTTAGAAGCGTGACAGGAACCTGCTTCCAAGTACGAGGTTCGAGCCGCTTCCATTGCTATTCCTGGAGTACTTGATGAACGAATGAAATTGCGATCGATGCTTCGCGTCTACTCGGCGTAGGAGCCGCCCTACCGGTCGATCCCAGGCACGGGAATGATGACTCCGCCCTCAATCTTAGGAATACCGAAGTGTCCGCCAAGATGGACGAGGTCGAGCGGGCTGATCGATCCTGAAACCGCGATAAGATCGAGCTGTTTTTTCCCGGCAAAGAGAACTGCGACGTTTCTGATTGCTTTATTCTCAAAGCGGATCCAGAGATCCGTCGCTCCTGAACCCCCATCCTTGTCGTGGGTGCTGACCAGGTGCTTCCAGCCGGCCGCGTGGTACCCTTCCCGCACCGAGCTAAGAGCTTCAGAATCGTACATCCCAGGCTTCGGGAAACGGTAAATGTGGACTGAGACGCCATCCACCCCCGCGATTACGCGGCGCAGGTCTTCGTCGTCCTGGTCCAGCTTAGAGGCGAACACCAGCATGGAATGGTCCAGTGTGAACTCAGTTCGCGATGAAGCGTTCTGCCCCAGGCGTTCAATGCCCTGAGGAATCCAGTCCGGCTGCTGTGCCTGCGCCAGCGTGGCCACAAATGTAATGACTAGAGCCAAAAAGGTAATGTGGGGCAGTTTCATGGAACACCTCAAGAGTTATTGGGGCGGGCGATTGGGCACACACCCATGCCAATAAATGACCAAACGGAAATAACCCGAGGCGTATAAATTTGTTTCGCGAACTTGCACACATAATAATGTCAAGTCCACTCAAGGGCCGCTAATGACTCTACCTGACAGCCTCCGGCGTTTCGGTACCAAGGACCCTTGTTGAGTACGCCCCTCCGCCATATCCGTCACATTGCACTCGTGGTTTCCACCCATGGTTGATTACCGGGCGGCATCAACCGCGTAGAGCTGGTCGATCAAGAACAGAAGTCCGAACAATCGGACATTTTGAAAGGCTAAACTGTAAGTTCGTAAAGTAGGTTGAAATAGGAAACCATGGGGCTTCATAAGGATGGCAAGAAGTCAGCGGGGTATTCTGCAGGTGCGAGCTAAGCGGGAGTTCGTCGTGCGCCGGAGACTGAGGCGAAACGAATCAATGAGCCAAGCCCGACGCCGACCGGAGATTAGACGTTGAGCTTCCAGTACCCACCCAGCGGAGCCCTTTGGACCTTTTGTTCGCCCAAGAGGAGGTCGAGTGCCGTGGCAACAGAATCGGGGCGCTTGCGCAATTGTTCCGCCAAATCGCGTTCGCTGACGACTACGTCCCCGGTTGGGTAACGTTGATGGACGTTTCGTCCGTAGCTTGAAATCTTGTCGGCGAGCGCCCGGAGTTCCTTCTCATTCCTTCGCCGTGCACGCTGATCTCGAACCTCATTGGTTTCCAGACACCATCTGCACGTAGCTGCAATTCCAACAAAGCCGGCGACCACTGCGCCACTCTTCCAGTGTTGGGCTATCCACGAAGAGATACGTGCGAGGGAATTCATCATGAGGATAATTTGGTCCGACTGTGGTCGGCAAGGTACAGAGTATCCCGCCAAGATGTGCGTCCCGAAGATTACAAAAGACCAACACCCTCAGCGATGGTCAAAGGCATTCAGTCTGATGCGCTTGGCGAAATCAGACGGGCGAAGCGAATCAGAATTTTGCGCGTCGGAGGGCGTGCTAGGGGGTGGCAAGTCAATCCTTGGCGAACTAATCCTTAATTTCTTCTAACACCGTCGTGAACCCCATATTCCCAAGCCGTACCTGCACGCACAGCGCGGCATTATGCGGGAAGCGATAGGCGGCACACGCATCGACGGTAAGCCAAAACTGGGTGGATGGGATGCAGCGCTTGCCCGCCGCACTTACCAACAACCCGACAGCGTTGTGGCCATCTTTGATTCGGACTCGATAAAATGTGGGGTTTTGCGCCTCGTCTAAATCTGACATGATTCCCTCTACCCTTAGGTCCTTTGGTTGCGGTGGCGCGGTGTCGAACACAACAATTCATCGCTAATCCCGACGTTATCAGTAATAAACTGCGTGCCTAAAGAGTACGACCGTACACGTTACTAACAACCCTCGATGAAATAATCTTCAGTGCACTCATGCAGAACGCTTAGTACCCAGAAAAACTCGCCATGGCCAGAATCTCTTTCCAGTAGTTCCAGTCCCCGGAGAATGGGGTGCCTGCAATTCTGAAGTCTCATCGTCAGCTTGATACCGGTCGTCGAGGAGCAACGGAATGACACAGCGGAGCGCCTGAATTTCTTGCCGCAACCGCAAAATGGCCGACTCTTTCTCTCGCAAAAGTTCGTAAGCATCGATCACTGCTCACCTCCCTGGCACAAACGCCTTGCCCCTGGCGTGTTTCGGCATATGCGGACAATTATAGGCCAGTGCGACGCTGGAGCGCCCATTTCCTGCTTGGACTAGTTGCCGCCGCTCAGTCGAATCGCCCCAGCCATCTTCCTTAACGGAGGCTGCTGAATCAGCGGCTAGGTAAAAAGCAAAAGCGCCTGCTTGTCACGTTCGTGCGTAATCACTGTCCGGGGTACTATTCTCGGGTCTTCTTGGGGATTGATGTATGCTGCGCAAGCCCACCGCGAAACTCCAATCGGGCATATATTCCGCGAAGTTCAGGGGACTGGCCAGGGCTTGGCCTGTCTCAAACGGCGGTTCACCCGGGTGAGCGGCTGTACAAAAAGCGCCTCAGTGGAATAACACTGCAGCTCGCTCGCAAAAGCTTCTTAGAAATCATGTGCCTCCCCCCGGTGCGAACGCACAAAGCGGATCTCGTTCAGCCGCTGCTCCCAGTACGGTGAATACCATCTCGCCAGTGGGCGCAGTCGTGGGAGAAGCTAGATCTTCAAGCCCCGCAACGAAGCTCGTTTACGAATCAGGGCCAATCAGGACGTGCCAAGATCCCGGTTGTCATATCGCGGGCGAATTGCGCGTTGCGCGTGATATAAAAGTCCCTCTGTTCGGCAGGTAGGTGATTGTGCCTGTCGTTTTGTCCCCATGCCAAAGCAATCAAATACGATGGTTATCGAGGGTGCGTGGCGGATGGAGTCTTATGTCCACAACTGTGAGGCGGTCTCGCTGACCGGCATTCTGTTCATGACGGCAGGCCGGTGGTCCACCCTGTATTTCATCCCTCAACCAGGCGCAAACGAGTGCTGGGGCAGCGCCGAATCGGGCCGGTACGACGTGAAAGGTGACCAGCTTACTTTCCATCATGAATTCACATTTCAAGGCGGGGGCGATGAAAAACTAGTGATCGATTTAGCTTCGACCACGGTGGAAATATGTAAGATCGTGTTGACGTCTGAAATCCTAAAAATTCACTTTCCGAGCGGGAACGTAATCCACTGCCGGCGATATTCCGAATGACCGCCGAAGCTCCACTGATTCCACGCCAAAAAACGTCCTCAAGGGAAGACCAACCTCATTTGCGACGGGAGATCAGCCTGCTTGGCCTTGTGGCCACGGCGGTAGCTGCCATGGTTGGAGTCGGCGTGAACATCCTGCCATTTATGGTGCAGCGTTCGCAGCCGGGGATTGGGCGATGGGTTCCACTGGCTTACTTGGTTGCAGCCGTGCCCGCAGTGCTCGCCGCGCTCTGCTATGCCGCACTGGTATCGGCGATGCCACGCGCCGGCGGGAGCTACGTTAACGTGAGCCGCGCCCTGAATCCGTTTGCCGGTTTCATTGCCAGCTTCTCGCAGTGGTTTGGACTCTGTATGGCCATGGGCGTGGTGGCGTATTTTCTGGTTCCTGTGATCCGCGACCTGCTTGCAGTGGCCGGAATGATAAAAGCCTCGGCCACACTGGATCTCATCGTTCCCAGGTTGTGGGTGTCTCTTCTCTCAATATGGCTGGCGTGGTTGGTGAATCTCCTAGGAATCCGGCTTTATGAACGCAGTGTGGTGCTCATGGCGGCGATGACGATGGTGGCTCCGATCATCATGACGGCAGCCGGCGTTTTGAGCTCTCCACAGACTTCCTTGATGAAGCTGCGAACCGCAGACATGGTGCCACTGCCCCCTGTTGCTATGCCGCGGATGACGCTGGCGATCTTCCTCGGAACTGCGTGTGTCTTGTTCTCATCTTTCATCGGCTTTGATGCCGTAGCCCAGGCTGCGGGCGAGGCTCGCCATCCTGGTGATCTGGCACGTGCCATTATGATTGCGATCGGAGGAGTCACCGCCTACTACATATGCTTCACCTGGAGCGTGTATCACGCCATTCCCGCAGAATACATTTATCGCGTTTCACTGGTACATGACATCTCTGCCCCTGGGTTGATGGCGCCGCTGCTGCCAAGATGGCTCAGCCTGACCATTCTGGCCTCGGTAGTGGTGGCCATAATTAAAGTTCTGCCAGCTGTGACGATGGCAAACTCCCGCACGCTGTACGCGTTCAGTGCCGACGGTATCCTGCCGAGGGCATTTTCGCGCATCCACGCGAGGTTCCGCACTCCTCCCTACGCGTTGACGGTGACCGCAATCGTGGCCAGCTTGTGCGTATTAGGATGCAACCTCGCGGGAGATTTCTTTCTCGGCGTCGATCTGCTGGTAGTCTCAATGCTGGTTAATTTTCTGTTGATGGCCGGTGCGTTGCTCAAGTTTCCGCTCGTGAATCCGGATCTGCACAAGCAGATTACGTTCTTGAAATCCCGCAAGGCACAGGTCTCGATTGCCATCGTGGCGATTCTGCTATTAGGAGCGCTCCTGATCGTGCAGATCGTAAGTGATGTTTCCTCAACCGCTCCGTGGTATTTGAAGTCCACCACGAGCTGGATCGTAGTTATGTCCGCGGCCTGCGTTCTGTTCTGGAGATTCTGGACAAGACTGACTGGGAAGGAACTAGATCCGCGAGCGCAGATCTTTGGAGACCTGCCACCCGAGTGACATGCAGACTGCGGATGTAGCCATTATCGGCGGCGGGGTGATCGGTTGCTCGATTGCCTACCATCTTGCCCGACTCGGTGTAACGCGTGGCGTGGTTTTTGAACGCAAGCACGTTGCCAGTGGGGCAACGGGCATATGCCCGGGCGGTATCCGGCAGCAGTTTGAAAGGGACGCGGAGTGCAGGCTGGCGCGGCGCTCCATGCGTTTCTTCGAGCAAGTTAATGTGTTCCTTGAGCCGGAGTTTCCATTTTTTCTCGAGCGCTCGGGATACCTATTCCTGGCGGAAAGCGAGGCACTGCTTTCTCGGTTCCGCCACAACGTGGCCATGCAAAATCGACTGGGCATTCCTTCCCGCGTGGTAACACCCGCCGAGATTGCTGAGATTGTGCCCTGCTTGGCCCGCGACGGCATACTCGGTGGGTCCTTTTGTGCTGACGACGCGTTCCTCGAAGATTGCGACGGGTTCACCCATAGCCTGGTGGGGCGTGCTCGCGAGAAAGGATTCCAACTCAAACTAGAAGAAGTCACAAGTCTTAAGCAGGAGGGTCCCGAGTGGCAGATTGATACCGCGACCGGATCCTGGCTCACCAGACAGGTCGTTGTAGCCGCGGGCACAGACAGTCCGTCCTTAGCTGCCTATGTCGGAGTCCATTTACCGATCACCGTGGAGCGGAGAAGGTTGGCATACACCGAACGCTGTGACGGCGAGCTTATGCATCCTCTCGTGGTGGCCCTCGAACGCGGCTTTGCCGGCAAACAACTGCGGAATGGCATCTTCTATATTGGCTGGTTGGGTGAGACTCCAGAGAGTGACAACCTGATTTTTACAGAACAGGCATTGTCTATCGGCGCCACCTTGCTGCCTCTGATGGCAAGTCTTCCGGTACGAAGAGTCATTACCGGATACTACGATTCGACGCCCGATCACCGTCCGATTCTAGGCGGCATCAGCGGTCTTGACGGCTTTTACCTGGCGACCGGCTTTAGCGGACACGGATTCATGCTGGCTCCCGCAGTCGGTGAGATCATGGCGAGCTTAATCGCAGGATCGGCGAGCGACCCGTTATTGCAGGAGTTCTCACTGCAGCGATTTACTGCTAGCACTGCAAACGAAGGGTTGCAGATCTGAAGTGGCGACTTTAGGGAGTTGACCGGATGTTACTCACCACGGCTTCTCTCTTCCTATTCCTTTTCTTCTTCACGATCGCTTGTGCAGCTCAAGCTGGTAGCTGGGATCGCCTACTCCAGTTGCACCAGGATTTCCTGGCCTTAAGCGAAGCCGGGATGAAAGATGCCGCTCATGACTTCTCGCCAACTGCAATCCAGGCGCGTGCGGTGCAGCTCAAAGAATTGCAGTCTCGGTTGCGTACGATCTCCCCATCTGCTTGGCCGGTCGATCAGAAGGTTGACTGGGTGCTGGTCCGCATCGAGCTGAACGACTTGGATTTCCGTTACCGCGTGATTCGCCCGTGGTCTCGCGATCCCAGCTTCTATCTGGACTTCTTCAGAACGATGCCTTACGCCGATGTTGCAGTCCCAGCGAGCAAACTGAATAATTTTCGGATCCAGCTTCTATTTCGGGACTGGTGCAGCAAGCGGAAAAGAATCTCACGGAAGCAGGAGGAGACCTCACCGATATCGCGATCTTCCACCTAGAGCACTATGACGGAGTGGGTCAGGGTGAGCCGCTAGCAATGTACCTCCGGAAGGTATCTTGTGTTTGGTATGAGGACCTGGAGTCTCGCGTCCAAAAGCAGCAGCCCGAGCTTACATCGGATGTGCAGCAAGCGCTCGGCTCTGTTCGCGAATACCACGATTGGCTCGTTGCGAATCGACCTAAGCTTAACCATCCGAGCGCGATTGGCCTCAAACCGTCTTTCACCGCTGCGACGAAGAAACTCTAAGACGCACGCAATTTCGGCTCCCAGACAAGCCCCTCAACTCGGGTTTCAAGTCATCCCCTAGAGAACGGATGATGTTCCTTGGGAGTCGGCTTCTCGGCAACAACGAATACGTCGCTAGTGCGTTTATCGGGACCAATCCGGATGCATTAGTTCCGGGTTGCCGGTGACTGGCCCAGAATACGAAATGTCGATTACCCAATCTCTAAGCACCACGTCAGTTCTGCCGCAAAGTTGGCATCGGTATCGGGATGTTTAGGTCAGTAGCGCCAGTTCCTACTCCGCCCTCGCAGGTGTTCGGCGGGAAGGTACAACCAGTGCCATTCCCTTGGCATCCGCCTGCCCAAAACATGTAGCCCAGCATGCCGTTAGTGGTGTTTGGTAGAACCGAAGGAACGGTCTCGACGAAATTTGCGGCCGTGGCCTGATCTGAGCTGCCGTAATTGTTGCAATTGGGCTGACCGCCAATGAGCCACACACTCCCCGTCAGTTTAGCGGGAGCAAGCGCCGGCACGGAACTGGTTCCTTGAACGTGCTGTTGCCAACCAGTTTCCAGGGTGGAAATCGAGGTCTTCTGCGAAGCCACCATGGCATTGGCGTAATCGAGCATGGGGCCGCTGGTACTGAGCCAGTGGGTTGTCGCGTAGTTGGCCAGCGCAGTCAGGTATTGATCGTCGTTGCCCAAATCAATTGTCAATCGCGCGGCTTGGTTGTTTCCGGTGGGATCGTAAGGAAGAACCGAGCGGTAGGCGGTGACAAACTTTTGCAAGCCGGTCAGATTGGGATTGCTGCTCTTTTCGTAATCAATTTCTATGCCGACGTTATATTGCTTGGCGGCATTGGCAGCATTGATTCCAAGCTGAGTTGGATTGCTTCCCAGGGCTTTATCCCAGTGTGAGATGAAGCTGAATCCGCCGATGGACATCATCACGCGAATTCCCTTGCTTGCAAAATAACTGATGACACTCGGAGTCATGCCAATCGGGATGCCGGCATTGGTGGTGGAATCGGTGGTGAGATTCATGAGCTTCACCGGATCGACGAAGCTCAGCACGACCAGGTTCACGGAGGGAGAAGTGGAAGTGTTGCTCCGAGCGATGATCCAGTGATTATCGGTGTCGAAGGTTGTCATGTTGGGGACCGAAGCCCAACTGCATGCATCGGAGTAGCAGTGCCAGACGCCATATACCTGCATCTGCGTTTGCCCGCCGGCGGTTGCCGTTATGAGCAGGGCGGGGAACACAAGGGTGCAGAGCGCGGCTAACCTGGAAGAATAGATTGACCGGGCTTTAGGCGCTTCCGCGAGATCACCAGAGCTTGGATTCATTTTCGTCTGCTCCTTTAAGGCTTGCGCGTGCCGTGAAAAGGGGGAGGGGCGGAAAGCGATTGCCTCTCGCCAGTCCAAATTTACGGTGTGCCGGATGGCGCGCCCGCCATTTGCCAGGAAAATGCAAGGAACGAGGACGCTGTCAGGTCAATAGCGGGTTCAACCGTAGGAAAAGATTGCACGAAGTCCTTGTAAACAGCCTTGCTGTTGAACTGGGAGAAGACATCAACTCCGTTCGGCGGACACGCGACCATCCCGGTCAGCGTTCCATTCGCGGTAATCGAGTTGGGGCCTTCCACCGCGGCTCCAGACAAGAATGGCGGGCCGTTCGGTGGCATTGGGACCAGATTAGCAACCTGGTGCTGCATGCAAAGCGGGAAGGTCGTGCCATCGTTCACGATCAACGACGTCCCCCACGCATTGGCGCCCAGGATGTTGGCGAGCTGCCGGTTGGCGTAAACCGCCGGAGACGTCGCCCCATTCAGCGTAGGACCCTTGATGAAGTTGTACTCCGCAGCCATCACGGCAAGGCCGCCTCCGTGTGAAGTAGTGTCATATGTTGCCCAGGGAAAACCGAAACCGAAGGGGTCGCTGGCACTCTGGGCAATCGCCTTGTTCAACTGCTTCTGCAGGTCCGCGGCCAGGGCGGTCTGATTCGTCTCGAGTCCCGTGCCTCCCGGATTACCCGCCAAACTCAATGCGCGGTAGAGCTCAAAGTGGGCAAGTCCGCTGACATCATAGAGATTCAAAGTATCCGCAGCGTCGTTCGGGCCGGTGATGTAAGCGTTCGCCCAGTGTGCGGCCTGTTGCAGGTAATAAGACGCGGGATGGGGACCTGCCGGGCAGCTTGTGCCGCATCCCTGCAGGGCAAAATAGAGTTCTGTAGCTCCCAGTTCCAAATCGTCGCGCCATTCGGTTTCCGGATAGAAACTGAACGGAGCCACGGTCAACAAATTGCCGCTCGGGGCGGTGTTCGCCAGATCGAAGATGTGCTCGGCGGAGAACAAACATTGGTTGGCATAAGCGGGATTACTTGTTTGATATTCGTGGTAACAAAGCGCAAAAACTGCAGCCAGGCGGCCGGCGAGATTGGGGCTGATCGAGGCACCGGACTGTATCTGTCCGGACGAGTTCAGCGCGGTGGGATTGACGAAGACCGGCCGGTGGCAGATATAGCGGAACTGGAAAGTGCAGCCGTTGTAAGTGTCATCCGCCTGCGGCAAGCGCCAGATGTCATGATCGCTGGTGGTCTTAGCATTCCCGTTGCCGATGCCCACCTGGTAGTAAACAATTTTATTGTTGTCATCCCACATGGATTGCAGCCAGTCGAGTCCGAACTTTGCCTCGGCAGTGAAATTGGAGTTAGCTGAACCGGCGCCCATCTGGTTGGGGAAGTCGCGAATCCCCACCAGCATCAGGGCTACGGTGTAACTGTGGGTTTGGACAAATTTGAGGTAATCGCCCGCGTCCCACCATCCGCCCGCGGCGTCGATTGTTACTTGCGAGCCATTGAATGTGGCGAGGGTTAGATCTCCTGAGAAGCGACCGCTACTGTTCATTGACGGCGTGACGTACACTTTCGCACTTTGATCATTGAGGTGGCCGGCTGCTGTGCGCAGAGGGGTGGCAATAAAGTTGGGGCCGTCACGTTCATTCTCGTAGAAAAAGAGGCTATTGGAGAGAGCGGTCGAGTAAACGTTTGTCGCCGTGTCGATTTTGAAATTAGGCGAGAAAGCCGCGATAGGGCCACTTACGCTTATAGAGAACGTGCCCGCAGCAGCGGGGACGAGGCTGTCGAAATCCAGGGCATACACATCGGGATATTTGGTGCTCCAGGAACCGAGGTTGGCCCCAATTGCCGTGGGTCCAAACACGATGGCGCCACTGGAATTCTTGACCGTGAAAGTTGCGCCGGTCTCGGCGCCGGAGGCTAGAAGATAGGCGCGCTTGGTCGCGCTCGACACGTAGCCTACCTGATTAAGCCTGACGAATGCGCTCTGTGCCTGACTTGTCAGAGAAAGCGCTAGCAGGCAGGCAGTGGCGGTAAGAATCCCGAATCGGTGAGAGCGAGACGTTCTGGAACTTTTCTCCATAAATTTCACCCCATTTACTAAACCGATTTAATAAATCGGCGTGAATGGTGCTGCAGATTTCAAGTCGCTGTCAATACAGATGTTTCTGTATTTCGCCTTCAAGTACTCGCTGGGCGCGTTATTGGGGACGCCATTTCTCGGTCTCGGCCTCAACACAGCAACAACCAGAACCGAGGGTCGGCAATTCGGATTCAGGAACACTCCCGAGCCCAGAGAACACCGGAGCCGCTCGCCGTGGATAATTACTGGTTTGTCGGCAATTCGTTCGTTGCCGACTACGAAAGCACGTTACGTCAATCAGCTGAGACCTTCACCGGGAATCAACCAGGTAAACTCTAAGTGGGAAAGGGACAAATACAGCGTGCAAGAAACAAAGTACCTCATTCTTGGTGGGGCATGGTTGCGGGTTACGCGGCCAAGGAATTGACTAGTCAGGGCTTGAAACCTGGAGAACTGGCAATTGTGTCAGCCGATACAGCAGTGCCGTACGAGCGCCCGCCTCTTTCAAAAGGTTTTCTCTCGGGCAAGGACGATGAGGCGAGTATTCTCATCAATGGCCGGATTGGTATCGGGGAGCACGGGATCGAGGTGCGACTCAATCTGGTTATCGAGGAAGAGTTTCTTGGGGTCCTGCTCTTACGCAGCCAATGCATAGAGTTGCAGACATCGCTCCAAGTTTTCCA
>Ga0307479_10005331_pt1 | contig 11768 bp, 8 predicted proteins | sample atmos_gasesECM4C_FD_203743 | JGI IMG/M metagenome (GOLD analysis project Ga0307479, IMG submission 203743) | Hardwood forest soil microbial communities from Morgan-Monroe State Forest, Indiana, United States - atmos_gasesECM4C_515 | ecosystem: Environmental > Terrestrial > Soil > Temperate... | reverse complement strand
GATGCGCCCGAGGGTCTGGCCCATCTCGACGCCTTCGCCCCGCCACACCAGGATCTGCGAGAGGTGCGAGTAGGAGGTCTCGAGTCCCTGCCCGTGATCGACGATGATGATCCGGCCGTACCCCCGCAGCCAGCCGACGAACCGCACGATGCCGGCGCGCGCTGAGCGCACCGGCGTGCCGTACCGGCTGGCGATGTCGATGCCGGTGTGGAATTCGCGGGTGCCGAAGATGGGATGAATCCGCCACCCGAAGCGCGACGAGATCCGGCCATCCGAGGGCTTGAGCATCGGCGTCTTGCCCGCTTCGGCCACCCCCAGAGAGACGGTGGCAGCGCTCCCGGATGCGGATGCCTGCGCGGCCCGGGCCGTCGGGAATTTGGGGTCATGCGAAGGCACGGCCAGAATCTGCCCCGGATGCAGGTACTCGTCCAAGGAGAGGTTGTTGGCGTCGGCCAGGGTCTCCACGCGGACGCCGGCGTCCTGCGCGATCCCCCAGAGCGACTCCCCCGCGGCAACGATGTGGCTGCCCACCGCGGCCGTGTTTTGGGCGGGGGCCGCAGGCGCGGCGGCCGCCGCGGCGGCGGTCCGGGGGGGCACCTGGAGCACCTGCCCGGGATGCAGCACATCGTCGAGCGAGATGTGGTTCAGATCCGCCACGACCCAGATGTTGGTGCCCGCATCTTGCGCGATCGACCAGAGCGACTCCCCCGATTCGACCATGTGGGGGACCGGCTGCGTGGCGCGAACAGGCTTGGCGTCCGCGGGCTGCGGAACGAGTTTCTCTGTCAGCATCGCAGGCGAAGCAGCCGCGGGCGCCGGGGACGCCGTGCCGTCGGCAGGACCGGGTGCGGCATTCGCCTTGAGAACTTCGCCTGAGGCAGGTACGGGATCGGCCTTAGCCAGATCGAGGGGAAGCACCAGCGGAACGCCCGCGAGGGTCAGGGCGAGCAGTATGCCTGCAGCCGCAAGTCGCGCACGATCCGCCAACTTGGCCTCCTTCGCAGTGCCTGGTGTGTGGAGTGGAATGTGTCAACTGGGATGTATGCCAAATGTATGTGCGGATTAGCCCAGATTGTTCGCCTGGAGGGGACGACTTCCTGCTACGGAGTGTATGTTCGATGGTGCGACGGAGTGCCTCTGGGCCTATCAATGGCCTTTACCCAGATTTCACCCATTCCTAACCAAACTTTGAGGGAAAACTCCCGGGAATGTGTGGCCTCAACGGTCACAGGGGGGGCCGGCGGGCGCTGGCTCCAGGGCCCGCGGCCGGCCCCGCGACGAGCAGCGCTTAGGCGTCGTTCTCGCTGTTCTTGATAATCGACCGCAGGAACGCCTGGTTGTTGGGAGTCTTGCGCAGCCGGTCCAGGATCAATTCCGTCATGGCGACCGTGTCGAGGGTCTCCAGGCTCTTCCGCAGCACCCACACCTTCCGCAGTTCCTCGTCGTTGAGCAGCAGTTCCTCCCGCCGGGTTCCGGACAGCTTGATGTCGATGGCCGGGAAGGTTCGGCGCTCCTGCAGCTTCCGGTTGAGGTGCAGTTCCATGTTGCCGGTGCCCTTGAACTCTTCGTAAATCACGTCGTCCATCCGGCTGCCGGTATCGATCAGCGCGGTGGCGACGATCGTGATGCTCCCGCCCTCCTCGATCTTCCGGGCGGCGCCAAAGAACCGCTTGGGCCGGTGGAGGGCGGCCGGATCCAGTCCGCCCGACAGGGTTCGGCCGCTGGGCGGGATCACCAGGTTGTTCGCGCGGGAGAACCGGGTGAGGCTGTCGAGCAGGACCACGACGTCGCGGGCCCCCTCGACCAGCCGCTTGGCCCGCTCGAGCACGAGGTCGGCGACCTGCACGTGCTCCTCCGGGGGGCGGTCAAAGGTCGAGGCCACGACCTCGGCCTCGACCGACCGGCGCATGTCCGTGACCTCCTCGGGCCGCTCATCGAGCAGGAGGACCATCAAGTAGGCTTCCTGGTCGTTCTGGACGATGCTCTGTCCGATCTTCTTCAGCAGCGTCGTCTTGCCGGCTTTGGGCGGCGACACGATCATGGCCCGCTGGCCCTTGCCGATCGGGGCAAACAGGTCGACGATGCGGACGGTCAGGTCGCTCTGGGGAAGCTCCAATTTGAAGCGCTCGTGCGGGAAGACCGGGGTCAGCTTCTCGAAGTCGGGCCGCGACCGGGCCTGCTCCGGGTCGAGCCCGTTGACCGCTTCGACGCGGAGCAGGGCGTAGTACTTCTCGTTGTCCTTGGGGGCGCGGACCTGTCCCAGGACCTCGTCCCCCACCCGGAGGCCGAACCGCTTGATCTGGGAGGGCGAGACGTAGATGTCCTCGGGGCCGGGGAGATACCCGCTCGTGCGGAGAAATCCGTACCCTTCCTGCATGATCTCGAGAATGCCCGAGCGGAACATGAGCCCGCTCTGCTCCGTCTGCACCTGCAGGATCTTCATGATCAGTTCCTGCTTCCGATAGCGGCGGAAGTTGGGGATACTGAGATCTTTGGCGAGACCCTGGAGCTCGTCGAGACTCTTGATCTCAAGTTCCGCAATTGCCACGCCGTGCCACCTCCACGCGGTTCTGTGCCGTTACCACCGGGCCGGGATGCCGCCGCCGCGGTCGGGATCCACGCTCACTGGCCCGTGGCCTCGATATAGCCGGCCCGTCCTCGAGGACCCGTGAGCAGCATCAGCACCTGATCGTTGGGCTTGAGATCACTCGGGGCCGCCACCTTGTCATTCCGGTAGACGGCGACCTGGGGTGTGAGCGCATAGGACTGCACCGCCGCGGTCTCGATGCTCACCGTGATGCCCTCGGCCCCGATGCTCACCAGCTTCCCCTTCACGTAATTGAACTTGTTGAGCGCGCCCATGACCGTCGCCAGCGCCCCGGCGGCCTCGCCGCGGCTGGTCGGCGCGTTGGGCCGGAACGTCCCGTCCGCAAAGGGCGGGAGGATCTTCTGATCGATGGCGACCGCCACGTATCCATGCAGCGTCGGCGGAACGTCCCCCGCGTCCTTGATCGAGAGCGGCGCGGAGGTCTTCTGCGTCGCCTCGCCCTGCCGGCCGAGCGCCCGAACCACGAGGGCCGCGAACTCCGCCCGGCTCACCTGCGCGTTGGGGCGGAACGTGTTGTCCGGAAACGTCGAGAGCAGCCCCTTCTGGAACTGCAGGGCGACCGTGACCGGATTGTCCTTCGCCGGGGAGAGGCCGACGATCTCGTACGATCCCGCCGGCACGAGGTGATTATCTTGATCCTTTTGCAGCCACCGGGTGTTGTAGACGAACGCCTTCCCCGGGGCGAGGATCAGGTCGAGGTTGCCCTGCACGAACGTCTGCCCGAGCGACCAGCGGGCGATCTCCGTGGTCGCCGACTTCACGATGAAGTCGTACTGCTGCGTTGTGGGGTACGTAAACTTCACGTCTTCCTTCCCGGTGTTCGTGATCGTCATGGTGAGGTCGACCGGGTCCTCGGTGCCGTACACCGCCTTGTCGGTCGCCAGCTGATACAGAACATCGCCTTTCTTGATCTCCGCCTTCTGCTCCGACACGGCCCCGGTGTTCAGCAGGGCCGCGATCGCCGGCCGCACGTCCTCGGGGACGTCGGCGAGGTCCTTGTAGTTCGGGAGCGTGCCGGAGCCTTTGACGTCCAATCCTTTCGCCAGGGATGCCACCGCCGCCAGCCGCGTGATCGGCTGATTCGGCTTGAACGTTCCGTCGGGAAATCCGGCGAACACGCCGGCGACGACCAGTTTCTCGATCCCCCGCTGGTTCGGGTCTCCCTGGATATCGGAGAACATCGCGGCCGACGCCGGGATGGCCGCAACGGTCACCGCCGCGGCCAACGCCAGCACGGCGGCGGCGTGAGTCAGTCGGATCATCGCACACCCTCCCGCCAGATGTTCAAATACCCCAAGTCTGGCTTTCGCAGGCATCTCCCTACCCCCAAGCGCGCCCACCCCTCAGCGAGCTCCCACCGCCACCCTGCGCGTACCGACCACTCAACGGGAGAGACAGAACCTCACCAACGAGAGGGGCATGGACATGGCAGCCGGCTGCTCGCGGGGACGATCCGCGGGCTCAAATGCCTCGCCATCCGGTTGGGCTGGCGCGGGATGGAGCCGGCATCGGGCATGCGGGGGCATACGGTCAAGAACTTTGGTCGGCGTATTCGCCGCAGGGCCTGTGTCTCCTCCCTATCCCCGTCTGGGGTGTGCGTCACTACGAGGGGCTGGAACCGCAACGACAGTAATGGCAGGACGTACCGTATATTGTATACCACGTTTGGGCGCGCGCCGCAACACGGGGACGCGCGGCGGCCCCGCCCCCGGGCGCCCTCGGGCGGGACGCCTGCTACATCTGTTCGACCGCCGTCACCCCGATCAGGTCGAGGGTGTTGCGCAGCCCCCGCCGCGCCGTATCGACCAGGACCAGGCGCGCCGCGGTCAACCGCGCGTCGTCCGTCAGCACGCGGCACTGCGCGTAAAAGACGTGGAAGGCCTCGGCGAGCTCGCGGGCGTAGGCGCAGAGGCGCTGCGGCTCCCGCCGGGTCCCGGCGGCGTACACCACCTCGGGGAGCGTGACCACGCGCTTGGCGAGCAGCCACTCTTCCGGCGCGGTCAGCGGGGACAGGTCGGCCGCCTCGGCCGGCGGCACGGTGATCCCCGCCCGGTCGGCCTCGCGCAGGATGCTGCAGATCCGCGCGTGCGCGTACTGCACGTAGTAGACGGGATTGTCGGCGGACCGGCGCTGCGCGAGCGCGAAGTCGAAATCCATCGGGACCGCCGGGCTCGTCATCGTATAGAAGAACCGCGCGGCATCGCGCCCCACCGCGTCCACGAGATCCCGCAGCGTGACGAACTCGCCGCTGCGCTTGCTCATCCGCACCGCCTCGCCTTCGTTGCGCAGCCGGACGTGCTGATGGATGAGCACCTCGAACGACGCCGGGTCGTTGCCGAACGCTTCGAGGCTGCCGCGCAGGCGGGCGACATCGCCGATGTGGTCGATCCCCCACACGTCGATGAGGTGGTCAAAGCCACGGGCGTACTTATCGAGGTGGTAGGGAATGTCCGCGGCAAAGTACGTTGGCCGGCCGTCGCTCCTGACGAGCACGCGGTCCTTGTCGTCCCCAAACTGGGTGGCCCGAAACCACAGGGCGCCGTCCTGCTCGTAGAGCAGGTCCCGGCGGCGCAGCTCGTCCAGCACCCGCTGGACCGCGCCGCTTTCGTGCAGCGAGCGCTCGCTGAACCACGTGTCGAAGGTGATGCCGAAGGCCTCGAGGGTCGAGCGGATGTCATCGAGCATGGCTCGCAGCACGATCGCCTGGATCCGAGCCAACCGCTCCGCCGGAGCCACGCCGGCCAGGGCGGCGCCGTGCGCGGCGGCAATCTGCGTTGCGATCTCGGCGACGTACGCGCCCCGGTACCCGTCCTCCGGAAACGCCGCCGGCCGGCCGAGCGCCTCCAGATACCGGGCCTCGACCGAGCGGGTGAGGAGGTCCATCTGGTTCCCGTAGTCGTTCACGTAGTACTCGCGGGAGACCGCGTAGCCCAGCGCCTCCAGGAGCCGGGCGACCGTCTCCCCGACCGCGCCGTTCCGTCCTGAGCCCACGGTCAGCGGCCCCGAAGGGTTCGCGCTCACGTACTCCACCAGGACGCGCCGGCCCCGGCCGACATCGGTGCGCCCGAAGCGGCGGTCGTCCGTGTGCACGCGGCGCAGCCACCGGTGGAGGAACTCCGGCGCCAGCTGCAGATTGAGGAAACCGGGGCCCGCCAGGTCCGCGCCGCGCAGCGCCGCCGAGGGCACGGGCAGGTGGCGGAGGATGGCCTCGCCCACAGCCCGCGGCGACCCGCCCACGCTCCGGGCGAGCACGAGCGCCAGGTTGGCCGCGAAATCCCCGTGCCGGGGGTCCCGGGGGGCCTCGACCTCGAAGGGGGGCGGCGGAGCCGCGGCGGGAGGCAGGTCGCCGGCCGCGACGGCGCGGTCCACGGCCTGGGCGATGAGCGCCCGCAGCTCGTGGGTGAGCACGGTCAGAGCCGGACGACGCCCACCCGGGAGGGATCCTGGATGTGGATCGCGTCCACGAACCGGATCTGGCGCCCGGACGCGGTCATGACCAGGGAATGGGTCCGCACGCCGCCGCCAAACAGCCGGACCCCGCGGAAGAGATCTCCGTCGGTGATGCCGGTGGCGGCAAAGACGAGGGATTTGCCGCGGACGAGATCCTCGGTCCGGTAGATCCGGTCCGGATCGCTGACCCCCATCTCCTTTGCCTGCTGGCGCTCGGCGTCGTTGCGATACCAGAACCGCCCCTGGATCTCGCCGCCGAGGCAGCGCAGCGCCGCCGCCGTGAGCACGCCTTCGGGGGCTCCGCCGATGCCCATCACGGCCTGCACCCCCGGGCCGGAGACGGCGGCGGAGATCGCGGGCGCGACGTCGCCGTCGGAGATCAACTTGATCCGCGCCCCCGCCTTCCGGACCTCCGCAATGAGATCGGCATGACGCGGCCGGTCCAGGATCACCACGGTGATGTCGCTGATCCGGCGCCCCAGCGCCTCGGCCAGCACCCCCAGGTTGCGCTCTGCGGGCCACCGCAGATCCACCTTGCCGGCGGCCTGTGGAGGAACGACGAGCTTTTCCATATAGACGTCGGGCGTATGGAGGATCCCGCCCTTCTCCGTCACCGCCACGATCGCGATGGCGTTGGGCAGGCCCTTGGCGACGATGTTCGGCCCGTCCACCGGGTCGACCGCCACATCGACGGCGAACCCGTCGCCGCCGCCCACTTCCTCGCCGACGTAGAGCATGGGGGCCTCATCCCGCTCCCCCGCGCCGATGACGATGCGGCCGTGGATCGCCAGTTCGGCCATCGATGCCTGCATCGCCCGAACCGCCGCCGCATCCGCCTGCTCGGTATTCCCCTCTCCCATGTGACGGGCCGCGGCGATCGCCGCGGCCTCGGTCACCTTGACGATATCGAGCGCGAGGGTGCGTTCCATGGCCCCCGCCACGGCTAGCGGGGCTCCGCCGGTCGCTCCGCCAGGGTCACGGAGAGGGTGCGCGGGGCGCCATCGCGGATAATGGTCAGCCGGATGGAGTCCCCGATCTTCTTGCTGACGACGTCGTGGACAAACGTGTTCCAGTTGTCGACGCGGTCTCCGTTCACCGCCGTGATGATATCGCCGGCCTGCAGGCCGGCGCGCCCGGCCGGGGCGTTCGGCTCGACCTGCCGGACCACGACGCCGTGGTCGGTGCCGAGGTTATAGCTCTTGGCCGCCTGCGGGTCCACTTCCCCTCCGTAAATTACCCCCACCCAAGGCCGGATGACCCGGCCGTTCGCGATGAGCGAGTCCATCTCCGTGCGGGCGACGTCGCTCGGAATCGCAAACCCGATCCCCTGCGCGTTCGGGATGATCGCCGTGTTGATGCCGATCACGCTCCCGGAGCTGTCCACCAGCGCGCCGCCGCTGTTGCCGGGGTTGATGGCCGCGGAGGTCTGGATCAGGTTTTCGACGATCAGGTTCGGCAGCTCGATATTCCGGTTGAGCGCGCTGACGACCCCGGTGGTGACGGTGCTGCCAAGCCCAAACGGGTTGCCGATCGCGATCGCCAGCTGGCCGACCTGGAGGCCGCGGCTGTCCCCCAGCCGCGCCGCAAGCAGCGGATCCTTGCTGTCGACCTTGATCACGGCAAGGTCGGCGAGCGGGTCGCGGCCGATCAGCCGGCCGCTCAGCACCTTGCCGCCGATCAGCGTCACCTTGATGGTGGACGCGCCCTGGACCACGTGGTTATTCGTCAGGATGTAGCCGTCGGGGCGCACGATCACCCCCGAGCCGGCGCCCTGCTGGGGGAAGACCCCAAAGGCGGTCTGCACCTGTGATTCCGTATCGATGTTGACGACCGAGGGCCGGACCTGCTTCACGACGTTAATGACCACCGATTCCTCGGACATCACCTGGACCGGCCCTCCGGGCGATGGCTGAGCGAAAGGCGGCTGGACCGGGGCGCCCGGCGAGGCGGGCGCAACCGGCTGGGCCGAGAACACGGGATGAAGGTTGAAGTACTGGGGGAGGACGACGCCCCCGAGCAGGGTTCCAACGACGATCACGAGCATGACCGCCAGCGCAGCGGCCGGATATCCGGCGCCCCGCCGCCTCGCGGGCGCGCTGGGTGGTTCCATAGCCATGGACGATCCCTCCTTTGATTGGCGTCTCCATTATAACATCCTCCCCGGCGGCTCAGTTTCGCGTCCGGCCGGCGTGTCGCGGCGCGGACGCGCAGGCCGCCCACTCCTCCCCGCCGCCGCAGTGCCCGCCGTCGCCTGCGGCCACCCCCGGGTCCCCGCGATCCCGGCGCCTGGTGGGCGGTTTTGCGCGCTCGGGAGTCCTACGGTATAATCAGGGCAATTTGAGCCATCCCTGTCCTCGGGAATGGAGCTCCCCTCGGTGCTGAACTGGATCCGCCGTCCGGACCCCTCCGGCGGGCGCCGGGACGTTCCCGCGGGCCTCTGGTCAAAGTGTCCGCGCTGCGCGACCCTGGTGTACCGTAAAGAACTGGAGCGCAAGCTGCGGGTCTGCCCCCGCTGCAGCTACCATCACCGGCTTTCGGCCGCGGACCGCCTGACGCTCGTGCTCGACGAGGGGTCCTTCCAGGAGCACGACGAGGGGCTCGTGCCCGACGATCCCCTGGGGTTCGTGGACGAGCAGCCCTACCCCGCGCGGATCGAGGAGGCGCAGCGCCGCACCGGGGTTCCGGAAGCGATCATCACCGGGACCGGCGCGATCGAGGGGCGGGGCGCGGTCGTGGGCGCCATGGAGTTCGGCTTCCTCGGCGGGAGCATGGGCGCGGTCGTCGGAGAAAAGGTGGCCCGCAGCGCGGAGCGGGCCGGCGAGCGGCGCTGGCCGCTCGTGCTCTTCTCCGCGTCCGGGGGCGCCCGGATGCAGGAAGGCGCCCTGTCGCTCATGCAGCTGGCCAAGACCAGCGTCGCCGTGGGCCGGCTCAGCGAGTTCGGGATCGCGTTCATCTCCGTGCTCTGCGATCCCACCACCGGAGGGGTCGCCGCCAGCTTCGCCTTCCAGGGGGATGTCATCCTGGCCGAACCTGGAGCGCTGATCGGGTTTGCCGGGCGGCGCGTCATCGAGCAAACCATCCGGCAAAAACTGCCCGATGGGTTCCAGACCGCCGAGTTCGTGCTCGAGCACGGGCTCATCGACGCGATTGTGCCGCGCGGGGACCTCCGGACGACGCTCGGCCGTCTCCTGCGGCTGTGCGGCGCTCCCCCGGCCTCGACCGGCGCGACCGCGGGACCGCTCCCCACCCTCGCGGATGGCTATCCCGTCTAACCTGGCCGACCCGGCAGGCCGGCCCGGCGCTTCCGCCCCCACGGACGTGACGGGCGAGCGTCTGGAGCGGGACCTCGAGCGCATCGAACGGAAGATCGACGAGCTCAAGCGGATCATCGCCGCGGACAAGAGCGTGGACTTGACGGAGCAGATCGCGGCGCTCACGGCCCGGGCGGAGGCGCTGCGCGAGTCGATTGCGCAGGACCCCACGCCGTGGCAGACCGTCCAGCTGGCGCGGCATCCCGGGCGGCCCAAGGTCGGCGACTACATCGCGGGCCTGACCACCGAGTTCGTCGAGCTCCACGGCGACCGCGCCTTCCGCGACGATCCCGCGATCATCGGCGGACTGGGGATGGTGGACGGCCACACCACGGCGGTGATCGGACACGCCAAAGGGCGCGACACCAAGGAAAACATCGCCCGGAACTTCGGGAGCCCGAACCCGGAAGGCTACCGCAAGGCCCTGCGCATCATGCGGCTCGCCGAGAAACTGCGGGCGCCGGTCGTGACGCTGATCGACACCCAGGGCGCCTCTCCGGGGAAAGAGGCCGAGGAGCGCGGTCAGAGCGAGGCGATCGCCGCCGGGCTGCTCGGCATGTCCCGGCTCCGCGCCCCGATCGTCGCCGTGATCACCGGCGAGGGCGGCAGCGGCGGGGCCCTCGCCATCGGGGTGGGCGACGTGGTGCTGATGCTGGACAAGGCCATCTACTCCGTGATCTCCCCGGAGGGGTGCGCCGCGATCCTCTGGCGGGATGGCTCGCGGGGGCGCGAGGCGGCCCGCGCCCTCCGCCTGACGGCGCCCGACCTGCTCGGGTTCGGCGTGGTGGACGAGGTGATCCCGGAGCCCCCTGGGGGAGCGCACCGCCATCCGGACCAGGCCGTCGCCGCGGTGGCCGCGGCGGTGCGCCGGCACCTCGCCGCGTTGACCGCCCTGCCGATGGAGGATCTCCTTCGCGGCCGCTACGAAAAGTACCGCCGCATCGGCTATCTCAAGGACCTGGGGCAGACCGCGGCGCCGGCGGGAGCGCCGGGCGTTCCGGCGAAACCAGAAGAGGGCGCGTAGGCACGTGGAGGGCGGTCGCTCAGAGGGGGGGAGGACGAAGCGCATGGCTCACGAGAGCCGGCTCGACCTCGACGAAATCCGCGCGCTGATCCGGCTGGCGACGGAAGCCGACATCACCGAACTCGATGTCGACGCGCCCCACGTCAAAGTCCGGATCAAGAAGGCGCACGGCAACTCGGCCGGAAACGTCTCCGTCGATCTCGCGGCTCCGGCGCCCCCGCCCGCGCCGGCGGTGGCGGCGCCGCCCGACGCCCGCCTCGCGCCCATCGCCGCGCCGATGGTCGGGACGTTTTATCGGGCGTCGAAGCCCGACGCCGAGCCCTTCGTCAAGGAAGGCGACGAAGTCCACGTCGGCCAGACCGTCTGCGTCCTCGAGGCGATGAAAATGTTCAACGAGATCCCCAGCGATGTCGCCGGGCGCATCGCGCGGATCCTGGTCGAGAACGGCGCCCCGGTGGAGTACGGCCAGCCGCTGTTCCTCGTGGATCCCGCGCTCTAAGCGCATGTTTTCCAAGATCCTCATCGCCAACCGGGGCGAAATCGCGGTCCGGGTGATCCGGGCCTGCCGCGAGCTGGGGGTGCGGACCGCCGCCGTGTACTCCGAGGCCGACCGGGGGTCGCTGCACGCGCGCCTGGCCGACGAGTCGTTCTGCATCGGCCCGGCGCCCGCGCGAGACAGCTATCTCAACATCCCCAGCATCATCAGCACCGCGGAGCTGCTCGGCGTCGACGCCATCCATCCCGGCTACGGCTTCCTCTCCGAAAACCCGCACTTCGCGGAGATCTGCCGCGACTGCCGCATCGCGTTCATCGGACCGACCCCCGAGGCGATCGAGCAGATGGGCAACAAATCCCAGGCTCGGGCGCGGATGCGCAAGGCCGGCGTGCCCATCGTGCCGGGCAGCGACGGGCCGGTTCGCGACGAAGCCGCGGCGCTTCAGGTCGCCCGAGCCATCGGCTACCCGCTGATCATCAAGGCGGCCGGCGGCGGCGGCGGCCGGGGGATGCGCGTCGTCCAGAACCGGGACGACCTGCGCCGGGCGCTCTCCGAAGCCCAGGCCGAGGCGGAGTCGGCCTTCGGCAACGCGGAGGTGTACATCGAGAAGTACCTGGAGGAGCCGCGGCACATCGAGATCCAGATCCTCGCCGATCGCCGGGGGACGGTCGCCACGCTGGGCGAGCGCGACTGTTCCGTCCAGCGCCGCCACCAAAAGCTGATCGAAGAGTCGCCCGCGGTCGGCGTCTCCCCCAAGCTGCGCCGGGCGCTCAGCCGCGCGGCGGCGCGGGTGGCGGAGACGGTCGGCTACACGAACGCGGGGACCGTGGAGTTCCTGGTGGACCAGTCCGAGCGATTCTATTTCGTGGAAATGAACAC
>Ga0307479_10005330_pt1 | contig 11768 bp, 8 predicted proteins | sample atmos_gasesECM4C_FD_203743 | JGI IMG/M metagenome (GOLD analysis project Ga0307479, IMG submission 203743) | Hardwood forest soil microbial communities from Morgan-Monroe State Forest, Indiana, United States - atmos_gasesECM4C_515 | ecosystem: Environmental > Terrestrial > Soil > Temperate... | reverse complement strand
TGGCTATTGCGCATGAAGTTTTGCGGCGGCGCCCCGCAGCGGTGGCCGCGGAAGCGTCGAGTACGGCTTAAGGATATCGACATTGGCACTACGCCTGGCACCACATGAGAAAGTGGCTGGACCGGAATTTTCGATGAAGAAGACCATCGTATTGTTACCGGGTGACGGCATTGGTCCGGAAGTGACCAAGGCGGCAGCTGCCGTTTTGCGCGAATGCGCGCACGAATTCTCGCATCAATTCGAGATGCACGAATTTCCTATCGGTGGCGCGGCGATTGACGCTACCGGTACGCCGCTGCCGACCGAAACGCTGGATGCTTGCCGCAAAGCCGACGCAGTTTTTCTGGGCGCGGTGGGCGGAGCGAAATGGGATGCGCTTCCAGTAGGGAAGCGGCCTGAGAGCGGGCTGCTGGAATTGCGCAAAGGGATGGGCTTGTATGTGAACGTGCGACCCATCAAAGTTTTGGAGCCGCTGCGCGGAATTTCGCCGCTGAAGCCTGAGCGCCTCGGCGATCTGGATATTGAAATTGTGCGTGAGTTGGCCGGAGGGATGTACTTCGGCGAACGCGGCAGCGCTACGGAAAAAGGCGAGGAGCGCGCGTGGGATACCGAGTCGTATTCAACGCGGGAAATCGAGCGTATCGCCACGTTTGCGTTTTCACGGGCGGAGAGCCGCTCGCGGCGATTGTGCTCAGTGGACAAGGCCAATGTGCTGACCAGCTCGCAACTGTGGCGCCGCACGGTCTCGGCGATGAGCACGGTGTATCGCTACGTAAAGCTCGAGCACATGTACGTGGACAATGCCGCCATGCAACTGACGCTGAAGCCCACGCAATTCGATGTGATTCTCAGCTCCAACATGTTTGGCGATATTTTGAGTGACGCCGCTGCGGCCCTGGTGGGCTCGATCGGCCTCGTGCCTTCAGCCAGTTTTGGATCCGGCGCGGCATTGTTTGAACCCATCCACGGTTCGGCGCCGCAGTTGGTAGGCAAGGACGCTGCTAATCCTATCAGCTCGATCCTGAGCGCCACAATGATGCTTCGCGACGCCTTCGGCCTATCGCTGGAAGCTGAGTGGGTCGAGCAATCACTGCTGCGCGTACTGGGCGGTGGCTATCGCACGCCAGACATCGCCGAGCCCGGCCAACGGGCCATCGGCGGATCCGTCTTCACTGAATTACTGCGCGAAGAGATGCTCCGCTCGCTGGAACACGCGGAACGCTACGGCTGGGGCGTTTAGTCTAGAAGTATTGAATTTTTTCTTGAGCCGGTTTAGTTTTGTCCTGCGGTCGCTGAAATATCCCATTCAGCTTCATCGAAAAATCGAAACCTTCTCTTGGTGCCTGCTGCGCCGTTGCGTATGATTCCCCACTATGGTGCAGATAAATCATCAAAAGGAACAACAACGACTCGCTACTTTCTATGCTTCCAAGAGTGACACAGAGCTCACGGAATTGGCCCAGGACCAAAGGTCGCTCACGGAAGACGCGCTGCACGTACTGGAAGCGGAGTGTTTGCGCCGAGGCTTGCAATTCGAAAGACAAAATTTAGCGCCTATCGCTGACCAGGACGATGTGAGGCTTGTAGCTGTGCGCCGCTTTAGGGATTTGCCGGAGGCGCTGTCGGCAAAAGGCCTGCTCGATTCCGCCGGCATCAAATGCTTTTTGTCCGACGAAAACACCGTGCGAATGGACTGGTTGTGGTCCAACGCACTTGGTGGAGTACGCCTGTGGGTCAGAGAGGAGGATGTACGGCAAGCCGCTGAATTGCTGGATCACGATTTTTCGACCGAGTCTGAAATTGCGGATTCTGCCGATAACACGTAACTGCGGTTAATTCAGTCCAGCGGTTGCTGGCCGGTGTACTTGAGGATGTAGAGGCCGCCGGTTTCACGATCGACGGCGTAAATCAGACCGTGCTCATCCACTATGGCGTGATTGATGGCGATGGCGTGGGTCGGGTTGTTGGGTGGCGCTGGTGGAACGTAGTAGCCCACTTCTTCGATTCGTGGAGGAACATTTGCAATTCCGGGGACGTCGATCAGGCGAAAAATGCGCACTCCGCCATTGAAGAAAGTTGCCACCGTGGTGTTCTTCAACTTTGCGGAAGTGGGGCTGGGTAAGTTTGGACTCAGATTGTGCGGGCCGTAACGCCCGCCGCGCTTACACAGTTCGGCAGCGTTGGCGGCGAGTGGCGCGGTGCCGATAATTACGGGATTGGTTTCGGCGCGAGTGTCCACCAGCCACACCAGCTTGGGCGCATCGGCGCAAGCTTCCTGAACCGATTCATCAGAGACGAACGCGAGGCCGCGGTCGAATATCGGCTGGACGGTGTGAGTCCATGCGGGGTAAGGCGGCGAAAATTTTAGACGGCTCACGAGCTTTGGCGTGAAGTTGGTTGCGCGTCCCCCGCGCACATCATCCAGCCCGGAAATATCCAGGATCATCTGGCCACCGTCGATGTAGCCAATGTAGGCGCGGTCAGGCCGCTCTGGAAGCACTTCAATGGTGTGACTGCGGTAGCCATCATCGATCTTATGGCGCTCCGGGAGGCAATTGGGTAAGCACACATCACCTTGTTGCGTACCGGGGAGCCACCACCGCGCCACCTCTCGAAGCTTCCGAGGATCGCGCAGGTCCACGATGATGTAAAACTGGTTGTCCTTCGGATTAGTAGGACGCGAATCCTTCGTGCCAGTGGTCAGATGCGCGAACTGGCCGTCGACAAACCACACGTAGTGAACGCCCGGAGAAGCTGGACCGGAAGTGTCGAAGAACGAGAACGTAAGATCCTGCAATTTTCGCGCGGACTGAAGCCGAGCGAAGTCCGAAACATCCAGCACCCACAAGCCCGCTGAAGTCTGGCCCACCTTTTTGGCTTGATTCGCGACCACCAGCTCATTTCCTGAGAGGCCTAGAGAATTGCAGCGCGTCACCCCCGGCTGTGGCGAAGGTAATTGGCTAATCATCACCGGATTTTCAGGATGAGTGACGTCAACGATGCTGAGGCAGGTCTTCTCGCCTTCATGCGCTATATAAAGGATGCGACGGCCATCCGGCCATTGTTGGATAGCCATGCCTTCGCCGCCATCGCCATTGCCATTCAGATCGCTGCGGCCAACCAGCTCCATGTTTTTTTGTTCTGGTGAATCGCCAGCCCAACTCACGGCAGGCAGCATGAATAGCCCGGCTAGCAGTCGCGCTAAAAGAACGGATTTCGGCGAATGCATGTTTTCCTTCTCCGCGTCAGGGCATCAAGAAATGCTTCCGCGCAGGCACCTCGATGGTTTTACCAGGTTCCGGGCCCGTGCCCGAAAGGAAACTGAGCACCGTCGGCACGATCTGATTGATGCAGGTCACAACCGCAATATGCCCGCAGCCGTCATAAACCGTCAGCACCGACTGCGGCGCGGCGCGATGCATGGACTCGCCAATCGAAAGCGGTGTCATCGCATCCTGTTTGCCCCACACAATCAACAACGGCATTTTCAGCGCGGAAAATTTCTCGTCCAGATCATCGGCCCCGGAGCTCATGGAGGCCAGCGCGCGCTGCGTCACCCAGCCGTTGCGCTTGGTTTTCCGAATATAGTCGGCCTTCACGAATTGCGGCAGGCGTGGAAGATTAGGTGACACGGCAGCCATCAATTGATCGACCTGCTGGTCGGTCCGCGGCGTGAAAACGGCCTGATCGAAACTCAACTGGAACTTCATCCCGGCGCTATCAAACAGCATGAGCCGCTTGACCAGGTCGGGCCTGTCGAGCGCCACGGTGGCCGCGATCCATCCGCCCATCGATTCGCCACCCAACGCGACCGAAGTTAAATGGTTAGCGTCGAGAAATGCTTCGACAAATTTCGCCTCGTCGCGAATCGAATAGCTGAACTCTGGTGGCTTCGCCGAGCGTCCGTACCCGAGCAGATCCATGGCGTACACGTGATGTCTCGCGCGCACCAGGTACGGTGCCAGCGCAACCCAGTCCTGTTGCGCTTTGGAGCCTAGTCCGTGGATGAGCACGACAGGGAATCCGCTCTCGGGTCCACCCTCAAGGTAAAATACGTGATACCGATTGATGACCATCGAACGCTTGTGAAAACCGTCCGCGAGCAACCGGAATAAGGTGAGTTCCGCCCCCACCCATAACGGCGCACGCCACACCACAACGCCCAGAGTCAATGTAAGAAGAAGAGCGATGAATGCAAGCCGGGTGACGATGACGCGTGCGGCGCTGGACTTACCGAGGCGGTTCGCGTCCATGGGCTCTCATGATGCGCTGGGCAAAAATCAAAGGCAACACGACGCGGTTTGACGCCTAGAACCTAGCACTACTTTTCGAGTGGCCGACCAGCTACTCACTATGCGGGGAGCCCTGTAAGAAGACTGTCCAGGATCGTATCAGCGATCCATGGACTCGTGGGCGGAGGCGCGTCCATGGATCAATCCTACCGCCGTCGATCTGCCCCTCCTCTTTACAAAATGTTGGAGCAGGTATCCGGGGCGGGAGCGTCAATTCGGCGATTCGCTTTGGCCGGATCGTACGGAACAAGCTGGACGGCAATGGTTGATGCCGGAACGGAGCCTTCGTTCCGGATGATGTGCAGATGGCCGCTGCCAGGATCGACTAGCGTAGGGGCCGGCTGTCCCGGGACAAACGTGTACACGTGAGGTATGCAGTCGGCCATATAGTCCGTTATGCTTCCGGACGTGACGATGATCAGGCTGTGGCCGGGGTGGGTATGCCAGCCCGTGCTGGCTACCGCTCCCGTTAACGGATTGACAGCCGGCCAGACATTGCTCTGCACGTACAAATCTGAGCGTCCCTTGGTCTTTTGCAACGAGAGCCAGACGTCACCACCGAATCCAGCAGGAAGTTCGTTCATCGAAGACTGGTTAAAGGCATCAATTTCGTCGAAGGTACCGGTGGCGATCGTTGTGGCCTTGAACCCGGTCGCCGGTGTGGCGGAGACCTTTCCCACGTACATGGCCGCGACCGCGATCACGGCACTGAACAAGACTACCCAAATCAGTTTTTTGCGCATAATCGAACCCTCCGTTTTTCTCTTTTCATTTGGTTCATTTGGTATCGCCGAGTGAAGACGCGCGGACACGATCAGACACTTTGGCAGGCGCCGTCAAAGGGCAAGGAGCGGACTCGTGGTTGTCCCTCTATTTACCGTTGAATACCGTAATTTGCCGTAGCCTCAACACGGTTCGGGGGCTACAATCCGAGCTCTCGGATTCGATTCGCAACGATAGTGGAGCAAATCAGGAGAGCGCGATGGGCGAACCTGTCCCAGGCACACAGCTACCTACAAGACCCTCAGAAGACCGGCTCGATTCCTGGAAGGAAATCGCGGCATACCTCGACCGCGACGTGACCACGGTGCAGCGCTGGGAGAAGCGCGAGGGGATGCCCGTTCACAGGCATGTGCACGACAAGATGGGCTCGGTTTACGCTTCTCGCGTGGAGTTGGATGCGTGGGCGCTCGGCCGGAACATTCGAGCCGCGGATAATGGGCACACAGCGCCGGAGAATGAGAGCGATGTGGCCTCACTCGTTGAACCCATACCGCCGAAGACTGCGGCCTCTACCTCTCGAACCTGGTGGACAGGCCTCTTTTCGTTGGCATTGGTGGCGGCCGCGTTAGTGATTGGTACAGGCCTCTGGCTTCGGGGGAAAGAGTACTTCTGGCGGAACCCGATCGCCGACGCGCGATTTCAGACGATCACGGACATGGATGCAGTTGCGGAGGCAGCTGCGGTGTCCCGCGATGGCCATTTCGTGGCGTTTCTATCGGACCGAGATGGACAAATGGATGTCTGGCTGACGCAGGTCGGGTCAGGTCAGTTCCACAACTTGACGCGTGGCAGCGCGCCGGAACTGGTCAATCCGTCGGTCCGCACATTGGGGTTTTCGCCCGAAGGGTCCCTGGTTACGTTTTGGGTTCGCAAGAAGAACGAGTCAAGCAGCGCCGACATCGGTATCTGGGCAGTACCAACGCTGGGTGGAGAGCCGAAGCCCTACCTTGAAGGAGTGGCCGAGTTCGATTGGTCGCACGACGGCTCCCAACTCACGTACCACACACCTGGACCCGGAGATCCGCTATTCGTATCAAACGGTGAGCGCCGACCGGAAGACCAGCCCATTTTTAGGGCGCCTGCCGGGCTGCACAGTCACTTTCCATTGTTTGCGCCGGATGCGGCATTCATCTACTTCGTTCAGGGTTCGCTCCCAGATAAATTGGACGTCTGGCGCATTCGTCCAAATGGCGGAACTCCCGAACGGATCACGTCGCACAATGGGCGCGTAACCCATCCAGTGCTATTGGATAAGCGGACGCTGATGTATTTAGCCAGCGATCCCGACGGTTCAGGTCCATGGCTTTACAGCATGGATGTAGAGCGGCGCATTGCGCATCGGCTGACTTCTGGAGTAGATCGGTACACGTCGCTGGCGGCGAGCGCTGACGGCCGCCGTCTGGCGGTCACGGTTGCGAGTCCGAAAAGAACATTGTGGCGCATGCGCATCGCTGATTCGAACCGCGACACGCCGGCAGCGACTCAAATTCCGCTGACGACCGGCACGGGATTTGCTCCACGACTGGGCGCAAATTATCTTTTGTATGTTTCCGCAACCGGGACAACTGAGAGTATCTGGAAGCTCGTCAATGGAACTGGCATGGAGTTATGGAGTGGCGTGGGCGCCCAAGTATTTGGCGGCCCGGCGGTTTCCCCCGATGGACGGAATATCGCCTTCTCGGTGCGGCAACATGGGAAGACGCTGCTGTACGTGATGCAGGTTGACGGCACAAACGTGCGGATTGTGGCCGATTCGCTGAACCTGCAAGGCGCTCCCGCATGGGAACCGGACGGCCAATCGATTACCTCGGCGGTGGAAGATCACGGCGTGCCACACCTCTTCCGTGTGCCTGTGAATGGTGGCTCGCCCGCGCCATTCGTACGGGAGTACTCGGTTGATCCCGCGTGGACGTCCGACGGCCGTTTCGCTGTGTACTCAGGTCCTGACATCGGCACGACGTTTTCGGTGAAAGCCGCCACCGCCGAGTCCGCAGCGCATCCCCTGCCGGCCCTGACACTGACTCGCGGAGCTCGGCACTTGACCTTCCTGAATGGAGGACGTGCACTCGTGTTTTTGCGAGGAGAGATTCAACATAAGGATCTTTGGCAGATCGACTTGGAGACGGGAACCGAGCGGCAATTGACTCACCTCGCTCCGGACTTCCACATCCGGGACTTCGACATTTCGCTAGACGGCGGTGAAGTCGTGCTCGAACGAGTGCAGGAGCGGTCGGATGTGGTGCTGCTGGATCTGCCCCAACCATGATCTCGGAGACGCGGTTTGGAGCTTGCCTCCGTCTGCGGGAGGATGACGCTAACTGGAAGTAATCTGCACGACTAACAAACGTGTTCTTCAAAGCTGGCCAACCACTGGGGTCTCGCGTCTTGCGGGAAGCGGGCGGGGAGTGCTACTTTTATCCGGTATTTTGGGGTGCTGGCAGTTGCCAGCGGGGTCTCCGCGCGGCTGACGACCGGCCTAGGCCCTTTCATCTATGGGAGCGACACTTGGCGCAACAATAGGAACTTGCGGCCGCGAATTTAGGGGCGGCGCAAGTGGTGGCGTAAGATGCCGCGTCGCGCGTTTATCACTGATTAAATGTAACGGCTGATTGCAACTGTTGGCTGCGTTTGACAAGCTGATTACGCACCTGCATGTCGACTTCACACCACAATCCGAATCGTGCGCCTTACGTAGTGGACGGTTCCAGTACCGGTGTTGCCGCGGGCGACTCTCGAGGCGTCACGTACTGGCGCGTAGAGGGATCTCTGCTGGAGCTTGGGGCGCTGCGTCCGGTGCTGTTCTTCACCTGGAATTCGCGGAGCTACGCGGAGCGCTGGGCGCGGCGGGCGGGCATGGCCGGCATGGCGTTGGTGCGGCCTTTTATGTATGCGGCCAACCGCACATTTGCAACGCGGTTTTTGCACACGCTGCTGCGTGGAGTGAGCCGTGACCGGCTGGATTTGCTGGGCGAGGAATACTTTCAGTACATTTTGAAGCCGCAGATGCGGCGCGACGCGGTAAACAAGCTGGTGGAGGCTATTCGTTCCGGCGAGCGGGTGGTGCTGGTCAGCCAGCTGTTAGACCATATCTTGAAGCCGCTGGCGAAACACTTTGGCGTGGAGTCCATCATCGCGAATCGTCTGGATTTTCGCGACGGCATCGCCACCGGGCGATTGCTTGATCCGGTGGTTCGTCCGCGAGGGCCGCTAGCCTGGGTAGCCAGTGGATCGACCGATGGGCGCATCACACGGGAGAAATTGCGGCGGCAACTTGGCTGGGCTCACAACGCTGATCTGCCGGAAGCTGCGATGCAAAGTAGCGAGCGTCCGCGAATTATTACCGACACATCGGTGGCGTTGTTCGGAGAAAGCCCGCGCGTTGAGAAGCTTTCGGTGCGCAACACGCTGGCGAACCGCCATATCATGTTAATCGGCGTGACCGGGTTCATCGGCAAAGTATGGTTGGTGAATTTGCTCGAGAATATTCCGGAGATTGGCAAGATCACGCTGCTGATCCGGCGAAACCGCACCACCTCCTCGCAGCGTCGCTTTGAAAAAATTGTCGAGGAGTCGCCCACCTTCGACACGCTCCAAGAACGCTACGGACGGAGTCTTGGCGCATTTTTAAAAGAAAAAGTTGAGGTAGTGGAAGGCGATGTGAGCGAGCCGGGTCTCGGCTTGGACCAAGCCACGCAGGCACGGCTGGCAAAATCGCTGGATTTGATTGTGAATAGCGCGGGGCTGACGGACTTTAATCCCGACTTGCGGGAAGCACTTTCTTCGAATGTAGACTCCGCCGTGCACTTGCTTGAATTTATCCGCAGGTGCGATCACGCGGGATTGATGCATCTTTCCACGTGCTACGTGGTGGGCATGCGCGACGGGCGTGTGACCGAGGAATTAAGACCTAACTACAATCCCGCGGGCGATCCGGAATTTGATGTAGACCGTGAGATTGCCTCACTGCGCGAAACGATTCGCAGCGTCGAAGAGCGCGCCGAAGGCGTAGAACTCGTCAAGGCGTTGAAGCGCCAAGCGCTGGGACGCGGCGTGGATGATTCGATAGTGCCGGCGAAGGAATTGGATGGCGTGTTGCGACGCAATCGCATCCGCTGGGCGCGCAATCGCCTGGTGCGTATCGGAATGCGACGCGCCCAGCATTTGGGCTGGCCGAATACGTATACATTTACGAAGAGTTTGGGCGAGTCGGTGCTGGCCACGCGCGGGAACGATTTGCCTATCGCTATCGTGCGGCCATCCATTGTGGAAAGCTCGGAGCGTTCGCCGTTTTCGGGATGGAATGAAGGAATCAACACCTCCGGACCTCTTTCGTATTTATTGGGGACAAATTTCCGGCAACTGCCCACCAATGCCCGCAAATGTCTGGACGTAATTCCCGTAGACATGGTCTGCCGCGGGATGAGCCTGATTGCGGCGGCGGTAATCGCGCGTTGCAATGCGCGGATGTATCAATTGGCAACCTCGGCGGTGAATCCTGTAAATATGGGCCGTAGCATTGAGTTGACCGGGCTGGCGCACCGCAAGTATTACCGCATGGAACAAAGCGTGGACAACTGGTTGAAAGTAAAGTTCGAAACGATTCCGGTGTCAAAGCAGAGATATGAGCGCATGTCCATTCCCATGCAGAAGGCGGTGGTGTCGCGCATCAATCGCGTGGCCATCGCGTTGAAGATGAAAAAACCGCCGCTGGCCAAGGCGGAACGCGATTTGAATCGCGCGGAAAAATTGATCGAGCTGTACGAGCCGTTTATCCTGCACAACGATCACGTGTTCGAATGCGAGAACACGCGCATGTTGTCCGCCGCGCTTCCGCCCGAGGAAAGCGCTGCGTTTGATTTTGCGCCCGAGGTGATCGACTGGTGGGATTACTGGATCAACGTGCATATTCCAGCGTTGCGCCGCTGGTGTTATCCGCTGATGGAGGGCCGCCCGCTGGAATCGCGAGTTCCACGCGAATTGGATTGGACTGCTGCACCTGCGCGGGCGGCGCTTTCGAATACCGCTGCTGCGCCGTCTGATCCGCTATGGCGATCTTCCTGATATGGTTCGTTTCCTGACATGGCTATCTTCGTAACCGGCTCGACGGGCTACCTCGGAAGTTATTTAGTGGCCGGATTTTTGCGCGAGCACCGCGACACGCTGAACCTGTTAGTGCGCGCAAAGTCGGAACAGGAAGCGCGCGAAAGGTTATGGAAGTCGCTGCAACTTCATTTTGAATTTCCGGAATTTTCCGATTATCTGAATACCCGTGTGCGAATTTTCCTGGGCGACTTGACCAATGAGCGGTTCGGGTTGCCGGACGACGCCTACCACGAGCTGGTGGATTCCTCGGATTCCATCGTTCATTGCGCCGCTTCGCTGAATCGCAAATCAGAACGGCAATGCTTGAACGTAAATCTGCGTGGCGCCCTGGAAGTGATACAACTGGCGCGGCGGGCGCAAAATCGCACCGGATTGCGGCGCTACTCGCATGTGTCGACGGTGGCTGTTGCCGGTCGCAGGCAAGATGAGATCGTCGCTGAAGATGCGTCCATCGATTGGACGCGCTCCGATTACGATCCCTACGCGCGCACCAAAAAATTCGGCGAGCACATGGTTCATAAATTGCTCCCCGATGTGCCGGTAACCATTTTCCGGCCCGCGATCGTGCTGGGCGATAGCCGCTGGCCGCAAACCACGCAATTCGATATGGTGCAAGCGTTCGATGTACTGGCGAGGCTGCCGGTGCTTCCGCTGCGGCCCGATGATCACATCGATATTGTGCCGGCCAATTACGTAGGCAAAGCGATCGTGAGCATTCATCAAAAACATGCGCCGGCACACACGATTTATCATTTATCGTCGGGCGCAGGCTCGCAAACATTTCGTGAATTGACGGATGCGTTGGCTGTCGCGGGCGGAAGGAGCCGCCCGAGCTATTGGCCGTGGCTCGGCGGGCCATTTTCTGGAATGGTGAACTGGCTCTCGCGGCGCGGAGGCTCGACAGGGTATAGCGCTTCGCTCCTCAAAGTTTTCTGGCCGTACTTGAACTGGAACACGGTATTCGATAATTCGCGCGTGGTGGCAGAGCTGGGCGGTGAGGCGCCAGCGAGATTTTCCGCTTATGCGTACCCGCTGCTGAAATTCAGCCGCGAAAATAAATTTCGCTATCCGGCAAAATCGTGGCCTGTTCCAGCGAGCAATCCAATTCCGGCGATTGCCGGGCAGGTGCACGCATGACCGATTTTATTTTAGTGGCGTGGGTCAGCGCGCTGATTGGCATGGCGCGCGTGAAGTGGATGTTGGGGCGCGGCCAGCGCTGGAAGCGCGGCGAAAAATTGCGATTGTTGTTCGCGGGGTATAACGGCACGCGCAATACCGGCAGCGACGTGCGCGTCAACGAAATGCTGCACCAGATTCGACACGTGTTGGGCACGGACAACGTGGATTTTAGCGTGATGACGCAGGATTTTGGGCGCACCAAGGGATATTTCGATGGCACGCATCAGGTACACCTGCCGGATGTGTTTCCTCCGATGCTTTACCGGGAAGTGGGGAAGAGCCACGGGGTAATCGCCTGCGAAGGCTCCATGTTCAAGAGCAAATTCGCGAACGCGCTGACCACCATGATGATTGGATCGCTGGGTTTGGCCTCGGCGGAAAATAAATTGTCGGTGGGTTATGGAGGCGAGG
>Ga0307479_10005329_pt1 | contig 11770 bp, 5 predicted proteins | sample atmos_gasesECM4C_FD_203743 | JGI IMG/M metagenome (GOLD analysis project Ga0307479, IMG submission 203743) | Hardwood forest soil microbial communities from Morgan-Monroe State Forest, Indiana, United States - atmos_gasesECM4C_515 | ecosystem: Environmental > Terrestrial > Soil > Temperate... | reverse complement strand
GGAAGTTGCGCCTCTCTCCATTGCCCAAACGGCCGGAAGAGACGGCGGCCACCGTCAACCTGAAGACCGAAGAAGAGGACGAATCGGGACAAGAGAACGAATCGGGACAAGAGAACGAGTCGGCCGACGGCGACGCCACAGCACCGAAAGCCAATCGCACCAAGCTCGCGCTCTGGGGCCCCCAGGACCGCTACATTGCCCCCGAAATGCAGTCCTACACCAAGATTTTCCGCTTTGGCCACATGCTCATCGTGCCGACAGCGGTCGGGGACGTGCAGGGCAAACTCTTCTTGCTCGATTCCGGCGCCGACATGAACTACATCGCCCCAGCCACCGCCCGTGAGGTTACCAAGGTGCACGGCGACCCCTATACGATCGTTCACGGCCTCAGTGGCTCCGTGAAAAAGGTTTACCGCGCCGAGAAAGCCATTCTCCAGTTCGGACACCTGCGCCAGGAGAACCAGAGCTTGGTCGCCTTCGACCTCACCCACATGAGTGATGAAGTCGGCACTGAGATCTCCGGCACCCTCGGCTTCGTCATGCTGCGCATGCTCGACATCAAAATCGACTACCGCGACGGCCTGGTCGACTTCGCGTACGACCCAAAACGGTGGGGCCACTAGCATGCCGACTCGACAGAGACCGGCATTAGCGCTGCACGCTACTGCAGGTGGTTGAATTCTTGCGGATGAAACCCTTGTTAGCTGCGAAAGACAAAGCTTCAGATCGCGCGCGCCCCAACCCGTTTCTCGTGAACATGCTTAACAACCTCGGATTCTAGCCGCTCCCCACGCCGCGGTGCTACCCTGTCTCTTACGATGCGGGTTCGACCGTTTGCATTCTCATTCTTCCTGCCGGTCGCTTTCTTGTTAGCGGTGGGCCCCGTGCCGGCACAGGAAAAAGTCCCTGCCAGAAAGCCCATCGCCGCCTGGACGGTCCGTGCCACTCCGCCCCGCCCACTCAACGGCGCCCCCGTTTTTCTCGAAGTGACCCCCCCGGCCCACCTGCAGTCCCTCAGCGCAACTTGGCTGGGGCACAACGTTACCTTCTCGCAGAGCACCGGCGGAACCTGGTTCGCGCTCGCAGGCACCAGCCTTGAGACACGGCCAGGAAGCTATCCCCTGGCTCTCGATGCGACCACCACCTCGGGCAGCCAGATCCACTTCCTGCGCAACCTGAGGATCGCGCGCGCGAAATATCCTGTCATCCGGCTCACTGTGTCCAAGGAATTCACTGAGCCCAATCCCCAACAGCAGCAGACGATCGCGGCCGATCAGGAAGTCAAGCACGAGACTTTCGCCAAGCCCTCCGCCCCCGACCGCGAGTGGTCCGGTTCGTTTCGGCCGCCCGTCGACGCCCCCGTCTCCGACGTCTTCGGCATACGGCGCGTCTTCAACGGCGTGACCAAGAGCGTGCACCAGGGCCTCGACTACCGCGTGCCCCCCGGAACACCCATCGCCGCCGTCAACAGCGGGACTGTGCTCCTCGCTCGGCCGCTCTATTTTGAAGGAAATTGCGTGATGCTCGATCACGGCCAGGGCCTGATCACGCTCTACCTGCACCTGTCCGAGATCGACGTCAAAGAAGGAGACCACATCGAGCGCGGCCAGCTCCTCGGCCGCAGCGGCGCCACCGGCCGCGCCACCGGCCCGCACCTGCACCTGGCCGTCCGCTGGCAAGGAGTCTATTTAAACCCAGCCGGACTACTGGCTCTGCACGTACCCGAGTCCTCCGTGAAAGAAGCGCATTGAAGATGTAGCGCCGGCGTCCCGCCGGCTGTCGCGAGAGCTTGCCCTGAGCCGGTCGAAGGGGCATCCTGCCCTCGCCTGGTCTCACATCCGGGCCTTAGGCGCCTGCGGAGCTCTTCCCGACTCTCAGCCGACCTTCATCATTTTGTCATTCCGACGCGCGAGCGCAGCGAGGCAGGAGGAATCTGATTTTGATCGCCCGATGCAGCCCGTGAAGCGGGTTCTTCACCGGGAAGGGCGCGCCTTCAGGCGCGCCACCAGAATTCCAAAAAAAAGGGGCTTCAGCCCCTGAGGTTCGCTTGCGTCGATGCTTACGCCCGCCGTCGCTGCGGCGCCGTCGCGCCCTTTACCGACTCCTTCAAATCCTTCAAATCGAGATTCCGGATCAGCCGGTGCAAGTAATTCGGATGCACTCCCAGCAAACGTGCCGCTTCGGTGTAATTCCCACGAGCTTCCTCCAGCGCATTCTGGATGAGCCGCTTCTTCAAATCTTTCACCGCCGCGTGATACTTGGCCTCCTGCATGCCCGGTGCCAGTTCGCGTTCCAGCAGCGACTCCGGCAGATCCTCCGGCAGGATGTCATCCGCCGTTCCCAGCACCAGCGCTCGCTCCACCACGTTCTCCAGTTCGCGCACATTCCCCGGCCAGTCGTAGTTCATCAGGATCGCCAGCGCCTCGCGCGACAGCGGCTTCAGCTTCGAGCCGCATTTCTTACAGTGCTTTTCCACGAAGAAGCTCACCAGCAAGGGAATATCTTCCTTGTGCTCGCGCAGCGGCGGCATGGTCAGGCTAACCACGTTGAGCCGGAAATACAGATCCTGCCGGAATCTTCCCCCACGCACCTCTTCTTCGAGGTTCCGGTTGGTGGCCGCAATTAACCGGATATCCACCCGGATCGGGCGATTGCCCCCTACCCGCTCAAACTCGCGCTCCTGCAATACCCGCAGCAACTTGACCTGCAGCGCCGGCGCCAGTTCCCCGATCTCGTCCAGAAACACCACCCCGCCATCGGCAATCTCCAGACGCCCCTTCTTCTGCGCTGCCGCCCCGGTGAAAGCGCCCTTCTCATATCCGAACAGCTCGCTTTCCAGCAGGTTCTCAGGAATCGCCGCACAATTGATCGCTACAAAAGCTTTCTTACTGCGCGGGCTCTTGCGATGCGCTGCCCGTGCGGCCAGTTCCTTGCCCGTGCCACTTTCCCCGCCGATCAGAATGGTCGCTTCCGTCGGCGCCACCCGCGCCAGGAACTGAAACACTTCCTTCATGCGGGCGCTTTCGCCCACGAGGCTGCGGTCCAGCGTGATCTCATTCATCAGCCGCTGGTTTTCCTGCTCCAGCCAGGCCAGCCGCCGCGCGTTTTCCAGCGCCACCGCGGAGATCCCGGCTATCGCCGTTACCAGCTGCAAGTGATCCTCATTGAAGCGGTTGGCGATGTTCACCGTGTCTAGGTAGATGCACCCCACCGACCGTTGAAACAACATCAATGGCACGCATAGCAGCGACCGCACCTGCGACGCGATCAGGCTCTCTACTCCACCCAACCCGCTGCTGCCGGGAACGTCCGACCCCAGGATCGCAGTTCCCTCCTCCAGCACCCTTTGCGCAATCGTACGGCTTACCCGCACCGGCCGGTCGTTGGCCGCGTCGCGGTTGCGTCCGAACACCGAGTTGAATTCGTGCCCGTTGGTGCCATCGAGCAGGATCGCCCCGCGCTCCGCCGGAGCCACCTCAAAAATCAGGCTGAGAATCTGTCCCTGCAGTTCGTCTAGGTCGCGGATGGAGTGCACGGCGCGGCTGATCTTCAACAGCGCATTCAGGTTGCGCGCCAGCCGCGAGGTGGCCGGCAACTCGCTCAGAATTTTGTCCGGCTGCAGATACAGGACGTCCTGCGGACGAATCTGCGCCGTGGCGTGGGTTGTCTTTTCGTCTTCGAATTCCACCACCCGGCTCGAGCCCGCCGGCTTCTCCGCATCCTCCTCCGTAAGAAAGAGAAACACAGAGTCGCCGACGGCAACTTCGTCCAAATGGTGCAGCCAGCTCTCTTTGATCGCCTGGCCGTTGACCGCGGTGCCGTTGCGGCTGTCCAGATCGGTGACGCGGATTCCGTTCCCGTCCCGGCGGATAATGCAATGGCGGCGCGAAACCGACGGGTCGCTGATAGGCAAGCCGTTGGTCGCGTCTCGGCCCAGCGACAGTTCCTCCGCCGGGAGCGCGAAAATTGAATCCTTCAAGGGCCCAGACAGCGCGACCAGTCGAGGGTTCACGCGAAAATTCTCCCAAGCCACTTGCCGCTGGTCCTGATCCTGACCAGCTCCGGAACTATCCACCCGGATAGGCCACTATCCGATCGGATAGCTCACACACTATAAGTGAAACCAGACCAAAAAACGCTTCATACATTTCCACACCGGCTCAAGTCAATTGTTATCATTCGCTTACGTTGCACGAAACCCGCTTCCCGCACGCCTCCGGCATTGTGGCGAGGCAATTGCACACTCTCAAGCCGACGACTGGCCTGGCAAAAGCGACGGGGGAAGCGCTTAAAAGTTCGCTAGGCAGTGTTGAATCGGGGACGCCTTGAGGGACCCCCTCATCGAGGGTCCCCGATTCTTTTTTCTGTTGCGACTCTCAACTCTGTAGCGATCTCACTTCTCGAATGTGTCATCCCGACTGAAGTGAAGAACCAGCCGAACGTAGTGGAGGGACCTTGCGCTTCGGTCCCGTTGCCTCAACTTCTACGAATCGCGGAGCACTCTAGCGTTACTCAAGCCCGCCGCAACTCTCCACCCGCCGCCGCGCCTTCCGGCGCTATCCCCACGACCGCAACCCCGTCACGGAACGCCACCGTCTTGCCCGAGATCGCCGGCACCCGCGCCCCCGGCACCAGAATTCCCACCAGATTCAACGGATCGGCCGCCGAGATCGTGATCGCCTCGCCGGACGGCGCGAGCTTGCGCATTGCACGAACCGATTCGACCGCGATCGGCAGCGCGAACTGCTCGCCAAGAAAGCCATCCACGAATCGCCCGCCGCGGATTTCCCCTCGATCTTCAAGTCTCCGGAAGGCCGCCAGCAACTCCCGCCACGTAGGGAGATTCGCTTCCCGCGCCAGCACATCGCGGAAGACGATGCCGTAGCGTTTCAGCAGCATCCAGCAGGTGGCTTCCATTGCGCGATTCTTCTCAACTTGCTGATCGGTAAAGAGCAGCGCCCAGCGCCCGGAACTGTGCCGGGGGCGCGTCGTCCGCCCGCTACCCTGACCGGAGCGCCGTTTCGGATCGATCAGCGCTCGCAGGTTGTCGAAGCCATCGGCGGTGACCAGCCCACCCGCCACCAACTCCCAGAGCGCGGTCTCAATCTCGGCCTTCAGCTTGTCCGTCCCGCGCACAATGTCGGCGAAAAACGAAGCCCCACGCTGGCGCAGGAATTCCAGCACCTGCTTTGCACCATGACTCAATCCTCGCGCCTCCGGCTGCTCCGCGCCCGGATGCTTCGGCGTCATCCAGTCCATTTCCTCACGCACAAAGAACGTGATCGGCGCCACGCTGGTCGGGATCACGCGCCGCTTGCCTTCCGCCGAATCTTCGAGCGTCGCCGGATGCGGCGAAAGCCGTCCCCAACCCACCGCGCCGGTCAGGCAGAGCTGGTCCAGCCATTGCGGATCGAAGTCGACGATCCGGCGCGCCAGAACCTGCTTCTCCCATGCGTTCGCGGGAATCTCGAACCCTTGCAGCTGGCGTAAAACTTCCAGCGCTCCCCGCTCGCCTCCAACTTGGGATCCCGGTTCGATATGTTGCCAGCGCAACAGCCATCGCATAAACTGCGCGGCCGTGACCGGCTCGATCTGCTTCCGCAGCGTAGCGACGGTTAGACGATGAATCCGCGCCAGCAACCGCCGGTCGCACCATTCCGTCTCGTCAACCTTGGGGTCGGTAAACTTCCCGCGCAAGACAGAACCGCTCGCCTCCATGCGCAGCAAAGCCTTTTCGATCTCCGAAGGCAGCAGCCCCAGCGACTGTCCCAGCTGCGTCGCGCTCGTGGGTCCCAGATGCGAAACCCAACCCATCACCAGCGACAAAAGCGCATCGTCGTGAGAGATAACCTTCTCGCCGATCTCTGAAAGGCTCTGATCGAATTCAGCAGATGGAAAGAGCAAGACGAAGCTGTGCCGCTTCTCCGCCGCCACCCAGTAGTGTTTTAAGCCTGCCCTGAGCGAGCGCAGCGAGTCGAAGTGGCCTGCCGGCTGTCCGGAGGGCATCCTGCCCTCCGCCACGGTGGCCACGCCCGCGCGCCCCTCAAACACCAGCCGGTCAAAGTATTTCCTCCAGCCTTCCGCCGCGCTCTGACTCGCCGACAACGCGCCATCTTCCGACATCACCGGCCCCGCGTAGTCTTCCGGCAACGCCACCAGCGTATGCAACACATCATGCAACTCATCCGCATCGCGCACATCGGGCCAGGCCTCTTCGCGCACCCGCGCAATCGCCGAGGGCTCCAGCTTCCCCACTTCCTCCAGCACCGACTCCGGCAGCATCCGCCGCATTTCCACCGCGCGCGCGCGCCGTTCTTCGAGCGGCGCGTCATCCAGGTAGGCGTACGGATTCGCATTCAGAATCTCGTGCGAGAACTGCGACGGCACCGGCGTATCGACCGCGATGCAACGGATGGTTCCGTCCGCCATGCGCCGCAGGAGGTTCTGCAGCCCTGGGAGGTCCATCGCCTCGGTGAGCACGTCTTTCATCACCTCGTGCACCAGAGGATGGTCAGGGATCTGGATATCGCCTTCGATGTTTTCCTGGCATGCGGCCACGTCGGGGAACACCGAGGCCAGCAAATCATCCGAGCGGATGCGTTGGATCTGCGGCGGGACTTTCTTGCCGTTCTGAAAGCGCAGCAGGGCCAAGGCCCGCGAGGCATCCCAGCGCCAGCGCGTGCCGAAGATCGGCGACGCCAGCGCCGCCTGCTCCAGGATCGGTTGCACCGTCTCTGCCTGCAGGAACTGAAAGACATCCGCCAGCGGGAAGCTGTGCTGCTCGGCGAGAGCAATGTTCAGCCCGTTGTCGGTGGCCGCCGCCTGCAATTCGAAGTTGAAGCTGCGGCAGAAGCGCTTGCGCAGGGCCAGCCCCCAGGCCTTGTTGATCCTGCCGCCGAATGGCGCGTGGATCACCAGTTGCATCCCGCCACCTTCGTCGAAGAACCGTTCCGCGATCACGGTGTTCTGTGTGGGCACGGCTCCGAGCACAGCCCGCCCCTGCAGAATGTATTCGACAGTCTGCTCGGCGGCGGAATCGTCCAGCCCGCATTCGTCTTTCAGCCACGCCACCGTCGCGGCCACCGTCGGATTGTTCTGCGAGACGGCAACGGGAGACGTGTCGCCCAGCAGATCGCTGACTGTTTGTCGCAGGTCGGCCACATGTCCGGAAAGTTCCTCAGTGCGCGCCGGCGCTTCTCCCAGCCAGAAGGGAACACTGGGAGGCGCGCCGTGCGCGTCCTGCACCAGCACCCGGCCCGAGCCCGATTCCACCCGCCGGATCATCCATGAAGTATTGCCCAGCAGGATGACGTCGCCTTTGTTGCTCTCGACCGCGAAGTCTTCGTCCACGGTCCCGATCACGGTGCCCTCCGGCTCCGCAACCACGGTGAAGAGCGCCGTATCCGGGATCGCGCCGCCGCTCGTAATGGCCGCAAGCCGGCTGCCGCGCCGCGCCCGCAGCTTGCCGTTCACGCGGTCGCGGTGCAGGTACGCGCCGTAACGGCCTCGCCGCGCAGCAATTCCCTCCGACAACATCTCGACCAGGCCCTGGTAGGTCTCTACCGAAAGGTTGCGGTACGGGTAGGCGCGGCGCAGCAACTCGAAAAGTTCGTCTTCGCACCACTCCTCGGCGGCGCACGCGGCAACCATTTGCTGCGCCAGCACGTCCAGCGGAGATTCTGGAATCATCAGCTGGTCGAGATCGCCATGCTTGATGGCGCGCACCAGCGCGGCGTTCTCGATGAGGTCGTCGCGCGTGGTGACGAAGAACCTTCCCTTCGGAACCGCGCCGCGCCAGTGGCCGGAACGCCCCACCCGTTGCAGCGCCACCGCAATCGCCCGCGGCGAGTTGATCTGCGCCACCAGGTCAACGGTGCCGATGTCAATACCGAGTTCGAGAGAGGCAGTCGCGACCAGCACCTTCACATGGCCATCTTTCAGCTTCTTCTCCGCCGCCAGGCGCAGCTTGCGCGAGAGGCTGCCGTGGTGCGCGGCCACGTTGTCTTCGCCAATGCGCTCGCCCAATTGGTGCGCCAGCCGTTCCGCCATCCGCCGCGTGTTGACGAACACCAGCGTGGAACGGTGCTGCTCGACCAGTTCGATCAGCCGCGCGTAAATCTCGTCCCACATCTCGTTCGAGGCGATCGGTCCTAGCGGACTTCCCGGCACCTCCACCGCCAAGTCGAGTTGGCGTTGGTGCCCAATGTTCACAATGACCGGATCGGGGCGGCCATTGCCGGTCAGAAAATGCGCGACGGCCTCAATGGGCTTCTGCGTGGCCGAGAGGCCGATGCGAACTGGAGACGCGCCGCACAGCGCCTCCAGCCTTTCCAGCGAGATAGCCAGGTGCGCCCCGCGTTTGTCGTCAGCGACGGCGTGGATTTCGTCGACGATAACGGTTTCGACTGCGCGCAGGATCGCGCGGCTCTTTTCTGCGGTCAGCAGGATGTAGAGCGACTCAGGCGTGGTGACCAGAATGTGTGGCGGCCGCTTCAGCATCGCCCGCCGCTCGTGCATCAGCGTGTCGCCGGTGCGCACAGCGGTGCGGATCTCCGGCATCAGCAGGCCCCGTTCGCCCGCCATCTGTAGAATCTCTCCGAGCGGACCTTCCAGGTTCTTCTGGATATCGTTGCCCAGCGCCTTGAGCGGAGATACGTAGAGAACTTCCGTCCGGTCCTGCAGGTCGCCAGCAAGCGCCTTGCGTACCAGCCGATCGATGCAGGCGAGGAATGCCGCCAGGGTCTTGCCCGACCCAGTGGGCGCGGAGATCAGGGTGGTGCGTCCCGCCAGGATGTGCGGCCAGCCAAGCTCCTGCGGCTCCGTGGGCGTCCCAAAGAGCCCGACAAACCACTCCTGCACCAGTGGATGGGCCCAGGCGAGGGAGCTGGGAACAGGGAGGGACATTGCTGGTATTTTATCCGGATTCTGGACTTTCGTAAAATGTTCGCCCGAGCGCTTTAGCCCGGGTTTCGTCGCGCGCCGCAGCAAGAGACTTTCACCATAGAGGTCACAGAGGTCACCGAGGGAAAGAGCAAGAGCCTTTAACCGCCAAGGCCGCAAGGAGAACCTCGCAAAGTTCGCAGAGGACCCGGAGCGAGTCGAAGTTCTTCTTAGCGCTCTTCGCGGCCTTTCTCTGCGATCTTTGCGGTTAAAAGCTTTGCCGGCGACCGAGACGATTCAATCGCCGAGTCGCAAGGCATCCGACTGGCCGGAGGATCGCGAGCCCTCGCCGGCTACTGAATCTGAAACGCGCACTGCACGCTCGCACTCACGGTGATCTTCTCCGGTTGCGGTGGAGGAGGGGCGGCGGGGGCGGCGTAGCCTTGTGCAAACCGAAGACACCTCGCCTCGGCGCGACTATCTCCGTGGATTCCGTCGCGTACGAATAGTTTTCTAGCCGAGCCACTCCGTAGATTTGCTTCACGTCCAGGCTCATGTAGCGCAACGTGCCGAGTTTCTGCCCCTTCTGCTCCAGGGCGGTGCTGGCCCGGCCCACGGCGCGTTTCATCGCTTCGGCGACGGCCAGCTTCTTGGCAGCTTCTTCGTCTGCGAGTGAGTAGGTCAAGGAGCGGAAATCGGTGACGCCATCCTCAACCGACCCGTCGAGAATGGGCCCGATCTTCGCAAAATCGCGGACGCGCAAAACAATCTGCCCGCACACATAGTACGAACGCGCACGCTTCTTGCGATCCCCGTCGTAGAGCGGAGCCACGGTGAGCACGCCGGTCGAAACATCCTCTTTCTGCAAGCCATTGCGTTGGGCGATGCCCGCGATGCGCTGCATCGACTGGCTGGCCGCGTCGTAAGCGTGTTTGAGGTCTTTGTCCTGGGAAAAAATTCGGAAAGTCAGGGTCGCCAGGTCAGGGTCGGCTTCATAGGTTCCGTCCGCCTGAACTACAAGCGTGTCAGCGATAAACTTTGTTTCCGGGGCCTGGGCTCTAACGGAGACCGAACACAGAAGCAACGCGCAGCAGCAAATCGACAACTTCATACGGACCTCCAGTCCTGGGATGGACCCGCAGGTCACGCCTGTCGCGTGGCACCTGCGATCGACGACTGAAGAACGTACCACCATTCGCGGCTTGCGGGTGTTTCTGCCAAGGGGCAACGATGGGGACCTCCCTCGCCCGTCGTGTTTTTTAATTAGCTCAGGGATAACAAATCGCGTTTAAACACTCGTACGCCCCGCGTTGCAGGGTGCGGGATGAGGTTTGGATCGGCCGATGGGGTAAACGTCGCCTAGAACGCTCTCTGACGCAAAGGGCAGGGCATTCTACGCGACGGGCGTGGTCGAGATTCGGGCTCCCACAGACCCTCCGGCGAACTTTCAACTGCTTAGCTCATAGTGAATCACAATGGGAACGCCAGGTGGTACCGATTTGAGAGCAGCGATCGGTCGTTAGTCGTCGGCCGTCGGCAAAGATCGGTCTTCCTGACGACGAGCGACTGAAGGCTGACGACTGGGGTGCTAGAATCCCCGCCATGTCCAAAGCTCGCGCCCAGAAAATCAAGTTGATCCTGTTTGACGTCGACGGGGTTCTCACCGACGGCAAGATCTGGATCTTTCCCGCGCCCGCGGGCGCACAACAAGCCACCCAGGAACATGCGCACAAGCACGCCGACGACGCCGGTTTCGGCCTCCTGAGCCAGAGCATGATTGAGGCGAAGGGATTTAACGCGCACGACGGCACGGCATTTTCGCTGGCCCGGCTGGCCGGGATCAAGACCGGTCTCATCACCAAGCGCATTTCCGAGACCGTCGCCCTGCGTGCCCGGGATCTGAAACTCGAACACGTTCACCAGGGTATTCAGGACAAGCTCACCTGCTTTGAAGAAATTCTCAAGCTGGAGAACCTGAAAGCCTCTGAAGCGGCGTTTGTTGGCGATGACGTGATTGACCTCCCCGTGATGCGCAATTGCGGCCTGGCCATCGCGGTCGCGAATGCACGCAAAGAAGTGAAACGAGAGGCACATATCGTCACCGAACACGCCGGCGGCGACGGCGCGGCGCGCGATGCCGTCGAGTACATTCTCAAAGCCCAGGGGAAATGGAGACGCGTGGTAAGTGAATACACTTGTGAGCGGAGTCCGAAGAAGCTTTTAGCAGTTGGCTCTTAGCCTTTAGCCTCAGTCACTCGCGATTCTTCGGACTGCTTGGTCACGATGGACGGAGGCAAGAATCGTTCGTGAGAATGCACACGAAACCGGATTCTGATTTTTTGAGAGCTAAGAGCCAAAGGCTAAGAGCTAGGAGCTGAATCAAAAACCCACCGATTGCCTGCTTGGGGCGTGCTCGGGTCGGCAATCGGTGGGCTACCGTTTCTCCTTACTCACCCTGTTGTTTTCAGGAGTATTGAAAATACTCTAACTCGCAGAAGTGGGCTATGTGTCAGGTTTTACAAAACTTTACCTTCGCGTGAAGAGCGCGTTAAAAGGTACTTCGAGAGGTCGCCAGAAGCCAACCTGAGGCGCTGACGATTTTTCAAAGTCTTGTCGACACAAGCAAACTCAGGCAGGGGAAGATTTCCGGTTGGGAAAAAGCAGATTCCTCCTGCCTCTCTGCGCTCGTGCGTCGGAAAAACAACGCGTTGGCATTCACGATGGCAATCGCGAGGAGTTTCCGCAGGCTGTGAAGTTGTGCCCTTCCGGTTTGCTCGCGAGGACTCTGCTTAAGCGATGAGAACGTGTTCCTGCTCGTCCCAAACCGCTAGTCAGGAATGCCGGGGGGTCTCGCGTTCATCAGGTCGGTGAAGCGCTTGTCTTTGCGCAG
>Ga0307479_10005327_pt1 | contig 11772 bp, 8 predicted proteins | sample atmos_gasesECM4C_FD_203743 | JGI IMG/M metagenome (GOLD analysis project Ga0307479, IMG submission 203743) | Hardwood forest soil microbial communities from Morgan-Monroe State Forest, Indiana, United States - atmos_gasesECM4C_515 | ecosystem: Environmental > Terrestrial > Soil > Temperate... | reverse complement strand
TGGAGACGCAGAACGTGACCCCCGATGCCCACGGCCTCTACACCGTCTTGCTGGGCGCCAACAGCGCCAATGGAGTGCCCGCGGAATTGTTCGCCTCTGGCGAAGCCCGCTGGCTGGAAGTGCAAGTGGAGCGGCAAGCGGAACAACCGCGCATATTGCTGGTGAGCGTGCCCTATGCCTTGAAAGCGAAGGACGCAGAGACCCTGGGTGGACGGCCGGCCTCGGCCTTCCTCACCACCGAAACGCTCGCCGGCGCGGGCAGTTCTTCCGGAAGCGCTGCTGCTGCTTCCACCGTGCTGCCCAGTTCGAAAACGCAAACGACTCCTAAGAAGACCTCGTCCGCGCCGCAGCCTGCCGTCGCCTGCACCAGCGTCACGAGTGACGGGACCGCGGCCCTCAACTCCATCGCCCTGTTCACCGGCCCATGCACCGTGCAGAGCTCGGTGATTACCGAGTCGGGGGGCAATGTGGGCATTGGCACCGCCAAGCCGGCAGTGGCGCTGGACATCGCGGGCAACAATGCCGGGATGCGGCTGAGCGGCACGGGCACGCATCAGGTGACGGTGACGGGATTGTCGAGCGGGCGGTTAGGACAAGATGCCAACGGTTTTTTTTTCGCCTCGGACACGAACGGAAAGTCCGTGAGATTTCTGACCAACAACGGGGCGCTGAACGAGTGGATGCGCATCACCAGCGCCGGCAACGTTGGCATCGACACTACGACGCCCGCCGCCAAGCTCGACATCAACGGCAACTTGAATCTTCCAAATACCACGAGCGCTACGGTGGGAGTCATCAGCCTGGGCGGGCAACCCTTCGTCCACAATTTCGGCTCTGCATTCCCTGGCTCTGCCAATACCTTCCTCGGCCAAAGTGCGGGCAATTTCACCATGGCCACAACGTGTAACGGCTGTTCTGCCGGCTCAAATACCGGCATCGGAACTTTTGCACTCCATGCCAACGTGCAAGCGGGTTCCAACACTGCCGTCGGGGCGTTTGCTTTGGCAAACAACACATTCGGTGATGTCAACACCGGCGTCGGAGTATTGGCCCTCGAATCCAACGCCACGGGAGGAGCTAACACCGCCGTTGGCGGGGGTGCCCTCGACCACAACACGATGGGCAGCAATAACGCAGCCGTTGGCTGGAGTGCCCTCGATGGCAATACCACCGGCAACCAAAACACTGCGCTGGGTTCCGCGGCAGGGGGCCTTTCCTCAAGCAACCCTAATGCGAACATAACAGGTTCGGCGGACACGTTTATCGGCTACAACTCTAGTCCCGGGACGTCGACGCAATTGAATAACGCGACTGCGCTCGGCGCCAATGCTCTGGTCAGTTGCAGCAACTGCATGGTGTTGGGGGATAGCACAATGCCTATGAGCGTGGGTATCGGGACGCCCACCCCCATTGCAACCCTCAACGTCGTAACCGCCGCGACAGGCGGCGGAGATCATACCGCAGACTTTTATGCACCCAACATTGGCTCCAATCATAGCCACATCCACTTTGGGCCAACGGGCGACTGGTATATCCGCTCCGCGAATTCTGCGGGTAAGGTCGTGTTGCAGGATTCCGGCGGTATGGTGGGCATCGGGACGACGACGCCCGCTACAGCACTTCACGTCTCCGGTGTGGGAGATACGGAAGTGAGCGTGGAAAGTACGGCGGCAGGCGGCAGGCGCTGGACGATTCAGAGTAGCGCCACCCAAGGATTGGCTGGTGCTTTCCAGATCATAGATCGAAACGCTGGTGCGAGTCGTCTGTCGGTGGATACAGCGGGTAACGTGGGCGTTGGCACAACAGCACCCGATATGACGCTCTCGGTTAATGGCAACGCCGATAAGACCGGCGGTGGGTTCTGGGCTACCTTTTCCGACGGGCGCCTCAAAGACCTTCACGGCAGCTTTGATTCCGGGCTAAGACAAGTCCTGCAGCTCCGTCCAGTTCGCTACCAATACAAGGAAGAAAACGGATTGGGCATCCACGACCCGGAAGAACACATTGGGTTGGTGGCTCAAGAAGTCCAGCGCGTGATTCCAGAAGCAGTCACGGAAAACAACAAGGGCTATCTGCTCGTAAACAACGATCCGATTCTCTGGTCCATGCTCAACGCGATCAAGGAGCAGCAGCGGGAGATCCAGAGACTAACCGGGGAAGTTCGCAAACTGCGCAACGCGCAGCAAGGGGTGGCCCAACTGCAAGCGCAACTGAATTCTCAGCAAAGGTCTGCACCGGCAGTAGTGTCCGCTCAGAAAACTGCAAATCGCAGTTCCGGCACTGGTGCAGCTCAGGGCCGCTAGAACGATAGCAAGAAGGATTTCGAGGTCTACTTGAGGAGGAAAACCATGAGGCCTGGATCGAATTGGCTGTGTGGGTTTGCGTGTCTGTTTTTTGCCCCCGCGTTGTTTGCGCAGTCTCTCGCTCTCGCTTCCGGAAACCAGAACGCGGCGGCGCCCGCGCCAACCGCTCCGGCGGCAGAGGTACCGCGGCTGATCAAATTCGGCGGCACACTGCTGGATGCCCAGGACCGCCCGTTGGCGGGTCCCGTCGGTGTGACCTTTGCTCTTCATGCGCAGCAGACCGGCGGCGCCGCGCTGTGGATCGAGACGCAGAACGTCACCCCCGATGCCCACGGCAACTACACCGTCTTGCTGGGAGCCAATAGCACGAATGGAGTGCCCGCGGAATTGTTCGCTTCCGGCGAAGCCCGCTGGCTGGAAGTGCAAGTGGAGCGGCAAGCGGAGCAGCCGAGAATATTGCTGGTAAGCGTGCCCTATGCTTTGAAAGCGAAGGATGCGGAGACACTGGGCGGACGGCCAGCTTCGGCTTTCCTCACCACCGAAACTCTCGCCGGCGCGGGCAGTTCTTCCGGAAGCGCTGCTGCTGCTTCCACCGTGCTGCCCAGTTCGAAAACGCAAACGACTCCTAAGAAGACCTCGTCCGCGGCGCAGCCTGCCGTCGCCTGCACCAGCGTCACCAGCGACGGAACCGCCACCGTCAACTCTATCGCCCTGTTCACCGCCCCATGCGCCGTGCAGAGCTCGGTGATCACCGAGTCGGGGGCCAAGGTGGGCATTGGCACTGCAGCGCCGGCGGTGGCCCTGGACATCGTGGGCAACAATGCCGGGATGCGGCTGAGCGGCACAGGCACGCATCAGGTGACGGTGACAGGAGCATCGAGCGGCCGGTTGGGCCAGGACTCGACGGGGTTCTTCTTCTCTTCGGACAGCAACGGGAAGGTGATCAAATTTCTGACCAACAACGGGACGCTGAACGAATGGATGCGCATCACCAGCGCCGGCAACGTCGGCATCGGAACGACCACGCCGGGAGCCAAACTGGAAATTGCGGGCGGCAACCTTGCGCTTCCCAACACCACATCGGGCGGCACTGCGGGCGTGATCACATTGGGTGGATTGCCGTTCCTGCACAACTTCGGCATGACTAACACCTTCGTGGGCGCACAGGCGGGCAACATGACCGCGACTGGGTTCGGCCACAATACGGCAGTGGGCAGCTCCGCGCTTGGCGCCAATACGTCCGGGGCCTTCAATTCGGCCTTCGGCTACAACGCGCTCCTTAACAACTCGACGGGCGGCGCCAACTCCGCCGTCGGTCTTCAGGCGCTCGAGGAGAACACAACCGGGAGCAAGAACTCCGCCTTCGGCATCTTCGCGCTGCAACTCAACACGACGGGCGGGAACAACAGCGCCTTCGGCGACGCCGCGCTCGAAAACCTCACGGGCGGGAACAACAACATCGCGATAGGCGACCTGGCCGGCAGCAGCCTCACCGGCCTCGAAAGCAACAACATCTATATCGGCAACGCTGGAGTGGCCAGCGAATCCAACATTATCCGCATCGGCTCGACGCAGACGGCGACCTTCCTCGCCGGGACGATCATGGGCAACCTTAGCGGCAATGCCACAAACTTCACCGGCAGTCTGGGTGGCGAGGTCACTGGGACTCAGGGCGCAACGGTCGTCTCGAATGCGGTCACACCCAACACCGCGAATGCCATCGTGCGCAGGGACGCCTCCGGCAACTTCTCGGCGGGGAGCGTCACCTTGAGCGGCCAGTTGGTCTCCACGGTGGCGACGGGTGTGGCCCCCCTCATGGTCAATTCGCTGAGCCAGGTCACCAACCTGAACGCACAGTTCTTGGGGGGCTTTCCGCCCGCCGCATTCGCTGCCCTGGCGGGGGGAAACAATTTCACCGGCAACCAGAGCGTCACCGGGAACGTCAGCCTCACGGGCAACCTCGGCCTGCCGAACACGACCAGCGGGACGGTGGGTGTGATCACGCTCGGCGGGACTCCATTTGCGCACAATTTCGGCCTTGACAATACCTTCATCGGCCAGAATGCGGGCAACCTGACGATGACCGGTCCCGCCAACACTGCCAGTGGGTTCCAGGCGCTCCTCAGCAACACCACCGGCTGCTGCAACACCGCCAGCGGGTTCAATGCGCTCCAAAACAACACCACCGGCAGCCAGAACACCGCAAGTGGCCTCCAAGCGCTCCAGAACAACACCACCGGTTTGAACAACACCGCCAGTGGGAGCGGTGCGCTCGACGGCAACACCACCGGCAGCGACAACACCGCCACTGGGTTCACAGCGCTCCAAAACAACACCTTTGGTGACTTGAACACCGCCACCGGGTCCGGTGCCCTCTCCAGCAGCACCTTTGCCGGTGCCAACACTGCCACCGGGTACCATGCGCTCTATACCACCAGCACCGGTGGCTTGAACACCGCCACCGGGTCCAATGCGCTCCTCAGCAACACCACCGGCATCCAGAACACCGCCAGCGGAGAGTCTGCGCTCCGCAATAACACCACCGGCAGCAACAACACCGGCACCGGAGAGAGTGCCCTCAGTTTCAACACCACCGGCAGCAACAACACAGCCATTGGGACTTTCGCCGGTGTTTCCACCGGTAACTTAACCAACACCACAGCTATCGGCTACAACGTCCAGGTCAACACCAGTAACAAGATCCGCTTGGGCGATAGTAACGTCTCGGTCATCGAAGGTCAGGTGGCTTATACCTTCACCTCCGACAAGAACCAAAAGGAAAACTTCCAGCCGGTGGAAGGCGAACAGGTGCTGAGGAAAATCGGCGGGTTGACTCTCGCAAGCTGGAACTATATCGGCCACGATCCCAAACAGTTTCGGCACTATGGCCCTGTGGCCCAAGAGTTCTTTGGCGCCTTCGGGCACGATGCCATCGGAACAATTGGGACTTCGACGACCATCAACTCCGGGGATATGGACGGGATCCTCATGGTGGCCGTGCAGGCGCTCTACCGGCTGAGCCTCCAGAAGGACGCGGAAATCCGCAAACTGCAAGCACAGAGTCGGAAGCTGGCGGCGGAAGTAGCGCAACTTCGCCAGACCGAGGCGAGCGAGGTGGCCGAGAACCAGATGCAGAGCATCATCGCGCGGCAGCAGGCGGAAATGCAGGACCTGGCAGCTCGGCTAGCCAAGCTGGAGGCCTTGGTATCCCCTGCTCCATGACTTTGACCTGCTACCTCCTGTCCGCATCGGTGGCAGCCCTAGATGGAAGGGTCTAATTTTTTGGCGCGATGACCCCCACGCCGGTCATGCTGAAGATTTATGCTGCAACTTCTAGTAGCTTCAGTACCGCCATCTCTTCTCTTTCATATTTCTGCACGCCTCTTCTTTTCCTCTCTGTGCTAGAATCCGCCGCACGTTCGTTTCTGCGCTGTCCCACGCCCTTTGGAACGAATGCCCAGGTTCCCTTGCATTTAGGTTTTGCGAACGCGTCGATTCGATTTCGTTTGCCATGGAGGAATAAGATGAAACGCTCTTCCATCTCGACTGCAATGCTCGTGGTGTCTCTGCTTCTTGCCCCCGCACTGTTGGCGCAGTCGCCCGATTCCGCAAATCAGAGCGCGGTCTCTCCCGCTGCTCCGGCGGCCGAAGTCCCCCGCCTCATCAAATTCAGCGGCACGCTGCTGGATGCTCAGGACCGCCCTATGGCAGGGCCCGTCGGTGTGACCTTCGCTCTTCACGCACAGCAGACCGGCGGCGCCGCGCTGTGGTTGGAGACACAGAACGTCACGCCCGATGCCCACGGCTTCTACACCGTCTTGCTGGGAGCCAATAGCGCCAATGGCGTGCCCGCGGAACTCTTCGCTTCCGGCGAAGCCCGCTGGCTGGAAGTGCAAGTGGAGCGGCAAGCGGAACAACCCCGCATATTGCTGGTCAGCGTGCCCTATGCCTTGAAAGCCAAGGATGCGGAAACTCTCGGTGGACGGCCAGCCTCGGCCTTCCTCACCACCGAAACGCTCGCAGGCGCGGGCAACTCTGCCGGTCCCGCCGCTGCTCCAATCTCTTCCATCGCATTGCCCAATACGAAAATGCAAACGACATCTAAAACCGCGGCGCAGCCTGCCGTTGCCTGCACCAGCGTCACCAGTAACGGAACCGCCGCCGCCAACTCTATCGCCATGTTCACCGCCCCCTGCGTCGTTCAGAGCTCGGTGATTACCGAGTCGGGGGCCAACGTGGGCATCGGCACCGCCGCGCCGGCGGTGGCTCTGGACATCGTGGGCAACAATGCCGGGATGCGGCTGAGCGGCACAGGCACGCATCAGGTGACGGTGACGGGATTGTCGAGCGGCCGGCTGGGCCAGGACGCCACGGGGTTCTTCTTCTCTTCGGACAGCAACGGGAAGGTGATCAAATTTCTGACCAACAACGGGACGCTGAACGAATGGATGCGCATCACCAGCGCTGGCAATGTCGGCATAGGGACGACCTCGCCAACAGCTACGCTGAATGTGGTCGGCCCTCTTAATCTCCCTGTTGGACTATTCACAGGGAACACCACAGCCACACAAACATTCGTCCTCGCCGCCACGCAGGCCGGCTCGACCACTACAGCTTTCAACGGTAACCCCAGCACCGCGCCCCCTGCCGCGCTGGCCGGCGTATCTACGGCCACCACCAACAGCGCGGTGGGCGTCGTCGGAGTTGGTAACAGCCCGATGGCTGCAGGGGCGGTAGGCGTTAACTTTTCCCTTACGGACGGTTCAGGTCTGTTCGGGTTTGCTGCCGGCTCCGGCAAGAGCTCCGCAATCGACGCGTTTAATGCCGGCACGTCTGGCTTTACCCGAGGCATTCATGCGGAAGTCAGCAGCACTGGCGGCGTGGCCGGACTATTTGACAATTCGGCCAACCTCGGCGCGGGTGGTGACCTCATCATCGGTCGGACAGGAACTAGCGGCGCACACGTGTTCAAGTTTCGCGTGGATAGCGGCGGCGACGTGCTGGTTTTGGGCAACTTTCATTCCGCCACACCTGGGAATGGGATCATCTTGAAAAGCCCAGACGGTACGATTTGTAAACTCCTCGGAATTGCTAATACTACTGGGGCGATAACTCTGACAACCGTCACGTGCCCGGCAGCGCCATAAGCCGCAATCGCACACGTTACCCGGTCTCGACCGTTGGATCACTATCCATTGCGATCGACTTGGTCACTTTTAGGTTCTTGCGCATGACGAACTCGGTGGCTTCGTTTTGCAAAATCACTTTTCTCTTACGCACTGGCCCTCGCGCGCGCAAGAGCCAAGCCGGTTCCTACGCCGCAACGCCCCGGCAGCGCCTCGCTACATGCTGCTTTTACTGGGGTCGGTGTTCGCAACCTGAACAGCACCCTGCGCTTCTTCGTGCTTTGCATCCGCGTCGGCCGACTCCCGAGACGACGCAGCTGGACAGTCGCCAGCCTTGCGTGCGGCTTGCAGACGCTTGAGCTCTTGGATAGCACGAAACAGCGCGCGGCTGGTCGAAGTCGTGTATCGGTCTATGCAATCCACACCCCTGCTGATTACGAAAGCATGGTCGCGCGTGAGTTGCTGATGCTCGAATCCCAAGACGCGACCATAGCGGGCAGTCTCGACCACGATTTTCTGCACCAGAATCTCCTCTAGCGGACCCTGCGGCTTGTAGTACTCCCGTATCCCCGCAGCCAACGCCTCTATTTCCGCAATCGTTTCGTGCGCAGCCCCGTTCAGAAATTGCCTGACGAAAATCCCGTGTGTAATGGAGCTCTGGCTACTCTTCGACTTGCCTTCAGGGGTCTTCGGACCGGTCGAGCACTGCGCGTTTCGCCGATTCGCTTCGATTTTGCGGGGCGAAGTCGTTCTTGTCGGCCCAGTCTGGGCCATAACCTTTGATTCAGCGATTGTCGCGCCTTGTCCGAGTTGTTTCGGATTGCTGCCTTGTTGCTCAATTAGCATTAGCAAGCTCCTTGGTTCGTGTCTTTGTGCGTGATTGTTGATGCGAGTCTCGGGAAAAGAGAGCCGCCTTCACAAGCTCACCCTGCGAGAATCACACACGATCTAAGCTTTCGATATGCCTCTTGATGGGGAATGCGGGGATTCCGGGAAATCAGGAAACGATGCAGCGCTCGTAGAAAAGCGAACGATCAGAACTTATGCCGCTTCTTCGCCTTGGTGTGGTATTCGGTTTTTGTTGAAGTCGGGATCCTGAAGTATCGATCAATCGTGGCAGGGGACATTTGGAGCCGCTCAGATATGATGTGAACCGCCTGCTTATGCGGATTGATCTTCCCTGCCTCGCTGCACGCGATCGCTTGAACCTGATCGTCATCACAATATTTGTCGATGGTTAGGAACTTCTCTCGAAGCACGACGGGGCTAATTGTGTGTCCGAGGCGTTGGTGTGATCTCTGGGAATACGTCATCGCGCGTGTCAACTCGAACTCCAAGGCCGAACCATCAATGTATATAAAGGTGACTGTGGAATTGCTCGTTCTATCCAAAACCTTCACACCGTCAATTTCAGCGAACGTGAAGCGATGAAGTTCTTCTGGGCTGCAGATCGGCCCTTTTCTGAATTGGCCAGGTCGATTGGTTAATCTTGCCGTCATATTTCCTCTGTAAGTTCACACTAATTCGCAGATGTGCCGTCTTTCTAGCACTCTCCATCCCTTCAACTTTGTGAGGATAGTCGTATTTCCAAAAAGTATAAAGCCTGGTTTCCAAGAATGAAATTGGAGTGGAAGGGCTGTACGGCCAGAGTCGCGCCACGACGCGAACTTATTCGGAGGGTTCTTTCTTCTGGCGAGAGAGTGAGCGCTGGAGGTATTTGGCGCCCTCGTTCTTGTAGGCGTCAACTCCCTTTCTCAAGAGCAGCTCGCAGACCTGGGACACGCTTCTTGCCTCAGCATCCCCGATTCCCTCGAGAGTCCTTTTGAGCTCCGGATCGATTCGAATACCCAAAAATATTTTTCTCGCCATGAGCCAAATCATAGCCACCGAAACAAGGCTTTAACAAGAGAAAACACTTGACAGGTGCGTTTCTAGTAGTTACGATGATTTTCTCATAGAAACACACCCCTGGAGGCACTCATGAGTTTCAAGAAGAAGCCAGAAGGCTTGGAAAAGAGGCCCAGCCTACACGCGCTCGGTCTGCAGAATATCCGCTCGGCCCGGCGACGCTGGGGCGTCTCCCTCGAGCAAGCCAGCCTACTCAAAGCTCTGACTGAGGAGTTCAAATTGTCAGTTGCTCTAGGTGACCTCAGTCTCCTCGACGGGAAGTGGTATGTCACGCACAGCGGCCTATTGCGTCTGGCGAGGCGAAACCGATGTGCTGGCATCCAGGCCCGCCCGCTGCCTCAATTCTCTGACCCACTCTCAGCCCGTTGGGTCTTTTGCGCGACCGTCTATAAGTCTCCTGCCTCGAAGCGGTTTGTCGGTTACGGCGATGCTGACCCCTCCAACGTTTCCCCCTTGGTCCGGGGAGCCGAGATGCGCGTGGCCGAGACCCGCGCTGTCAACCGCGCCCTGCGGAAGGCCTACGGCGTCGGGCTCTGCTCCGTCGAAGAGCTGGGATGGCTCTCCGGACCGCCAAATTCCCCCCAAGCACGTCGCCAACAAGAAAACTCTCACGCCCCAACTGGCTCTAACCATGGTCAGCCGCGGCTGCGCGATCGCCTCTGCCTCCTGATCCGCCAATACAACCTCGATCCCACTTTTGTCAAGGCATATGCGGCCGATTACTGCGGCACACCATCGCTCAAGGAGGCCAATCGGGATCTGGTCGAATCCTTCATCTCTCATATAGCGATATCTGCGAAAGAAAACCTGGATGGCCTGGTGTGCAAACTCAATTCCTATGCTCCGCCCGTGGAGGTGAATCTATGAGGCGGCAGATTCCTGGTCTGCATTTGAACCAACGTGGGGTCGAAAACAAGCTTGAAGGTTTATTCCTTGTTCGCGTAGATAGGGCCCACTACCGATGGCATCCGCAGAAGCCATTCCTAGAGATCCGATTTGTGGTTTTGGAACCCAAACCTTTCCAATCCCGGCTCTTCTCCGGACGGTTGTACTGCACCGAAAGAGCTCTCTGGAAACTCAACTGGTTTCTCCGTGATTTTGGCTACGACTCGCAGCTCCTCAAGGATGACCAGGTTGATGAAAAAGCGCTCTCGAGTCTCCGCGGCGTCATCCGGACCTCTTATATAACTCTGAACGGACGCTCCTACCAAAACCTTGATGCCTTCGCTCCCGAGGCAGACTGGGAGGCCCTCGATTGCACTTCACTGGCCCACACGGATGGTGGGGGAGGCAGTGATGGTCTATAGCTACACGCAAATTAGCCAGTATCTTCGCTGCCCACGCAGCTACCGCTACCGTTATCTGGATGGCTGGCGGGAAAAAGAGACGCGCGCCGCAATGGTCTTTGGCCGCTGCTTTGAAAAAGCCCTTGGCGCCTACTTTTGTGAAGAGGACAGCGCTGCTGTGCTTTTCAAGGAATGGGAAGTCTACCGCGATGCTCCCTTTGAATACCGCAAAGGAGAGTCCTGGGATCACCTCTTTCACCAGGGAGTCCATTTGCTTGAAACCTTTGCCCGAGATAATCGCGTTCAGATTCGCAGTCCGAAAAAGAATCTTCAAATCAAAATGCTTCGGGCACTGCCGGGAGGGAGCGAATTCGTTGCCTATCTGGATGCCCTCGGGGAGGTCGATGGCCAGCACTGCCTGATCGACTGGAAGACAACAACGAGCCGCTATTCGGTGGAGCCCGAAGGATTGCTTTCGCTTGACCCGCAACTCATCTGTTATTCCTGGATCAGCGGGATTCCGGAAGTAGCCCTGGTCGTCTTCGTCCGGAAGCATGCCCCCGAAATTCAATACTTGAGAGCCTCGATCGCGGAAGAGCAGCGTCAGGAGTTCGGGCGCCTTGTGGAGACAACGATCAGTCAGATCGAAGCGGCTCAGTTTGTTCCGCACAGCGGTATCCGCTTTCCCCAAAACGGCTGTGTGAGCTGCCCACATCTGGGGCTTTGTCTGAACCACCAGCCGTTAATCGAGGCGAACCTTATCCGTAATGCAGGAGCGAGTGATCTTGATTGGCTTGACGAGCTTGTGGATTAACGGTCGGCCTGCCGTGGCACCGGAACTCAACCGACGACGGGCGGTGTTTGTTCTCGGAAAGATCGATGAGATCTTGAGCTGGGAGAAGAACAAGGAGCAGGAGAAGGACGCGCGGTTTGTCGAACTTGGGGAGTATCTGTGCGAGGTCAGATCGAAGCAGTACTGGAGGTTAGAGAACTTGAGGTCATTTGATGAATTCCTGGAGAAGCGTTTTCCCGACTCGCGCCGGAAAGCTTATTACCTGATGGCGATTCACGAGCACCTGCCGCGGATCTCTAAACCCGAGCTCAGGTTGATGGGGTGGACTAAAGCGAGGGAGTTGGTGAAGGTGGCCC
>Ga0307479_10005326_pt1 | contig 11773 bp, 13 predicted proteins | sample atmos_gasesECM4C_FD_203743 | JGI IMG/M metagenome (GOLD analysis project Ga0307479, IMG submission 203743) | Hardwood forest soil microbial communities from Morgan-Monroe State Forest, Indiana, United States - atmos_gasesECM4C_515 | ecosystem: Environmental > Terrestrial > Soil > Temperate... | reverse complement strand
CGGGGACGACGAGACTCGAACTCGCGACCTCTGCCGTGACAGGGCAGCGTTCTAACCAACTGAACTACGTCCCCAGCCGTGGAATCAACAACTTAGCGTAAAACCTTGCAAATAAGGGCTTTGCAAGTTTCGCATACAGCGCACTGTTCGCCTCGGTTGCCCCTGACTGCAAGCTTTCCTGGCAAAACCTCCTGTAAATCTCCTGTAAAAATCAGTGCGCTCATCACGAGATTTATCGTAGCACACATGGTGAAAGAAGCGAAGCGGTCGCTCTCGCAAATCGCAAGCCGGTCGTTACTGGGCTCTCTTTGACAGCAGAAATCGGGCGACTATTCTGGTTAGTGATGAAGCTATGCGGTTCCTCGCCCTTAGGGAAAAACCTCTCGGAGACTACAACGGTCTAGGAAACTGTCGCGTATCCGCCGAAAACAAGGTGAGCCCCGCAACGGTCTGTGCAACCGTTGCATAGATCGGTACAACGGTTGTTTGAACCGTTGCGGAAAAAAGGACCTAGTTAGGAGTCATCCGGACGGCTGTGTCCGTCAGGCCCTTCCGACTGCGGAGGTTCGGCTGTGGGAAGAGGCCAGTGCTTCGATGAGCTTTTCTGCGATGGGATGGTCAGACGGCGGATTTGGCCCGGTGATCAGTTCGCGATCGACAATGACATTTGGCTCGAAATCGACAGACCCGACGCACTGCTGAGTGCTGCGCCATTGTTTCTCTGATCGGGTTAGATGAACTCACTCACACCTGCTGGTTGTGTTCGTCAAAGTAGGTCTCCAAAGCGCGGGGCAGGACGTGCCCTGGAAATTCGCGGCGATATTCAGTAGGGGTAGAGCCGCACAGTTGGCGGAAGACGCGCGCAAAGTGTTGCTGTGTTTTGAAGCCGCAGGCTATTGCGACATCCAGAACACGCGACTCGGCTGAGCGTAACATTTCTTTGGCGCGCTCGACCCGAAGACGCAAGACAAACTGATGCGGCGTCTCTCCAGTTGACTTTCGAAACATCTCCGAGAAGTGAGCGACGCTGAGCCCCACTGACTGCGCGAGTTCGCTGAGGCTCAATTCGTCTTCCATCTTGGCGTTCACGAACTCTTTCACCTTCCTCAAGCGTACGGGACTGAGCCCGCCTCGATACGTCCGTACAGGTCGGTGACGCACAGCATAACCATTGATGAGTGCCGCAGCCAAAGCCTGCTCCACTGAATCGAGAAACAGGCGCCCACTTGGAAATCCGGCAACTCTTTCCGAATTCACGGCAGCAAGTAGCGAACTCAGTCGCTCATCCGTCATCTTCCATCGCGGCTGCAGCTTTACGCTCCCGCCCGTTCCTTCGCACGCATCTGCGAGTGCAGCATCAGAAATGCTGACAATCAGGTGCTCCATATCAGCAGTTCCGATCCACTGCTCCGAATCGGGCGTGCACAACCCCATCTCACCCGCGTTGAACGTGGTCCATTTCAGCGAGGAACGCCGGGGGCCGAACTCCATGGAGCCTGGGCGGAGAAGCATGCCTAGAGCATTCTCATCGTGTACCTGAAGGTGCGGCTCATTGACAAGCCGACGGACTTCAGCCGCTACCCGCATTTCAGTCTTCCCTCATGCTAGGCCATTAGATGCCTTGGGGATTCGAAGGAATACATGCGATTCGGCCCGCTGGCGACGTCAGACAACTTCCTATGATGGCTGGCCCAGGAGGGAAAAGAACAAAAGCGGAACGAGTTTTCCGGGACGAGCTTTAAGCCGCTGGCCTCATAACTGACGAAAGTCAAAGTCTTGACCGCAGCCATTGGCCCATGTGCTCAATTGCCTCGTCGACTTCAGGTACCCGGCCCGCACCCATGATGAAATTGTGTTGTCCTTCTGAAGCAGAATGTACTGTCATCTGCCTCGCATATTCCCGTACCGACGTTAGTTGAATTGGAAAGTTGCCTAAGGTTCCTTTCATATCAATTGTTCCCACTTTATTTAACCCGATCATTAGTCCGCTAAATGTTTTACCCCGCGAATCCGGAGCTGCAGCGATCTGCGCCAGCAGCGCTTCATCCGGTACGTTCTGTAATTCAAATGTCTGTCCGCTTTCCTGCTCAAAAATTTCCACCGCATCCAGTACGCTTAAATCATCCGGACCTCCCAGCTGTATAACCGCATTTTGTGCCGCCGGGTTGTCGATGCTAGTCACAGCGAAGGAAGCCACGTCTTTTATAGCTATCCACGATATTTTATTTTTTCCTTCGCCATAAATGACTGCTTTGGCGCGCGCATAGTCGAACCCCAATGCAGGGCCGAGCCATATTTCCATAAAATACGTGGGTTGAAGGATCGTGTAGGTAAAATTCTTTGACCTCAACCTGCTTTCAACGGCTAGCTTCGCTGATCGTAATGGGAACCCAGGTGTCATGGGAGGATAAGGAGGAAAAGAAATAAACACCGCGTGTTGCGCTCCGGCTGCGCTTGCCGCTTCTGCTACATTGAGTTGGCCGGCAACATCAACCGTTTCGATGGAATCGCCTTGCTGGTGCGAGATGGTAGAGGTGGCAGTAGAAATAATCGCATCCACATCTTGAAACGCCCGGTACAGCGACTGTGGGTCTTTCATATCGCCGGTCACGGCTTCAACGCCCAGCTTATGCAAGCCATTGACTTTCTCTTCTTGCGAAGATGTTCGCACCAGTCCTTTTACTCTTTTACCAGCGGCTGCCAGCTGACGGCAGACTTCCATACCGAGAACACCGGTAGCGCCCACTACTAGCACTGTTGAGTTCTTTGTGCTTTTACGCGCCATTTGTTTGTTTTGTGTGCTTACCATGCCTTTACGCCTCCTTTTGTTGTGCGAGTTCTGTTTCTTTCTTAAATTTGGAGCAAAAGATAAATGCTCCCTTTACCCGACATCTTCTCCGCCATTTCATGGAACGGAGAGATCGCAGGGTCGGTCGACTTGACATTCAAAGGCGGTCCGACCCCGAGACAGATGCTGTCTCCATCTGGCGCTCACCCCTTATGATCTCTGCTGCACGCTCACCTACGATCACACAGGGAGCCATGGTGTTACCGGTTGTCACGCGCGGCATGACGGATCCATCCGCGATGCGAAGGTTCTTGACGCCATACACCCTAAGATCGCCATCGACCACAGACATCGCGTCGCGCCCCATTTTTGCAGTGGATGTTTGGTGCCAAAAGCTAAACGCTGTGTCGCGTATGTAGTTTTCCAGTTGTGGATGTTCCAAGTTGCCGGGAATGACCTCTCGGCTGACAAAAGGACGAAGAGCGTTGGAGTTACCTATCTCGCGACAAAGTTCCAGACATGCGAATACAGCCTTCCGATCCTCTGGGTCAAAAAGATAGTTCGCTTCAATCCGAACGGGATCAGCGGGATCGGAACCTGTAAGGCGTATACGACCACGACTCTTTGGCTGAACGACATTGCCGATCAGGACCCAACCTCCCGCAGGGAGGCCAAGTCTTGCTGCGTCCCCAGCGCTAAACACAGCCGGCAGAATCTGGAAGTCAGGGCTGCCTAAACCGGTCGCACTCTTTCGGTATATGACCGCTTCCGGCGCGGGGCGGGTTGGTAGCGAGTCCGCACACTCCCAGAGACAACCAACGCCGAGATGGTCTTGAAACCCGAGTCCGACTCCCGGTAGGTGCTCGATGACGGGAATGCCAAAATGATTCAGTTCGGCCTGATCGCCGATGCCGGATTGCATGAGGACCTTCGGCGTGTGTATCGCGCCAAGCGACAGAATCACCTCGCACCCTGCCCGAATGGAACGGACGCTGCCCTCATAGGAAATCTGAACGCCCGTTGCTCGCTTATTCTCGAAAGTCAGGCGGGTAACCAATGCATGGGGGAGCACCGTGAGGTTTGGCCGGTCCATGTAAGGGAAAACATATGAACGGAAGACAGATTGCCTTTTTCCGTTGCGAATACGCACGTCGGCAACAGATGCGCCACCATCGGCCTCCATAATCCGACCGTTTTGATTTTCAAAGATCGGAATCCCAAGAGAGGCTATTGTCTCGAACAAGGCTCCAGCGGCAGGGTTTGGATCCTGCAATGGCTGGACAAATATCGGTCCGCCGGTTCCGCGATATCTTGGATCGGGTACCCCCTGCCAGTCCTCGATGCGGCGATAAGTATTAAGCACTGATTCATAGCCCCACCCCGGGTCCCCTGTTTCTGATGCAAAGAAGTCCCAGTCGCTCTTGTGACCACGAGCCCAGATCATCGCGTTGATGCTTGATCCCCCGCCCAACACCTTTCCCATGCCTATGGGAATCGCGCGGCCATTGAGGTGTGGGTTTGGCGCGGCTTCGAACTGCCAGTATCTCTCGCTTCCGATATTCGTAACCCATTGGCCGGCATCGTTGACTGTTGGTACGTCATCGTCGCCACCGGCCTCGAGCAGCAGCACGCTGACGTCGGGATTTTCAGCCAGACGGCCCGCGACTACAGAACCTGACGAACCCGATCCGCAGACGATGAAGTCATACCAAGATTTCAGCTCAGAGCGGAGTTTCTTCTGATTTGCGCGAACGTACTCAGCGAATTCGGCACTGCCATCAGGGACGGACTTAGGCCGGTTGTTTTGCTCAAATGGTGCCTGTCTTTTTGTCTTCATGCTCCCTTTCTTTCTTCCGCGTGCGGTTTGACATTCGCGGGTTTCATCTACGTTCGTACTGGAAACGGAGAATGGAGTTGTGCCGCTGTTTCGGTCTTTGGACCGAATCTCAGGCATTCTTCAGAGTGCGCCGTACATTGGAGTTGCGAAAAACCTTGTGGGGGCCGGTTCCTGGGGTGTGCTCTACAAGGTAGGAAGAAAAGACGAGTTGGCGAAGGTAGACGGCCAGTTGCTTAGCGAACTTAGTGCGATATGGCGGGATCAGATCCTTCGTACACCACGTGCCCTTTGTGTTGGCAATCCTTGAATTCTTCGTGCGTCACCCTCGTAGAAGATGACTCGCCCGCGGGGACCGATGTACAGCGCATGAATTCATCGAAGCCAGGGTCAGAGAAAACGAACGCAAGATTGATGGTTTCGTTCCCCGTGTTCTTAACGGTGATCCAGGTATCGGAAGGGATAAAAACAATAGCCCCAGCGTGGACGTCACGTTCTTGCGTTCCTAGCCAAACGTGTGCGCTGCCCGTTTGGATTAACAAGATCTCGTCCTGGCCGAGATGTTTATGCCTTGGGATGAGGCCGCCGGCAGGAATCTCCTCTGTGCCCACAAACATCTTTTGCGAGCCGCCATTTTTGCGATCAATCTTAATCGTGAACGGCCCGGTAGGTACGGGAGTCTCCCTGGGTCTTCGAACACGATGCTCTCCTTCGCTTTTCTCGAGAATCAGCGGCGTTGCCCTGCTATCAGCGGCCAACTGAGGGTGTGCATTCTTCAGGGAGATACCACACGCACCGAAGATTATGCCTGTAATGCCTAGCATGCGGATCCCAAATCGCATGTTCTGCCTCCTTGCTCCTCACGGGCGGTTGGAGCCCGCGTTTACGCAGTTCAGTATTAGTGCCTCCGGGTCATCCTCTCCGTAGAAGAGCGACGCGAAAAAATTCCCGGAACTCAACAGATGCGCCTTCAAATCCATTTGTAATCCCGTTCTTTGGTTTACTCCCACGCGGACCGTAAAGAACGCGTAAGATTCGGTCCGATAACGTGAGTTTAGACACAACGCGATGTGCGAATCGTGATTTTCTAGAGGCTGTTCGGTCGAGCGGACGCGAACGGTCCAAGACTGGATGCGCCCGCCTCGCAATTTTATGACGGGCGAAATTTTCTTACTTGGCTCGAGGATGCAGGTACGAACAGTCGAAGGGGGGACATATGGCGAAGTTGGATGGACGGATTGCACTGATTACCGGTGGCGATCATGGGATCGGTCTTCTAACGGCAAAGGAATTTGTGAACGAAGGCGCGTACGTTTTCATAACGGGCGGCAGTCATTCGCGGTTGGCCGCGGCAGTGAAGGAGATTGAAGCAAGAGAGCTGCGCCGAACCCGTGTTGGAAGGAATGTCGCGGGTGTTCAGGCCGACGTCTCGAGCGCCGGTGACCTAGATCGGGTGTTCGCACAAATCGAGAGAGAGAAGGGAAAGCTTGATGTCGTGTTCGCCGCTAGCAACGAGACAATGTCAGACAGCCTCGCTGAACGAGAAAATCGCTCGAGTTTCGACACTTACGTGAATGGGATGTTCGCCCCGGTGGAGAAGGCAATTCCGCTCTTGGGAGGCGGTGCCTGTGTCGTCCTTCTAAGTGTCTCCCATAAAGAAACTGTAAGCCGCAATGACAGCGTCAGAGAAAACGGCATTCGCTCGTTCTGGCGCACATGGATAAACGAACTAAAAGACCGCGGCATTCGCTTGAACGCGGTGAATCTAGGGCCCACCAGAACTGGACAGCTGAGGGATCTGCGGATGTCGGGAGAACGGAGTAGCCGGATGTTGACCTCGGATCGCCCCCGCAGCCTCAGCCTGGTTGAGGAAGTCGCTGAGGCTGCGGTGTTCCTTGCGTCCGACGAGAGCGCGCACATCGAGGGAAAGGACTTGATTGTCGGCGGCAATTCGTTGTCAAACGATGTTCCTATAGGAAGGCTCGGCACACCCGAGGAAATTGCCAAGGCTGTTGTGTTCCTCGCATCGGACGATAGTAGGGGTATCACCGGCCAAGAATTATTTGTGGGTGCCGGCTTCTCTGAACTAGGAACGTAGCTCATCGACTGCGCCAAGTCCGTTCGACCAATCGGCTAGGTAAACTCGAAAGGAATTTTCATTGAATCAAAGATCAGTTTCTGATGAAGCGAAGGCGGTTGTCCGTCGTAGCACTGAAGAAGTTCAAGGCAAAGGGAGATTCGAAGTCTTCGAAGAACTCTTCGCAGATGATTTTGTGGATCACACCACGCAACCGGGAACTGGAATGACTCCGGACAAGGCAGGCGTGCGGAAGCTCTATGCGTACATACGTGAGGCGTTCCCCGATTTTCAGGCCGAAATCCACTGGCAACTTGCGGACGGCGACCAAGTGACGACCTTCAAAACCTACCACGGGACGCATCGCGGTGCGTTTCTTGGAGTTGCTCCGACCTATCGCAAGATTCATTTCGAATCGGTTGATGTGATGCGCGTGCAGAACGGAAAGATCACGGACCACTGGGGCGTCGGAAACCTGCTTTCCCTGATGCAACAGATCGGCGGCTGGACACCGCCCAGTTGCGGCGACTAGCGAAACTGCTGGATTGCTCAAAAGGTGCAGGGAATGGCTACAGTTACGGTGTTCGATCGCTACTCGTCAGAGGAAGCGACTTCTGGAGGGAGATTTTTGCAGGAATGCTGGACGGAATTCGACGCTCGGTTCTCACGGTGTTACAACCTGTTGCAATTCATCGCGCGTCGGATTCTTGGCAACAGCGAGGAAATCGAAGATGTGATCGAAAATTGTCGAGTCAAAGCTTCTCATAGCTGTCTGGAGTTTGAGGAGGAAGGTGCGTTTCGCAGTTGGCTGGTTCGGGTTCTTATTGACGAAGCTCTGGCCATTCTTCGGAAGGATCGGGCAGGAAATTCGAATATCGGCGTACTTTAGTTCCGCGGCATTCGGGTTCATATGATTTGCGCTCGAATCTGGCTTGCGCAACGGTGTACCGAACCGTTGCGGATTCCGTGAGATCTGCATGAGTTCCGTTTATCCCGCAACGGGGAGCAGTCGCGATCACTTACCATGCCGACTTACCATTACCAATGACCTCCGTTGAAGAGCAAAGTGCTTTCAGATATGTAGAATCGAAGGAGGGAAAGGACAATCACACCAGAAGGTCTGAGCCAAAAGTGTCTAACCAAACGCGCTTCGTGATCGCGAACTCCTTTGCTACTTACTCAATGTTAGATTCTGGGTCGCGGCAGGTACTGCAAGCAACGGTTCTCGGTAAATGGTTTTCAGCTCTCATCGGGAATACTATTCGTAGTACCGTCCGTTCGCTTCTTCGCCCATGATCGCGAAATCTGCCCGCGATTTCTCAAGTGGATCGGACTTCCACGAAAACCCGATCGACGGCACCTCGACCTGTGCTTCGAGCTGACACGAAGCGCGAAAGCCGGTAAAGCGAAATTGTCTATGCGGATCGTCGTAAGCAACCCGATCCCCGGTCGATTTCCAAACCATCTTGAATGTCATCTTCGCAGGTGTAGCGACGGAATCCAGCGAGGGCCACCGAGGCTGATCAACGACCGGGACGTTCTGCATTTCCAGAGTGAAGGTGCTGCCATCCGGACTGATCGTAAGGCCGTGCTCTGGCACAGGAACGACCCAATAGAGTCCGGAGGCTGCAATGGAAGGGTGAAGGTCGTGGATCTGGTTTGCAGGGACCGCCGGTCCCTGGAACAGGGTCAGTCATATATGGGTGAACGTCCCCTGCTGTGCCGCTCGGGCTGCCCAGTATTCGCCCTGCATCACGCCGTAGTCGGTGGTCGGAGCGCCAAAGGCGATACGATTTCCTCGATTGTCGGTACCCATACCGGTAAAAGTGCTGCAGCGAGCGACGCGACCCTTGAAATGATAAATGTGCGACGGTTCGAGATTGGGGCCTGCTGGCTGATTGTGACTGCCATTCTTATCCAGCCAAGGAATGGGATACGGATCGGTACTGCCGTTTGCTGTAGCAAGCGTTTGATCCGGGAAGGCGTTGTTTGAGGGGGGAATGGCAAAGGAGAAGAGGGCCGTGGCGCCCGATTTCAAAAGAAATCTGCGACTGTGTTGCTGGGGATTTAGCTGTGTAGTGAGTTTCATCGATGTCCTCCATTTTTCTTCGCGCGTGGAGAATAACTTCGAAATTTACTTATCGCGCAGTCGCTGCTGCACTTCCAGAAGTTTCGGTCGCGTCCGCGTCAGTGGAGACGCTGATCTGTCGCCAGCGTTCTGCATCGGCTGCGCGGGCCGCTTCGGCCTGGGTAGCGTATTGAATAGCGTCACTCCCGAGCAGGAGGTGCGCTGGTAAGTGGTCGCTAGAGGCAAGGCGAAGAATGACTTGAGCCACCTTGACCGGATCGCCATTCTCGTGACCCCAAAGGGGCCTCAATGCGTTGACTATTGCGCCTACGGATGGCTCGTAATCTGATAGCAATTGAGGTGTATCTTGGTGCGCACGGGCTCCCCAGTTTGTCCGCATAGCGCCGGGTTCGAGCGCACACACCTTGACGCCGAAGGGTGCTATTTCCTGGGCGAGAGACTCCGTGAACCCGCCGACCGCCCACTTGGCTGCGTGGTAGGCCGTACTGCCTGGGAAGGCCAACCGTCCACCTACTGACGATATCTGGAAAATGTAGCCGCTCTTTTGCTTTCGCATAATAGGCAGTGCGGCGCGGGTGACATTTACGACGCCATAGAAGTTGGTATCGATCACCGCCCTAAATCTATCTGAACTCAACTGCTCGAACGGTGCGACATCACCATACCCCGCGTTATTCACCACCACATCGAGACGCCCAAACGCGGCAACCGCTGCTTGCACAGTGGCTTTGGCCGCCTCCTCATCGGCCACATCGAGCGAAGCCGTGCGAATGCTCTCGCCATGCTTCTGTACGAGGTCATCAAGGCGTCGAGGTTCACGTGCTGTTGCTATCAGGAGATCACCAGCCGCGAGCACTGCTTCAGAGATGTTACGGCCCAAGCCGCTTGCGCTGCCAGTCACTAACCAAACTTTAGACATTGGACCCTTCTTTCAGATTCGCGGATTTGTCATCGGCCATCGTCTAACCGTTAACGTCGATCACAGCTTTGGCAAAAGCCTCTGGGGCTTCCTGAGGCAGGTTGTGCCCAATGCCTCCCGTGATATTCCGGTGCGCATACTTGCCAGTGAATTTCTTCGCGTAAGCGCTAGGATCCGGATGCGGTGCGCCATTGGCATCGCCTTCCATGGTGATGCTGGGTACGGTGATGACTGGAGCTTCGGCAAGGCGCTTTTCGAGATCGTTGTATTTCGACTCGCCTTCCGCCAGCCCGAGACGCCAGCGATAGTTGTGGACGACGATAGCGACGTGGTCCGGATTTTCGAACGACACCGCACTGCGATCGAACGTGGCATCGTCGAAGTTCCACTTCGGCGAAGCCGTCTGCCAAATGAGCTTCGCAAAGTCGTGCCGGTATTTGTCATAGCCGGCCCGACCGCGTTCCGTAGCAAAATAATATTGATACCACCACTGGAGCTCGGCGTTTGGCGGCAACGGTATCTCTCCGGATTCCTGGCTGCCGATGAGATAGCCACTGACGGAGACGATACCCTTGCAACGCTCGGGCCAGAGAGCGGCAATGATGTCGGCCGTCCGCGCTCCCCAATCAAAACCGGCGATGATAGGCTTCTGCATCTTGAGAGCATCCATCAAAGCGATGATGTCGAGAGCAACTGCAGATGGCTGGCCATTGCGGAACGTCTCACTGGAAAGAAAGTGCGTCGCGCCGTACCCGCGTAGATGCGGGACAATCACCCGGTAACCTGCCGATACCAAAATAGGCGCGACGTCGACGAAGCTGTGAATGTCGTACGGCCAGCCGTGCAGAAGAATCACCGCGGGACCATCGGCACGGCCGGATTCAGCGTAACTAATATTCAGCAAGCCTGCGTCGATCTGCTTCAGGGGACCGAACGACGTGCTCGTCCCTCGCTTACTCGACGTCGTGCCTGCCGATGTTGCTTTACGGGGTTGCGCGTCAGCAGAACCGAAAATGCCAAGCTGGGCGGCGGCAATCGTCATGGCCGCAGTGCCAACAAAACGGCGGCGATTCTCGTTGATGTCTTCCAAAACTTTTCTCGTACTTATTCTTGAATCTCCCTGCGTCGGTTTCATCGCAGTCATTTCGCCATCTCCTTGGTTTAACTACTCAGTGTTGAGTCTCCTTCGTTCCATCGCTACATGCCGCGCTGGGCGGCGTCCGCGGCCGTGGCGAGTTCGTTCAGAAACGAGAAAAAGGCAGGCGACTGTCCGATGAACAGCCCCATGGCGGTAAGGAATTTGAGCGCTCCCGTCGCAACCCCCGTCGTGTTCGTCGGACGGATCACCGAACATGGCGGCAGACTGGTGCTGATAAACGGGCAAGGTTCCGGCATGATCAGGTTAGTCTGGAACATCTGCCTAACTGCCGCGCCCGTTGCCCCGTTGTTGGGGTCTACGCCAGAGTTGAGGTTAGGGAATGTCAGACCATTGGTCGGGTCGGTGAGCGGCGGCGCATCGCCAGCCGTTTCTGATAAGGTTTGAAAATGCATGATTTCGATTGGTCCCATGCTGATGAGGAGTCGTAGCACTTCCACGCTTGTAGCCCTTTGCGCCAGCGCCGTGCGCAAACTACCGCCGCCTTGTTCTACGGTCGGGATATGGAATGCCGCGGTGTTGGCAATGGCCTGAATGTGGTCCTCGGGGAACAAATCGTTATCCGTCCTCGGGATGGCCGTGAATTGCCCCTTGTGGAGGTCCGGAACGGCCTGCTCGAACATGGTGGGATTGACGTCGGGATTGTTCGTGCTGCTGCGATAGCGGGTCCACCAACTGGAGTCTATTGTCAGCTGCATCAGATTCGTAAGCCGCAACTTTCCGCTGGATCCTGTAGCGGTGCTGCCCTGTAACTTACGGAACGGTTCCAGGTCCACGGGTTCGGCCCCCTTCGAGACCAGGTATGCATTCAGGAAATCGCGATGGCTCATTTCGTCGTCGGTGATGTCATGAATGTACTGGGAGAAATTGGGATCGATTCTTCTCAGGGCATGAGCATAGATTCGATTGC
>Ga0307479_10005325_pt1 | contig 11774 bp, 13 predicted proteins | sample atmos_gasesECM4C_FD_203743 | JGI IMG/M metagenome (GOLD analysis project Ga0307479, IMG submission 203743) | Hardwood forest soil microbial communities from Morgan-Monroe State Forest, Indiana, United States - atmos_gasesECM4C_515 | ecosystem: Environmental > Terrestrial > Soil > Temperate... | reverse complement strand
CGTTGCGCGCGGCCTGATCCAGGAGATCGATCAACCCACTGTGGGCAAGGTGCGACAGCCGAAGCCGGCCGCACGCTTCGAGCTGAACCCATCGGCGATCCGAGGACCGGCGCCGCGGATCGGTGAACATTCGCGCGAAGTTCTGGTCAACCTCGGCTACGACGAACGCGCAATCAACAAAATGGTCGAGGACAAGGCAGTTCGGCTGGCGAGCTAACGTGTACTTTACCCGGTTCGAAACATCTCGATCCGGTACGACAGTTAACAATAAAAATGAGCAAGGCAGGAAATTGGACCGATAGGACGAACGTGCATCGAGTTCTCTTGCAAAGGGGGAGGCTCATGGATAGATCAACAGTTGCGGTCGCGGGGCGCCGATCTGACGCGGCGGCAATCGAGTTTTGGTTCGAGTTCGGGAGCAACTACAGCTATCTCAGCGTGATGCGCATCGAAACCGAGGCCCGCAAACATGGCGTGAGGATTGTCTGGAAGCCGTTTCTGTTAGGACCGATCTTGCAATCTCTTGGTGCCCATCCGTTCTCACAGAACGAAAAAGGGACGTACGTTCAGAAAGACATGACGCGATTGTGTCGCAAATACGGGCTGGCACCTTGGGTCAAACCGAGTGTCTTTCCTCGCCTGAGTGTGCTCCCGCTCAAGATCGTTCTGTCGGCTGCTGAGGAGCACTGGATTCCTGCCTTCTGCCGCAAGGTCATGGAGCTGAATTTTGCAAAGGACCAGGATATCAACCAAGCAGCAGGCATTGCTCCGATCTTGACCGAGCTTGGCCTCGCGCCCGATGCCATCCTGGAACGGGCGCAATCCGAAGCAATCAAAGCTGGCTTGCGCCAGCAAACCGAGACGGCTCGCGCCAGGGGAATATTCGGAGCACCGACCTTTTTCGCAGGCGACGAAATGTTCTGGGGTAATGATCGGCTCGATGACGCCCTTCTAGCCGCAGCGCCGTCGCGAAATTCCAACGACCGGTCTCCGCACGGATGACCAAGGAACGTGCGGACGCGGTTAGATTACCGAAACATGTCGCGGTGGTTCCGGCGGCAAGTTTGCGGTGAAAGAGCGAAGGAATGTATCCGGAAGTCAAATGCATATTGCGGAGGAGTGGACGGAGGGCTCCGCGGGCAAATCCGAGGACGTTCTCAATCCCGTGACGGGATTGCCAATCGGGAAGACGCCGCACGCCACACGAGCCGACCTCGACCGCCTGGTGTTCGAGGTGCACGAACACGCACGAGACTGGGAGTGCTCCTAGCCGTGGCTGTTTCGAACCGTCGTCCGTTTGCGAACCACGCTTTCAAGAATGGCCCGAAGCTCCGAGGCGGCCGACGACAGGTCGTTTCGGGTAATCATCCGCAGCTCGATCGATGGCAAGCGTGGAAGAGCGAGTTCAGAGCTAACATCGCGTATCTTGGCAGGGATTCGGCGCGCGGTCCTTACCGTGATGCCGTGCCCAAGCCGAACGGCTCCCCAGATTCCGGGAAGACTTGGCGTTGTAAGGGCTAATCGCCACGGAATCCCCTTGTTATCCAGCGCGTTGAGTGCTGCCTGACGAAACAAGCAGGGATGGTCGAAGAGGACCAAGGGGATTCGATTTAGTTTCTGAACTGAAGATCTCGTGAAACTCGCGTCGCCGAACCACGACATCGGCAATGATGAGAGCAGAACGCCCGGTTTGCCGCGACCAGGTTGGAAATATGCGATCGCAAGATCCAAACGGCCGGCGTTCACATCATCCTCGAGCGCGTGATTGCGACCCGCCCGTACTTCAACATGAATACCCGGTCGCTTCCGGGAAAAGAGTTCGATCGCCTCTGGCATGACGTCGTCGAAAAAGTCTTGGGGTAGACCCATTCTGATCGAGGCGGTCGTAGCCGCGTTGCCGAGTGCTGCGGCTGCCTCGTCGTGCAATTCGACGATCCGTCGCGCGTAGGCCAGCAGTGCATCACCCGCCTCGGTCGGGACGAGACCGCGGCCGTTGCGCTGGAACAACGGATGACCCGCCTGCTCCTCGAGCCGCTTTAACTGCATGCTGACCGCCGACTGCGAGCGGCCGAGCTGGATCGCGGCGCGCGCGAAGCTCCCGAGCTCCGAGCCGACGACGATTGCACGCAAGGCTTCGATATCGAAAACGGGTCTCATTTATCAAATTCCGTGAAGTAAGGCTTCAAAATTATCTGATATACGAAAGTCTGGCAGATGGCTACCTTCTCGGCTCGGAGTAGTTCGGGGCAGCGTGGTTGGATGCCGGTAGTCATACCTTTCCCGGCAAGACGCGTCTCCGATACGGCAGCATCGACGGGGATCGAATGACGGGTAGTCCAGCCGCGGCCACGGGCTTTATCGGTCTTGGGACCATGGGCGAACCGATGGCCTTGAACCTCGTCAAGGCCGGCACGCCACTGATCGTCTGGAATCGCTCGGCGTCGAAATGTGCAGACCTTGCGGATGCGGGAGCTACCGTCGCACACGACGTCGAAGAGGTCTTCGCCCAGTGCGGCGTGGTGGTCCTCATGTTGGCGGATGGCGCCTCCTTCGACGCCGTGCTGGCGCGAGGCTCCTCTGCCTTTGCCCGATTGGTTGCAGGCCGGACCGTGGTCAACATGGCGACGGTACCGCCGGCCTATTCGAAGATGCTGGAGACGGATATTCGCGCCGGCGGCGGCCGCTACGTCGAGGCGCCCGTTTCCGGTTCGCGCAAGCCCGCCGAAACTGGTCAGCTTGTGACGATGCTGGCCGGGGAGACCGAGGACGTCGCCACGGTCCGTACCCTGCTCGCACCCATATGGCGTCAGAGTTTTGTCTGTGGTGCCGTGCCCGGCGCTCTGCGAATGAAGCTCGCCGTGAATCTGTTTTTGATTACCCTGGTCACGGGTCTCGCCGAAGCAACTCATTTCGCAGAACGGCACGGGCTGGATCTGGCCAAGTTCGTCGAGGTGCTTGATGCCGGGCCGATGGCGAGCGACGTGTCGCGGGTCAAGGCGACGAAATTGTTGAAACAGGAATTCAGCCGGCAAGCCGGGATTTCCGACGTCCTGAAAAACAATCGGTTTGTTGTTGAGGCGGCTCGCGAGGCGCGCATCGCCTCGCCACTGATCGACGCCTGCTTCGCGCTCTACGGCGAGACCGAGGCACTTGGTCTCGGTGACGACGACATGGTCGCGGTGATCCGCGCAATCGAGCAACGCACGGCCAAAGTTCTGTGATGAGCTTCTTCTTGCTCTGTCTGCCGATTTTTGCCGTGGTCGGGCTCGGCTGGGCAGCGGTGAAAATGCGGCTCGTGCCTGCCGGCGGGACCGACGCCCTTGGCGCATTCTCCTTCCGTTTCGCGCTTCCAGCCTTGGTCTTGCGGTTGATCGCAGGCGGGCCGCTTGGGCAATCCTTTAATCCGCGCTTCTTCGTGGGCTATTTGGCAAGCGGAAGCTTGATCTTCGCGGTCACGTTCGTCATTTCGCGTCTGCTTCAGTGCCGAGGCGCTACGACGGCCGGTGCACGGGCAACCACCGCGACCGTCAGCAATCTTGGGTTCCTCGGTCCTCCAATCGTGCTGACATTTTTCGGAGAACGTGGCGCCGGTCCGCTTGCGATGGCGATCGTTTGCGAGGTCATGATCTTGATGTCGGTCGGCGCTGTCATCATGGCTGGCGCGGACAAAGCCGCGGCCGCAGGCTCGCTCATCCTGCGAAGCACCGTTTACAACCCGGTCATTGCCGCGATCCTGGCAGGCGGCGCCATCGCGGCCAGCGGGCTCGCGCTGCCCAAGCCGCTGAACGGCTTTCTGAGCTTTCTCGGCGCATCGGCTGCTCCAACCGCCCTCTTTGCGGTGGGAGGCGCGCTCGGAATGCAGTGCATCGATCGCACGACCGCCTATGCGGCAGCCGGTATCAGCCTGGTCAAACTCCTGATCTATCCGCTGGTGGTTTGGTGCCTACTCGCATACGTGCTGCATGTCGAGTCATTCTGGATTGGCGTCGGAGTCCTGATCGCCTCCTTGCCCTCCGCAGGCAGCAACTATGTCCTGGCACAGCACTACGCCGCGGATGCAGACCAGATCTCCGCAGCGATCGTGCTCTCGACGATTGTCAGTGTGGTGAGCGTGCCATGTGTCGGCTGGTTGATGGTCCGCCCATGATGAATGCCAGTTCGAAGGTGCTTAGGAGGCCGCATTCGTGACTCCTCGATCGCGTGAATACGAACCCCATAGGATGGCGGACAAGGCGGTCGCGTTTGGAGGCCGCAGCTTGGGAATTCCGGCATGAACGACATGATGCGCGTCTGGCAGTTGCCCGCTTTCGGCCTTTCCAACTTGGCGCTGGCTCGCCGTCCGATTCCGACGCCGACGCGCGGCGAAGTGCTCGTCCGTGTCGGCGCCGTGGCTTTGAACTACCGAGACAAGCTCGTTATCGAAGGCGAACTGCTGCCCTATCGTCCGGCGATGCCGTTCGTCCCGGTCTCCGATATGGCCGGCGAGATCGTCGCAGTGGGCGAACACGTGAGTCGCTTTGCCATCGGGGATCGGGTGATGGGCCATTTCTGGACCCGATGGATTGATGGCGCGCCGCCGCCGGAGATGCGCGCTCACGGTCTCTCGCTCGGCGGGCCTCTTTCCGGCGTGCTGTCAGAGTATATAACTCTTCCGGAGGAGGCCGCCGTGCGCGCGCCGGCGTACCTTTCGGACAGGGAAGCGGCGACGCTACCCATAGCCGCGCTGACTGCGTGGTTCGCTCTCATCGAAGCGGGCAAGCTCCGAGCCGGTCAGAACGTGCTGGTCCAAGGGACGGGTGGCGTCTCCATTTTCGGGCTTCAGATCGCGCAAGCGCTGGGCGCCCGCGTGATCGTGACGTCGCGCGATGCCGCCAAGCTCGAACGGGCAAAGGCTCTGGGTGCCTTCCACGGCATCGACACCTTGCGCACGCCTGACTGGGCGGTCGAAGCGCTTGTCGCGACCGACGGGCGCGGCGTCGACCACGTTCTGGAATTGATCGGCGGCGACAATCTGCGTCAGTCGCTGGAAGCCCTGGCCAGCGAGGGGCGCATCGCTCAGATCGGTTTCCTCCGCAGTCCGGAGATCGCGCTCGGCGCAGTACCGTTGATGCTGCGGCGCGCAACCCTTCAAGGCGTCTCGGTTGGGCACCGCCGTGGCTTCGAGACGATGATCGAGGCCTTCGCGCGGCATGAGCTCAGGCCTGTGATCGACCGGGCCTACCCCTTCGAGGATATGCTGCAAGCGTTCGCGCACCTCGATCGCGGCCCATTCGGCAAGGTGGTGGTTTCGGTGCGAGGCTAGCTTCGTGCATCAGCGCCGATTTGGACTCGGGACTTGTGCATCAATTGCGGCTTCCAGAGCGCCGGTGAGACGTGCGATCGGTTTGCCACTGGCCACAGGCCGACGACCCAATAACGATATTTCACCCAGAAGCCGCAAGCTGGTATCGATGCGGCGGAGGAGTCCACATGCCGAATGTATTCCAGCAACTCGCTAGGTATAACGCCTGGGCAAACGCCCGTCTTTACGAGGCGGCGATCGCTCTGCCGGAGGACCTCTATCGTGCGGATGTTGGCGTCTTCTTCAAGAGCTTGCACGGGACGCTGAACCATCTGCTCTTGACCGACAGGTTATGGCTAACTCGGCTCACGGGGATTGGCGAACAACCGAAGCGTCTGGACGAGATCCTCTTCGAGGACCGATTGGAGCTTGCCCGCGCCCGGCTCGCGGAAGATGCGCGACTGACGGCGGTGGTCGACGGCTATGACGAGGCCGCCCTCGCGCGGCCTTACACCTACAGAACGACGGCGGGACTTCCGCACGAGCAGCCAATCTCAGACATCCTGCTCCATCTCTTTAACCATCAGCAGCATCATCGCGGCCAAGGCGCACGCCTGTCTCTCCATCGCGACGAAGGCCGAGCCGCCTGGGCTCGACCTGCTCCTGATGCAGCGGGGCCTGCCCGCGCCCCATTTGGCCGACCGTTTGGGGGTATGACACAATTCTTCATGTCATTCTGCGACCAGACCATCGAGCACTTCCGCGTGCGCGGCTGGATGCGTGTGTCGGGGGCGTTTGACAGCGCGGCGGCCGCTTCCATGCGCGACGTCGTCTGGGATGGCCTCGCAAATGTCGGCGTGCGACGCGACGCGCCGTCGACCTGGACTATCGAACGGCCCACGAAGCTGCAGAAATTGAGGGATCACACCGCCTTCAAGGCGGTGGGAAGCGCACGCCTGCTCACGGCGATCGACGCCATTCTTGAGACCCAGGACTATGAGAAGCCAAAAAGGTGGGGTGCCATTTTCGTGGCCTTCCCCACCAAAGACGAATGGGGCGTGCCGGCGAGCGGTTGGCATATCGATGCGAATTACGCCAGCCAGTTGTCACCGCCGAAGGGCGTCCAGATCCATGCGCTGTTCGGCTATATCGCGCACCGCAGCGGGGCCACCCAGATCCTGTCGGGCTCGCATCGGCTGACCCACAAATGGTTTAAGGACCATCCGCCGCCGGCCGGCGTGCGAAGCGCCGATATGCGCAGATCATTGCAGACGCATCCTTATATCCGAGACCTGCATATCGACGGTGACCGGGAGGACCGCATTGATCGGTTCATGAACCACGTCGAGGACGTGGACGGCATCCCGCTGCAGGTGGTCGAAAATACCGGCGCGGCCGGGGACGTCATCCTCTTGCACCCGCTGACGCTGCACGTCGCCGCCCCAAACAATGGTGCCGTGCCGCGCTTCCTGCTAAGCGGCGCCGTCACGACCGACATGCACGGTTGGGCTCTGTGAGTAGTGCCGTCCCTTTGTGAACGCGACCAACCGAAACTGGCAAACCGGTGAGCATGCCGAAAATCGCTTTGATAAAGCGCGTTTCCTTTCGTTCTTGTCTTAGCCTCAGTGCTCTACCGAGGTTGCAGCCAAGTGATAGTCACGCAGGCTGGTTCTGTTCTGCCTCCAGCCGGCCAAATCGAAGCCTGTAAGACTGCGGGGCTACAGAAAAGTGCTTTAGAAAGGCGCGCCTCATAGTTTCCGAGCTGCCGAAGCCGACGCGACGAGCGATCACCTCTATTGGCTCCTGGCTATTGTCGTCCAGTGCGAGCCTTGCGCGCTCGACGCGGCAACGCTCAATAAATTTAGCAGGCGTCATGCGGGCTTCTTTGGCGAACACACGAGCAAAATTCCTGGGGCTCATGCCTACGTGCTCGGCCAAATGCGCGATAGAAAAGCTCTCGCTCAGGTGGTCAAGAATCCAGGTTTGAGCGGCGCTGATTCGCGATTTCTCCGAAATCTGCGCGGCTAGGTATGAGCTGAATTGTTGCTGACCGCCGGGACGCTTCAAAAACTTGACAAGTTGGCGGGCAACCCGACGGGCGCAATCTCTCCCGAGATCCTCCTCGACCATTGCGAGCGCAAGGTCCATCCCCGCAGTAACGCCTGCTGAGGTGTAGATCATCCCGTCACGGACGGCTGGTACTTGCGGCTGAGGCTTCCAGAAACACCGGTTTTTGCGCGTATGGAAACTGAGGCCACAAAGGCCCGCTCGCCGCTCCGCGAGGTTTTGTCGTCGCATCGCGGCGACCTGTTTCGCGCTCTGGGCATGATCGCCCACATCGCAGCCGGTTTCTATATCATCCTCGTTTTCATGCCGACCTATCTCGGTCTAGTAAGCAAAATCGACAGGAGTCAGGCGTTAGTAGTCACAACCACCGGTCTCCTCGCCTACGCGGTCCTGTGTCCGATCGCAGGGGCTCTATCGGACCGGCTCGGCAGGAAGATGCTGCTTTTGATCTCAAGCGCCGGGGCCATCTTTCTCACCTATCCATTGTTCTTCATGGTGAAGTCGGGTGATTTTGACTCCGCTCTTGCTGCAGAGGTCGTATTAAGTGCGCTGTTGGCGTGCTCTGGTGGCCCAATCGCTGCGGCTGTTGCTGAAGTGGCGCCCGCCAAGGTGCGGTCCACGATCGTAGCTGCGAGCTTTGCCTTCAGCATTACCATCTTCGGCGGCTTTGCGCCGTTCATTGCGACCTACCTCATCTCGACATCCGGTAGTCCGCTTGCGCCGGCCTTCTACGCAATGGCGGCTTCCCTAGTATCGTTCGTCGTCATCCTTGCTGCAAAGGAGACGGCATTCGTGGACTCGGACTAGATGCTGAAGGCGGGAGGTGCACCGGTTTTACTCCGTGCGCGGCCACGCAGGACTGTTTTCTGACGCGTTCGTCGTCTTCTTCGAAAAACTGACTTCAACGCGCGGCGGAACGAAAATAGCACCCGAGAGATGTCGGCAAAGGCGTAATCCAATCGTGCTCTGTCGCGACAGGCAAGACTTGACGCGCCCTGGCGCGGGGCAGTGGCTCCCGCGTCGTTGCGTTAAGGCAGGCTGGAGAAGGCGCTCGTCCTGATTTGTGCTAATGGGGCAGACCATTCGGTGGGCCCCGACCCGGGCGTCATTTCCTGCTTTACCTTTTTTGGATTGACCGCGAGGAGAGATAGCTGTATATACAGATAATGATAGAATCTCGTTGACGCGGCACGGCCATTTAAGGAGTTAAATGGTGCCTCCCCACTTTGCTTTCAGAATGAGCGTGCCCTTCGGCTTGATCGCGTGGGGAACAGTCGCGGCCGTCTACATCTGGCCCGCATTGCGCGGCCTGGAGTTGTCGGACGCGGTGCGGCCGCTGCTGGTTCTTCATAGCTTCCGGTATGTCGGCCTTGCGTTCTTGGTGCCTGGGGTCGTTTCCCCGGAGTTGCCTGCTGCGTTTGCGAGACCTGCTGCTCTCGGCGATGTCGTTGCAGCGTTCCTAGCACTACTTGCGCTCTTGGGGCTTGGTAACGTGGTAGGCGCGGCCTTGGTATGGATGTTTAACATCTGGGGCAGCGCGGATCTCTTGTTTGCTTTCTATAACGGAGCTCGTCTGGTCCGCGCTCGAAAGCTTCAGGCCACGTACTTTGGGGCAGCATATTTTATTCCGACCTTCTACGTGCCGTTGTTGTTGATTACGCATGGCTTAATATTCTGGATTTTGTTGAACGTAGGGGGCCATTAGTGGGAGCGCATTTACGGGCTTTGCGGCATGTTCGTCTAATATTGGAAAGCCGAAATTGTCATTCTGCCACTTGAGCGTCGAACCAGTTGTGTTCGGCCGGCAACGAATCGTTTTTGCGCCTCAAGGCTTTCGAATTGCAGCCAGTCGTCTGTGAGCGGCGTGTTTACCGACTCCACCAGAACATCGCAAAGCCGCGGGAATTCTTCTACGAGGTGTTTTGCAGGAGAAGCAGTGGTCGCTGATCATCAGCAGACCGGGCACTTCAAGTTGATTCTGACGCGCCGCTGGTTCCGTCGCCGGTGCGTCGTCTTCTATTTCGACGGCCGCATGTTCGGGAGTTTGGGCAGGGCTGGATCCAGATGATCCCAGGCGTGCCCGCGGGATGCGAACATCACAAGCTCCGGTTCGAAGCCGGATGGATCATCCAGCGTGCCAACATAGACGCCGAGCATGTTGGGCTTGGATACCGGCTTATTGTAAAGCGGCGAGCCGCAGGACCCGCAGAACCCTTTTAGCTTCTGCTCGCCGGAATCCGCGGTTCGCATGGTTTCGGTAACGTCGCCGGTGACGCTGAGCGCGGCGCGCGGGAATACCATGACCGACGCGTGCCCTGCGCCGGTATCCCTTTGACAGTCACGGCATTGACACTGGAAGCCGCGAATCGGCGCGGCTGCAATCTCGTAGCGGATTTTTCCGCAGGAACAACGACCCTTGTACAATGTCATGCAAACCTCCTTTGCAGGCAGCCGCCCTGGCACATCAAGATTGTCATGCCATCTCGCGGGACTACCTCAAGTTAGCCGTCTTCGTTACCAGGCGATCGAGTAACTCGTTCAAGGCGAGTCTTGATTTCTGACCGAGTACTTCTTCAGCAGTTTCATGGGCCTGACGCCAAAGCGGGAGTGCTTTCGACCATTCACGTTTACCCTTTTCAGTGATTCGAATTGTCCGAACTCGTCCATCGGTGGGGTCAGAAACGTCCTTCACCAGGCCCCTTGCTTTTAGCGGTTTCAGATTGCGGTTGAGGGTGGTCGGATCCGTGCCCAAGGCTTCGGCGATCGCTCCGATCGATGAATTGTCGGGCCGAGCGATGGAAGCCGAGATCGTGGCCAAGAGCCCAAACTGGGTAACCGTTAATCCAGACGGTTCGAGAATATGATCGTAGATTTGCGTCAGGCGCCGTGTTGCTCGTCGCATACGGAGGCACGTACACCCGGCGACGTCTCTAAGGTCTTTGTCCATTACGTGCATTCTCCAACTGCTTCCGCGTTCGTGGCCCTAACCCGTGTTTGTAGGCACACATCATCGTCAATCTGTTGAGGAATTCGTCGGCATGGTCGCCTCCTTCCTTGCGCCAATCCAGTAGGCCCGATCTGGCGTTGGCGATGATGGTGAGATTATGTATGTATATGCAGTTAAATATATATGTGACTTTTCGATTGGTACGTTTTGGCGCCGATTGGCGTTCGAGAGGGTGGGACAGGAGTAAAGACGAGCGACCGTCGTTGAGGCCGAAAGACCTAGTCCGACAGTTCTACTGGACTCAGCGATTCATGGGAATCATGAGGCGTTCGGTCGTCTGATTGAACTCCATCGTGGCGAGTTAAGACTGCATTGTTTCCGCGTGATGGGCTCGCTGCATGACGCCGACGACGATCTTATTGAAGAAACCCTTCTGCGCGCATGGCGCGGTCTTGGTAGCTTTGAGAGGCGAGGGTCCTTTCGCGCGTGGCTTTAGCCGACGAACATCAGCGGAGCCCGCTCGAGCGGTATGTGTGGGCCTGGGAAAGCGCGGACCTGGAAAGGGTTGGTCGCGCTTCTGGAGGAGGACGCGGTCTACGCGATGCCGGCAGCGGCCGCTGTAGGTCCGGGCGAGTCTGCAGCCCTCTGTGAAAAAATTCGCCGGAGGCCGTGAATCCCGCCAAGTCGCTCTGTCTTCACAAGTGACGCCGGAATCGTCCCGAGCGCCATCGGTTCGAGCTCAGGGAGAACGACCGTCTTGTCCGTGCAGCCCCCCGTCGAAATCTTCGGCATCCCCCAAAGCAACTTCGTGCGCGCCGTGCGCATAGCGATCGTGGAGAAAGGCCCCCCTACCGATATCACCCCGTCCTGCCCCATTCACCCGAGGCGCGCGCCGTTCACCCGCTTGGACTGGTGCCCGGTCTCAGGCATGGCGAGGTCGTGCTCGGCGAGTCCCAGGCCATCATCACCTATCTCGACGGCCTTTGGGATGAGCGGCCGATGGGGCCGTCCCCCGATCGCCGAGGCCGCCGAGATCACACAGTGGATATCGATCGTGGCGACCGCCGTCGACCGGACCCTCATTCGCCGGTATGTAGTCGCCCACGTCTTTCCCAAGACAGCCGACGGCTTGCCCGACCGCGCGGCGATCGAAGCCGTGCTGCCGGAGCTTCGCGACGTCTTCACGCTGCTCGAGGCGCGGCTGAGCGGCGGCGAATATTTGGCGCCGAACCGCTTCACCTTCGCCGACGCCCTCATGCTCCGATGATTTCAATGGTTTAGATGGCGACCACGTACCTCTATACAGAGGGAGGCCACTAGATGTCTCCCGAACTATACAAGTGCCCGCCATCGATTTCCTTAGCTTGGCACCGACCTTGCGCTACGCAAAATGCGCCACGAGCGCGTCCCAGAACAGGCCAGCTAGGAGACCGCAGGTGTTCAAGTCGTACCCCGTTGAGACGCTCAGTAACTCGCCGG
>Ga0307479_10005324_pt1 | contig 11774 bp, 6 predicted proteins | sample atmos_gasesECM4C_FD_203743 | JGI IMG/M metagenome (GOLD analysis project Ga0307479, IMG submission 203743) | Hardwood forest soil microbial communities from Morgan-Monroe State Forest, Indiana, United States - atmos_gasesECM4C_515 | ecosystem: Environmental > Terrestrial > Soil > Temperate... | reverse complement strand
TTGTGAAGCTTTCGGCGCGAAGGAAATCGGAAATCTGCGCTTGCTGGCGCTCGTCTTCTTTTTCCTGCTTCTTGGGATCGTTCGCAAGCTCGGCCTGCTTCTTCTGGAGCTCGCTGAACTCCTTGTAGAACCGCTCATCCTCCTTGCGCTGCTGTTCGGCGCTAAGCGGTTTCGAATCGTTTTTCACGAGGTGGCGAATTTCATCGCCGCCGCAGTTAAACACATCGTATTCCTTCACCTCCCGCGACGTGACGTCTCCCCTGGAATCAAACTTCTCCTCCTCCGCGACTACATGACAGGTGTATTGCTTCTGCAGCTCCTCGATCGCTTTCTGGTTCTTGGCCACGTCGAGAAGAAGCGCTTTGATATCGGGAAGCGGCCGGCCTTTGCTATTCGGAAAGTCGAACACGGAATCGTTTACAGGCGCGTTCCACTCGATGCGCGAAACGGCGACAGTGTAAGCGCGACCGGCACGGCGCGGCGTGATTCGATAAGGCATCTCGATGCCGTCAACGCGCCGATAGTCAGCGTAGTCCAGCTCTTCTGCGACAGCATTCTTCGATCCCGGCTGCTGTGCCGCGGCTGGAATGATTTCGCGGATCAGCAAGTGAGTTTGGATGTCGAAGAATAGTTCGCGGGAGACGCGAGGAGAAAGCACGATGCGAACGTGATAAGCCTTGCGCCCGTCCACCTCCTCCGAATCGATCACCTGCAAGCCGAATTTGGACTTCTTCGCGTCGGCCAGCCTGCTGTTCAGATAACGCCCGGCTGCTTCCCACTCCGAAGCGACGGCTCCCGTCAGCGTGTGCGGTGCGTCTACCGCTCCAGATGACGAATTGGCACCCGTGTCCTGGCCCGAAGTATCCTGATCTGAAGAGTCCTGACCCCAAGCCGATTTTCCGTTGTAAGCCTCAATCAGGCAACGCGGTTCGACGATGATTTCGGAGTAAAACTTGTTGGGCGCTTTGGTGATAAGCGAATAAGTGCCGGACTGTCCGGTGGCATCGTCAGTCAAGCTTCCGGTGATGCTGGCAGTTTGAATTCTCGCGAGAGCTTTCGCGCCGCCTTCGGAGTGAACGTATTCGTCCACAATCTTCTGCGCGGATTGCGCGGAGCACGTTGCAGGAGCCTACTAGTACGGTGTGGAACGGCTTGACTTGCACCGCGACCGCAGCCTAACATCGCGCGCGCTCAACTGACTGCATCTCCGGAAAATGATCGGTAAAACCCTTTCGCACTACGCGATCCTCGAAAAGCTCGGCGGCGGCGGCATGGGTGTGGTCTACAAGGCCGAGGACAACAAGCTGGGCCGCCAGGTGGCGCTGAAGTTCCTGCCGGAAGGCTTCTCGAAAGATCGTGCGACACTCGAACGATTTCAGCGCGAAGCGCGCGCGGCCTCGGCACTGAATCACCCGAACATCTGCACGATTTACGAAATTGATGTGGTGAATGAAGGCGGCGAGACCATCCCCTTCATCGCCATGGAACTGCTTGAGGGGCAAACGCTGAAGCATCGTATCGGCGAGAAGCCGCTTGCGTTCGACCAGGTGCTTGACCTCGGAATTCAGATCGCCGACGCGCTTGATGCCGCGCATGCAAAAGGTATCGTTCACCGTGACATCAAGCCCGCCAATATTTTTGTCACCAGACGCGGCCAGGCCAAGGTCCTCGATTTCGGCCTGGCCAAACTCGCTCCCGAGCGCGTGGGTATTGGTGCCACCTCCTCTGCAATGCCCACGATCGCAGCCGAAGCGCTCCTCACCAGCCCGGGAACGGCGGTCGGCACGGTTGCCTACATGTCGCCCGAGCAAGTGCGCGGCGAAGAACTGGACGCGCGCTCGGACCTCTTCAGCTTCGGCACCGTGCTCTACGAAATGGCCACCGGGCGGCAAGCATTCACAGGTAACACCTCGGGCGTGATCACCGAAGCAATTTTGAATCGTTCTCCCGCGCCGCCTACGCGCGTGAACCCCGACCTGCCCGGCGAATTCGAAATCATTTTGGCGAAGACGCTCGAAAAGGATCGCGAGCTGCGCTGCCAGACCGCGGCCGAGTTGCGCGCCGATTTGAAGCGACTTAAGCGGCAATCGGAATCGAGCCGTTCGGGCACCGGTTCCGGGTTTTCCTCGGCCGCCGTCCAGCCGTCGCCTGCCTCGCCAGTGCCCCTAGCGATTCGCCCTTCAAAGCGCGTCTGGGCGATTGCGGCTGTTGCAGCAGCCGCAGCTCTCGCCGCCGGGCTTGCCGGAGGACTTTTCCTCGCGAAGCGCCAAGCTCCCGTGTCTCAACCGGTCTATCACCAGGTCACCTTCCGCCGTGGCACTGTTTACTCGGCCCGGTTTGGTCCCGATGGCCAGGCGATTTATTTCAGCGCCGCCTGGGACGGAAATCCCGTCGACATTTATTCCACCCGGACAGGCAGCCCCGAATACGCTTCCCTTGGAGATTCCGGGGCCCAGCTTATGGGAGTCTCCTCGACCGGTGAGATGGCTGTCTTGCTTCGAAGCCACTCTGGAGTCTTTCAGCAGTTCGGCACCTTGGCGCGAATGCCTCTCGCGGGCGGCGCCCCCCGCGAGGTCCTCGACCAGGTGAATTGGGCGGACTGGTCTCCTGACGGTTCCAATCTTGCGATTGTTCGAGCGCAAGGCGGCTTTACTCAGCTCGAGTACCCGATCGGCAAGGTGCTCTACAAAACCCCCGGTTGGATCGGCGACCTGCGAATTTCTCCCAAGGGCGACCGCATCGCATTTCTGGACCATCCTATTCCGCAGGATGACGGAGGCACCGTTGATGTCATCGATCTGAATGGAACGGTGAAAAAGCTCACAGACACTTTCATCAGCGCCGAAGGTCTCGCCTGGTCGCCGGACGGCGGCGGAATTTGGTTCACGGCTACGCATGAAGGCCTTTCCCGCGCTATTTTTGCCGTGGATCTTTCGGCGCACACTCGCCTACTGGCGCGCGTCCCGGGCACGCTTTCGATATTCGACGTGGCTCGCGATGGCCGCGTCTTGCTCAAGCGCGATGCGAATCGCCAGGAAGTGAAGGCCTTCATCAATGGAGATACGCGAGGCCGGGAGCTTTCCTGGTTCGATTACTCCCTTCCCGCCGGGATTAGCAATGACGGAAAGACTCTTCTCTTTGCCGAAGCGGGAGAAGCGGGCGGCTCCACCTATAGCATTTATATTCGTGGTACGGACGGTTCTCCCGCCATTCGTTTGGGCGACGGGAACCCGCAGGCGCTTTCTCCGGATGGCGCTTGGGTCCTGGCTCTCACGCACGCTACGCCCGCTCAGTTGTTTCTGCTTCCCACCAAGGCGGGCGTGCGCCGTGTCGCTACAGACGATTCGATCGATCATGTCGCTGGCGGCTTCACTCCCGACGTAAAACAGATTGTCTTCGCCGGGAACGAGCCGGGCAAAGGCATTCGCCTTTATGTTCAAGACCTCGCCGGCGGCAAACCAAGAGCCATCAGCCCGGAAGGAGGTGGGCTGCCGGTGATCTGGGTGTCGCCAGATGGAAAATTCGTGCAGGGAGTGGACGCGGAGGGTCGGCGTCTTCTCTATCCCTTGGACGGTGGCGACCCGCGCCCGATTCCCGGTATTCACCCCGATGAACATATGAGCGGCTTTTCCGCCGACTCCAAGTCCGTTTTCGTTCACAATTTCGCTGGACTGCCCAGCATGATCATCCGCCTGGATTTGGCCACCGGCAAACGCACGGACTGGAAACAGATTGCTCCCGCGGACGCCGCGGGAGTAGATGCCATCGGCGGGATCGGCATCACGCCCGACGAGAAATCCTACGTCTACTCTTATTCACGAACGCTTTCGGATTTGTACGTCGTGGAAGGATTGAAGTGACAATCCGCTCTGGATTGTCATCCTGAGGAGCAACGCGACGAAGGATCTCTCTTCAGCGGTGCACAACGGTGAAGCGAGGGAGACGCTGTTCGAGATAGTTTGCGCGACTACTGCACCCGCTGGATGTAGCGAGCCTCCGAGGTATCCACTTTCACTTTGTCGCCGGTTCCCACGAACGGCGGCACGTTGATCACAAGCCCCGTCTCAAGCTTCGCGGGTTTCATCACCGAGCTGGCGGTCGCCTTCTGGATGCTGGGCTCAGTGTCGACCACCGTCAGATCAACGGTGTCCGGAATCAACACGCCGATCGGCTTCTCATCGTAATATTCGATTTTCACCGGCATATTCGCGATCAGGTAGTCCTTCGTATCGCCCACGATGTCATTCTGCAGCGCCAGTTGCTCGTAATTCTCGGTGTTCATGAAGTGGTGGCCATCGCCGTCGCTATAGAGGTATTGGAATTCGATCTCATCCACGATCACTTTCTCGACGAATTCCTCGGCCCGGAACCGGTAGTCGGTCATCGACCCCGTGCGCAGGTTGCGCATCTTCGTTTGCATGGCGGCGCGCTTGTTGCCGGGCGTGCGGTGATCCACGCTGTATACGTGGTACAGGTCGCCCTCGTGCTGAATGATCATGCCTGCGCGCAGTTGGGTAGCTTTCAAGGCGCTCATCGGATGCTCCTGAATTCGCTGGGTGTTTCCTGCAGAGTCGCAAGCAGAGGCGCCTGCCAAGCAAGAAATTAACGCTATGACGAAACACCAATTATAGCGGCCCTTCGCGCATCGGGTCAAACACCTAGAAACGTTTTAGGCCATGAAAATCGCGGGAATCCAACGCTCGCGGCTCGCGTCAAACCAAATAGCGGCCCCTAGCGTGGGCGGTGGGATCATAGCCTGCAAACTCGCGCAACTCCAAAGAGGCATCAACAACATGGCTCGCAGAAACCAACTCAACGCAGTCCTGGCAATCGCGCTCGCACTGGCGTCCTACGGCTTCCTGAGAAATGCCGCACATCGCGCCGCCGCCTCCGCCAATCCCAACGCTCACTCCGAAATCTCGCGCCTCGCCGAGGAGATGCAATGGAAGCCGGGCATGACCATCGCGGACATCGGCGCCGGAGACGGAAGCTACAGTTTCGCAGCCGAGAAAATCGTAGGCCCGTCAGGCCACGTCTACGCAACCGAAATTGACGCCAACAAGCTAACTACGCTTCGCGACGAAGTGGCCAAGCAAAAACTCGCCAATGTCACGATCGTGGAAAGCGCAGCCGACGACACCAAACTCCCCACCGCATGTTGCGACGCGATTTTCCTGCGCCGCGTCTACCACCACATCACGGCGCCCGATGCCTTCGACAAAAATCTGCTGCGCACGCTGAAGCCCGGCGCGCGCCTCGCCATCATCGACTTCGCGCCGGACAACAGCCTGCCGCCAGTCGAAGGCGTCCCCGCCAATCGCGGCGGCCACGGCATCCCGCAAAAAATCATGATCGATGAATTAACCGCAGCAGGATTCCACGCCGAGAAAACAATCAATCACTGGTCAGGCAACGACTACTGCGTGATTTTCACGAAGCCCGGCGACTAACTCGCGACAGCGACAATTACGGCTGCGGCTCCGGATGCGCCCGGCCTTCCGCCATTGCCTTTTCCACTTCGTCCGCATTCCGCGGCAACTTTTCCGTCATCAACCGGTGCCCGTCGGCCGTCACCAGCACATCATCCTCAATTCGCACGCCAAGATTTTCATCGCGAATATAAATCCCCGGCTCGATAGTGATGGTCATTCCCGCCTTCAGCGGCTCGTGATACTCCGTCGGGTCGTGAACGTTCAATCCCAATCCATGCCCCAGCCCGTGCACGAAGTATTTCCCGAGCGGCTTGCCATCCTTATCCTTGCCGTGCGTGTTGATGTAATCAGCCGCGATGGTATGCAAACTGCCCGGCCCGCCATACATGAATACGCCCGGCTTCACCGCCGCTATCGCCGCATTCTGCGCCCCCAGGACGATGTCGTAAATCTCGCGCTGCCTCGCCGTGAATTTCCCGTTCGCGGGAAGAGTTCGCGTGATATCCGCATCGTAGCCGCCATATTCACCGGCCACGTCCAGCACCACCACGTCTCCATCCTTGATCTGATTATCGAGCGCGTCATAGTGCAGCACGGTGGAAAAAAATCCAGCGCCCACAATCGGCGCGTACGCTTCGCGCGAGCAGCCTGCCCATTTGTGAACTTCTTCCATCTTCGCAGCCACCTGATATTCCATCAGCCCCGGCTTCATCATTTTCATCGCCGCGAATTGCGCTTCCACCGAAGCATCCACCGCTTTTTGCAGCAATTCGATTTCTCCCGGCGATTTCACCATTCGCATTTGGGTCAAACTGGGCTGTACATCCACGATCGCCGACTGCGGTGGCAGCGCATCCTTCAGCCAATCGTGCCACGTTTGAAGCTGCGGATACCCGTTCTCCGGCCCACTCGGCAGCAGCGCGTAAAATTTCGGATTCGTCTTCGCCAGCGCTGCCAGATCGCTACGCAATTCCGCAAACGGCCTGACCGCCTGAAAACCAGTCTTCTCCGCCACGCCCGGATCGTTCGGCCCAAGGCGCGCGCCGCCCCAAATCGCTTCACGCGGATCGCGCGGCGGCAAATATAAAATCTCCGTCGGGCCCCCCGAAGATTTCGCGGCCGCGGAATCCGGAATCAGAACGAGCGCCGCATCCGGTTCGCTATAGCCCGTGAGGTAATAAAAATCCTCGTCCTGAAAAAACACCGCCACTTCGCCCGCATCATTCCGGCTCGTATAACCGAAAAGCACCACCGGCCCATCCACTTCCGCGCGCAATTTTGCGCGCCGCCCCTGATATTCCGTGGCCGGTTGCGGAAATCGCGCCTGCACCAGCACCGCCACAAATAGCAATGCCAGCGCCGCGATCGTTCCGCGAAGCACGAGCGTCCGAAATTTCATACGAGTTCCTCCGCTGCTAGTAGACGAACCGCGATGACAAAAGGGTAGGTAGGAAAACACTAGTACGTCAAAACCCCGGCGCCCCCGTCGAAGCCGGCCGCACTTCGCCAGCCTCCACGCCAAACCGCAGCCGGTCAATATACGTCTGCCCGAGCGACATCAACCCGGTATACAAATACCCCCACACAAACAGCAGCAGAAACGGAACCGTGGCGTAATTTTCCATCTCGATCGCATACACCACCGCCGCCGCAAAATAGATTCCCAGACCCACTTCGGCCCACGGCATCCATCCCGCCTTCTTCCGGTATTTCTTCGTGGCCCATCCGCCCGCGCCGCTTGACCCGTGCGCGCCCGCTTCCACTCGATACTTCGGTGTGCGCACAAATTCCGATTTCACTCCTAAAATCGCTTCCAGCACAGCCACCGCGTTGCGCACCGAAAGCCCGATTCCCACGGCCATAATAAATGGCAGATACAGAAACGTCCGCTTCCACGTCTTCGGGAAAATTGCTCGCTCCGCCGCCAGGTAAAATGACGAAATCGAGCACGTCGACGCGATAAACAGCGGCAGGTCGATCACCAGCACCTGAAACCACCCCTGATAAAACCGCACAATCATCGCTGGAAGCAAAATCATCGAGAGCAGCACCATCAGCGGATAGCTAATGTTGGCGGTCAGGTGAAAGAACGCCTCCGCCTTCACCACTCCCGGCACATTCGATCGCAGCACGCGTGGCATGATTTTCTTCGCCGTCTGCATCAAGCCCTTCGCCCAGCGCGCTTGCTGCGACTTGAACGCATTCATCTCCACCGGCAATTCCGACGGGCACTCGATGTCCGGCAAATAAATAAACTGCCAACCGCGAAGCTGCGCGCGATAAGAAAGATCGGTGTCTTCCGTCAACGTGTCGTGCTGCCAGCCGCCCGCATCTTCAATCGCCGCGCGCCGCCAGATACCTGCCGTGCCGTTGAAATTAAAGAAAAGTCCGCTGCGATAACGCGCCGAATGCTCGATCACGAAATGCCCGTCGAGCAGCACCGCTTCCACTTCCGTCAGCTTCGAATAATTTCGGTTGATATAACTCCAGCGCGTCTGCACCATCGCCAGGTTTGTATCGGCAAAATATGGCACCGTGTTACGCAGGAAATCCGCAGGCGGAATAAAATCGGCATCGAAGATGGCGATATGCTCGCCGCGCGCCACCTTCAACCCTTCCCGCAATGCGCCGGCCTTGAATCCCTCGCGGTTGTTGCGATGAATATAGGAAATCGGCAGGCCGAGCTGCTGATAACGCTCCACGCAATTGCGCGCCACTTCCTGCGTCTCGTCGGTTGAATCGTCGAGCACCTGAATATCCAGCAGCTCGCGCGGGTACTCGAACTGCGCCACCGTGTCCACCAGCCGTTCGATCACGTAGCGCTCGTTGTAAATCGGCAGCTGCACGGTGACGCGCGGCCACTCGCTGATTTCCGGCGGAGGCGGCGCGATGCGTTTGCGGTTCTTGAAAAAGTTGTAGACCAGCACGTAGCGATGGATCCCGTACATCGCCAGACTAATCATCACCACGAAGTACGGCGTCATCACCACCAGGTCAAACGAATTCACCTGGTACAGCCCCTTAAACGGGTTCAACAGCGGATTATTCCGCCGCCAATAGTCCGACACGGGATTCGCGATAGGCGCGAACCAACTCGCAATCATGGACAACAAAGTCAAGCTGCACCTGCTCCTGAGGGGGTGATTTGTCTAAGCTGTTTTGTAGGTCGCGGTTTCAACCACGACGCACTCGCAACAAAACAGCGAAAGGGTTAAGCCCCTGAAGCTCCGCCCGAATCCTAACGCATACCCATCCCTAAACGATTGATCATGCTACGTTTCCCCGCAGGGACGGGCACGCAATTCCAATCTATACGACGAGGCGAAACCCTGTCAACGAATCCTTACCGCAGCGTCGGTGATTTCGATTTTCTCCGCAGTAGGGGCACGGCATGCCGTGCCCGCTCACGATGCTTGGCACCCCGCTGCCCATTGCCTAAGCCTAATGTAGCTCACCTCTTGTAAATCAGAGGTACAGCCTTCGCAATTGTCGCGGTCGTCTTCCTTACCCCGCTCACACACCTCGGCACCGCTGCCCCCTGCCTCCTCTTGCATCGCGCCCCCGCGACGCCTAACATGGCGTCTCGCAACCCTTCCACCAAGGAGTTCTGCTGATGCGATCCTATCGCAATCATCTGCCATTCATTCTGATGTTGCTGGGACTTACCGTTTTCGTAGCGCAGCTTCTGGTTGTGAGCCGGCGAGCGATCGTCGAAGCTGCGCCGCAACCACTCGCTGGTGCCACAAATCCGCAGAAAAACTCGAAGCCCGCGCCTGCTGACGACGCCTTACTCGCGAAGTCTTACCGCTTCGAAAGCGGCGGCTGGATTTACGTTCACCTCGAAGGCTCGCCGCACGATGTCGGCTACCAGCATGGCTACCTGCTGGCGCCGGAAATTGGCGACGCCTTCGCCGCCGTCAGCCTGCAGATGACTCACGTCACGCAGCGCGACTGGGAATTTTTCCGCGCCGCCGCGCGCCAGATGCTCTGGCCCAAAATCGATCCCGAATATCAAGCCGAGCTCAAAGGCATCGTGGACGGACTCGCAGCACGTAAAGTGAACCTCGATCTCTACGACATCGTCGCCCTCAACGCCTTCGAAGAGCTGCCCGGCTACTACGTTCCCTGGGTCAACGAGCAGACTCACGCGCAGAACGCGCCCAAAATCAGCAGCCCGGAAAATTGCAGCGCGTTCGTCGCCAACGGCAGCTGGACGAAAGACCACCAAATCGTGATGGCCCACAACAATTGGACCAGCTACCTGAACGGCGAGCGCTGGCGCATTATTTTCGACATCGTTCCGCAGCAGGGTTACCGCATGTTGATGGACGGCTTTCCCGGCGTAATCGCGAGCGACGATGATTTCGGCATCAATTCCGACGGCATGATGATCACCGAAACCACCATTTCGAATTTTCACGGCTGGGATTACAACGGCAAACCGGAATTCGCCCGCGCTCGGAAAGCGATGCAGTACGCCGGGTCAATCGACGACTACGTGAAAATCATCATGGACGGCAACAACGGCGGCTACGCGAACGACTGGCTGCTCGGCGATCGCAAAACCGGCGAAATCGCGCAGTTCGAGCAAGGTCTGCAACACACGAAACTCTATCGCACGATGGACGGAGTTTTCGTCGGCTCGAATTTCGTGAGCGACCCAGGCGTGATGCGCGACGACACCACGTTCGATCCAAAAAATATGGCCAGCTCGCCCAACGCGCGGCACGCTCGATGGGATGAGCTCATGAACGAAAACAAAGGCAAGATCGACATCGCCATGGCCCAGGCCTTTCTCTCCGATCACTACGATACCTTCACAAAGAAGGCTATGCCGGATCATCGAACGCTCTGCGGTCACGGCGACTCGTCCGTGGACGGCGATAAGACTTGGGACATGCCGCCTTACGAGCCTATGGGCGCCGTACAAGGCAAAGTGATGGACAGCAAGATGGCCGGCAACATGAGCTTCGTCGCGCGCATCGGCCATCCCTGCGGCGCGAAATTTGATGCCGCGCAATTTCTGCGCGAGCATCCGGAATTCAATTGGCAGGCTCCGGTGATGCGCGACATGGAAGCCGGCCCCTGGACGCAATTCCGCATCGGCCAAACCGATCCGAAATCAATAGGCACCGCAAACTAAACAGCGCGAGCTAATTGTGACCGCCAGCCTCACAACTTTCTTCGGCCTGCTGGGCGCGCTGCTGGTTCTCGCGTTTGTTGCCAACCGGCTCTCGAAGTGGACCCGCGTGCCGGACGTGATCGTTCTGCTGATCACAGGAATTGTCCTCGGGCCGGTGCTGCACTGGGTGGACGGCTCGAAGTTCGGCGAAGTAACGCGCGGATTTGGGACACTCGCGCTGATTTTGATTCTCTTCGCGGCGGGGCTCGAACTGGATCCTCGCAGCGCCCTCAAACAATTCGGCGCCGGGACAGTTCTCGCGCTGGTCAGCTATTCACTCTCCTTCGTCGGCGTCGCATACTTTTGCATCTACGCGCTGCATCTCGCGCTGATGCCCTCTCTTCTCGTCGGCGCCACGCTCGCTTGCATGAGCGGCTCGGTGATTCTGCCTGTGCTCGAGCAGCTCGAGATGCGCGACACGGTGAAAACCACTCTCGTGATCGAAGCTTCGTTCGGCGATGGGCTGGGCGCGCTCGGCGTTGGCGTGCTGATTGATCTCGCCCTCGGCGGTAGTGAAATAAAAAGCGGCCCGCTCCCGGGTTTACTCGCCCGCGCAGGACTCGCGCCGGGAAGCCACGGTTCGATCGCAGGCGCGGTCACTGCAATTCTGCTGTTCAAGTTTCTACTCGCGCTCGCCATAGCTGTCGTTGCCGGTTATCTTTGGTTGCGTTTGTTGCCGCTCGTTTCCGATAAGCAATTCTGGCAGGTGCTCACCTTCGCCGCCGTGCTGCTGCTTTACGCGTTTACGCACGCGGTTGGTGGCACTGCCCTTTTCGCAGTGATGGCATTCGGCGCGGCGCTGGCGAACCTGCCCGACCCGCGCCATTCTGCGGACTCGTTCGTCTTCCGGATTCTTCCGCCTGACCCCAGCCGCGCGATTCATTCGTTCCACGCGGAACTGGCATTCCTGGTGCGGAGCTTCTTCTTCGTGCTGCTCGGTGTGCTGGTGGATTTCAGCGGCTTGCAGAGGGAGTTTCTGGCCTCGCTCGGAATCGTGGCTGTGCTGTTCGTCGCGCGATTGATCGCGGTGCAGATCAGCCGAGTGGTCTGGCGCGGGACCACGCACTGCGAGCGTGAAGTCGCTACCCTGTTGATTCCACGTGGTTTAATTACAGCCGTGCTGGCTCTCGATGCTGTCCGAGCAATGAAGCCGCAGCTTG
>Ga0307479_10005323_pt1 | contig 11776 bp, 10 predicted proteins | sample atmos_gasesECM4C_FD_203743 | JGI IMG/M metagenome (GOLD analysis project Ga0307479, IMG submission 203743) | Hardwood forest soil microbial communities from Morgan-Monroe State Forest, Indiana, United States - atmos_gasesECM4C_515 | ecosystem: Environmental > Terrestrial > Soil > Temperate... | reverse complement strand
AGCGGTGGCCATCGACGGCGAGCCGCAGGGCTACGAAGTCCACGTCGACCAGGGCCCGCCGCTGATGCTGGATGCGGGCAAGGCCAAGGTCATCCCCGGCCGGCACATCCTCACCATCACCGCGCCGGGGCACGCGGCCGAGCAGCTGGCGGTGGAGATTCCGCCCGACGGCGTCACGCCGGTGAAGTTCAAGCTGGTGCCGCTGCCGCCGCCGGCCGGCGCGCTGGTGGTGCGGGCCAACCTCGACGGCGCGCTGGTGCGCGTCGACGGCAAGGAGGCCGGCTTCACTCCCGGCGTGATCGAGAACGTCACCGTGGGCCGGCACGAGATCCAGATCCTCGCCGAGGGCCGCGAGCCGGTGGTGGAGCAGCTCGACATCCTCAAGGACGAGCGCAAGTTCGTCGACGTGAAGCTGCGCTACGCGCTGCCGCGGGTGGTGGCCGCCGAGAAGGAGCAGACCCTGGCGCAGGACGCGCCGGCCAGCATCACCGTCATCACCGCCGACGAGATCCGCGGCTTCGGCTACACCACGCTGGCCGAGGCGCTGCAGTCGGTGCGTGGTTTGTATACTACCTATGATCGCGACTACGCCACCGTCGGCGTGCGCGGCTTTTCCAGCCCCGGCGTCTACAACAGCCGCGTGCTGGTGCTCGACGACGGCCACATCACCAACGAGTCGTCGCTCGGCCAGGGCTACATCGGCCATGACTTCGACGCCGACCTGTCGGATGTGGAGCGCATCGAGGTGGTGCGCGGGCCGGGGTCGGTGCTCTACGGCAGCGCCGCCTTCTTCGCGGTGGTCAACGTGGTGCACCGCACGCCCTCGCGCGGAGTGCACGGCGAGGCCGGCGGGCTGGCGGGAACGCTGGGCGAGAATTCGGGGCACGCCATCGCCTCGGCGGCCGGCGAGAACGGCCAGCTCTGGCTCCGCGCCAGCGGAATCAACATGGCCGGCGACCCCTTCTTCGTGAACCCCGGCAACCCCTCGGCGCTGGCGCGCAACCTCGACGGCGAGAAGGCAGGCCACCTCGATCTGCGAGCGGGCGCGGGCGACTTCCACCTGCTCGCCTCGTACAACGACCGCCACAAGGACCTCCCCACCGGCGCGTACGACACCATCTTCGGCGCGCCCGGCACGTACACCCACGACACCCGCGGCTTCGTCGAAGCGCAGTTCAACCACGACTTCGCCTCGGGGCTGGGCATCGACCTGCGCGCTTCCTACGACGGCGAGCATTACAACGGCCAGTGGCAGTACAACGGGACGGCGCTGGGCGCCTGGGGCACCGACTTCAGCGGCGAGGATTGGGGCGGTGCCGAGGCGCGGCTGCGGCTCCCGGAGTTCGCCGGGCACCGCTTCTTCGTCGGCGGCGAGTTCCAGGATCGTTGGAAGATCGACCTGAACGCCACGGTGCCCGCCTCGAGCGACGGCTCCAGCCCGGCCTCCCACTGGTCCAACTTCGCCGACGGCCTCGGCGCCCCCGACGTCAACGCCCCCAACTCCGAGCTGGTGATCAGCGGATACGCCGGCGACGACTGGCGCATCAACCGCCGGCTGCAGCTCGACGCGGCGGTGCGGGTCGATCGCTTCATCGACGCCTTCCCGCCCGGCTCCAACGGCAGCGACCCGCGCCCTGCCGTCAACCCGCGCTTCGCGCTGCTCGCCCAGCCCTACGAGTCGGGGCACACCAAGCTGCTCTTCGGGCGCGCCTACCGCTATCCCGGGTTCTACGAGCGCTACTTCCAGGACGGTTGCTCCTCGCAGTGCCAGGCGCAGGGCCTCAAGCCCGAGGTGGTCTACACCGGGGAACTGGAGCACGCGCACCAGTTCACCGACGAGGTCTCGGTGCTGGTCTCCGGCTACGTGAGCGAGATGGAGAAGCTGATCTTCATCGGCAATCCGCCGCCGACGGTGCCGGGCTACACCGGCATCAGCCAGTACCAGAACCGGCCCTTCCCGGTGCACGCGGCGGGCGGCGAGATCGAGGTGCGCTGGCAGGCGGGACCCGGCTGGATCTTCTCGGGCTGGTACGCGTACAGCGTGGTGCGCGAGGACGGCAGCGTGGACGTGAACGGCAACGGGACGCAGACCGGCTGGTTCAAGGGCACGCAAGTGGCCAACTCGCCGCAGAACACCGGCGCGGTGCGCGCGCTCTATCCGCTGGTGCCGCAGACGCTCTCCGTCTCGAGCGAGCTGGTCTACGGCGGCCCGCGGCGCTCGGTGCTCAACTCCGACGGCAGCTACGGGCTGATCGGCGAGTCGCTGTTGTGGAACATCGGCCTCTCCGGCGAGTACCCGCGCTACGGCCTGCGCTACGGCGCCTTCGTCAACGACGTGCTCGACCAGAAGCCGCTCTTGCCGGCGGGGCCGGAGATTTCCTTCCCCAACCACGCCATCCCGCAGTACGGCCGGATGCTGCGGCTGCAGCTATCGGCTTCGTTCTAGATGGCGGTGACCCTGCAGGGAAGGTTCGTCACCCTGCGGCCGCTTTCGTTGACGGATGTCAATGAAATGCGGGAGCTTCTGGCCGGGCCGCGCGACACCTTCCAGTGGACGCTGGTGCCGCACCCGCACGAGGTCGAGGCCTACCTCGCGAGTGCGCTGCGCAGTGGGATGGTGGCGTTCGCGACCTGCGCGCCCGGCGGCGAGATGCTCGGCAGCACGCGCTTCTTCGATCTGCAGAAGTGGGAATGGCCGGCCGGCCGCGACCCACGGCCGGGCCATGACGGCTTCGACGCCTGCGAGATCGGCTACACCTGGCTCGCGGCGCACGCCCAGCGCACGCCGGTGAACACCGAGGCGAAGCTGCTCATGCTGCGCCACGCCTTCGAGACCTGGGGCTGCTACCGCGTGACCCTCAAGACCGATGAGCGCAACCAGCGCTCGCGCCGCGCCATCGAACGCCTCGGAGCCCGGCTCGACGGAATCTTGCGCGCCCACCAGGCCGCCTCCGACGGCACGCCGCGCAACTCGGCCTACTACACCATCCTCGCCGGCGAGTGGCCGTCGGTGCGGGCGCGGTTGGAAGAGCGGCTCGCGCACTGATCAGCGCAGCGCCTTCTCCTGCTGCTTGAAGACGTCGGCCAGAGGATTCTTGCACTCGCGGCAGACGTCGGCGGGCGCTTCGGTCCCGGCGTGACACTTCTCGCAATAGATCTTGCGGGGCCGGATGGTGTGCGCCGCCCACACGCCGGCGCAGACTTCGATCCTGGCGCTGGCGGCGCGCGCGGGCGTGCAGCGGCTCACCGTCTACCGGCACTTCCCCGACGAGCTGTCGCTCTTGCGCGCGTGCGGCGGCCACTACCGGTCGCTGCACCCGCCGCCCGACCTCGATGCCTGGCGCGCGGTGGAGAACCCGCGCGAGCGCCTGCTGGGCGGGCTGGTCCGCCTCTACCGCTACTTCCGCGAGACCGAGGCGATGTGGACGCGCGTCCTGCGCGACGCCGATCTCAGCCCCGCCGTGCGCGAGGCGGCGGAGCCGCGCTTCCGCTACATGCGCGAGGCCGCCGCCGTGCTGACCGCGGGCTGGCAGGGCCGGCTCGCCCGGGCGGCCATCGGGCACGCGGTCCAGTTCCGCACCTGGCAGTCGCTGGCCGCCGAGCAGCTCACGGATGCGGCCGCGGCCGAGCTGATGACCCGGCTGGCCGCGGCGGTTGCCTCACGACATGCGCGGTGAAGCTCGTCACTCCTCGTCGCTCTCCTGCAGCTTGGCGCGCAAGAGATCGCCGAGGGTGCCGAAGCCTTTTCCGGGCGGCATCTTTTTGTTCATCTCGCGCTGGTACTGGCGGTAGTCGGTGGCGCTCTCCGCGCGGTCGGCCGCGACGCGCGAGAGGCGGAAGCGGCCGCGCTCGTCGATCTCCACGATCTGCGCCTTGAACTTGGTTCCCGGCGGCAGCGTCTTGCGGTTGTCGCTGCCGCGCGGCGTGCCCAACTCGGAGTTGGGGACCAGCCCCTTGCCGCCGTCCCAGTGGACGAAGACGCCGAAGGCCTCGCACTTGTCGACGGTGGCGTCGACCACGTCGCCGGTGCGCGCGCGCTTCTTGTCGGGGGCGGCGGCGGGCTTCTCCGGAGCTGCGCTCTCCTCATCCGAGATGCGGCGCAGCGCGACCCGGCGCTGCGCGTCGTCGACCGACTCCACCTGCACCCAGATGGTCTCGCCTTCCTTGACCACGTCGCGCGGGTGCTGCACGTGCCGGTCGGCCAGCGCCGAGACGTGCACCAGCCCGTCCACGCCGGGGAACAGCTCGACGAACGCGCCGAAGGGCTGCAACCGCGCCACCTTGCCCTGCAAGCGCGCGCCCTCGCGCAGCTGCGGCCGCGCCGCGTCCCAGGGGTCCTGCTCCAGCGCGCGCATGCTGAGCGCGATGCGCTCCTGACCCTTCTCGTCCTTTTCAATGCGCAGCACCTGGACCTTGACCTTCTGGCCGGGCTTGACCAGGTCCTGGGCGTGCGCGACGCGCTGGTGCGACAGCTCGCTGACGTGCACCAGGCCCTCCAGGCCGCCCAGGTCCACGAAGGCGCCGAAGTCGCGCACCGAGGTCACCGTGCCCTCCACCTGTGCGCCCACGGCCAGGTGCTTGCGCACTTCGGCGGCGCTCCTGGCGCGCTCCTCCTCGAGCAGCGCGCGCCGGGAGAGGATGGCGTTGCCGCCGCGCAGCTCACTGACGCGGAACTTGAGCCGCTGTCCGACGAACTTGGCCGGGTCGTCGACGAAGTGCACGTCGAGCTGGGAGGCCGGCACGAAGCCGCGCATCCCGCCCAGGTCGACTTCCAGCCCGCCCTTGTTCTGCGCGGTGACCAGGCCCTCGATGGGAATCTTCGACTCCAGCGCCTGATGGACCACCTCGCGCCCCGCGCCCTTGGGCACCGAGCGGCTGACGACGACGTTGCCCTCGGCCACGCTGAGGACGTAGCCCTCGATGGATTCGCCCGCGTGCGCGGTCAGCTCGCCCTGATCGTTGCGCAACTCGCGCAGGTCGATGATGCCCTCGCCCTTGCCGCCCAGATCGAGGAAAGCCACCTCGCCGCCCAGGTGGGCGATGCGCGCGGTGACCTTCTGGCCCGGCCGCATCTTGCCGGGCTTTTGCTGCTGGGACTCGGCGAGGAGCGCGCCGAAGTCGGCGCCTTCTTCGGACGAGGGATGGGCGTAGACGGACTCGGCCGGAGCGGCCTTTTCGGCCGTTCCTTCCGTTTGGGCCGTTCCTTCCGTTTGGGCAGTTCCTTCCGTTTGGGCAGTTACTTCTTTTTCGGAAGTTACTTCCTTTTTGGAAGTAACTTCACTTTCAGACAGTGCCTCCTTCGCGGCGGGCGCGCCCAGAGCCGGCTTGCGCACCACGATGGGCATCTTCCGGTCGTCCTTGGGCCTCGGCGGCCGCGACCTGCGCGCGGCCTGCGCCTGCTTCGTCTCCGCCGAGGGCTGCGCCCGCGAGAGGATCTCCTCGAAGGTGGGCTGCGCGCTCTTCTTCGCCGGCGGCGGAGGGGACGAGGGCTCCTCCACCTTCGCGCCGGAAAGGATCTCCTCGAAGGTGGGCTGGCGCCGCCGGACACCTTGTTGCGGATCATCGTGGGACTCGGGCTTGTCGCTCATCGAACTTCCTGCGCCTCCGGTTACGGGCGGGGCGTCATACCACAGCCGCCTCATGGACGCCGAGTCGTGCGAATCGTACGAATCGCGTGATTCGCGTGATTCGCACGGTGGGGTCGTGACCACAGATGCCAGAGGCAGGTTCGCGCCCAGTCCGACGGGCGAGTTGCACCTGGGCAATGCCCGGACGGCGCTCCTGTCGTGGCTGTGGGCGCGCGCCGAGCGCGGCGGCTACCTGATGCGGGTCGAGGACATCGACGCACCGCGGGTGCGGCCCGGCATGGCCGAGCAGCAGCTGGAAGAGCTGCGCTGGCTGGGCCTCGACTGGGACGGCGAGCCGGTCTGGCAGTCGGCGCGCACCGCCCTCTACGAGCAGGCCCTGCACAAGCTCGGCGCCCACGTCTACGAATGCTTCTGCTCGCGCGCCGAGATCGCCGCCGCCGCCAGCGCGCCGCAGGGAGAGGAGGGACCGCGCTATCCCGGCACCTGCGCGCAGCTGGGCGACGACGAGCGCGCCGAAAAACGACGCACCCGCGCGCCGTCGCTGCGGCTGCGGGTCCCCCAGGGTCCCATCGCCTTCCACGACGAGATCATGGGCGACCAGTCGTTCGACACCCAGGCGCTCACCGGCGACTTCGTCCTCCGCCGCGCCGACGGAATCTTCGCCTACCAGCTCGCCGTCACCGTCGACGACGGCGCGATGGGCGTTACCCAGGTGCTGCGGGGCGCAGATCTGTTGTCGTCGACCGCGCGGCAGATCCTCCTCCACCGGCTGCTCGGCCAGCCCGAGCCCCGCTGGGCCCACGCGCCGCTGGTGCTGAGCGGGTCCGGCGAAAGGCTGGCCAAGCGCGACCGGCCGCTGTCGCTTTCGGCCCTGCGGCAGCGCGGCGTGGACCCGCGGCGGATCGTCGCGCACCTGGCGCGCACCTGTGGCCTCGACGCTCCGGACCTGGTCGAGCCGTGCCAGCTGATCGAGGGATTCTCGCTCGCCGCCGTTCCGCGCCATCCAGTGCGAATTGGAAAATTACCGTATTGATCTCAACAATTGCCGGCGAGACGAAGCGTGTGCTACTTCCACGCGCCCCACTGTGGTGAGGAGCCGCATGTCCGAAGCGTCGAATCAGGTCGGTCCGTTGAAGGTCCGGAAGGCGCACTGGAACCTGGACGTGCCGCTGCTCTTCGAGGAGGCGGTGCGGCGCGGCGAAGGCCGGGTGGCGGTGGGCGGCTCGCTGGTGGTGGCGACCGGAAAGCACACCGGCCGCGCGGCCAACGACAAGTTCATCGTCAAGAACGGCGCCAGCGAGAGCCGGGTCTGGTGGGCCAAGGTCAACAAGCCCTTCCCGCAGGACAAATTCGACCAGGTATACAAAAAGATGCAGCAGTACCTGGCCGACAAGGAGGTGTTCGTGCTCGACGCCTTCGTCGGCACGCACCCCGAGCACCGCATCCCGGTGCGAGTCATCACCCAGTACGCCTGGCACAACCTCTTCATCCGCACCATGCTGCTGCCGGCCAGGCCGGGCGAGTACGCCGAAGTCAAGGAGCCGTTCACCATCATCGACCTGCCCGAGTTCCAGTGCAGCAAGGACGAGGACGGCACCAACGGGCCCACCGCGATCCTGGTCGACTTCGAGAAGAAGCTGACCCTCATCGCGCACACCGCCTACGCCGGCGAGATGAAGAAGAGCGCCTTCTCGCTGATGAACTTCGTCCTGCCGCAGCAGGGGACGATGCCGATGCACGCCAGCGCCAACATCGGGCCGCAGGGCGACACGGCGGTGTTCTTCGGGCTGTCGGGCACCGGCAAGACGACCCTCTCCGCCGACTCGCGCCGCACGCTGATCGGCGACGACGAGCACGGCTGGGGCAAGGGCGGCGTCTTCAACTTCGAGGGCGGCTGCTACGCCAAGGTCATCCGCCTCAGCCCGCAGGCGGAGCCGGAGATCTACGCGACCACGCGCATGTTCGCCACCGTGCTCGAGAACGTGGTGATGAATCCGCAGACGCGCGTGCTCGACTTCGACGACGCTTCCCTGGCCGAGAACAGCCGCGCCTGCTACCCCATCAGCTACATCCCCAACGCGAGCAAGACCGGCATGGGCGGCCAGCCCAGGAACGTGGTCATGCTCACCTACGACGCCTTCGGGGTGCTGCCGCCCATCGCGCGCCTTTCGCCGGCGCAGGCGTCGTACTGGTTCCTCTCCGGGTACACGGCGAAAGTGGCCGGCACCGAAATCGGGGTGAAGGAGCCGCAGGCGACCTTCTCCACCTGCTTCGGCGCCCCCTTCATGCCGCTGCACCCGACCGTCTACAGCGAGCTCTTGAGCCGAAACATCTCCGAGAACCAGACGCGCGTGTGGCTGATGAACACCGGCTTCACCGGCGGGCCGTACGGCGTGGGCAAGCGCATGTCCATCCAGCACACGCGCGCTCTGTTGAGCGCCGCCCTCGACGGCAAGCTCGACGGCGTGAAGTACCGGCACGACGCGCTGTTCGGCTTCGAGGTGCCCACCGACGCGCCGGGGGTGCCGGCGCAAGTGCTCAACCCGCGCGAGACCTGGGCCGACAAGGCCGCCTACGACGAGAAGGCACAGAAGCTCGCTCGCCTGTTCAACGAGAACTTCAAGCAGTTCGTAGACCAGGCCGCGCCCGAAGTGCTGGCGGCGGCGCCCAAGGTCGGGTAGAAAAGCGCGCTCATGTCGGAAAAAGAAGCAGGCATCGAAGTCGAGGGCACGGTCCGCGAGGAGCTCGCGGGCGGGAACTATCGCGTCGAGCTGGACAACAAGCACTCGGTGCTGGCCTACGCGAGCGGCAAGATGCGCAAGTTCCGCATCCGCATCCTCCCCGGCGACCGCGTCAAGCTGGAGCTCTCGCCGTACGACCTGACGCGCGGGCGGATCACGTACCGGCAGAAGTAGTGTCGCCGTACTTGCGCAGGTAGCAGGTCGCGCAGTCCCGGCGGAAGACCCAGAGGAAGTTGCTGCCCACGCCTCCGCGCCGCTCCTTTGGCGGCACGAAGAAGGAGCTCCCACAGCGGGGGCACTTGAAGGACGCGTAGGAGGCCCAGCTCCCCACGATGAAGAGCACGTAGCCGAGCCAGGCGACGAGGATGACCCGGCTGAAGAGCTGCTTTTCGACGCGTCCGCGCAGGAACCAGGCGAGCGCGACGAAGAGGGGGAGGTAGCCGATGAAGACGGCCCAGAAGAAGTTGCGGGCGCGGCGATGCCTCCGCCAGATCTCCTCGTACATCCCTTCTCTATAGCGTAATCCGTCCGCCCCGCGGCGAGCAGCCGCTCGACGCGAAAACCGCCTCAGGCCAGCCCGTGCGAACGGAGGAATTTTTCGACAGTGAGCGCCACCATTTCCGGTTGCTCCACCAGCGCAGCGTGGCTTCCCTCGCGCAGCACCAGAAGCTCCGCGCCGGGGATGCGCGCAGCCATCTCGCGCGAGCGCGCCAGCGGAGTGAAGAGATCGCGCTCGCCCGCCACCACCAGCACCGGGACGCGAATCTGCGTCAGCAAGTCGGAAGCGTCGTGCGTCGTCAGATCGCGCGCCAGCGCAAACCAGCCGCGCAGGTCGAGCGACATCAGATGCGCGAAGTAGGGCTCGAACGCCTCCTTGGGGCAGAGGTCGGGATGGACCAGCCGCAGCGCGCGCATCGCCTCGAAGATTCCGGGAAGGCGCAGCACCGAGCGCATGGCCCGCTCGGCCCGCGGCGCATTCGCCGCGCCGATCTCCAGCAGCGCCCGGAAGGCAGGCGGCAGCACCTTGCCGGAGGCGCCCAGCATCGGCAGCAGCGCCAGCGCCCGCGACGGCTCCTGCCGGTACGCCTCCAGGATCACCTGCGACCCCATCGAGTGTCCGAACAGCGCCGCGCGCGAGAAGCCGGCGGACTCGAGCACCGCCCACAGATCGCGCGCGCACAGCGCCACCGTCATCTCCTCGGGGTGCGCCGGCACGGGGCTCTGGCCGTGCGCGCGGTAGTCCCAGGTGACGAAGCTGTGCGTCCTGGAGAAGTGCTCGGCCAGCGGGCGCCAGAAGGAAGTGGAGACGCCGATCCCGTTGCAGGCCAGAAGCGCCGTCGGACCCTGGCCGTCGACCCGCCAGCTGAGCACGGCCCCATCCGGTGCGGTGGCGGTGCCGACGCGCACCACCGGCGTCACTTGCTCGCCTCCTCCGGATTCACGATGCGGAACTCGACGCGGCGGTTGAGCGACCTGCCCGCCTTGGTCGAGTTGGAAGCGATGGGCCGCGTCGGTCCGTAGCCGAGCGCGACCAGCTGCTTCTGGTCGACCCCCTGCTTGACCAAAAAGTCGCGCACCGAATCCGCGCGCGCCTGCGAGACGGCCATGTTGGTCGACAGCTTGCCGACGTTGTCGGTGTGGCCCTCGATGCGCACGTGGATCTGCGGCGCGTCCTTGATCACCTGCGCCACCTGCTTCAAGAGCTCGAAGCTGTCCTTGAGGATGATGCTCTTGGCGGGGCGGAAGTGTACTTGTTGTCTGATCTCGATGCGGTCGCGCCGCACCACCACCAGCGTCATCTTGCGCGGGCAGCCGTGGTTGTCGGCGGGGCCCGGCTCGTCGGGGCAGAGGTCGTCCTTGTCGGGGACGCCGTCGTGATCGCGGTCGGGCCAGGGGCAGCCGGCGTTCTCGGGCGGGCCGGGCACGTCGGGGCACGCGTCGTCCTTGTCGGCGACGCCGTCGTGGTCGCGGTCGGGCCAGGGGCAGCCGAAGTTCTCCTTGGGCCCGGGCACGTCGGGGCAGCGGTCGATGTCGTCGGGCACGCCGTCGCCGTCGCGATCGGTGAAGACGGGGCAGCCGTGGTTCTCCTTGGGGCCGGGCACGTCGGGGCAGAGATCGTCGATGTCGGGCACTCCGTCGCCGTCGGTGTCTTTGAGCGCGACCTTGGGAGCGCCCGCCTCCGGCTCCTTCTCGCGGATGAGGACGGTGACCTTTCCGCAGCCCTCCGACTTGGTCACCGCGTTCTTGGCGGCGGCCGTGGCCAGGTCCAGGTGCTCGCCGGCGCGGAAGGAGTCGCCCTGATCCAGCTCGAGCTGCGAGAAGCGCAAGTTGGCCTGCGCCACCGCCATGTCCTTGGGCGCGCAGGTCTCGGCGTTCTGCTCGTGGGCCAGCTTGAGGTCCTGGGCCACGGCGTCGGCGCGCTGGCGCAGGGCAGAGCCGGTCACGCAGCCGGCGAGCAGCAGCGAGAGGGCGATCGCACGCATCACTTCTTCTGCTCCGGCGGAGGCTCGGCATGCTGGATGGTGGCCTGCGGAGCGGGCGCCTTGTCGGAGGTACGCCGCTCGGCCGCCTTGCGCGTCGCCTCCTGGGCGTTGCGCAGCGCCTCGGTGGCCAGGTCGTGCGCGTCGGCGTAATGCGCGTGGCCCGACTCTTCCTTGGCCTTGGCCAGGTAGAGGTCGGCCAGCGTGGTCTCGTAGAGCGCGTACTTCTCGCCGTCGGCGGCGTGCGCCCGCACCACCGCCACCTCGGCGTCGTCGATGACGCTGGTCGCCGCGACCGGCCCGCAGGCGGCGGCGAGCAAGCCGAGCAAGGAAAGAATCCGCATGCCTGGCATGTTAGCATTCCTGCCATGACCGTCGCCCTTCTTGCCGCACTGCTTTCCGCCGCTCCCGTCGTGCAGCTGTCCGAGCAGCAGCTCGACGCCCGCATCGTCGAGATCCACCGGCTGCCGTCGTTTGCCGACCGCATCGACGCGCTGTCCAAGCTCTTCCTCGGCGTGCCCTACGCCGACTTGCCGCTCGGCGACGGCCCCGGCAGCCCCGAGCCCGGCCCGCGCTGGCGGGTGGACGGCGTCGACTGCCAGACCTACGTCGAGACGGTGATGGCCATGGCCAACGCGCGCAGCCTGGACGAGGCCCACTCCATCCTCGACGACATCCGCTACAAGGGCCCGCCCAGCTTCATCAACCGCAACCACTTCACCGAGGCGCAGTGGATTCCGGCCAACACCGAGAAGGGCTACTTCACCGACGAGGTCCCCAGCATCGACGGCCGCGCGCCCACCGAGACCCTGACGCTGAGCAAGGCGCAATGGAGCCAGCTGCCCGCGCTCAAGCGGCTGGCCAACGCCGGCGTCCCCGACGGCAAGTTCATGGTGCGCTACCTGCCCATCGACGAGCTGCGCAAGTACGTGCGCAGCATCCTGCCGGGGACCATCATCATGGTGGT
>Ga0307479_10005321_pt1 | contig 11776 bp, 12 predicted proteins | sample atmos_gasesECM4C_FD_203743 | JGI IMG/M metagenome (GOLD analysis project Ga0307479, IMG submission 203743) | Hardwood forest soil microbial communities from Morgan-Monroe State Forest, Indiana, United States - atmos_gasesECM4C_515 | ecosystem: Environmental > Terrestrial > Soil > Temperate... | reverse complement strand
TGCTCTATCACATCGGCGTGATGCAACTCATTATTCGCGGAGCCGCCTGGCTCATGACCCGCGTAATGGGCGCGAGCGGCGCAGAATCGCTGAACGTTGCGGCGAGCATCTTCATGGGACAAACGGAAGCGCCTCTCACGATTCGTCCGTTTCTCAACAAGCTTACAAAATCCGAATTGATGTGCGTCATGACCAGCGGGATGGCCCACGTATCGGGCGGCATCATGGCGGCATACATTGCGTTTGGCATCGAGGCCAAGCACCTCCTCGCGGCGGTCATCATGACGGCGCCGGGCACGCTGCTGATGGCCAAGATGCTCGTGCCGGAAACGGAGCAATCGCTTACCGCGGGGCGCGTGGAAATGCCGGAAATGGAAAAAGAGCCGAATGTTCTTGGCGCGGTTTCGCGTGGAACGATTGACGGACTGCACCTGGCGCTAAACGTTGGTGCGATGCTGGTGACTTTCATCGCCCTGCTGGCTTTGGTGAACGCCATGATGGGGTGGGGTCACAACCATATCGCCTGGTTTCCCGACAGCTTGCAACGCGTGTTCGGTTGGGTTCTTTCGCCGGTTGCCTGGGTGATTGGAATTCCCTGGCACGATTGCAAAGTCATGGGGAACCTGCTCGGGACGCGCATGGTCATCAACGAACTCGTGGCCTTCCAGCAATTAGGAGCTTTGAGAGCGGCTCTCGATCCACGCTCGTTTACCATCGCAACCTTTGCGCTGTGCGGTTTCGCAAATTTCAGCTCGATCGGCATCCAAATCGGAGGGATAGGGGCGCTGGCTCCCGAGCAGCGCAGTCAACTCGCCAAATTCGGGATTCGCGCGATGCTCGCGGGCACCATGGCCAATCTGATGTCGGCCTCCATCGTCGGAATGTTTACATGAGTCCGAAAAAGGCCCGGCGAAAGAGAAAAATCGCATTCCAAAACCCCGCGGGGGCTTCCAAGCAAGTGTCTCCCGGCGAATTCCAATGCGCCGGTGGTGCCGCTGATTTCGTTTTTTCGCGGACCAAGCTGCGGCCACAGATCGCGCTGGTTCTCGGGTCGGGACTAGGCGCTTTCGCCGAGGAATTCTCTGACGCAACCAAAATTCCTTACGGGGAGATCCCGTATTTCCCGCGGTCGACCGCCGTCGGGCACGCCGGGCAATTGGTGATCGGAAAAGTGGGAGCGGTGTCTGTGGCCGGGATGCAAGGCCGCGTACATCTCTATGAAGGATATTCGGCCCAGGAGGTAGTTTTCCCTGTCCGCGTGTTCGCCCGCATGGGAGTAAAAGCGGTCATCTTGACGAATGCTGCGGGAGGCATCAAACGCGAGTTCAGTCAGGGAAGACTCGTGGTGATTAGCGATCATATTAATCTGCAGGGCGTCAATCCTCTGACCGGACCTAACGACGAACGGTTTGGCTTGCGTTTTCACGATATGACCGGTGCGTACGACCGCAGGTTTCGGGAGATGGCCGTGGACGAAGGAAACCGCCTGGGGATTGGCATGTACGAAGGCGTGTACGCCGCGCTTACTGGGCCAAGCTACGAAACGCCTGCAGAGATTCGTTATCTGCGAACGATTGGCGCCGACCTGGTCGGCATGTCCACCGTTCCCGAAGTCATCGCCGCGCGGCACAGCGGCATGCGCGTGCTGGGCATTTCCTGCGTAACGAATGCTGCGGCGGGAATTCTAGATCAGCCGCTCAACCACCTCGAGGTGCTTGAAACCGCCGAACGCGTAAAAGGACAGTTTATCAACTTGCTGAAAGCCGTGATCCCGCGCATCGCCGCGGCGATCGCATAATCTTTCTCGAGGCGCGTTCGAGAAAAGGAGAAAAGGTGGGCGAAAATGAAACGCTGATTTCCGCAGCCAGGCAGGCGAGGGAGAACGCTCACGCGCCATACTCGAATTTTCGCGTGGGCGCCGCCTTGCGCGCTACCTCGGGCAGAATCTTTGGCGGCTGCAACGTCGAGAATGCAACCTATGGTCTGACGGTGTGCGCCGAACGCGTGGCCATTTTCAAAGCCATCAGCGAAGGCGAACGCGGATTCGATGCCATTTCCGTGGTGACGGATACAGACACACTGACGCCGCCGTGCGGCGCCTGCCGCCAGCTCATTTGGGAGTTCTGCGGCGACGTGCCTGTGATCCTTGCGAATCTGAAAGGAAAGACGGAAGTGATCCCGATGCGGGACTTGTTTCCCAAACCGTTTGACTCTTCGAATCTCTAACCTGGGCGTCCCGCACAAAGCTGGACGGCGTTTCCTTCAGGAGCTCACCGATTCCGAGAGCTCTTCAAATAGGCAACGCCGCAGCGAAACTTCTTTTCATCTTTTAGCTCCTGCACATACACAATCTCTGCAGGGGTAAAGAAGTTCGGCACTCCGGGTGTATACGGGGCGGCTACCTCCACCCTAAAGTTCTCCGGATATGGTTTTCGGCTCTTGAAGCACAACCCGCCTCGGGAAACATCCTCGCAGATCACAATGTCGTCACCGTTGGTAAAGCTTCGAATGCATGCCTTGAAGTTCACTTTCGTTCGAAGGTACTTGCGGCGATTCGCCCGGTGCACTGCGGGGACAGGCTCTGCCGGAGCCGCGACGGCAACCGGAGCCGATGCCTGTTCCGGTTCGGGAACCCAGCCCATCGAGCGCCCCGGGACCCTCTCCACCATAACCGGTGCCTCCTCGACATCCCCCGATGCGCCCTTCCAAAACGTGGATGAACCGCACTTCTTGCAGTAGCGCACGATGCCTTCGTTAATCCGATAAACATCGGATTCCAAGTCGCTCTGTTCAACTGTTTCTTTTGTTTGGCAGCTGCCGCATTCAAGCGCCACCATTCGCATTCGCTTCTCGGCTTCGGAAGGTGCGGGGAAGTCCATGCCCCAGAAGTTGTTTGTCGAGTCCAGAAAGGCGACACCGTAGGTATAAACTTCGCCCTCGACCCCAATTCGGCCCACCAGACGCACCTCGGCCTCCTTGTTCGTATCCAAGCGGCGGAGGATCAATTCCTGCTCAGCGGAAAGTTTGTAGCGGGAGACAATGCCTGCTCCGTGCCGGCTGAGCAATACCGTTTTCGTTTGTTCGGAGAAAACCTTGCCTTCGGTGTCGCTGCCAACCAGCAGGACATTGATCTGCTTGGGAATCCGGCTGCTGCGGCGCACACTTTCGGGCGGCATTGAACTCTTTCTGTGAGTGACGCTCTAAAGCGATGGTACTTTGGGAAAATTGTTTCCGTCACGGACTTTCTGCAGAAATGACACGCAAGCAGCAAGGTTCATAGAATTTGCAGCAAGGGATCGCTCTTGGTTCGCTTGCTCCCGGTAAAACAGCGAGGGGCCCTCAATCTAGCGTGAAAGAGCGAGGAGGGAGTCGTTCAATTTATTGAGGTCCGAATCCACCCGATAATAGCCGGGACGCCAAGCGGCCGTGGTTTCTTCCGGTTGAAAGCGAATCACCGCAAAATCGCCGGCTCCCGCCGCGTCTTTCCCAAGGCGCGGAAAATCTTCTCCAACGTAGATGGCTGGATGGTGCCGGACAAACGCTTCACACTCGTTCACAGAAAGAACGGCTCGCAACATCCCCTGATTTTTTGCGTGGGGCTGGCAGAAGTAGAGGTTGGGCATGTCTAGCAGATGATCGTTCAATCTGTGGAAAACGTGAATAGTACTCCTGTACAACTGAACCTCGGAAAGGGCACCTGTTCAGAGAGTTTGCGCTGGAAGATAAGATGCGTCTAATCAAGTATTTAGCGGTGTTGGAAAAACCTGTTCTTTGGTCCGAGGTAGTTACTTTTGAAGGACGGGCCAGGAATTGCCTCTAAGCGTTTCGATCGAAGACCTTCATGGCCGTAAGGGCGTAGATCGAAGCGCATTGGACGACCCGGCGGAGGTCGACGTACTCGTTCGGACCGTGCGCAACGGAAAGAAGTCCGGGGCCATAAGCATAACTCGGGACGCCTCGCGCGGCATAGAAGCGGGTCTCGAGCAATCCCGGGCACAACTCGAAGCGGGCAGGCACGCCTGTTATTTCGCGGATGGCCTCGGCCAGCGCTTGGCCCGTGGATTCTCCCGCCTGGCAGGAAGCGGAGTTCCCTTCCTGCAAGAGCTCCCACTCGAGAGCTATCCCCTGCTGCCGGCACTCGTTCAAAACGCCGATCAACCTTGCCTTTTCTTCTCTCAAGTCCTCCTCCGGATTGACCCGCCTGTCGATGGTGAACCAGCAGGTTTCCGGCACCACGTTGAAATTCGTGCCGCCACCGCTTTGCCCGCCAAGCATGAGGATGGAATTGCGCGATTGCCCCGTCCCTACATTCACCGTTGTTGTTCGCTGCTCCACTTCGCGCTTCAGCTCCTGAAGGCGCTCCACAACGTGGTGCATGCGTTCGAAAGCGTTTTCACCCCGATGCTGCAGGCCCACGTGAGCAGATTTGCCAAAAACTCGAACATGCAAAGAGATGGCCCCCCGATTGGCGTTCCAAACCACGCCGCTGGTCGGTTCCGCGAGTAGCATGCCGACTCCATTGCCGCCCGGTATCCCCTGCTCCGCCAGCCTGGCTGATCCGCGAGCACCTCCCGTTTCTTCATCGGGAACCAAGACTAAGTTGATTTTTCCCTCTATCTCCACACCGCATTCTTTCAGCCCCACGATGGCGTACAGCATGGATACGATTCCGCCCTTCATATCGGAGGCGCCGCGTCCGAATACAAAATGGTCTTTGCGCTGCGGCTGGAATTGCTCCTCGGATTGCGCGGGAACTACGTCATAGTGTCCATGGAAATAGAACGGTGCTCCTTGCCCATGGCTCGCCGAAAGACACTCCGGAACGTCATCCCCGGCGCCGGGCCGCGAAGGAGGTTCGAGACGTCTGAATTCCAAGCCCAGCCTCTCGGTTTGCTTTTCGAGAACTTCAATAAACTCGCGATACTGCCTGCCCGGCGGATTCTCTGTCGGAATTGCAATGAGATCGGCTAACAGAGCGGCCATTTGGTCTTCGCGCTGCTGCAGCCAACTGAGCAGCCGCTCGACAGCCTTGGTCTGGTGCGCTCGCGTCCCCATGCCCGGGGTAATCCTCGAACCTTGCCGAGAACTGTCCAAGCTCCATATTGGAGCCTGTGGTACGCTTTGGCGGATTTGGCATTCGAATGGGCACATGCCAACGGATACGAAATCTTTTGCGATCGCCCGCTGGGCGGCGCTGGTCTGGGTCCTGACCTGGTTCCCTCTCTACACCTGGTTCTGGGGCTGGCAAAACATGCTGCACTTGTGTGACGTTAGCGTGGTGATTGCTTGTCTCGGGCTGTGGTTCCGGCAATCTCTGTTGGTTTCCAGCCAGGCTCTTCTCGCACCCCTTGTCGGAGTTCTGTGGAGCCTCGACGTTGGCTGGCGAATCGCGACCGGTCATCATCTTGTGGGTGGTACAGAGTACATGTGGGATGCGCATTACGCGCTGTGGGTCAGGTTACTTTCCTGCTTCCACATCGTTTTACCGGTTGTTCTGCTTTGGGCGCTCGAGATTCTAGGCTACGATCGCCGGGCTCTAGTACTCGAAACATCGATTACGGGAATCTTGCTGATTTTTTCGCGGCTTCTGTCGCCTCAACTCAACATGAACTATGCGTTCCAGGATCCTTTGCTACACCGCGCGTGGGGGCCGGCTCCGTCGCACCTGATGGTTATCCTGGCGGGATGCATAGCCATTTTCTTCTGGCCAACTCATGTCGTGTTTCTGCGTGCTTTTCCGGCAGCGCGCGGAGCGGGACCTGCAATTAGCAGTCCTCAGAAGGGAGAAGAGCCGAAGAAGTGGCAACGGACACCGCCAAGAACCTGAAAAAGTACGAGGCCATGTTGCAAACCGCCCTCGCAGAAGCTCGCGCAGGCCTGGCCGAAGGTGGGATTCCCATCGGCGCCGCTCTTTTTACTCGCGAAGGAGAGCTTTTGGGCAAGGGTCACAATCGCAGGGTTCAGGAAGGTGATCCTTCCGCCCACGGAGAAACCGACGCATTTCGCCGCGCCGGCCGCCAGAGATCCTACCGCGACAAAATCATGGCCACGACGTTGGCCCCTTGCTGGTATTGCAGCGGATTGATTCGTCAATTTGGCATCGGAACGGTCATCGTCGGGGAGTCGGTGAACTTTCAAGGCGGAATCGCTTGGTTACGCAAGCATGGCATCGAGGTGATTGACCTGCGCTCCCAGGAATGCATGGACTTGCTGGCACAGTATGTAAAAGCTCATCCCGAAGTCTGGAAGGAAGACATCGGGGAAGACTAGATTTTCGCTGAGCCTGGGTCACCGGCCCGACCTGCCCGACCTGCCCGTTCGATGATGGACTTCCTCATCTTTCTCTGGTATTCCTAAGGCGGCTCTCGCCCCAGCGCGGGGGACGCTCTCTGGCGCGACCGCCACTTTCACTTGCAGAACGGCTCCAATTGCTTTCCTGCGACCTGGAACGAGCACGTCCTGCAAGGACTGCCGGGGCAGAGAGAGGGGGGAGTATGTTCGAGGCGACTCAGGAAGCCAAGGCATCCGGCGCATCTAAGGGTCTGTGGATCGTTTTTGCTGTCGTCGTGGTAGCCATTGCGGCTGGCGGTTATCTGTTCATCTCCAAAGCAAAAGCAAATAAACCATTCCCTGTTGTGGCGGCGGCTGCTCCGCCCACGGGCCCCGCCGATCCGGTTCGGGACTTGAAAGTGCAGCGCGCCACGATGAGCAAAGACCGCACCGGAACGACGGCTGTGTGGCTCGTTAGCATTGAGAATAGATCCGCTTCCTATACCTACAGCAACATCCAGTATGAAACCACTTACGTCGGCGCAAACAATGATGCCATCCTCATCAACAAAGGAACCATACCTGTAACCATCGAGCCCGGCGGGCAGCAAAAATCCGAAATCAACGACGCGCTGTACCCTGCCGGCACGGCCTGGTACAAAATTCGGATTACCGGAGCAAAGCCGTCCGCTCAATAGATCCGTTGCGACGGCAAATTAGATATGACGGCCACTTCCACGGATCCCTTTCTGTCTGCGGACATTCCGGCGCAGTTCAACATTGCTGAGTTCTTCTTGGACGCTCCTGCCTCCCGGCATCCTCACAAGACAGCCATCGTTGGTGAGCCTCGCCCTGTGAGCTATGCGGAACTCGCAAAGCTTGCAAACCGCGTCGGAAATGCTCTTCTTGAACTGGGGATCTCTGGCGGCGACCGCGTTCTCATCGTGCTTCCCGATTCCGCGGAATTCATCGCTTCGTTTTTTGGTGCTGCCAAAATAGGCGCCGTTGCGGTGCCGGTAAATCCTTTTGCGCGGCCAGGGGATTACATCCATTACCTTGAAAATAGCGAACCGCGGGCGGCCATCGTGCATTCCGAAGCGCTCGAGGCGTTTTTGCCCTCTTCCGGCGAACGCCCGCAAATGCCGATTGTCGTCGTCGCCGAAGGAAGGGTGGAGACCCAAGGGGTGTCCTGCGCAATGTGGAACGATTGGATTGCCTCGGCCAGCGAAACGCTCTCGCCGGCCGAGACCTCGTCTGGGGATGCGGCTTTTATGCTGTACACCTCCGGCAGCGGCGGTGCACCAAAAGCGGCCCTGCATCGCCATGGCGACATGCTGGCCGCCACCCGCAATTATGCGCACGGGGTTCTCGAATTGCGGCCGGATGATGTGACTCTCTCCACTTCGAAACTCTTTTTTGCCTACGGCCTGGGAAATGGCATGTATTTTCCGCTCGCGTTTGGCGCACGCACGATCTTGAACCCCAAGCGCACCAGCGCCGGGCATGTCGTTGCATTGGTATCCAAGCACCGGCCGACGATTTTCTTCTCGGTGCCGACTCTTTACGCCGCCATGCTGCGGGAAGCGGAGACGACCGCAGGGCGTCTCGACTTTTCCTCGGTGCGACGGTGCGTTTCTGCCGGCGAAACGTTGCCTGCTGAAATTTTCGAACGCTGGAGGCGGGCCACGGGTTTGGAGATTCTGGACGGAATTGGCTCGACGGAGATGTTGCACATCTTCTTGTCCAGCCGACCCGGCAAATCGAAACCGGGGAGTTGTGGCACGCCGGTGCCCGGTTATGACACAAAGATTGTCGATGACCTAGGCAAGGAGATGCTTTCCGGCGAAATTGGGAACTTCTGGGTGCGCGGTGCCAGCGCGTTCGCAGAGTATTGGCGGATTCCGGAGCTGACGGCGCGCACGAAGCGCGGCGACTGGGTGATTACTGGAGACAAGTTCGTGCGCGACGCCGAGGGCTACTATCACTATTGCGGCCGCGCCGACGATATGTTGAAAGTCGCGGGCATGTGGGTCTCGCCCGTGGAAGTGGAAAATGTGCTTCTAGGCCATCCGCACGTGGCGGAAGCCGCAGTGGTAGGAGCGACAGATGCTCGCGGCCTGACCTACGCCGTTGCCTACGTTAGCTTGCGCTCGGGTTGCGAGGGCTCGGACGAGCTAGCCGAAGAGATTCGCAATCACATTAAAGCGCGGCTGGTCTCTCACAAAGTTCCCCGCGAAGTGCGTTTCTGTGGCGAGCTTCCCAAGACGGTGACAGGAAAAATCCAGCGTTTTAAGCTGCGCGCCAGCACCACCCACGGCTGATCAACTTTAAGCCGCGGCAAAACCCGCATGTCAAAGGTAGAATGACACGGCGGAAATATCCGTGGAGGAAAAGATGGCGAACAAGCCGACGGTCGAAGAGGCGCGACTGATTTTGGAGCTCTACAATTTGCGGCGTGAGCCCGAAATGCGCAAAGCCCGACAGTGGTGGCTCACTAGTTTTTGGCCAACTTGCGCCGATGATTTCATGAAAGTTGCCATGGATTTCGGCTCACAAGAGAACAACTGGCTTCGGCAGGTGGGGAGCTACTGGGGTATTGCCACGACTTTTGTATTGAACGGGATCATCAGCGAAACACTGTTCTTTGAGCCGGCCTTCTGCGGGGAGTTGTATTTCATGTTTGCCAAAGTCCGACCGTTTTTAAAGGAAATCCGTGAAAAGGGAAAGAACCCCGATCTGTTTGTCCTTTCCGAAAGGGCGATTTATGGTTCCGAACTGGGCCGCGCGCAGTTTGAAAAGGTGGAAGCTCGCGTGAATATGCTGCGCCCGAAGCGGGGAGCCTGAGTTGCGACACGGGTGCTTTGTTCAGTTCCTTTTAAGGATCGTTCCGCGGGTCGCGTTGGGATTGTTTTTGCTTCCATCTCTCGCCACCGCAAAAATTCCGCTGAGCTGCGGCCCCGGCGTTACAGTGAAATTAAGCACTCCGGTTTCAAGCCAGGGGAGCTTGCTCCTTCTGGAAGTGCAAAGCCGCAAGCCGTTGACCCAAGTAACCGCCGAGTGGAACTCGAAGAGCGTTCCCGTCTGGCAAGTTTCTAACGAACACTCTGATGCCACTCCGGTTGCGGCGGTCGATCGGCGCCAGGCCCTTCTTGGAGTCGACTTGGAAAAACCGCCCGGGACTTATCCCGTGCTCGTCCACGTGCAAACAGCAAGTGACAAGCCCGAGAGCTGCACGCTTCGGATTCCCGTTCACGCGGGAAGGTTCGCCATCGAGAGGCTACAAGTCGGTAAGGAATTCGTCGAACCGAGCCCCGAGCAAATCAAGCGGGCGAACGAAGAGCGTGACAAGTTGCGCGCTATTTTCGACCAGGTGACCCCCGAGAAATTGTGGGACGGAGATTTCCGCGTGCCGCTCGACGGCGTGACCACCGGCGGCAACTTCGGCAAGCGCCGCATCTTGAACGGCCAGTCCGGCTCTCCTCACAGCGGCGTGGATTTCCCCTCCCCCACCGGTACTCCCATTCATGCGGCGCAGAGCGGGCGCGTAGCGCTGGCCCAGGAACTGTTCTTTTCCGGCAACACCGTGGTTGTCGATCACGGCCTCGGGATTTATACCTTCTATGGCCACCTTTCCGAAATGGACGTGAAAGTCGGCGACCAGCTGCAGTCCGGCCAGGTGCTCGGAAAGGTGGGCGCCACCGGCCGCGTCACCGGACCGCACCTCCATTGGGGCCTGACGGTTGAGCGCGCCCGAGTGAACCCTCTCGCGCTGGTCAAGCTTCTAGCGCGCGGGGATAAGACTATCGGACGGGTGACAACCAAGCGAAAATAAAAGGCACCAAAACGGGATCCTTATGGAGACGAGTCCTGCACACGACTTGAGGGAGAGCACCCAACTACCTCTGGGTCTCGGCCCAGGTCCCTTTGAGCAGTCCCAGAAACCTGTTTAGAATCAAAAGGTTGTGAAGCCTCTCATGGCATTCTTACAAGGATAAAGAGCGTTCGGTTTCCTGGAATCTCGCTCTACCCCCCTGTTCCTCCCGGAAAAGTAGGGGAGTACAGGGGTACTGGTCTCCATGTGCGTTCTGTGGTACTGTTACGCCATTGTCAAGGGAGAAATCCTCGCGCAAGATGGGGCTGTGTGGGCGGGATTCGTGCTAGTTACTTCTGTTTTGCTGTGCTTGCGCTTTAGCACGCTGTTCGCGCGTCACTGTGGGCGAATCCCTGCGGAGAAACGCGCCGGCTAGCCGTGGTGAAGCTCCGAATTTGTTTTGAGGTCGCGCAGAAATGTCCCTGCTTCATTTTCGTGTCAAAGAACGCCGCCGGACTTTAAGGGTAGCTTTGACCGTCCCGCTGACGGTCCATGGAAAAACAGACGGCGGCGAGCGCTTTTCGGCACGCACCACTTCGCAATCCGTCAATCGCCATGGCGCCTTGTTTCACCTCGAAGAAATCGTCCTCGTGGGTCAGACGGTGGTTCTGGTGAACGACCACACCGCCCAATCGATTGAGTGTCGCGTCGTTTCGATCCATCGCGCCCGCGATAACAAGCAATATGTCGGCGTAGAATTTCTTTCTCCGGAAGCCAACTTCTGGCACATGCAGTTCCCCGCCCCAGGGGCGAAACCGCAGCGCCGCGTACTTCCCGACAAAGCCTCGGCGTAACGAATCTGAACGGGACTAGACGGCCTTTAATTCCTCGACGGCATGAAACAGCCAAGCATTAGAATTTCTCCGTGCCAAAGGCGCCCACACGAATCGGCTTGATCTCGGATACTCACGGCCTGCTGCGCCCGCAAGCCCTAGAAGCCCTTCGCGGTTCGCAGCTGATTCTCCATGCCGGAGACGTGGGAAAGCCCGAAATTCTCACCGCTCTCCGAAAACTTGCTCTGGTCATTGCTGTGCGCGGAAACGTCGATAAGGAAGATTGGGCGAAAGCGCTGCCGGAGGCCGCTGTCGCGGAAGCGGGCAGCGTCCAGCTTTACGTTCTGCACGACGTACATGCGCTTGACTTGGACCCTCGGGCCGCGGGATTCCACGTGGTCGTCAGCGGCCATTCCCATCAGCCCGGGAAGTTCGAGCGCAATGGCGTCCTCTACATCAATCCGGGCAGTGCGGGGCCGCGGAGGTTTCATCTGCCGGTCAGCGTGGCGCGCTTGAATCTGGGATCGACGCCCTTCGAAGTCGAGTTGGTGGAGCTCCAAGCTTAGTTGCGGGCGGTTTTCCCTGCGTTTCGCGGCCAACCGGCCCGCTCATTTCAAGCTCATTTCCCTATTGACATCCCATAGGAGTTTCGCATACTTCCATGGTTTCCCCATAGGAGGGGTATGGGCGACAAAGCGGACGTCTGGCAGGGCACTCTTGCTCTCATGATTTTGCAAACCCTCGAAACGCTCGGGCCGCTTCACGGCTACGGCATTGCCCGGCGCATCGAGCAGACGAGCGGCGACCTCCTTTCGCTCAATTACGGCACGTTATATCCGGCTCTGTTGAAACTGGAACAGGA
>Ga0307479_10005320_pt1 | contig 11778 bp, 16 predicted proteins | sample atmos_gasesECM4C_FD_203743 | JGI IMG/M metagenome (GOLD analysis project Ga0307479, IMG submission 203743) | Hardwood forest soil microbial communities from Morgan-Monroe State Forest, Indiana, United States - atmos_gasesECM4C_515 | ecosystem: Environmental > Terrestrial > Soil > Temperate... | reverse complement strand
GTCGGCTACTGGGAATGGAACATCTTAACGGGTCGCGTGAACTGGTCGGATGAAACCTATCGTATCTACGGGCTGCGGCCTCAGGAACGTCCTATGGACATAGCTACGTGCCAGGAAAAGATCCACCCCGAAGATTGGCAGCGAGGCGTGGAAGAGGCTCTCGGCGGTGACCGCTTTAACGCTGAATGTCGCTTGTTCCGGCCAACCGGCGAAGTGCGCATCGCCCACTTTCAGGGCGATGTGAAGAGGGACGCGTCAGGCCGGCCCTACCGAATGTTCGGAACGATCCAGGACATTACCGATCCCAAGCGCGCAGAGCACGAGCGTGAAAAACTGCGACAGCTCGAGGCCGATCTGGCACATATCAATCGTGTGAGCACGTTGGGGGAAATGGCAGCGTCGCTGGCACACGAGATCAAGCAGCCCATCGCGGCTGCCATCACCAGCGCCAACAGCTGCATTGAATGGCTGGCGCACGAGCCGCCCAACCTTGACCGGGCCCGGGCGGCAGCAGCCCGAATCGATAAGTATGGGAATCGTGCGACGGAGATCATCGACCGTATACGATCCCTTTACAAGAAGTCTCCTCCAACAACGTGAGTTGGTCGACATCAACGGAATTGTCCAGGAAATGCTCACGCTGCTGAAAGGGGAGGCCAATCGATACTCGGTTGCGACGCGCACGGAACTCGCCGCCGACCTGCCCAAAATCATGGTGGATCGCGTGCAGCTGCAGCAGGTGTTCATGAACCTCATGCTTAAGGCCATCGAAGCGATGACAGACTCGGGCGGAGAGCTTACGGTGAAGTCGGAACTGCAGGACGGTCAACTCCAGTTCTTGGTCAGCGACACGGGCGTGGGGTTGCCAATGGAGAAGATGGATCAGATCTTTTCTGCGTTCTTTACTACGAAGCCGCAGGGCAGCGGCATGGGATTGGCCGTCAGCCGTTCCATTGTGGAGTCGCATGGCGGCCGGTTGTGGGCGGCTGCCAACGATGGACAAGGTGCAACCTTTCACTTCACCTTGCCGATCCAGGTGACGGAGCCAACACCCTTGGTTGCCTAATGCGTTTCGGTCCTCCTCTGAGTATTTTCCCGTTGATCGGCTGCCGTCTTTCATTTTGTAACTCTCACCCGCTCGTTGTTGCTAGCGGTCTCCATCAATTCATAACCCGATGAAGAGACTGTACGTGGGCTGCGGCGTCGCACATCGAACTGCGATGTGCAAAGGCACGAACATTGCAAGCACTACGCTGCCGACGATCAGCGGCGCCGAGTCACCCACACCCAACAGACGGCTTGCGGTCAAAGCGGTTAGCGGACGCGCCGCTACCGGGTCTGGGAGGCAGCGTTCGCCACCCCGCAGCAAGAACACTTCGTGCTGCCAGGAGCCACGGGTTGGAACGAGTACAGCACAAAGCCTCATGCGGGCTGTCCTAGTTATCGTGCGGGACGGCGCACACTTGGAGGCCCGAAGAGTTCAAATCGGAATTAGCCCGCGGGAAGCACCCTAGCGCCAGAAGACACGAGAGAGAAGGTGGAACGCGGGCACGCCGTCTATCCCATGAGCTGCCCTCTGTACCGGACCTTGCACAACGCGATCCGACTCGTCTTCATACGATTTGGTGGCGTCGTGAAACTAAATCGGCTTTCCCAAGTTAAGGCTCGACGATAGCCCCGAACTGGGAACATTGTCCCTGGTGTATTCACTCCTGTGCTCGCGAAGCACTCGAAGTCGTTCTCGCTCATCGACTGCATTTCGGTTGGCGTCGACCGAATGCAGCGCAACTTCGAGCCTATGCGAAAGCAAGCTAGTGCTGCATTTACATTGGATGTGTATTCGCATATCCTGCCGCATATGCAGGATGACGCTGCTGCGAAAGTTGAAGCTGCATTGCTTGGCTCGTAAAAGTGGAAAGTTACAGGACGTTTTATTTGAAAGCCTTACGCGAGGCCTCGAATCTCTCAGCGAACTTTACGATAGATATCCCCAGAACGTCACAAATGCCAATCAGATCTATGAAGTCGAGGCGTCGCTCGCCAGTTTCATATTTGCTGACAAATGCTTGTTTGACTCCCATCGATTTTGCCAGCTGATCTTGTGTCAGACTTCGTTGTTTTCTCAATTCGCGTAGGACTTCAAGCAGAATCTTGCGTTCGCGTTGTTTTCTGCTTGCGCGCTGCGCCGATCCCGACATTGAGCGCCAGCATAGGTACCCAACATGGAATACTCCAAAATGGACTACACGCCGTTATCACTGATTGTTGTCATCTGCAGGCTTCCTCAAAACGTCTTGCAAATTCAGTGAGAGGCAACTTGATGGCATCGCAGACTGCCTTGAGTTCGAGCATATCGATTCGTCTTTCGCCCTGTTCATACTTGCTGACACGCGCTTGAGTCACTCCAAGGATTTTCGCCAGTTGCGCCTGGGTCAATTTCGCCTCTGTTCGAACGCGACGAAGCAAACGGAGGAATGTCTTTCGATCACGCTGCCGCTCAGCAGAGAGTCCTCCGATCCGCTCCATGCACGGAGCATAGGAATCATTTGACAATTACTCCAAAATGGATTATTCCAAGACGGAATAGACAACGCATGTTGCGGTAACTTGCGGTCACAAAACAGCTCCAAAAGGAACGACAACGGGCGGCGAAGCGGCGGATTAAGAACAAGGGGGAGCAAGGTAAGACTGAGTCCGCTCCCCTCGGCGTGATTCCTCGTAACTAGTTGAGAATGCGTTACTTCACTGTGCAAGTCTGTCGTCTGTGGTCCGGCTTGTAGAGAATTTGTGGATTCGTTCGTAACACTTCGCTTCCCCGCCCCACCCTCCTCCCAAGCGCAGGAGCCCGCAGCCGCCTCAGTTCGCTCGGCACCTGTGTCCGCCCAACCTTCCGATGAAGACTTGCTCAGCAGAATCTGTCAAAACGACAACGATGCCCTGGCAACACTTTTTCGTCGCTTTGCCACTCTGGTCAGGGGAGTCGCGTATCGGGTTCTTAAGAATGCGGCCGAAGCCGACGACCTGCTCCAGGACATCTTCTTATTAGTGCATCGTCTTTGCGGAACGTTCGACAGTTCCAAAGGCTCTGCGCGCTTCTGGATTCTCCAGATGACGTATCGCCGGGCGATCTCCCGGCGGCGTTACCTCACATCCCGGCACTTCTACACGCACCTGGACCTGGACGAGGCAGCGAATCAACTCCGCGACCCATCGGCAGAGTTGGGGCGTACCGAGGATTCGATGAGTGGGGAGATTGGGCGAAAGGGAGCCCTGGAAAGCTGGTTCGCCGAACTCTCGGAAAGCCAGAGACAAACCCTGCACCTCTTCTTTTTTCAAGGCTACACGTTCGAGGAGATCGCCGCCAAATTGGGCCAGACGGTGGGGAACGCCAGAAACCACTATTACCGTGGACTGGAAAAACTGCGAAAGCAGATTTTTGCTGGCAAATTGCCGGGCAAAGAAGCAGTATGATAAAAGTCTTTAGCCGTAGGAGCGGGTGCGTTGTTGCCAAGCGGACCCCATGACGAGTTCCTGGAGCTCTGTGCTGTTTTCACCTCGGGCCACTGAGCGAGGAAGAACGAGGAAGAACAAAACAGGCTCAAGCAGCGTCTTGCCGTTTGCCCTACCTGTCTCGAAGCCCTTCGCGAGTATGAATCGATCGTCAACGACACGATCCCTGCTATCGGCGCGGAGCAGTCCTCTCGCATCGATCCCGCTCCTGGATTTTCCCAATCGAAAGCCGAAAAGGCCTTCTTCGAACAGTTAGCCAAGGAAGAAGGAAGACAACCGAGCGCCGACAAGAAAAATGGCGTGCCTTCCGCTTTTCGTCGAGTTCTTCCCATCGCCCCCGAATCCACCTGGCGCCATGTTTGGATGTTGTACGCCGCCGGCATCCTCCTCTTTATTACCCTATGCCTCTCCGCCTATTGGGTTGGCGTGCGGCACGGCACGGATGCGGCCAAATCCACACCGCCGCCCCAAGCAACTCAGGTTCAAGTTGCAACGGAGAACCCGGCTTCCTTGGAAGAGCAACTCAGCGACGCTGCCCACGAACGCGAAATTGCTCGTTCCCAGATCGCCCAGCGGCGCACTGCAATTGCGCCAGGCCCACGACATCGTGGCTCGCGATTGCGCTCGTCTCTGCTAGACACTCCTTTTCTCCTTGCGGTCAGGATACCGGCCCCTAACGGGATCGGACCTCGGTCAACACCAGGGCCCTGAGAAAAAATCGCAGAGAGGAAGGAGCAACCATGAAAATTCGAATCTGCAGTTTGACCATGCTGGTCAGCATACTGTTGATCGGTTCCGCAATTGGAAAAGCAGATGTGGTTTTGGAGTGGAATGCGATTGCGGTCGACACGGCAGTTGCCAACGGTCAAAGCCCATTCGCACAGGCGCGCAGTACGGCGATTGTGCAGCTCTCTGTATTTGAAGCAGTCGACGCCATACGTAGAGACTACAAGCCTTATCTTGGGATCATCACGGCGCCACGAGGTGCATCTTCCGAGGCCGCGGCTATCGCAGCTGCGCATCGCGTGCTGAGTACGTATTTCCCAGCGAGCGCTTCGACACTGGACGCGGCGCGGCACAATTCGCTGGCTTTGCTTGCCGACGGCCAGGCGAAAACCGATGGCATCGCGACGGGCGAAGCCGCTGCGGCCCCTATGTTACTGCTGCGCGCCAACGATGGATCGGCGCCACCGGAATTCAAGGCACCGGGACCCACGGTCCCTGGAGAATGGCAAGCCACGCCGAGTTGTCCGTTGCTCAATGGAACGGCAGTTGGGCTTTCTTCCATTGACAGAACGTAACTCCGTTTGGTATTCCGAGCGTTCAACAATTTCTCCTCTACCCTCCGCCGGCGCTGACGAGTCATCGATTCGCGCGAGGTTACAACGAAGTAATGACAGTCGGGAGTCTTACCAGTAGCGAGCGCCCGCCAGACCGGGCTGATGTCGTGCTCTTCTACCAAGTTTCATCGCCAGCCTATGTGCTCAACCTGACTATCGAGCGCGTTATTCGGTTTGCTAGACTTGCGGCCATGGGGCGGTATTTGAAATGCGTGCTCATCGTTGTCTTAGCGTACTTACCGCTCCTCGCAGCGGCTGAACCGACGCGAGGGAGCCAAGAACCAAAACCGCGCAAAAAGAATACTGGCGAAACGCATAAATCTTCCAACTGTGTATGGGATTGATTTCCAGATGTACGCAAACGGATTGACGCCGAATGAGATAGAACTGCGGGCCAACCCGCATCGCCTGAATCACACAACACGGAGCCGTCTCAGCTTTCTCCAGAGGAACAGCTCTTGCGTCTGTCCACTGTGACCCAGTATCTCGCCCACCTGAACAGTGCGGCCCAAGATTCAAAAGAACCACGAAGAATACATGACTAGCCTCTTGCCCACAGATGATCTCCCTATCTACAGGAAGGCAGACCTTGTGGCCAATTGGTACAAGCGAAATCTGCGAATCTTCGCCAACATCAATCGGATCAAGGAACCGGGCACGTCAGGCATGCAGCTGAGATCGCTTCTAATCTGCTGGGCTCTCACGAATCAACTGCTGATAGACCTCGCGTGCATGATCGTAGGCTGCCTTAGCCTCTCCAAGTTCTGCCTTTGAAATCTGACCTGACTTCTGGGTCCAGCACTGGTTCACGCTCTTCAGCGCCCACTCCGCGCTGCGGCGAGAAGCCCGGATGGGCTTGCCATCCACGATTACGAAGACGGGATTCGTGTGAGCGGCGGGAACAATCCGAGCGGCCACCCAACTGCTGGCCTTGATAGGAATTTCAAATTTCATTTCTCGTGGCGTGCCATCAGCCAGCAGTTTCTGGGAAACCGCCAACTTACCATTCACGACAATCTCCACCGCAACTTCACGGCTATCTCCGATGCGGGCGCGCTCGACGTTCCAATATGGTTGTTCATCATAGGGCAACTCATGCAGCGATTTGTTGGGATGCTCGGGCAGATATGCTGCTGCGAGTAAAGTCACAGGGACCTTGGATCCGGCTGGAAGGCGAAGTTCACTGCCCGTGTCGCCGATATGCACCCCGCCGACGGTCAGGTTCATCAGGTGTGCCCTGCCATCGGAAACATAGCTACGACCTCTTTTCACGGCATCCAGCCAGTTGCCATAGCTTATGGCGCCCGATACCGAAGCATAGGTCCTTCCCATCCCCACGCGGCTGTCGTAGATGCAGGGAAAGTCCGTCTCGCCAGCAATTCGAGTGCGAAATCCTAAATTCAGAGTGTGATACCAGATGTTGAGTTCCCACACGTAAGGCGTGTCCACAGCAGAAATGAAATCAACGGCATTGGCATGCGTAACATCGACGATGTATTCGTTAGCCCCGATCCCATCGAACCCGGGCACTTCGTAGTTGGGCAGATCGGTACCGCGCACGGCGAGACCCCAACCAGAATGCGCAAATCCGACAAGCGCTCCTTGTTCTTTGGCCCAGCGGAGAATCGGCAGGTCCCAAGTCGGCCAGTCCGTTAAACGCTTGGTCCCGGGGTAGTCCTGATCTTTCAGATTCAGCAGCACGAGATGTCCGGCGTGACTCGATGGAAAACCTGAGACCTCAAGGTCGTAGTGCATGAGCTGCCGCTTTGTGGATAAAGGATGATCGTGCCCGGAGAAGAACTGCTTCTGGTAATAATAATCCGGACCCCAGGTCAATACCGAGCTGACGTTGATGCGCTCGCCGCGAACCTGACGCATCATGTCGTCCGGCAGTACTCCCTCAGCCGGATTTTGGTAGTGACGGCAACCGGCTGCATGAATGTGGTGGTCTCCCGAATACCAGCCGGACATCGCCGGGTCGATCCATCGTTCGAGTCGGAATTCAATCTCCGCTGGCCCTTTCGAGTCCACTGTGAAGTTCTTCTCTTCTGTAAGGTACTCAGGGCCTCCCGTGTACGTCACTGTGTACTGCCCTTCCGGAAGGCGCACGTTCTCACCATCAGACCTGTAGACCTGTGGCTGGAAGAAGAAATCCGGAGCAAGGCGCTTTGAAGGGTTCGGGTAAAGACGTCCCTGGGCATCGCGAACGATGAACGAAGCCATGCCCGGCTCTGCGTTTTCGTCGCGCACACGAAAAGTTACGCGACGCGCCGGACGGGCCGTGAACAGAACCGTCATGTCATTGCGAAAGCCGATATCTTGAGTTCCCTGCCCCACATTGAAGCTGATGATCGCCGACCGCTGCCCGGGGTCGCGACTGTAAATCGTGAGGATCTGGTACTCCACCGCCAGGCCCGAGAGGCGTGGCAGCATCGGAGGTTTTTGATATAGAGAAATGCTGACGTAAGGAGATGTCGGCAGCGGATAGAGCGAAATGTCGCTCCAGCGCTCGACAGCCTGCTGCGGCGTAAGCTCCATCGCCGGTTCGGGAGAGCCGGTCGATTGTATGTAGACGTCTCCCGAGTTTGGACTTTCAACTTTGAGTTGCGCGGTTACTCCAGCCTCATTGATCACTTTGATCAAAAAAAGCCGCGTGCCCGCCTCCACCAATTCTGGTTTCGCGGGACCCTGTTCCACTTTCACACGGCTTTCCGGATTGATATGAACCAGAGCTAAAACGTGAGGATCGAGGACACTCTGCAGGCGCTTGACCGCTTCACTCTCCTGCGCATCCGCGATGGCTTCGTCAATACGGGCAAGTTCGTCCGCTGAAAACGGTTGACCGAGATACGACAGAGCCGTTTCCATCTGGCGGACCTGCTGCGCCAGCGGTTGCAAGGGAACTGGGGGACTCGGAAGCTGAACCTGTTGTGCGTTGGCGATTACTGCCAAAGCGGCAACGAAGCTGCAAGCAGCGCTGAGTCGAATCATAAGTGCATGGCCCGGACGAAATTCTGGTCGGTGGAAAGTTGATAATGAATCGAGACCGTCCGCCTTTGCGAGACGCTGTCGAACTCGGCGAATACATCATGCCACATTGCGATCCACAAGATAGCTTTTTGTTGAAACAGCCGAGCGTCGCTGATTTCGAAAGGGCTAACCTGTTCTTTCTATCGGCCCGGGGGGGCACTCGAGTGCGTCGGCGACATGAATGCCGATGTCAAAGACCTGTTCGGTTTCCAAGGGACGTCCTGCAATGAGCTGCTTGAGAGTTTGCCCATCAAAACAATCCATCGCGATGAACGGCGGATTTCCGCGGGCCTATCTCGTAGATCGTGCAAATATTTGGATGGTTTAAGCCGAGGCGGCTTGAGCCTCGCGCTGGAAACGTTCGAGCGCCCGAGGTCTCGCCTATCTCCAACTGAAACAGGGAATCCTCGCAGCGGCTGAGTTCCAGAAAGTGGTGGACCATTCCGGCGTCGTGGCAGGTTTCGTCACTGGTGCTCTTGCCAAACTGCAATTGGCTCGCGCTCAAGTCCTTACGCATGACACGAAGGCGGCGCGAAAATCGTATGAAGATTTCCTGTCGCTTTGGAAAAACCCCGACCCCGACCTGCCCATCTATAACGAAGCCAGAGCGGAGTACGCGGCCTTACGCAAGACGGCGCAGTAGCGTTCCCGCACGAACGCCTCCTTTTCATTCACGAACGCAAACGCGCCCGGTTCGGGTAAACCAGGACCCATGACTACAAACGGAATGGGACGACGACGCTGTTCGCCGCCCTCAATACGGCCAACGGTGAGGTGTTCGGTTCTGTGCCAAGAGCGGCATCGTCATCAGGAATGGCTCAAGTTCCTGCGCCTGATTGATCAAACCATTTCCCCCGATCTCGAGCTACACGGGATCTGTGACAACGCCAGCACCCACAAGCATGATCGCGTGCAGCGCTGGGTCGAGCGTCTCCCGCGTTTTCACATGCACTTCACGCCCACCAGTGCGTCCTGGCTGAACATGGTGGAGCGTTTCTTTCGGAATCTGACGCAAAACCGGCTGCGCCGCGGCGTCTTTCGCGATGTCGAAGAACTCATCACCGCAATCGGAGATTACCTCGATCACCACAACCAGCTAGATGGTTTCTATGGTTAGAGTTGGAAACGCCGCTTTATATAGGCGCTCATCCAGGGTGAGGAGCCGGTAGCCGCGAGTGTGGGCATGAGCCCCAATCAAGAAGTCAGCAATAGTGCGCCGAGCGCCAGGATCGCGTTGTTTACGTCGCCGTTCCGCAGAGGATTGAAACGCTCGACCGGCAGAGCGCCACACCGGTTCGTCCAAGTCCCAATCAACCGCGATTCCGGTCTCTTCGAAGAATGAACCAACGAAGGCTTCGGTGCGACCTGGAGCGGCGATCAATTCCGCGAAAACCGGAGCTGCAACCACGAGGCTCCCCCGGTTGAACGCAGCCTCTAAGGCGGTTTGTGCCGCCGAACTGAGTGTCGGGTCTTTGTCCCACAGGGCGATAACAACATTAGTATCGATGGCTGTCGTCATTTTCCACGCATCTCCCGTAGCCAGCGGCTGATGCTCTTTCTGCCCGACGGAATCTCGGGATTGCCGATACCGCGATATTTGGAAAATGCGCTCTTGCTGCGGACAGGCCGGACGCGAACACCTTTTCCGTCGCTCTCGAATAGCAATCTGTCTCCAGCCCGAACCCCTAGAATGCGACGGACCTCACGTGGAACCGTGATCTGCCCCTTGCTCGTGATTCTGGCCTGCTTCTGCATGGCTAATCCCCTATTTCCTTACTTTACCACGTTTTCCTTACCGCGGTAGCATGCTCTCCTAACCTCAGAAAACAGAGGAAACAATTGGTCTTCGGGAGGAGACGCTGTGCGAAGAAGTTGGCAGTCGTCGCTTTCAGGCTGGATGCTGCGCTTCCAGCTCGAGTTGCGGCTCTGCTGGTCGCCGAAATAGCACAGGCCCACGAGCTCTTCGCCAAGGCTGGAGGCCAGCCGCACCAACTGAGCCGACCTTATGCTCTGCGAACTCCAGGCCCCCGCATGCCGCAAACCGCCTCTTTTACCCCAAGAGCGAAATGCGTGTAAATGGAACATCGCTGATTTTGCGATGGAATCGGAGTGGAATGAGGAAGTTATTGATTATTAAGTAGATTAGCCAACGGCCTTGATGCATTTTGTTTCGACAATTCCGGGTCGCATTGGTACAGTTCCTTATTCTGTTTCCTGTATTTTGTGTGCCGTACCCATGTACACCCATCCTCCGGAGCGCGTTCGATTCGGAGCCTTCGAGCTCAACCTCGGCACTGGGGAACTACGTTCAATTGAGGCGCCCCATCCCGACAATCCCGACTCTACCAATAAGGTTCTCCTCAGAGAACAAGTGTTTCAGGTTTTGCGGATGCTTGTGGAACGTGACGGCAAGATTGTTACCCGCGAGGAAATCAAGAGCAGGTTGTGGGGGAATGATACGGTCGTCGATTTCGACCAAGCCATCAACACGATGATCAAGGCCCTACGCCGTGCCCTGGGGGATTCGGCGGACAGCCCTCGGTACATCGAGACCTTGGCGCGGCGTGGCTATCGATTGATGCTGACCATCGAATACCTGGAGTCAGCGCCAAGAACCGCTTTGGAGAAAGACCGAGAGCAGTGCGAGCAGCCTGCCACCAAGATGAGCGAGAACGCGGCGAGAGTTCAGCGGGAGATAAGGCCTCGCCGTTGGAAGGCTGCAGTCTTGCTTGCGTCTGCTGTCATTCTGGTCGGCGGGGCCTATTTCTCCTGGCGGCATTTTCGGGCTATCACCCTGCCAAAATCAGAAAGAATCAGGCTCGCCGTCCTGCCGTTTCAGAATCTCACTGGCGATCCCAATAAAGAATATCTGGCGGACGGCCTGACCGAGGGAACGATTTCACAGTTAGGTCGCCTTAACCCGGAACAACTGGCCGTGATCGCGCGGACTTCTGTGATGGGATACAAACACAAGGACGAACACCTCGACCAGATCGGGCGCGATCTGTCTGTGCAGTATGTGCTAGAAAACAGCCTCCGCAGCAGCGGAGATCACATACGCCTTACTAGTCAGCTGATTCAGGTGAAGGACCAAACTCATCTGTGGTCCCACGATTACAACTATGCCGCGACTGACATTCTTGATGTGGAAGACGATGTAGCTAAAGAGGTTGCGCGCGAGATCGAACTCCGTTTGACCTCACAACAACGAGCAGAGTCATCGCGGCCGCGCCCAGTAAATCCGGAAGCCTTCGATGCCTACTTGCAGGGGTACTACTTCTTTCAGCGGGATACCGACAAAGATACTGACATGGCTGCAAGGTATTTCGAACGGGCGACTCAACTTGATCCCAGCTATGCGCTGGCTTGGGTCTGGTTGTCTCGAGCACTCCACTGGCAGGCAGAGGAGGGTCTGATCCCTATGGAAAAGGGTCACCGGCTTGCCCGTGAGGCGATTGAGCGGGCCTTGGCGCTGGACCCGAACCTCGCAGAGGCATACTCCCAAATGGGGCGGCTTAAGAAATATGTTGATTTCGATTGGGCGGGCGCAGATGAATCCATCCGGCGGGCGATTGCTCTCGATCCGGGAAATCCTGAGTATCTGGATCAGGCAGCCTCCTCCGCACTCATATTCGGCCGTTCTGACGAGGCTCTGGCATTAGCTCGCCGTGCCGTCGAGTTAGATCCGCTCAATGCCTCCAGCTGGCACCGGCGCGGCGAAATTGAATTTTACGAGGGTCAGCTTGCTGGAGCCGAAGCGGATGTCAAGAAGTCCCTAGAACTAAGCCCCGATGTTTTCCTCGGTCCCGTTCTGCTAAGGGCTACCGCAAGAATAACAACTCACAATGGATCGTTTATCTAGCATAATCCAGCTTTCTGATATGCGTCTTGCAAAACG
>Ga0307479_10005319_pt1 | contig 11779 bp, 6 predicted proteins | sample atmos_gasesECM4C_FD_203743 | JGI IMG/M metagenome (GOLD analysis project Ga0307479, IMG submission 203743) | Hardwood forest soil microbial communities from Morgan-Monroe State Forest, Indiana, United States - atmos_gasesECM4C_515 | ecosystem: Environmental > Terrestrial > Soil > Temperate... | reverse complement strand
GAAATTCGCGTATCGATGAGCGAAGAACCGCCCGCCCATCCGCAGTTCGCGAGTACGGGGTGGGCCCCGCCCCCTTCAGCTGCAGCTCCCAGCGCTCATCGGGATGCGGGGTCAGCTCTCCCAGTGTAATGGCACGGCCGTCACCCAACTGCCCAGCCCAAGTACCGAACTGATGACCACCGTACCGAGCCGCGTACGGACGCATGGTCGGGGCCAGGTCGTTACCGGCAAGAATCTCAACCGTTGGGCCCGTGTCGGTCATGGGTCGCGACAACCCAAGAAGCGCTGCGCAGTCATCTGACCACGCTAGGAGGCGCGGTGCGGATACAGGCGTCGGCCTTACGCGCGAGTAGCTCGCGCCGGCGACCTGGCGGACGAAGTTGCGGGTCTCCGAGTCGCCCGGCAAAGTCCTTGCAAAGCTATCGTCAAATTCAAGCGTCGCGAGATCTGCGCCCACGGAAAGATTCGCCACGCGCTTGCGCAAAGGTTGTTGCTGCATGGCGCAACCCTACCCCGAATTGCTCGCGGAGCCTAATCCCCCCATTCCCGCCGGTGTCCGGGTGCTCATCGCTATCGTCGTCGTCAGTCCCGTCGAGCATGAGGTCGCGGGCAATGCCCAGGCACGCGCCGACGGCAATGCCAATGATGGCCAGAAGGGCGAATAAGAGTGCACTGGCGAGAACAAGATGTCGCATAGGGGCCCCGATAGAGGCTGTGTCGCAGTCAACGGTGACATTTTGGCGGTAGCAAGTTCCGCGCCCTATACCCCTTAGTGGTTATCCCGCGGCACCCCGAAAGTCTCGTCAATCTTCTGATACTTCTCCGCCCCCTCAAGTATCGCCCCGGTCCCCAACGACCCCACGACGCCGCGCTGCATCTCCTGCCACGGGGTCTGCGAAACCGGGTATTGATAGCCACCCGCTGCGCTGAGAGCCTTGCGCCGTGCCGCCAACTCCTCATTCGACACCAACACGTTGGTCGTGCCCTTGCGCAGGTCAATCCGCACCCGATCTCCCGTGCGCAGCAAAGCGAGATTCCCCGAAGCCGCGGCCTCTGGCGATGCGTTGAGAATGGACGGTGAGCCTGACGTTCCCGATTGCCGCCCGTCACCGATGCAGGGCAGCGCGGTAATCCCCTGCTTGATCAAATAGGCAGGCGGCCGCATGTTGACCACCTCAGCCGCGCCCGGATAGCCCACCGGCCCGGCGCCGCGCATGAACAGTATGTCCCGCGGAGTGATCTCGAGCGCCGGATCGTCGATTTTCGCGTGATAGTCCTCCGGCCCTTCAAACACGACCGCGCGTCCCTCGAACGCATCCGGATCGGCCGGATCGGACAAATATCGAGCGCGAAACTCCTCGGAAATCACACTGGTCTTCATGATTGCGGACTCGAACAGGTTGCCGCTCATCACGATGAATCCCGCATCCACCTTGAGCGCGTTGGCAAACGTCCGGATCACGTCCGGCAGCGCAATCTGTGCCTTTGCACAATTCTCCCCCAGGGTTCTCCCGTTCACGGTCATCGCGCTTGCGCGAATGAGGCCGTGCTTCATCAATTCGCCGACCACGGCCGGCACGCCGCCGGCGTGGTAGTAGTCCTCGCCGAGATACTTCCCCGCAGGCTGCAGGTTTACGAGCAGTGGGATTTTGTGCCCGAAGCTCTGCCAGTCATCGAGGCTCAGCTGCACCCCCAGGTGCCGGGCAATCGCAGCAAGATGGATCGGGGCATTGGTGGAGCCGCCAATAGCTGAATTCACGACGATAGCGTTGAGAAACGCATCGCGCGTCATGATGGATGAAGGGCGCACGTCCCGATGCACGAGCTCGACAATGCGCTTGCCCGTCTCGTAAGCGATGTGCTGCCGTTGCCGGTAGGGGGCGGGAATCGCCGCGGAGCCCGGCAACTGCATGCCGAGCACCTCGGCCAGCGAGTTCATGGTCGTTGCCGTACCCATCGTGTTGCAGTAACCGGTGGAAGGCGTAGACGACGCTACGAGCTCGAGAAATCCCGGATAGTCGATCTCCCCCGCAGCCATCATCTGCCGGGCTTTCCAGACGATGGTGCCCGAGCCGGTCCGCTCGCCCTTGTGCCAGCCGTTGAGCATCGGTCCCACAGACAAGGCGATGGCGGGAATATCAACAGTCGCCGCGGCCATCAGGCACGCCGGCGTGGTCTTGTCGCAGCCGATCGTCAGCACGACGCCGTCGAGCGGATACCCGTAGAGCACCTCGACGAGGCCCAGGTAGGCGAGATTTCTATCCAGACCCGCGGTCGGCCGCTTGCCCGTTTCCTGGATGGGGTGGACTGGAAACTCGAGCGCGATTCCGCCCGCCTCCCGGATCCCCTCGCGTACGCGCTCGGCGAGTACAATGTGATGACGGTTGCAAGGCGACAAATCGTTGCCGGTCTGCGCAATGCCGACGATCGGCTTGCCCGATTGCAACTCCTCGCGCGTCAGACCGTAGTTCAGGTACCGCTCTATATAGAGAGCCGTCATATCCGGATTGGCTGGATTGTCGAACCAGGCGCGCGACCGCAGCCGCCGGCCGCGGGACGTTTCATCGGACATGTAATACCTGCGATCAGTGCTTTAGTCATATTATATACCCTAGGTGTCAGACGATTCCGACGGGACATTCGGCTACAATCCATTGTCGCTGCTCAGTGTTGAGCCCATGCTCGCGAAGCCGGTGACAGCCGGCCTGAGAGGACCTATGGCGCGCGAAGTTGCAAGCACACGGATTCCAGGGACTGAACCGCAACGAGCCCCGGCCGCAAAGACGAGCCCCCTCCGGCCGCTGTTTCTCGTTCCGCACCGGCTGACCGCAGCAGAACGGCACCAGCGCATCTGTGACCTTGCCTACCGCAGGGCGGAGCAACGCGGCTTTGCGCCAGGCGCCGAGATCGACGACTGGCTCGAAGCAGAACGCGAAGTCGATGCCGACCGATATTGAAGAGAAGGTCAGCAGCAACACGGCCCAACCCAACTCGCGGCCGGCCGTACGGCGGCCCGTTGGGTGTGGCTGATCAAAGCTTGGCGGGTCCCCGCCTTGCTACGGTCCCGTAGTCAAGACAACGACGGGAGAACACATGATGCGAGCACCCACTCCCTGGACGCTGGCCGCGATCGCCATGCTCGGCCTGTCGGGCTGCAACAAGGCCGAATCGCCGCCGAAAGTGCAGCAGGACGTGTCCAAGGCGACCGACACGGCTGCCGAGAAGGATGCGCAGGCTGCTGACAGGTTGGCCAAGGCCGATGCCGAGGCAAACAAGGATGTTGCCAACGCCGAGGCGAAAGCAGACCAGAAGACGACTGATGCCGCCGGTGATGCCGTCATAACACAGGCCGAAGGCGACCACAAAGTAGCCGTCGCCCAGTGCGAGGCACTGTCGGGACAGGCGCAGAAGGATTGCAAGAAACAGGCTGACGATCAGCTGGAGGGCGTGAAGGCCAAAGTGAAGCAGCTGAAGAAAGACGCGGGCTAGCCGCTGGTTGGAGGCGCGCGGCGCAAGTCCTGCAACGAAATTGCTCGATTGCCGAAGTCGCCCCGGGGTGTCCCCCGGGGCGGCGGGCTGGGACTCGCGTCGATGCTCCACCAATTCGGCAGCAGCTTGCGCACGCTCGACTGCGTATAGCGGTCATCGATCAAATAGAGCACCCCGCGGTCAGTTGCGGTACGAATCACCCGGCCCGCCGCCTGCACGACCTTCTGGATGCCCGGGTACAGATAGGTGTATTCATATCCCGAGCCAAACAGGGTATTCATGCGCCGCTGCATCTCCTCGTTCACAGCGTTGACTTGCGGCAAACCTAACGTCGCCACGAACGCTCCAATCAACCGCGATCCCGGAAGGTCGACACCCTCCGCGAACGCGCCCCCGAGCACCGCGAATCCTATGCCCTGCCCTTCGGGCAGGAAGCGCGCCAGGAATGCCTCCCGGTCGGGCTCTTTCATTCCGGGATGCTGTTGCCACACTGGAATATGTGGATAGCGCTCGTTGACGAGCGCTGCCAGGCGATCCAGGTACTCGAAGCTGCTCAGGAATGCCAGGTAGTTGCCCGGCCGCAATGCAAACTGCCGCGCCACCAGCTGCGCAATCGGCAACAACGAGCGCTCCCGATCGCGAAATCGGGTGGAGATCGAGCGCACCAGCCGGACAGTCAATTGCTCAGCCTGAAACGGAGACTGCACGTCGAGATATTCGGACGTCTGGGGCAGGCCGAGGATGTCCCTGAAAAAAGTGTGCGGGGCCAGCGTCGCGGAAAATAACACCGAAGTGTGGGCGGCCGCGAAGCGGGGCGCGAGGAACCGGCCCGGAACGACGTTACGAAGGCATAGCACGGAGCGCTGGCCCTCGTCGGCGCGACCGGTGGGCCCGCCGGCGCCGCGGACGGATCGCTGCTGATCGCCGCGAGTGATTTCAAGCAGGGTGCTGGAGTCGAACTCTGCCGCCAGACGGCAAAATGCCAGTGCCGCGAAGAAGAACTCCCGCAATGCCTCGTCCTGAGCCTGTTGAGTCAGATGATCGGCCATTGCGGCAATGGCAGTATCCAGGGCGGCCAGCAACTCACGTGGCAATTCATCGTAGATACGCTGCGGCTCGGCCTGCGCGGCTATTATCTCGCGCCAGATGCGCTCTACGCGCTCAAAAACCCCTCGCAAGGCTGCGGGCGCTTGCCGGCGCACAGTTTCCAACGCCTCTTGATCGAGAGACGCCGTATACATGGCGCGGGCGCGCTCCACCAGGTTGTGCGCCTCGTCAACGAGGAGGCAGACGCGCCACTGATGCGTGATCGTCCAACCGAACAACATTGCGCTGCGATCGAAATAGTAGTTGTAGTCCCCAACGACCACGTCGCTCCACCGAGCGAGCTCCTGGCTCAAGTAGTAAGGACAGACCTGGTGCCGGCGCGCCACTTGCCGGACAGCGTCCTGATCGAGAAAGGCAATGCCGATCGCCTCTGCGCGCGCCGCCGGCAACCGATCGTAGAAGCCGCGCGCCAGCGGGCACACCGCGCCGTCACACGGCATTCCCGGATACTCGCAGAGCTTCCCGCGTGCCACGAGCTCGACGACACGCGCGGGCGGTTGCGAATCGGGTGGCTGCAATCGGCGCAGGGCATCCAGCGCCAATTGGCGGCCGGAGGTTTTGGCAACCAGGTAGAACACCTTGTCCACCTGGCTGTTGGCCATGGCCTTGAGTGCGGGAAACAACGTCCCAACAGTCTTGCCGATACCGGTGGGGGCCTGCGCGAGCAGGGCGCCGCCTGTGCGCACACGCCGATACACGATCTGCGCCAGCTCCCGCTGGCCGCCATGAAACTGCGGGTATGGAAAGCGAAGCTCGCGCAGGGCCTCATTGCGTGACTGCCGGTGCGTAGACTCCGCTTCGGCCCAACTCACGAACTGCTGACAATGGGCACTGAAGTGCTGTTCGAGATCGGCAGCCGACTGGACCTCGGCGAACACTGTCTCGGCTTCGCTCACAATATCGAAATACACCAGCGCGAGCCTCACGAAGCTCTTGCCCTTCTGTTTGCACAACAGCCAGCCGTAGATGCGCAGCTGCGCCCAGTGCAGCGCCCGGTGGTTTTCAGGCATTCGGCCCAGCTCACCCCGGTAGGTCTTGAACTCCTCGAGCCGGTTCTCATCCGGGTCATACCCGTCCGCCCTGCCCCGGACATGCAGCGGACCATGGTCACCTTCCAGAGTCAGTTCCGTCTGGAACGAGCTGCCGCGGCGCGAGGCGATGACCCGATGCCCGGCGATACCCTCCAGTGCGGACGGGGAAGGCGTGAAGCGCATATCGAGATCGCCGCGCTTGGCCGTAAATTCGCACAGAGTGCGGACCGCAACTTCGTACGTCACCACGAAACCTGACACACACTGGCGGGAATCCCGTGCGCTACGCAGAAGGTCAGCCAGCGGATCTGATTGTCAGCCAGGCGGTCACCGGGTCCCTTCACCTCGATCAGCCGATAGCGGCGTTGCGCAGGCCAGAACTGCACGAGGTCCGGCAGCCCGGAGGCGTTCGCGCGGATGTTGGCCAGTATTCGCCCGAAACACGCTTTCAAGTGCTCCCGGGGCAGGCAGTCCAGAGCCCTGCTCAACAGCACCTGTGACATCACCCCCCAGAATACGAACGGCGAATGGATGCCCGCCTTCTGCTCGAAATTGCGGCGAATCGTGTGCCGGTAGTCGTCACTGTCGAGCTGCTGCAAACACGCTGCGAACTGTGCCGCGCGCCGGCCGTGAAATGCGGCCGCATGCAGGTCCGCCGGCGCCGCCTGGAATTCATGGAAAAAAGCACCCGCGATGGGCGCAAAAATCGCTTCCCAGCACAGCAGGCCGAACAACGAGTTGAGCAACCCGTTTTCAACATAGTGAACAGGAGCCTCGGGTTGCGACAGCGCCTGCCCGGTCGCCTGCTCGAGGCAGGCAGGTCTTGCGGCGAGCGGCAGCACGAGCTTGAATGTCGGCCAGCCGTGCGGCGCGCGGCTGCGCTGCGGGGTCGACCCAGCCTTGCGTTGCAAGCGCGGCCACATACGGCAGACTTGCTGTGCCTCGGCCTCATCGGCCGGTTGCTCGCGAATTCGGGCAGCCAGCTGCAGCGCGTCCGTGATCCGCTCGAGCCGCTCCAGCACCCGCACGACCCGCAGGCGCGCGCCCGCGTATCCGCATTCACGATAGATGTCCAGCGCCCGAACGAAATCGCCCTTGCGCTCGCAGCACTGCCCAATTCGAAACTGCAGCTTGCGCCGCCGATCCTCCAACCACTCGTTGTCGGCCACAGACGGTGGCAGCATGCGCAGCAGGCCATCGATGTCATCGCTCTCCTCGAGCTGCTGCCGGCACAAAAACAATGCGTTGAAGGTGTCGATATGCGCACGCGAGTGGAACGCTCGCGTAGCCGTGTCGTACGGCACTTTCTCGTATTTGAAAATTCCGAGGTCGGCCAGCACGAACTGCGACCAGTCCTGATCGAAGTTGCCGAAGAACACCCCTCTCAACCGCTCACACAGCGGCTTGACGGCGAGCCGATAGATGACATCGGGCGCTCCGGGCCACCAATCCGCAAGAGCCCGCGGCGGGGCGGGGTCGGCTCCAATGTGCCGCAGCAGCTCCGACTTGCGGGCACGGCAGATGGAACCGCAGATGTTGAAAGCACGTTGCAGCTCGGACGTGCGTAACAGCCGCCCGAGCTCGGCCAGCGTAAGAATCGGCCGGTGATCCACCCAGCCGATCTCGATCAACGCGGCGGCGGCGGCGGCCGGACAACCGATCTCCGAGTAGCCGAGCTTGGAGGTCCGGAACAGATCGCCTTTGCGGCCAATCATGCGCACCAGGAGCGCGGCCGATTCGCGGGGAAGCTCCTGAAAGCGGGCTATGAAGGCGTGCTCAGTCTCGTTCAATAGATCTTCGTAACGCTGGCGCAACCACGCGAGCGCCGTACAGAAGTTCTCCAGGTAATAGAACGGGCGGGGATGAAGCATGGACGAAGCGTAGTGCGCCGCTCGATGCATCGTCCATCCAGGGCACGGGTGACACCCATACTGTATACTTCCGCAACTGACGACGGTCCGCAGGGCCGTCGAGGCACGGCATGCAATAATCCCGGATGATTCTCCTGGCAACCGGTAGTCCGCATGCAAAGAACAACGGGGTTTTTGATCAGCATCGCGTGTCTCATGGCCGCTGGTGCCTGGACGCCGACGGCCATGGCGGTCTCTGCAGGACCCTTGTCGCAGCCGCGGGCGCTGTCGCAGCCGCGGGCGCTGCCACCCGCAGCGGACCTGGACCTCGCACACGACATCCTGAGGGAATTGGTCGACATCAACACGACGCATGAGCACGGCTCGACAGCAGCCGCGCAGGTTATCCAGCAGCAACTCGTGGCAGCCGGCTTTACCGCGAGCGACGTGGTCCTCATCGCTCCCGCGGACAAACCCACCAAGGGGAATGTAGTTGTGCGTTATCGTGCCAAGGCACATGGCGGCAGGAACAGTCCCGCGCCGGTGCTGTTCCTCGGTCATCTCGACGTGGTTGAGGCCAGGGGCGAGGACTGGTCAACGGACCCTTTCCAGCTCACGGAAAAAGAGGGTTGGTTCTATGGCCGCGGCACGCTGGATATGAAAGATGGTGACGCCGCATTGCTCGAGACTCTGATCCGCCTCAAGCGCGAGCATTACGTCCCGGCGCGCGACATCATCGTTGCCTTCACGGCCGATGAGGAGGCCGGCGGGGATGCCAACGGGCCTGCTTTTCTTTTGAAGGAACATCGCGACTTGATCGATGCCGGCGTGGCCGTGAATCTCGATGGCGGCGGTGGCGCGCTGAAAAACGGCGAGCGGCAGTTCTTCGAGATCGGCACGAGCGAAAAGGTCTACGTCACCTTCACGCTCGAGACCACCAGCCCCGGTGGACACGGCTCGCTGCCGGGTCCGGACAATGCCATTTATCGCCTTGCTGACGGGTTGGGACGACTGGAGAAGCTGAAGTTTCCTGTGGTAACGACGGCAACCACACGGGCCAGCTTCGAGAAATTCGCGGCGCTCGAGTCAGGAGCGTCCCATGACGATCGACTCGCAGTAGCCAAGTCGCCCCCAGACCTCGACGCTGCCGAGCGGCTGAGTCAGACAGTCCGGCTCAACGCTCAACTGCGAACGACCTGTGTTGCGACGTTGATCTCTGGCGGGCACGCGGAGAACGCGCTGCCACAGCGTGCCAAGGCTACCGTCCAATGCCGCATGATGCCGGGAGATACAGCGGAGAATGTACAGTCCGTGCTCACAAGCACGCTCGACAATCCGAAAATCTCCGTCACCCTGGACGCGGCTCCCATTCTCAGCCCCGAGTCGCCCCCTACGCGGGAAATCATGGACAAGGCGGGCAAGATCGTGCACTCCATGTGGCCCGGCGTACCTCTCATTCCAACCATGGCCAGCGGTTTCAGCGATGGACGCCAGACGCGCACGGCCGGGATACCGACTTACGACCTCAGTGGTTTGTGGGCTGATGTCGATGACAACCGGGCGCACGGACGCGACGAGCGCGTCGGCGTGCGCGAGTTCGACGAAAGCGTGGAATACACCTATCGGCTGATGAAGGCCTTCGCGGCCCGCTGAAGCGCGCAGCCCGCTCAGGAGCCCCGGCTTCGGGCGAGGTACGCGGTCATGTCCGCGCATGACAGGGGCTTGCTGATCAGGTAGCCCTGCATCTGGTCACATCTGAGCAGGCGCAGGAACTTGGCCTGCTCCTCCGATTCGACGCCCTCGGCGATCACTTGCAGCTTGAGCGAGTGGGCCAGCGAGATGATCGTCGAGACCAGCGTCATTGCGCCCGGATCATCCAGCATGGAGATGACGAACGAGCGGTCAATCTTCAGCAGCTGGGCGGGCAACCGGGTGAGGTAGGCCAGCGACGAGTAGCCTGTGCCGAAGTCATCGATCGAAATCCTGACACCCAGGTCGCGGATGGCGCGCAGCTTGGCGATGTTGCCATCGGGGTCATTCATGATCAGCGATTCGGTGACCTCGATGTCGAGGCCCGCATCAGTGCCGGACACCTTGAGGACGTTCGCCACGGTCCGCACGAAATCCGATCTCTGCAACTGCACCGTGGAGACATTGACCGCAACCCGCGGGGCATTCAGCCGGCGCTCGCGCCACAGCACGCGATCGAGGCTCGCCTGGCGCAGTGCCCAGGTTCCAACCTCGATGATCATGCCGGTCTCCTCCAGCAAGGGTATGAACTTCATGGGCGGAACGAGCCCGAGCTCCGGGTGTTGCCAGCGGATCAATGCCTCGACACCCTCCAGCCCGCGGGCCTCCACGTTCACCTTGGGCTGGTAATGCAACACGAACTGTTCGAGCTCGATGGCGCGCTTGAGCTGATTCTCCAGCGCGAGCGCTTCGGCCGCCCGATCGCTGAGGTACGGTGCATAGAAGAGCAGCCGGTCGCCGGTGGACTTGGCATTCTTGAGCGCCGCTTCCGCATTTCTGATCAGCGTCACGGGGTCTGTGCCATCGGCCGGATAAAGCGCAACTCCGGTCTTGGCCGACATCCGCACCGGGTTGCCTTCCACCTCGAAGGGTGCGCCCAGCCATTGCTGCCGCCATCGATCGATGGTGTGGACGACCTCGCCGACATCGCCCACATTGAATATCACTACCGCGAACTGGTCGGCACCGAGCCTTGCAACTTCGCTGGCATCCCCGACGCACGCGGTGAGGCGCTCGCCCAGTTGCTTGAGCAACCCGTCGCCGGCATGCCGTCCGAAGGTGTCGTTGATCGTTTCGAAGCGCTCCATGTCGGCAATCACCAGCGCAAATTTCTGTTGGCCGCGGACGGCCGCGGCCACGTACTGCGCCAGGCGCTCATAAAAGAATGTCCGGTTCGCAAGTCCCGTCAGGGCATCGTAGTAAGCCAGGTAGTTGAGCCGCTCCGCCTTCTTGATGTGATCGAGCGCAAAAGAAATATCACCGGACAGCTCGGTCAGCAGGCGCATCTCGGCCGCATCGAAGAAGCCGCTCTGGTCCATCACCAACACCAGGCAGCCGACCGATTCGGCGTCGATGACCAGGGGAAGGGCTGCGATGGCACGGTAGCCACGCTGTACCATCTGCCGTGCACACGGCACGAGCTGTGAATCATTCTGCAGATCATCGCAGACGATCGGCTGTTGCCGCCGCATGGCAGCCGACAGCAGGCTCTCGCCGTCCGCCACTGGCTCGAGCTTGCAGGCCAGGCCTTCCGCAAGGTCCGGACCGTCACCCGCCCAGGCGACCGGGGTTATCCGCGAGGTCTGCGGATCGAGCCAGCTGCACCAGGCCATGCGGAACCGGCCATATTCGACGGCCAACCGGCAGGCCTCCCAGAACAACTCGCTGCGGTCGGCCACGCGCACGATGACCGAGTTGATTCCGCTCAGTACACCGTGAACCCGGTTCAGGTGCTCGATCTTCGCTTCCGACTGCTTGCGTTGCGTGATGTCGGTCGCAACACCCACGACGCGGCTGATGGTCCCGCTTTCCTCCGCGATGGGATAGGTTCGAGCGCCAATCCAGCGCGTCTCGCCACCGGGCCGCACGATGCGGAATTCGAGCTCCCGCTTCGTACCCATGCCGCGCGGATCCTGCGCCGTCTCGCGCTGCATCCGCGCGACATCCTCAGCATGGATCGAATCCGCCCACGGCAAGGGCCGATGTGTCATGTCAGCCCAGGGGCGGCCCCAGATCTGCGCGTACGCCGGGCTCATGTACAGGGTGTGCGACAGATCACCCGCGATCACGAAGAAGGCGTCCTGGATGTTTTCGGCCAGCTCGCGGAAACGCTCCTCGCTCGACTTCAGATCCGACGCTGCCCGCGCGCGTTCGTCTATCTCGACCTGAAGTTGCGCGGCGTGATGTTGTACCTCGAAGTACAACCGGCCGTTCTCATAGATGCGCCCGGATTGCGCGCCGAGAACGGAGAGTATCAGCTCGTCCTCTGCCGTGAATTCCGCGGCTCCAACCTTGTCTGCCAGGCACAGCCAGCCGAAAGTCTGTGTCAATGAGACCACGGGAGCGGCGAGAAAGGCGCGCGCCGGCGGATAGCACGGCGGCAATCCCGCGTCGATTGCGCCGCCGGTCCCACTCGACACGCGCCACGGCCGGCGCTCCGCTGCAACCCTCCCCAGCAGCCCCGTGTGCACCTGAGGCCGGGCCGCCGGATCTGCGCAAACGTCGACGCCGTTGCTGGCATAGATCACCTCAGTCTCCGCGCCCGCAACGGCG
>Ga0307479_10005318_pt1 | contig 11780 bp, 9 predicted proteins | sample atmos_gasesECM4C_FD_203743 | JGI IMG/M metagenome (GOLD analysis project Ga0307479, IMG submission 203743) | Hardwood forest soil microbial communities from Morgan-Monroe State Forest, Indiana, United States - atmos_gasesECM4C_515 | ecosystem: Environmental > Terrestrial > Soil > Temperate... | reverse complement strand
CCCAGCGCTGAGCCGCGCGGAAGGTGCATCGTTTTCTCCGGCCGCCCAGACCCTACCTGGGTGACAGCGTTCGAGGGTACTATCCGAGCCACTGAACCTGGAAACGGTTCCGAGCAAAAGCCATCTGCATGAGTAACTCGTCAAACCGGGTAGATGATCGCAGCAGGAAATTAAGGAGAGAGAAGATGAAGAAGGTAATTACAGGCGCGGTAGCTCTGGTTGTGTCGTTGGGGGCTGTGCTATTAGGTGTACGAACCGGGCACACGGCGCCTCAGCCGGCACCCAGCTCATCGCAAGTAGTGCTTTCTCAATGGAATGAAATCGGGCGCAAGCTGATTGCCATGGCCGAGGACTTTCCCGAAGACAAATATGAGTTCAAACCCACTGCTGCGCAAAGGTCGTTTGCGGAGCAGCTGCTGCATGCCACCTCGTCAATGTATTTCTTCACCGATACAGTTATGGGTCAGAAGCCGCGTTATCCGGAGGACCCCAAGCGCGATGGGCTGAAAACGAAGGCGGAGATTGTGGCGTTTACCAGGAAATCCGTGGAAGACGGCGCGGCGGTAATCAAGTCGAAGGGCGACAAGGGCATGAACGAGTGGATCGCGGACCCCGAAACCAAGCAGCAGGAACAGGTCTCCGATCTGGCTTACGGACTGATCGAGCACTCCGGCGAACATTATGGCCAATTGGTGGTGTACTACCGAGTGGCTGGGCTGGTGCCTCCGGAATCACGGCCCAAGAAATAGAAGATCGGGCGGGTTGTTGCTAGGAGATTCCGGCTGCGCCGCTTGCGCCGTTTTCTAGCAAAGCGGTCAATTGCAAGGGATCATTGGTGGGCGGCAGGCAGGACTGGCCCGCGCAAATCACCGCGAGCGCCTTGTCGGCTTGCAGCTGGGGCAGTGTTTCCTTGAGTGCTTCGGGAAGATTCTCGAGGGAAGTATTCTCGGGAGTGGCGATGAAGCGCAAGACCGACTTGCCGAGGCGGTAGACTCGATTGGCGGCAACTTCCAGGGATAGAGCCGCTGGATCGTCCGCGCGCCCGGTGATCACCACCTGCATCGGATGGCGCGAAAACAAGAGCGCGGCCAACCCATAGGTAGCCGCGAATAGCCCATATTGGGGCGCAATGCCGGCGAAGGCTTCCAGAGTTTTCTGGGCGAAATTGTAGTAGCGCTCGTCCCCGGTGAACGCGTGCATGCGGACGAGTGCGATAATCGCGACGGAGTTCGCGCCGGGGGTCGGGGAATCCTGAAAGGGCTTGCGGCGCACGTTCAGGCCGGCTAGCGGCGCGGCATTGGAAGGCCGATCGAAGAATCCGCCGCCCTGCGTATCCGCGTGGTATTCCAGAAGGTAATCGAGGGTGCGCTGAGCAGCGCGAAAATAACGCGAATTTAGGGTCGTCTCGTAGGCGTCCAACAGTGCGATTACCCCGAATACCTGGTCATCCAAAGAGCCTTGCAGCCGCGGCCCACCGATGCGATGGGCGAAGCCCTGTTCCTCGCTCCAAGCTTCTTCGAGCATGCGGTCTATCGTTTTCAGGGCGAAGTTGCGGCAGTTCTCTCCGATGGAGCGGCCGAGGGTGTGCGAGGCTTCCAGGTACGCGGAGACAAACATGGCGTTCCAGGCAACGTACATGGTGGTGTCGATGTAGGGAGTAATGCGGCGAAGCCGACCGGCCAGCATTTTGTCCTTGGAACGCGCAATGGTGAGGCGCACCGCGGTTTCGTCGCCGCCCAAAGTTTTGGCAATGGAGCCTGGATCGCGGGCCACCCACAAGACATTCTTCGCGGGGTTGTGGTGCATCTCGCCGCGCGGCTCGACATCGTAATAAAGCTCGACAATCCTGGCTTCGGCGGGCAGCAACATCTCGCGAAGCTCTTCGAGCGTCCAGGTAAAGTAATCGCCGTCGTCGGAGAGGCAATAGTCGGCGTCCTGGCTGGCGTAGAAACCACCGCTGTGCTGATCGGAAAGCAGCTCATTGACCCAGCCAATGATGCCTTCGGCGGTTTCGCGCAAAAACGGACTCTGGGTGACCTGCCAGCCGTGGAGATAATTTTTCAGCAGCTCGGAGTTGTCGTAACTCATTTTCTCAAAATGAGGGACGAGCCAGCGCTCGTCAACCGAATAACGATGGAAGCCGCCGGCGAGTTGGTCACAAATGCCGCCACGGGCCATTTTTTCAAGGGTGGTTTCGGCGATAGCCAACAATTGCTTGTCCTTGCTCTCCTGATAGCGCTCAAGAATCAGCTCAATCGCGGAAGGGTGGGGAAACTTGGGGGCCTGGCCGAATCCGCCATTGCGAACGTCAAAAAGTTTGGTGATCGATTGGATTTGGGCGTCAACAACGCTTAGGTCAAACTTGGCTTTTGCGCCCGTGAAGATTTCCGCTTGTGCCACCGCGTCGGCCAGGGAATTGGCGGCGCGCTCGAGGTCCGGGCGCTTATTGCGATAGGAATCGGCAACAGCTAAAAGGATGCGGCGAAAACCGGGACGCCCACCCTGATCGTCGGGAGGGAAGTAGGTCCCGCCGTAAAAGGGTTTGCCGTCTGGAAGTAAAAAGCCGGTGAGCGGCCAGCCGCCCTGTCCGGAGAGAGCGCTGATGGCGGACTGGTAGCGCGCGTCGACATCCGGACGTTCGTCGCGGTCGACCTTCACAGCCACGAAATGCTCGTTGATGATTTTGGCTATTTCGACGTTCTCGTAGCTTTCGCGGTCGATTACGTGGCACCAGTGGCACCACACCGCGCCGATATCGAGCAGCACCGGCTTGTCTTCGGACTTCGCGCGCGCGAAAGCCGCATCGCTCCATTCATACCAGTCAATGGGTTGGTGAGCGGCCGAGCGCAGGTAAGGGCTCGCCGAATCCTTAAGCCGACTTTCAGGTTGTGACGACAAGCGAACTCCCCATAATGCCAAAGACCCTGCTAACGATTTTAGAAACCATGCGCCACGGCACTTCGCATGGGATCGCTGGGAAATCTGTTTGAACGCCCGAACAACACTGCAGGTCTACTGAACGACGTCACCCGGACCGAGATCGCGAGGGTCCAGTGGCTTGCGACCGGCAAATCCTTCGTCCTGACGATGGTAAAAGCGAATGCGGTCTTCCCCAAGCCTCCAGCACAAGTAGACTTCTTCGTTATTGATCAGGGCCGGGAAGTCGAGCAGGCCAACCTCAAGATCTTTGATGAGGCAACCGGTTTCAAGGATGCGATTGAGAGAGGACTTTAGCGTCTCGGCAAGTTGCCGGTGTTCGACGCGAAGGGTGGCCAGCTTTTCGTACGGCACGATGACGCCGCCCATCATGGTAATCCGGGCGGAGACGGCAGTCAGGTCGGTTTCCAGGCCGGCAAGCTTTTTGCGGCAGTCCATTGCTTCCACGAGGAAAGGCTCAAGTTCCTTGCGGGCGCGCTCCGCTTCGGTAAGGGTAAATATTCGGGGCTCGGGCTCAGAAGCCTCGTCTTGATTCTGCTCGTCGTCTTCATCCGCCATGACGATTCCGTTCTGGCTATAGGCCTGTGGTCGGCTGGGGCAATGTCGCGAACCCTACAATCCCTAGTACAAGCTTAACATGCGGTCGAGAGCTATGCGCGCAAAGTGACGCGTGCGTTCATCCACGGAAATTTGGTTGACGACGTTACCGGCAGCGAGATTGTCGAGCGCCCAGAGCAAGTGTTGCGGCGTAATGCGAAACATCGTGGTGCACACGCACACGCTCGGGTCCAGGGACATGACCTTGCGGTCGGGCATTTCTTTGCTAAGACGGTTGACCAGATGAATCTCCGTGCCGACCGCCCATTGCGAGCCCGCCGGAGATTCTGATATTGCCTTGATGATCCCTTCCGTCGAACCGATTTTGTCCGCGGCCTGCACGACCTCGTGCCGGCACTCCGGATGCACTATCACTTGGATGCCAGGATGAGCACCGCGAACCTTCTCGATGTGCCGCGTTTGGAAGCGTTGATGGACGGAGCAGTAGCCCTTCCACAAAATGACCCGCGCCCTGCGAATGGCTTCCGGCGAGTTGCCGCCGAAATCTTGGTAAGGATCCCACACGATCATTTCGTCAAGCGGTATGCCCATGCGAAACGCGGTGTTTCGTCCGAGGTGCTCGTCGGGCAGAAAGAGGACTTTCTCTCCGCGCTCGAAGGCCCAGCGCATTACCGCTTCAGCATTGGAACTGGTGCAGGCCGAGCCGCCATGCTCGCCGGTAAAGGACTTAATGGCAGCCGTGGAATTCATGTATGTGACGGGAACGAGCTTAAGGTCGCCGACAGAGCTAAGCTCCTCCCAACAGACTTCCACTTGGCCGATATCGGCCATATCCGCCATCGAGCAGCCGGCGTTCAGGTCCGGGAGAACCACTGTCTGATGCGAACGACGGAGGATGTCCGCACTCTCGGCCATGAAATGCACACCACAAAAAACGACGTAGCGCGCATCCGTTTGCGCCGCCTGAAAGGAAAGCTTCAGGGAGTCTCCGCAAAAATCAGCGAATTTCACAACCTCATCCCGCTGGTAGTGATGACCAAGAACTACGACATCCCTGCCCAGGCTGGCTTTTGCGGAGGCGATACGCTCGTCCAGCGAATTATCGGGGACCAGCAAATAGGAATCGAAATCGCAGCCCACACCCGGCTCGATTTCCGGGACGTGCACGGTGGCGGGCGGCTCGGCGCCGATTAGTGCAGCGGAGTTCGCAACGGAGATAAGGGTGCTCATCGCTTTTTTGTTACAGCAATTGGGTTAGACGGTCCTAGGGGAACCCTGTCTGTTAGATGAATATTCTCAGCTTTTGGTGCAATGCTTAACTATCCGCCGATAAACACCATGGTACGCGAGGGTGGTACGAAGTCCGGCTCGTTGATGCGGTGACCTTCCTCTTTCTCCATCACCACCGAGCTTATGTAGGTGATCAGATCTTGGTCCGATGCGCCCTCGCGGAGCAACCCGCGCAGATCATGATCTTCCTTGCTAAATAAGCAGGTACGCAGCTTACCGTCGGCGGTCAGACGAATGCGCGAACAATGCCCGCAAAACGGCTGCGTCACCGGGGCAATCAGGCCGATTTCGCCGAGTGCCCCGTCCGCAAAGCGGTACTTGCGAGCTGTTTCGCTGCGCTCGTGCGGAATCTGCTGCAAGGGCCATTGAGCATGAATGCGCCGGTGAATTTCGGCGGCGGGCACGACGACGTTGCGATTCCAGTGGCGGTCGGCATCCAGTGGCATGAATTCGATAAAGCGCATGATCACGCCGCGCTCCCGCGCGAAGGCGGCGAAGGCCTCCACCTCATCATCATTAACGCCGCGCACCAGGACGGCATTGATTTTTACCGGCGCGAGACGCGAGTTTTGCGCAGCGTCAATACTGTTCATCACGGTGGCGAACGATTTGGTGCGCGTGATCTTCTCGAACTTGGCGCGGTCCAGCGAATCGAGGCTGATATTGATGCGTCGCAGGCCAGACTGGATGAGCCGCTCGCAGCGTTCTGCGAGCAGGTGCCCGTTGGTGGTCATCGACAAGTCTTCGACCCCCATGATGCCCAGCCGCGCGATGTAATCCTCGACGCCCTCCCGGACCAATGGTTCGCCACCGGTAATGCGAATTTTCTTTATGCCCAGGCCCAGAAAGATTCGCGCCAGGCGGTCCAGCTCGGGCCAAGACAGTATTTCATCGTGATCGCGATAATTCTCGGGATCCGCGGAACGGCAGTACACACAGCGAAAGTTGCAGCGGTCGGTCACCGAGATGCGCAAATCTGTAATTTGGCGGCCGAATTTGTCGAGAAGGAACATGAGATTGCGTTTACTACTTGCTGCACAAAACAAAAAAGCCTGCATCCGGATGCTTGGATACAGGCGCGGACGAAAAACTACATATTTTCGTCGTCGGCTCCTTTCCAAGCGGGAGGCCCGGCCGTTTCCAACCAGACCCTCATTCCCGGCAGCATCGCCAGGACATCGCCCTAGCCGCCGTAGGTTTTCTCCCTGGAGGCGCCAAGGGTCGGAGTCTTTCGATAGCTAGTTTAGCCCTATTGCGCACAAGACTGCAATTCGGAGCGACGGGGCGGCCCGACTCGCCAGAGACAAGAAGAATCCTAGCAGAGACACGCTATCGATACCCGCACGCGAAACACGCAAACATATACTGGTGGGAAAGGCGGGCCTTACTTTTATAAGTCCTGCTAACATGGGCGTATGAGTCCGGCGAAGTGGGCGGCCACGGACAGAGCAGCCGAATTGGCGGTGCGATTGATGGAAGCGCTGCAGCGGGAACGCGTTGTGCCAAGGTTCGTTGACTCGTATGTTGTAGAACACGGACGACATGGCTTGCAAGTGCATGCCGCGCTCTATCGCGACTTGCTGATGTTGTTGCAGCGAGAGGCCCTCGTCGCAGCGAGCGTATATGCCGTCGATTTAGTTACCCGCGATTTCCAACCTACCGCAAAATCCAAGCCGCGGCCGATGACCAAGAAAGACGCGACCGCATACCGCCGCAAATACTTGGCAGCACTAGCGCGTCATCAGAAATGGTCCATGGGGGACACATTGGATTTTCAGCGAGATTTTCAGATTTACGAAGAGCTGATCGCACGCAGCGCTTCAGGGCGGCGGCGCAAACCGTTTGAAGCGGCGAATCATCCGTTTGTGGACCGCTGCGCATTCCTGCTGGATGCTTCGTTTCTCGAGAAAGCGCGGCTCGCGGCCAGTCGTACACTCGCTGAGCTCGAATCCCTAACCGAGGCAGTGGCGGCAAGCGTTCTGCAGGGCTGATTCAGTTGCTTCACGGTGATAACCACACTGACGCGCCTCAGTCGAAGATCTCATCTTTCCACAAGGGCTTGCCCGCCAGGGATGTATATGCGCCCCAGATCCCGATCGCCACGAAAATCAGTACGATAAAAACGCATTGCGCCGCATACCAGTAGGAAAAGTCCAGGGTGTAGGGCAGATTTAGCAGGACGTTGGCTATCAAGCAAGCGATCCCCAGCACGAGTAGGCCGAAACGCACAACAGCCACTGCGGCGATCCCATAGATCGTACACCACACGAGGAGGTCCACCACAAGGTGGCCGCTGCCCAAGACCTTGGGAATCGTGAAGAGCGCGACGAACAGCGCTGCAGCCAACCATGTATTGCGAACCAGCACGCGCAGCAGCACCAACGTGAAAAAGAACAACAGTGTACCCAGGATCGAAATCACCAGCGTACTCAGCCAAGACCCGGCCGCCAGGCGAATTCCCATCAAGTAGTCTTGCGAAGGAAACTCTGGCGAACTCCCGGCCCGCATCCGGAACAGTAACCCGATTTCAAAGACCAGCACCCAGAACGAGCCCATCACGACTCCGGAAACCAGATCACGCCCCAGCAAGGGATCGCGGAAACGGCCGGCCATTAAACGTGTCCACGAAATAATCGTTTGCGGCCAATTGCGACGCACATAAGGCTCAAGGGCGATGTAGAGAACCCAGAGGGTTCCGGCCACAAACAAACTCGTACTGATCGCCAGAATGATGAGCAATATCATGCTGAGCGATGCAATGAAGTGTACGCGGAACAAAAACGTCGTCATCCCCACTGCAAAGGCAATGCAGGCCAGCCGCCATGCGTTGTGGCGGTCTCCCCGACCACGGGCAAGATTGCGGACGGCGAACCATACTCCGGCGGCGGCCGTTAGAAGGGATATGACTAAGCCCATGATGTCGCCGGCCCTGCCCTTATCTTCTTGCGTAGGCGTCCGATTAGGCCTTGTCCAGGGACTGATGAGGGAAAAATATACGGGCTTCCCATGCCAGGCCGCCGCTTCGATGTGCAAGGGCCGCTCGCTCTGCGGCCACTTGCCGTCCCAAGCAGCGCGGGTATCGGCAGCAGCCAGGGATAGCCATCTCGGGGTAGCCGGTTGCAGCTGTTCAGGATCAATCCCAGCCGCTGCAAACAGGGCGTTCCAATCGGCACCCGATACCGGTTGCGTGCTCGATGCTGATCCTTGCGGGCTTTGTGGAGGTGAAGTACTGGAGGCCGCTGGCTCTACCTCCGGGGGAATCACCTGGAGCCATTGCAAGTGTCCATCGCCGTCCATCCACATGGTGATCATTCCAGACAGAGTGGGCGGGGGATCGTCCGACGTCACGATCCCCGGCGTCAACAATAATGACCACCACTCCTGCGGAACCATCTCGTCCGGACTTTGCCGATACCAGTATTCGAGCATCATCGGTCGCTGAACAAGAATGCGCTTCCAATCCGCCGTCGGGGCACCTGGTTTAGTCAGGTAGGAAAGAAACGAGTCGTTGTAAGCGAACTGACCCATCCAATCGCGTGGCCGCTCCGGATAGCCTAGCTTGCCGAGAATCTCTCTCGCCTGATGGGCAAGTACTTCGGGCGGCTTGTTCGGATGCAGGGTTTCGAGGCCGTCTTCCTTCACACCCAAGTAGAAGAGCAGCAACGCACCCAGCAGAACAGCGGTGAGTGCTGCCAGTCCGACCCGTGGTGACAAGCCGGTGTCCTCGCCCGCGGCCGCGACCATTTCCGGGGACGGCGTTTCGCCGGCTGCTAGCGCAGCGGCCAGTGGGTCGCCCCCGGGGAGCGCGGCGGCGACTTGGAGCGCGGAGGCGGGACGTCGCGCGGGATCTTTCTCGAGGCAGCGTAAAATGACACGTTCGATGAGTGGATCGAGGTCGCGCACCAGCGCAGATGGATTTGTCGGGGCGGAGGATTCGCGCTGCTTGATGAGCTCGGGTAGCGTGGTGGCATTGAAAGCGCGTTTCCCGGTCAAGATTTCATAGAGTACGAGGCCGAGAGAATAGAGGTCGCTCTTGAAGGTGACCTCTTTGCCTTCGAGTTGCTCCGGAGCCATGTAGGCCGGCGTTCCAGCTCGGACATCGCCGGCTTCCAGGGCCGCGGCGATGGCCGCCAGTCCGAAATCAGTGATGCGGATTTTGCCGGCGCCGTCGAGCATCACGTTGGCAGGTTTAAGATCGCGGTGAATGACCCCGCGTTCGTGTGCAGCGGATAGGCCGGCGCACACCTGGCGCGCGATCTCGATCGCTTTGTCGGACGACAGCCTGCCAATGCGGCGGACGAGCGAAGCCAAATCTTCGCCGTCGACGTATTCCATGGTTAGAAAAGGAACGCCGTCAGCATCTCCAATATCGAAGACTCGGCAAACATTGGGATGCGACACTTGCCGGGCGATGCGCACTTCGGAATGGAATCGCGCCAGGGCTTGGGCATCCTGAGACAAGCTGGCCGGTAGGAATTTAATGGCCACTATCTGGCTGAGCTTTAGATCTTCCGCGCGATAGACTTCGCCCATCCCTCCACGGCCGGCGAGAGCGACGACCCGATAGCGATCTGCAATGATTTGACCAGGCGCGAACCTGCCACCGCCTATGGCATCGGAGCTGGAAAGAAAGCTGGCCGAGTTGGAAGGCGTGCGCGAGGAACGGTGCTGCGGTGGCGGCGCATGGGACGGCACACGACGTGGGGCCGCAGGCGCGAGGGTCTCGCCATCGTCGCCTAACTTGCCGGCAATGAGCGTGGCGTCGTTGCTTGAGTCCACTGTCCCGCCACACACTGAGCAGTATTGGCTCCCATCCGAAATCTCACTGGAGCAGGTAGGACAGCGCATCGAGCGGCGATTGTATCACCGCAGTTGGGGACTCGTTGTCACTTCAAAACCAGAATTACGAGATACGTTCCACTTGCACCGCCGTCCCGTAGGCGAGGACCTCGGTTACGCCCTGCATCACTTCGGTCGCGTCATAACGCATGGCCACAACGGCGTTTGCTCCGTGTTGTGCGGCGTGCTGCAGCAGCAGTTCATAGGCATCTTCGCGGGTTTTCTCGCAGAGATTGGTCAGAATCGTGATGTTACCGCCAATGATGGTTTGCAGCGCGGCGCCCAGATTTCCGATCACGCTGCGCGACCTCACGATAATTCCGCGCACGATTCCAAAATTCCTGATAATGCGATAGCCGGCTAATTCATTGGCGGTCGTAACCATGGAGGTATCCACGCGATTCATAGCCACTCTCCTGGAGCGATGTTTACCGGTGCGATTCTACCCGTTCATCCAATTCTGCGGGAGATAAATGCTTCTGCTAGGCTCGGACTTACGTGGAGACTCTGTTCTACTACCTGGCCGTTCTGCAAATCGCCGTGGGCGTGTACCTGGTGTGGCAAGGGTTACGCTGGGTGGAGTTTGTGCGCCGCAGAATGCAAGGCGACCCAGGGTTCAACGCGCCGCGCGCAGCCGTGCTCTGTCCGTGCAAGGGAATAGAGCCCGGGTTGGAGCGCAATCTGGTTGCACTGACGGAGTTTGATTATCGCAACTATGAAATCTTCTTTATCCTCGCGTCCGCTTCCGATTCTGCCTACAGCACAGTAAAGCGTGTGGCGGATCACTGTAAGCCCACGGCGCATGTGATTATCGCGGACAAACCGGAAGGATGCGGGGAGAAGGTCCACAACCTGCGCGTGGCGATCGAGCAACTGCGGGCAGAGTTCGAAGTCCTGGTTTTTGCAGATTCCGACGGACGTCCTGACAAATTCTGGCTACGGCGTTTGGTGGCGCCCCTGAATGACAAACGGGCCGGGGCCGCCACCACGATGCGATGGCTGATACCCAACGGTCATAGTTTGGGGTCCGCGCTGATGGCTACGTGGAATGCGGCTATCGTCACAATGCTGAGCGAGAAGGGCAAAAACTTCTGCTGGGGCGGTGGAACGGCGATCCGCCGGAGCGTGTTCGACGAAGTTCGTGTACTCGACGAGTGGAACCATTCGGTGAGTGACGACTATTCCATGACGCGAGCACTCCAGCGCGCCGGGCGATCAATTATTTTTGTGCCTGAATGCCTCACCGCAGCTTACGTCGACGCTGATTTGCAAAGTCTCCTGGAATTCACCAACCGGCAAATCTTGATCACCAAGGTCTACTCGAAGAGGAACTGGGCGTTGGGTGCCCTAACGCATTTTCTTTACTGCCTGACCTTGCCCCTTGGTCTCGCAGTGGCGCTTATGAATCTTTTCGCGACGCTTCCAGCCTTTCACCTGGCAATACTGACGTTTGTGCCGATGCTGCTGGCTGCCATTCGCGGCGGGCTTCGAGTGTCGGCTGCAGCAAGCGTCCTGCAATCCGCGAGGACACAAATCGCGGGGCAGGCGTGGATGTACATTGTGCTGGCAATTTTTATCCCCTATTTATTCCTTTTTAACTTCGTGGTGTCAGCTTTCACACGGAAAATTCGGTGGCGAGGTGTTACGTACGAGTTGGTGTCGCCTCAACAGACCCGAATCCTAGCTCACTAGAAGAGAGAGTCCTCCGTTTTCCAGAATGGAACCCAGTGTTCGCTGAGCGACACGGCACGAATGTTTACACCCTTGGATCGGGGGAGGGATTTTGAGACCTTAAGGGGGAAAAATTTCGCGGGGTATGAAATTCCTACCCGCGAATCCAACCCTCTCCCCAGGGTTTCTGGTACGTAAGTACCACTACCATAGGGCTTTGTACTGACTCAAATTTACAGCGCAGTTTGCACTGTAATTGCGCTTCATTCGCCGGTGTTTTCGCAAGCGAAGTGACGAGGGGCTCCTTCTCACCCCTAATCCGGCGGTTTTGCGAATTTGAACCGCCCTCAGCCCTGTCCCTTGGCTTCTTGTCTGCGCTTGCTCCATGCAGTGGAACCATGCCTCGCCAAGAGGCGAATCAAACAAAATCTCAGGTCTCGGTTCCCATTCGAGGCTGCATATAGAGGGGTGCATGTGAAAGTAAT
>Ga0307479_10005315_pt1 | contig 11782 bp, 11 predicted proteins | sample atmos_gasesECM4C_FD_203743 | JGI IMG/M metagenome (GOLD analysis project Ga0307479, IMG submission 203743) | Hardwood forest soil microbial communities from Morgan-Monroe State Forest, Indiana, United States - atmos_gasesECM4C_515 | ecosystem: Environmental > Terrestrial > Soil > Temperate... | reverse complement strand
CGCTTTCCACGCCTGCGAAAATGTGTTAAGAGCGTTCCCCAGATAACTGCGTCTAAAGTTAAAGGGGGAGAAATGATTAGCAGGCGAGAGTTTATTGCAGCAACGGGTGCGGCGGTAACTGTGTCCAGTGTCGCCGGCGCGGCGCTTCCGGAATCGGCCGCAGCCGGAACCGCGCTTCCGAAATCGGCAGCGCCCGGCGCCACTGAAAAATCGGCGCGGCTCTTTCTCCCCGACGACGATCTAAAACCGGCGACCTACGATCGTCTGTCGCTCGATTGGCACAAGCAGCGCGCGAAATTACTGCAAGAAAAACTCGCGCAAGACGGCCGCGACGGAATTTTGCTCACGGATCGCTGGAACATTATTTATTTCACCGGACTTTGGCATACCACCACGGAGCGCCTCGTGCAAGTTTTCCTTCCCACCAAGGGCGAGCCCGTCTGGTTTTTCGGAGCGCTGGACCGCGACCTCGTGAAGACATGGTGGAACACGGACAGCGAAATGTATTTCGATTTTCCGCACGCTGAAGGCGCCTTCCCCGAGGAAAGCAAAGTGCAAATGGGCGCGAAAGTTGATCTCGATGAATGGGTTTTCAAAGCGCTGAAGAAGCGCGGTTTCGCTGAAAAAAGTCTCGTTGCAGACACGGAACTAACTCCCTCAATCCAACGCAAAGTTGTCGCCGTGCTCGGCCGCGAAATGGGCTCCGCCGGCGACGCGTGCATGAACATGCGCGTGCACAAAACTCCGGAAGAGCAAGCGCTGACGCGCCGCGCCTACAACTATTTCAACCAGATGCATGCATTTGCGCGCGACATGCTGCTCCAGCACGGCACCGATCTCACCGACTACGACATCGCCGCTGCCGCCACAAAATACGGCACCGACCTGGTCATGGCCGACATCAAACGCGACGGAGCGCCGCACACCGCGGTGGGCATCGAAATCGATATCGGCTGCCGCGTCGGCCGTTCCACTGCGTATCCGCATCCGAATCAATTCCTGCACAACAAAATCACGCGCGGCCAGGCGCTACAAATCGAAGGCGGCGTGCACATCGCCGGTTGCGGCGGCGAATTGTACCGGCCTTTCTTTATTCATCCGCTCACCGATCAGATGAAAAAACTCTGGACCGTGAGCCGCGATTGCTGCCTCATGCAAAAAGAAGAGTCCATCGCAGGCGTCACCTGCTCCACCGTGGCGTACAAGATTCACAAATACCAGGTAAAAAATGGCGTCGCTCCTTACATCTATCACCGGCCTGCGCACGGCGAAGGCTGGGAAGGACACCAGCGGCCGTATCTTTCGCTTGGCGACTACACCATGCTCGAGCCGGGCATGGCTTTTTCCGTCGAGCCTGGTTTGTACGATCCAGCGAATGGCATCGGCTCGAATTTCTCCGACAACTTCATCGTGCAGCCGGATGGCCCGGCGCGCCAGATGTCCCGCCTGCCGTGGAGCGAGGAGTGGTGCCTCGTAAAAATCTGACGCTCGCTCAAACTCTCACATTCGGCTCGCCCGCTGCTCTGTGAGAAACTATTCGCGTTTCTCATGGGGGAGCGGGCGATGAAATCCTGGCGTGCCATTTCTGTTTCTGCGGCGGCACTTGCGTGCATCTTTTCTATTGCGCTGCTGTGGCCGCGCGCGGCTGTGCTGCTGTCGCCGCGTGTGGCGAGAAGGCTGCACGCTGCTTCTTCCGCTCTTGCGGCGCCTTGGGCGCAAGCGCAGCAGACGCCGACCATCGAGGACTACAATCCGAAGTCCACGCTGGTTGTGCCGGAGCACAAGATCCAGCGCGCGAAATATCCGTTCATCGACATTCATAGCCATCACTGGAACCCCACTCCCGAGCACGTCGACCAGCTCGTGAAGGAGATGGACACCATCAATCTCCGCGTGCTGGTGAACCTCAGCGGCGGCACCGGCGAAGAGCTGCGGAAAACCGTGGCGACCATGAAAGGACGCTATCCCGATCGCTTCGTGGTCTTCGCGAATCCGAGCTACGACGACATCAATACTCCCGGATACGGCCAGCGCGCGGCGGAACGGCTTGCGGCGGACGTGCGCAACGGCGCGCAGGGCCTGAAAATCTTCAAGAATTTCGGCATGGACGTGAAATACGCGAATGGCGAGCGCGTGCATGCCGACGATCCCATTTTCGATCCGCTGTTTGAAAAATGCGCGGAGCTGAAACTTCCCGTGCTCATCCACATTGCGGAGCCTTCCGCGTTTTTCGATCCCTGGGACAAAAACAACGAACGCTGGGAGGAGCTAAAGGAATTTCCGCAGCGCGCGCGGCCTCCCTCGAAATATCCGCCGTTTGAGACGCTGATGGCGGAGCGCAACCATTTGTTCGCGAAGCATCCGAAGGTCAATTTCATCGCGGCGCATCTCGCCTTTCACGGGAACGATCTCGAGCGGCTCGGGAAATTGTTCGATGCGCTGCCGAACATGTACGTGGATATCGCCGCGGTGCTCGCGGAGCTGGGCCGGCAACCGTATTCGGCGCACGATTTCCTGGTGAAGTATCAAGACCGCGTGCTGATGGGCAAAGACATTTACGAGGTGAACGAATACAAGTGGTACTTTCGCGCGCTGGAAACGCGCGACGAATATTTCGAGTATTACCGGCGCCGCCACGCGTTCTGGCGCATCTACGGATTCCAGGTCCCCGACGAAGTCCTGAAAAAGATCTACTACAAGAACGCGCTGAAGCTGGTGCCAGGGATCGACGCTAAAGCCTTCCCAAATTGAAACGGACGATCGGGATAGCCACCGAGGCACCGAGCCACTGAGAAAACCAAGATGGGAGTGAGAGGAAGGTGTACACCCCCATGGCGATAGAAAGACTGCGCAAGCTATTGAGAACAGAAGGGATAGCGGAGCGCCGTTGCGCAAAAGAGTGCGTAATCGCATGAAACTGCAGGGGTTGCAGGGATGTGATAGGAGGGAAAGGACTTGGCACGAGCGGATGCTCTAAGCTTTGGGAAACGGGTACACCCACCGCGAGTGTTTTTGCAAAAGAGTTCGGATTTGCTTGATTCCAAAGGAGTTGACTTTTTTCAGAGCGACAAAGAGTTTGCAACAGTATATCGGGAAAGGAGTTAGCTTGATTCGGATGGCTTGGAAGGGTTATCTGTCGAGCTAACATGACGGACGTTACCATATCAGTATACCGGTTGTCAAGCGGTTTTTGTAGGTCTGGGTAGTAGCGGGGGCTGATCGCATGGCTTGTAGGAGGAACATCGACGAAGCGTAGGTCCGCTGGTGGTTCGCGTCCCAAAGTTGGGCTACCGGGCTTGACGTACCCCTGAAACAATGTCACATTCCGGTTACTATGCGTCTTCGCGAATTCTGTGTTAAGGGATTCAAATGTATACACGATTCTGGGCCCGTAAGAGTGGGCGACATCGCCGCGCTTGTTGGCAAGAATGAGAGTGGAAAAACTGCGCTTTTGGAAGCGCTGACTCAGCTGAACAAAGAAACGCAGGTTGAGGAGTTGGACCTGTGTGACGAGATGCACGAAGATCTCAAGGAAGGTAGCGTCATTGTCGAGGGGACGTTTGAGTTTTCGGCTGAAGAAACAGCGAATTTGCGCAAAACGTTCCCATCCGTAGTGACTCCAATCAGGAAAATCAGAATTGCTAGAAAATACAAAACCAAACCGATCACATACGATTTGATCGACGCTGTTGTGCCTGCAAAGCTTGAGTTGGTGGCTGACAAGAAACCGGCGTTTTCACTTGTAGTCACCGCTTTGCAACTGAACGTGGACAAAGAGCTTGGAACTCGGGTTAACGAATCTGGCTTCGCCGAAATTATCCCAACCATTGCATCGAGTTTTGACAAGTTAGCGACGCCTGAGCAATTTACCAAAGCGGAGACTGAGGACGTCTTAGAGGCTCTAACCCAAGCACTAAAAGGTAGTCTTGCTACGGATTATTCGACCAGTCTCCAACCGATCAGAGAGGCATTGAATGGACTGTACGCCCCTGTGGACGTGCACGCCCAAATCCGAAAACACATTTACGACCATTTCCATCCCAAATTCGTATATTTCTCTGAATATCGAGGAATTTATGGCTCTGTTCACGTTCCTACATATCTGACGGGAGCGGACAGCCCAACGCCGGTAAGCGCCGATACCGGTCTTTCCTTCGACAAGAAGATAGCAATCTCAAATCTTTTCTCCCTGGCTGGGCTCGATCCGGCATATCTCGAAACGATCAAGAAGAATCCCCAATTGCGCGCAAGATACCTTAGAGAGTGTAGCCAAAGGCTTACAACTGCGCTCGCAAAAACGTGGAAGACTCAAAGGATCGAAATCAATCTAGATTATGGGATTGGGGACGTTTTGACAGTCCAAGTGTGCGACGTGCACGACGACGGTTCGCGCAGCAATTACGGGCATCTTAGCAGGCGGAGTCAGGGCTTCCGCTGGCATTTTTCTTTTTACGTTAACTTCATAGCTGAGACCCATAAGGAGGAATTGAGCGAGGCAATCCTGCTCCTCGATGAGCCGGGAATGCACCTTCATCCTGCCCAGCAAACCGGCATGCTCGACGTTCTTAGAGAGTTGGGCCAGTCGAATCAGATTCTCTACACTACCCACTCGCCATTCATGATCTACGACTATACCGTGGGGGCTATCCTCACGGTCGAACTCGACCACATCACACATCTGAGCAGAATTTCTCCGATACTTTGGAAGGGTGACCCGGAAACCATATTTCCGATCCTTCAGGTCCTAGGAGCTCCACTGCTGCCAGGCCTTTCTGAGCCGAGCCTGGCACCCTTCTCACCGCCCGTTGTCGTTGTAGAGGGTGATACCGACCTGATGTACCTTATCGTCCTCGAACAGCTCTCGGCTCAGCGGCGAAACGCTCTGTTCCGGCCGAGGTTTTGGATTCAGGCGGCAGGCGGAGCCCCGAAGGTCGCCGCGCTAGCCATGTTCTATTACGACCGAGGATTCCGAACGTTCGCGCTTTTTGACAAGGAGCCGGACGCGAAGGAACATGCGGCGACCCTCAGTGCACAAGGATTCCCCCAAGAAGCGATTCTTTTTTGTGATGCAGATGGGCGCGAGGAGTCAGATATCGAAGACCTATTTACACGAGATGACTACCTGAGAGCAGTGAACGACCTGTATTTGTCGGTTCTGAAGGATGCAAAGTTCTCAAGGGTTACGGACAAAGATGTTGATTTGACGGTGCAGTCGAGCGCGTCGCTGAAGCGACTGGTTCCGACCCTCGAGAAGGTGTGGGAGTCTCACAAGGCGGACGGCTGGGGTTCGTTTGACAAAACCAAAGTTTGCGTCAAAGTGTTTGAAATCGCGAAGGCCGACGAAAAGTATCCGTGTGAGAAGTCTCTTGCCCGTTTTGAGAAACTGCTGGATGCCCTGTACACGAAAATCACGGAATTGGTGCAGAAAAAGGTTCAAGGCGGTCCCTAGCCAGTGACCATGCCAGCCCTCGGCGACGTGGATTTAGATGGGCTCGTCTGGCGAAAATTGTAGGGCGGCTGTCGTCGCTAGAGAATGTAGATGCATGAATCCTTCAGGCAATACATTGAGACGTTGCATCCATTATTTGAACGCCTCATGCAGATGAGACCGGTGAGCGTCGCCTCGATGCCCGAGTACGTGCCGGCGCTCGGCATCTACCTATTCAGCGAAGGTGCGCGACATCTGTACGTCGGCCGAACTCAGAGACAATCCATTCGCGTACGTATGAGACAACACTGCATTCCCTCAGCTAGGCAAAACGAAGCTGTGTTTGCCTTCAAGCTCGCCCGGGAGATGACGGGCAATCTTCGCGCCAGCTACAAGACGAAAGGCTCTCGTACATTTCTTGCTAGCGACCCGGATTTTACAAGAGCGTTTCTGGAAGCGAAGGAACGGGTTCGGCATATGGAGCTACGGTATGTTGAAGAAACTGACGCGTTGCGGCAAACGCTGCTAGAAATCTATGTTGGCTTCGTGTTGAGGACTCCTTACAACGATTTTGACACGCATTGAGCCGCGAAGGGCACAACCTCTGGCGCTGCGAAACAAAAACGCCCGCGACGGTCCGCGGCCGCTACATAAGCCAAGGACTAAAGAGAGATTCATCGCTCGCAACAGGCGCGAGGCGATGGGGCGGCGGTCCTCCCTCCGCGACCCGGCGCACAAAGACCGTGCGCGAGAAAAAGCCGGGTCGCTACGCTCGGAATGACATATGGGGTGCTGGCGGTGATGTCGGAGCTGAAGCTCCGACCCCCAAAGGCTCAGGCGAAAGCTTGCTTCAGGGGCTAAAGCCCAATTCTGAGCTACCGTTTTTACGTGGGGGCTGAAGCCCCCACCTCCTAAGAAGAATTAGGGCTGCGCAAGAACGGGAGTCTGGCGCGTTCTAAGGTATGCTGAGGCGCGAAATGGCGCTGCGAGGATGGCCCTTTCATGCTGCGTAAAACGACTGCTCTGATTTATTTCAGTGCCGACGCCGCCTCTTCTACGAGTCGTTGTGAGGCTTCTAGGCGCGGGCCCCGCAGGACTTAAGGAGCGCCGTCCCCAGTAGCATCAGGATGGTGCCAAGGGAGCCCAACAACACGGAGGACGGTTCTGGAACAGGTGACGTAGTAGGGGCAGCTGTGAAACTGCCGGACTGCGAGGTGGTGATGCTGTTGCCGGACGTGAAGTCCGCTGGCTGGCAGAGGCCACTCGGACAGAAGTACCGTTGGATGTTCAGGGGCGTGGGCAGCTGACCGTTTGGCAACGCACTGATGAAATCTGAAAAACCGCCAGCGTAATTCGATCCGCCGGCGAGTCCACCGACGCCAGTATCGCTGGCCTTACCTGTAACCCCAAAGCTCATTTGAGTGTCGAAGTTGAGATACGTTAGAACGATGGGTGAACCTGCGAAGATGGAACATGACAGTCCGTTGGAATTTGCCGTGGCGCAATTCGTGTTCGACGATCCTGGGCCTAGCGAATTGATGCTGAACACGAGATTAGGATGCGACGCGAAGGTCAGGAAGCTATTAGCATCCGCCGCCGAGGGTGGGGTTAAGGTTAGGTCGTTGTTGTTCACGTAGATCCCTTCGCCCGTAGCCAGTGGCCCCCCCCGTAAACAATAAAGTGGTGTTGGTCGCGACGTCAGAATTGCATCCTTTGAGGAGCGTCGTGGTACACGTGCCACTGGGCAAAGCCGCGGGATCGTTATTGAAGATTACGCTGTCAAGCGACAGCGTCAGGGTGCCGGTAGACCCGGTAAGCAGGGTGCCAGAGACGTTCGCTGAAGCGCCTGCAACCAGCAGGAAGCCAACGACGAGAACTGCAACCAGGGCAAAAGCCAACCACGAATTACGAAACGTCATTTTTGCCACCTTGTTAGCGATGTAGGAGAAAATAGCCGCCTAAGCGTTGCCGCCCTCGTGATTCGGGAACCCGCGTATCCTCAGAAGGTGAGCAGTTGCCATGCCACAATTTCAATAGCTTCCCGGTTGCTTGCTCCTGTCATTTGGCAAGGGTTGTTCCGGGACGGTAGGTTAGTACGAGGCCACGTTTGAAATTTCCGCCACTGCCTAAGGCCAGCAAAATCATGAGGTTGTTGCATCGGGTCAGAGCGAAAAGCCAGCAAGGCTCAAGACTGTCGCTCTGAAATGTCCCCTATGAGGAAGGGTTAGTGAAGGAAGTGGAAGACCGGGTGATTCCAGCCGTCGGAGGTAAAGTGCAATTACTTGCACAAAAGCAAACATTAAGCGGCCCGCGAAGGGCCCTCCTTTGCGGCGGACGTTCGGGCAGGAGAATCCAAAGCTACTGCCGCCAAGTCAGGCGTGGCGCACGTCCGGCGATTCGGAACAAAAACGCCCGCGACGGTCCGCGGCCGCTACATAAACCAGGGGACTGAAGAGAGATTCATCGCTCGCAAAAGGCGCGAGGCGATGGGGCGGCGGTCCTCCCTCCGCGACCCGGCGCATAAAAACCGTGCGCAAGAAAAGACCCGGTCGCTACGCGCGGAATGACATATGGGTGAGTGGCGGTGTATGTCGGCAGAGGCGGGAGCTTTTTTCAGAGGGCCGTTTGCTCGGCGTCTGCAGCCACATTTCTTTGCCGCTTCATCGAGTAAAGTGCCGAATCTGCCTGGCTCAAGAGGTTCTCGATGGTCTCGCCGTTTTGCGGATAGACAGCAATGCCGACGCTTACGGAAAGCATTGGTCCTTTGCCATCATTGGCAACGCTTTCGCAAATACGCAGGGCCACAGCGTTGGCCGCCTCTGCGTTAGTCTCCGGTAAGACAAGAGCAAATTCGTCTCCGCCGAAGCGCGCAGGAGTATAACGAGGAAGGGTAGGCGCGTCCATCTATATATAGTACTAGTACAGTAGGTTTACTGCAGCGTTGAGTGCAGCGAAAGCGGGCAGGGGCAGGGATGGGGTAAAGGGCGCCCGCCACGGTCGGGGGGCGGCCGTTAAAAAAGACGAAGAGGCGGCCTTACGGCCTTGGACGCGCTAAAGCACGCCCTACAAGAGAATACTTGTTTTGTTAGACTGCTGGGCATGAGCGTTATTGATGAAGTGTTGCAGGCGAATGAGATTTATTCGCGGACGCATGAATTAAGGCGGCTGACGCCGCGTCCGGAGCGGAAGCTGGCGGTGCTGACGTGCATGGACACGCGGCTTTCGATTCGCACCTTGGGCCTGAAAACGGGGGATGCGCACATTATTCGCAATGCGGGCGGCATCGTGACCGACGACAGCCTGCGCTCGCTGCTGGTATCGCATTATTTGCTGGGCACGGAAGAGTTCATGGTGATCAATCACACTGATTGCGGGTTGATGCACACGACGGAACAGGATTTGCGCACACGCATCCAGAATCGCGCGGGGACGGCGGCGGTGGCACCGGCATTTTTCTATGCGTTTGCGAACATCGAGGAAAACGTGCGGCATCAGTTGCAGAAGCTGCGCACGCATCCGTGGATTCCGAAGGAGGTGGCGGTGCGGGGGTTTGTCTACGATGTGAGCAGCGGACTGCTGCGCGAGATTGTGGCGTGAGGCGGACGCTACATGGACCAGAGGACAGAAGAGAGATTCCTCCCTCCGCGACCCGGCGCACAAGAACCGTGCGCAAGAAAATGCCGGGTCGCTACGCTCGGAATGACATATGGGTGGGTGGCGGTTTATGTCGGAGCTAAAGCTCCGACCCCCGTGTGCTGCACCTAGGGCGCTGCGAATTTTCCGTTGCTATTTCTTTTCGGCGGCGCGGACGAGGAGCATGATGATCAGGCCGGCGGCGGCGGCGATGCCGAGGAGGCGTAGGATCTTGCTTAGGTGTTCGCGGAGCTCGGGGAACTTCATGAAATCGAGCACGTACATACTGAGCAGGAGCGAACACAGGACGACGGCAATGACACCGACCAGGACCAGGAACTGCCTCATCATGACCACCTCGCCATGGGGGGACTCCTTGGAAACGCGAAATTGGGCTAACGCTACGTCGGACCAGGCAAGAAGACAAGCAAAAAAACCGAGAACAAAGATGGGATGCAAGTTGTTGCACAAGAACGAAGGCTCTTTCCCAGCGCTAACGGACAGGGCTAACCTGTGGCGCACCTACGGCGCTTAAGAAAAGAACGCTCGCGAAAATTGTAGGAGAATAGCGTATGGACAAAGTTGGTATGTATGAGTTGAGGCAAAGGTTCTCGGAGTTAGTCCGGCGAGTTGGGCGTGGCGAGATTATCGGAATCACGAAGAGGGGTAAGTTTGTGGCGATACTTAGGCCGCCGGCGCAAGGTGAGATGGACACGAGCGAGGGCTCTGCGAAGGAAATTCGGGCACACTCGAAAAAGCCCGGGCGCTGATCAAACCGTGTAAGAAGACCGCCTTTAGGGCCTAATTTTGAGGGAGTTTTGGCATCGTTTGGGTCGGGCTGGCATCTAAACATCGAGCCCTCAAAACCTTAAGAATCGTGGATTTGCACAGCGAGCCCTGGATTTACACAGAAGCCTCTAAAATTCTTGGGTAGAGGGCTTGACGAATTCGGAGAACTGGGTATACTTATTGACGGCTTGGGGGTAGACCAAGCTGTTGCAGGGGCATCACAGTCGGGTCGAAGAGAAGGTTCTTCCCAGCGTAAGATCAAGCGAAGGCCAGAAGTAGATCCTATAGTGAGGTTCTTTACGAGCACAGGCTAGAAAAATGTCGAGCTTCGCGCAAAGCCACTAGTGTGGTGGCTTAGCCCGGCGCTCGACGCCGGGTTTTTTATTTTCTGGAGCAATCCGGAAAATCTCAGCGGAATGCTGAGGCCCTGACGGGATCAGGGTAAACGCTCTTTGACAACAGAAAGGCTGGCAAGTCCACGCCGATAATTTTGTCCGGATTACGGTCCGGCGGAATGCCATGGTGTGGACAATTACAAGTTCTGCTCGAGTTGAGCAAAACTGTGGAAAACATTAAAGGCAGCTTATTCCAAAGCAGTGACTGGTGACTCGTGACTGGTGACTCGTGAGAGAAACTGGAGGCGGTTGGCAGGCATTGTGATCCGAAAACGCGGAGTCGAAAGCTTGCGTTGCGAGAGATCGTAATGCGGGAAAAATGGAGACGCGGGAGTCGGGACGTTGACCGCAAGGGAGACGGATTGGGTAAGTTTTATGATTAAGCTACTAAGGGCGTACGGTGAATGCCTTGGCGCCAGAAGGCGAAGAAGGACGTGGCAAGCTGCGATAAGCCTCGGGGAGCCGCAAGCAGGCTTTGATCCGAGGATGTCCGAATGGGGAAACCCGGCGAGATGAACTCTCGCTACAGCCCGCTGAATAAAATAGGCGGGTATGAGCCAACCCAGGGAAGTGAACCATCTCAGTACCTGGAGGAAAATAAATCACAGAGATTCCGAAAGTAGCGGCGAGCGAAATCGGAACAGCCCAAACCCAAGTGCTTGCACTTTGGGGGTTGTAGGACCGCGTGAGTAGAGTTACCAATTCGACGGCTAGGTGAATCCGCTGGAAAGCGGAGCCAAAGAATGTGAGAGCCATGTAACCGAAAGCTGATCGAACTCGAAGCGGCATCCTGAGTACCACCGGACACGTGTAATCTGGTGGGAATCTGGGGAGACCACTCTCCAAGGCTAAATACTCTCTGGCGACCGATAGTGAACCAGTACCGTGAGGGAAAGGCGAAAAGAACCCCTGCGAGGGGAGTGAAATAGAACCTGAAACCGTATGCTTACAAGCAGTCGGAGGGCCATGCACGGACTTCGGTCCGTGAAAGCCTGACGGCGTGCCTCTTGCTTAATGAGCCGGCTAGTTATTCTTACGTGCAAGGTTAAGCGCAAGCGAGCCGTAGCGAAAGCGAGTCCGAATAGGGCGACAAGTACGTAGGAATAGACGCGAAGCGGGATGATCTACCCTTGGCCAGGATGAAGGTCGCTTAACCGCGACTGGAGGTCCGAACAGGTGTGAGTTGAAAATCGCTCTGATGAGCTGAGGGTAGGGGTGAAAGGCTAATCAAATTCCGTGATAGCTCGTTCTCCCCGAAATGTCTTTAGGGACAGCCTCGTGTGAATTGCCACGGTGGTAGAGCACTGAATGGACTAGAGGCCAACTCAGGCTATCAAATCCAATCAAACTACGAATGCCGTGGACAAATGCACGGGAGTGAGACTACGAGGGATAAGCTTCGTGGTCGAGAGGGAAACAGCCCAGATCGCCAGCTAAGGTCCCTAACTATGTGCTAAGTGGGAAAGGAAGTGTATTCGCTCGGACAGCCAGGAGGTTGGCTTAGAAGCAGCCATCCTTTAAAGAAAGCGTAACAGCT
>Ga0307479_10005314_pt1 | contig 11784 bp, 9 predicted proteins | sample atmos_gasesECM4C_FD_203743 | JGI IMG/M metagenome (GOLD analysis project Ga0307479, IMG submission 203743) | Hardwood forest soil microbial communities from Morgan-Monroe State Forest, Indiana, United States - atmos_gasesECM4C_515 | ecosystem: Environmental > Terrestrial > Soil > Temperate... | reverse complement strand
GCACGCCGCATTTTTATTTCGACGAATACCGCTCGAATTGCCCCTCAAACGTGATGATCTATTTGCAGCGGATGACTCTTTCGAAAGCCCCTTACATCATTGGGAAATACTACATCTCGCCGCACGACTTGCGGGACGAGTGCGGGGAGGAGATCGCGGAACTCTTCGCCGATCACTCAGAGGTAGGTTCAGTCTAATGGCTCACGGAGAAAGCGCACTGACTGTTGCCGTCGTCCCGGCTGGAGTTGCAGGCCGTAACCCCGCGAATTCGCAAAAAGGAACGGATCGCTTCCCTTCCCACGGCAGGCCAGTTCAAGACCCGGCGCTTAGCCTGGGCATTTTTCTCGGAGTTTGTTTCTCGGGAATCGGTCTGGCCTGGCTCCTCTTGGCAAACCGCGTGCCGGATCTCGATCAATTTGCCGCCGAGCGTAACCTCGCTCTGGCTGTGACGTTCGCCCTGCTAGGAATCATACCGACCTGCCGGTTCATAAAATCTCCCGGCCGGAGTTTTTTGTGCGGCGTCACTGGATGGGCGATGCTCACTGCCATCTACTCCGTGGCGGAGCTGGTATTCCCAAGACTCGCGACGCGCCTCAGCGCTTTTCACCTATTCGTTCTCGGTTGCATGCTCTTTGGGTTGTTGGCCGTGTTAGCCTGGGTAGTGAATCTCGTCGTCATGTTTCGCCGAGTGCGGCAGCAGCCAGTAGATAGGCGGATGGGTCTCCGGTACGCAGCGAGTTCCCGCTAAAACCGCAGTTTCCACGAAGTGATTCCCTGCTTAGATTGCGGTTGCCAAAATTCCATTTGTCGGGACCTGGCTACAAAAGGTTATTGCGCGATCGGCAACTCCACGGCCAACGCATACCACAGCCTGACCTACCTTTCACGGATAATAGTCTCAAACGAACTGAGATTGCCGGCCCCAACCACAAGAATTTCGACTTTCAGCGCCACCGAGGAGTTCTCACATGGGCTTTTCAGGCATGCGTGCGGTGATACTGATCGCTGTGCTTATTGGCTTAGTGCTCGCTGTAACGAAGCTCGGTTTACCCGGTTGGATTTTGCCTGTCGGGCTGGTTCTCACGGCCGGGCGGCTGCGGGCAGCCGAAAAGAAAGCTTCCGCCTAGCCTCGGATTGATTTCGGTTTGTCGGCTACTCGAAAAAGTTAAGGGCGCAATAGCCGTTAAGCATATTGCGCCCTTTAAATCGAACCGTAAGTTTACAGGCCTCCGGGTCAATCCGGCGACCCAACAGCCTTGCGGCTAATCGCGTCCTCCAAACCGATGCGTACCACCTGCAAGCTTCTCGATTCGGTCCAGCTTCCGCAGGAGCCGCGAAGCTTTTGCGAACTCTGAGCCAAACCGCGAAGCGCCGAACTCTGCGATGCGGCCCGGTACCGCAATGGCCGTTAGGCTATGCGGGCTTTGAACTACACCGTGAGCTCTTCGGGCCTCCCAATTCAACGTAACGCCGTAATCGCCGTTAAGCTTTTGCGCCGCTTGCGCTGAATCGCGAGGTCTTTGAACTTCCCGGCTCATTCAGGATCGCGAATACCGTTAAGTAATCGCCACATCTGAAATAAACCGTTAAGTCTATGCTTCCGGTTCAATCTGAGGCGCAAGATAAATCTCTGCTTACGTGGCGTCAATAAAATTCTCGCCGATTCTCGCAAGAAACCTGTGCAAAGCTGTGGATGACTGTTGAAAACGAGCGGATCACGTGAATGTGATTGCGGCTCGCGCCGAATTCGAGTAAGCCTCCCGTATTTTTACTAAGCGCCTGGTGTCTCATGGAGAAAAAACGCACCCTTAGAACCCTCGCTAGCTCCCTTCGAGACTCAGGGCAAGCAGGGTAAGAGGGCGCGGCACCCACTGAGTTTAAGACTTGGCTGGAAAGGCCAAGCTATAGAGGTCTGCTGGTCCGAGGGACGACGCTCCAACAAGCCAGCCATCGGCATCTTTTTGAATCCAAACCACTTGATATAAAAGCTGTGCGGCTCTTTTTGCGGAAAGTCCCCAGCGTAACAGGCGCAGCGCGAGCGCCGTGTCGGCCTGTGGCTGCGTTCGAAGATGTACACAGCAGCCCGAATGACTGACGTTGCGGGTGGAACAATGCTCGACGAAGAGCTTTCCGGTGGTCACAAATCCGTAGACGGTCACAGCCAACTGAACGTCTGATCTTCCTTCTGACCGCGTTTCTGATCGTTCTTTTGATTGCTGTTCTGATACTTGTTCTGATCTTTGTTCGCGCGGGTCCGTTTGCTGAGGATCCGCCTGTTGAGGATCGGTTCGTTGAGGCTGGGCCCCTTCTCCTCGGGAGATCGCGCGCTGGAAGCTGGGACGTTCTTCGTCTAGCAAGGCGAACCTCCTTTTCACACGGAGGGCGGGGTCAGAAAGGTGGGTGAATTATAAGGTCTTACGGCACGACTTGCACAGAAAATGGCGCTCGGGGGACGGACTAATCAAGCCACCTCTGGGGGGCTCCTGAGAGTCAGGTCGCCTCGCAGCTATGCCGGGACGGGCCGCGCCTTTGGCACGGTCTCACGTAAATGAGGTTAACTGTTGAACGTCGAATCGGGAATCTCCGTAGAGACTCCCCAGCTCATCTAGTAGGATTAACTCAACGCTTTTTGTGGCTCGGTGCCCCCTTTGAAAACCGCACTTCGCTATGGACGGAAAGGCTCCAAGAAGGGCGGCCGTGCGAACAGCAACGGTCTTGCCTCACGCGGAGTTGGGTCCGAAACTCAGCTCGCCATCGGCGCCTTCAATCAATCCGCGATTGGAACGGCACTCATTGAATTGAATGGCAACTGGATTCGAGTCAATCCCGCGCTGTGCCAAACCCTTGGATATTCAGAGCAAGAGCTGCTGGCCAAGACTTTCCAGAGCATAACGCATCCGGAAGATCTAGGGGCCGAGCTCAAACGTATCAGCCAAGTGCTGAAGAAAGAGATTCGTTCCTTCCAGATGGAGAAACGATACCTCCATCAGGCCGGGCACACCGTTCCGGCTCTGCTGAGCGTTTCGCTCGTCTGCGACAGCAAGGATAAGCCTCTCTTCTTGTGTTACCAGCTTCAGGACATCAGCGAGCGCAAGCAGGCAGAAGAAAAGCTTCGCGGCAGCGAGGACTCCTACCGCCGGCTGGTGGAACTTTCACCAGACGCTATATTGGTGCAACGCCGAGGCACGATCATCTATGCGAACGCCGCCTGTGGCGCATTGCTAGGCGCTTCGTCTCCCCAAGGACTCCTTGGCAAGTCAGTGCTTCAATTTGTTCACCCCGATGATAAAGAAGCAGTCAAAAAGAGGATTGAGATTGTGCGTGAAGATCCCGGGGCGCCACCGCCGCCACGGACCGAAAGAAGGTACATCGGGTTGGACGGCCGGGAGGTGCACGTCGAAGTCGTGATCAACCGCATCACGTATCAGTCTGAACCAGCTACGGAAGCGATCCTTCGTGACATCTCGGAACGAAAACACGCGGAAGCGCAGCTGCGAGAGGCAAATCAGAAGTTGGCTGAGCGGGTGGAGGAGCTAGACCGGCGCTCAAGGGAAATCAGTCTATTGAGCGAAATGGGAAGTTGGCTGCAGTCGTGCCAGGCAGTTGGGGAAGCCTATGCGGTGATTGGTAAATCAGCTGAGCAATTATTCCCGGAATGGTCGGGAGCGCTGTATGTCATCAGTTCTTCCAGGAATTCGGTGGAAGCAGTTGCGGACTGGGGTACCCCCGCTGGGAGTGAGCGTGTATTCGTCCCGGACGACTGCTGGGCACTGAGGCGAGGCCAGCCACATTGGTTTGCCATTGGCGGAAAGACAACGAACTGTCACCATACCAATCTAAACCAGATCGTGAAAACGCTTTGTGTGCCCTTGATGGCACAGGGCGAAGCCCTTGGAATCCTGAGTTTGCAGCTGCCGTGCCGCCCGGGTGAGCAGGAATCTGTATCCCTTCAGTCGGATGAAGCAGAACAGCGACTCGCGGCGATATTCGCCGAGCACGTCGGCTTGGCGCTGGGCAATCTGAAGTTAAGAGAGACTCTTAAGAATCAATCGATTCGTGACCCGCTCACCGGTCTATTCAATCGCCGTTACATGGAGGATTCCCTGGAACGGGAGATCAGTCGAGCGAATCGCCACAAAAGCACGGTGGCGATCATCATGATGGACCTCGACCACTTCAAAACGTTTAACGATACGTTCGGCCACCAAGCAGGGGATGCGCTCCTGCGTGCCTTCGGAGATTTCTTGATCAAGAATACTCGCGGCCAGGACATTGCGTGTCGATACGGAGGTGAGGAGTTTGCGGCGGTGATGTCCGATGCCAATTTGGCCGGCGCTCTCAAACGGGCCGACATCCTGCGGGAGGAAGTCAAACAATTGAAGGTACATTACGGAGGCCAACTCCTAGGAATGGTCAGCCTATCGATCGGCGTGGCTCTATACCCGGACCACGGGGCCACGAGCGCGGAGGTCGTGCGAGCAGCTGATCAGGCTCTATATAGCGCGAAACGTGATGGGCGTGATCAGGTTCGGGCGTGTGTCTTCGGAACTGAAACAGTTCAATCCTGAAGCTCTGCCAGAATCGCAAACGACTCCCCGTTAATTCAGAGCTACCACCGATACATGAGACGTGTGAAACCGGGCATCCGGACGACGGCCGGATGGTCGCTTCTGTCTCCGATGCTCCGGAGAGCGGGCGCAAGCCGCATTGTTGAGTATCGGTGTCCCGTGTGTTAATTAGGAATCCCCATGCAAAGAAAGATCTATCTGCTCGCTCTGGAATTGCTGCTCATCGGCTGCCTGGTCAAAGCACAATCCAAACCTGATTCCAAGCCCACCGTGGCCTTGCTAAAGGCCGGGCGCGCCTTGGATGTCCGGACCGGACACTACCTCGAAGGCGCCGGCATTTTGATCGAAGGTGATCGCATTAAGGAAGTGGGGCCGGCCGCCGATATCCAGGCGCACGCGCCAAGAGGCGCTGCCGTCATCGATCTGGGCCGCGCCACCGTTCTGCCCGGTTTAGTGGACTGCCACACGCACCTGATGGCGCGAATCCCGGATACTCCCAACGGATACGTGGTGACATTGGCAACCAAGTCGCAAGCTTTGCGCGCGCTGGAGGGAGCTGCGGACGCTCGCGTCACCCTGCGCGCTGGCTTCACCACTGTTCGCGACGTAGAAAACGAAGGCTCAGACTATGCCGACGTTGCGTTACGCGATGCCATCAACCAGGGATTGGTCGAAGGCCCGCGAATGCAGGTGGCTACTCGAGGAATCGCCGCCCTGGGTCAATACAATCCGTTCGGCGTGTCGCCCGACCTGCCCGACTTCCCTACCGGGGCGCAGATGATCAGCGGGGTCGACGAAGCGCGGCGCGCCGTCCGCGAGCAGATTGGCCATGGCGCCGACCTTATCAAGGTTTATGCAGATTGGCAGTATCCGACGCTCACCGTCGAGGAAATGAGCGTCATCGTCGAAGAAGCGCACAAGGCCGGCCGCAAGGTAGCAGCCCATGCAACCACCCCTGAGGGCCAGCGCAACGCGATCACGGCCGGTGTGGACTCCATTGAACACGGCCATGGCGCCGATAAGCAGAACCTCGAAATGATGAAGGCGAAGGGAGTCTACTGGGTTCCGACGATGGGCTACTATTTTTATCACCTGGATAGCGCACGATCCCCTGAAGCGCGCGAATACATGGAAGGTGTCTTGCAACGCGCCCGGCAGAATATCCCTATAGCGCGGGAGCTGGGCGTGAAAATCGTCAATGGCTTCGATCCTTCCACCGCCGAAGATCACGGCCAGAATGCCCATGAAATCATTGCTATGACCAAACTGGGATTGCCGCCTGTAGAGGCAATACGCGCGGCTACTTTAAGCGCCGCCGATCTTATGGGTTGGCAGGACAAGGTGGGGTCGATCGAGGCGGGCCACTATGCCGATATCATTGGCTTTTCCGGCGATCCTCTTGCTGACATCGGGGAGCTCGAGCATGTCAAGTTCGTGATGAAAGGCGGAGTAGTGGTAAGAAGCGAAATCGCCATCCACTGATTCCCGCTCTTCCTATAACGGCCTTTTCAGTTTGATCAAACCGCATTAAATGACGCCTCTCAGCTGACAAGGGGCTACCGCCGCGGCTGTACTCGGCAGCGCTTATTCAGAGCTTATTCAGTAGGGGCGTAATATCCGGACCTGGCGGACCTGGCGTAAACCTTGACAGGCGGCAATCCCTTGGGGGCGTTCAGCTTTACTTTGATCTTCCGCCAGGCGCGGTTGTGGCTCGTATCCTGTGGTTTATATCCGAGGACATATTGGTTACGCAGCGCCATTCCAATTTTGGCAGCGATATCTGGCAAATCGGTCAGCTTCGAGACCGGGAAGACGCGGCCACCCGTCATCTCCACGAGTTCTGAGAGAAGGCTCCAACCGTGGCGCTCCTCCGTTTTTCGTCCGATATGATGATCAAAAATTCCCATGGCATAGAGCTGACAGTCTGATTCTTTAAGGAAGTTTCGGATGTCCGCTTCATTGTAGAGGCTATGGTTGTCGCCTCCGTCGGAGATGATGAGCAAGGCACGTCTGCCGTTGTGTGCATTCCTCATCTGGCCCAAGCCGAAGTAGACAGCATCGAGCAGTGCGGTGCGCCCCCCGGCGGCGGTAAACATCACGCGATTCTCGAGTTCCTCGGTGCCGGAGGTGAACTGGCTGGCCGGTTCAGCGCGGTCTTTGAACTTGACGAGAAAAAATTCGTCGCGCGGATTGGCCGCGCGCAGAAACTGAACGGCGGCTTGGCGGGCTCTATCGAACTTGTTTGCCATACTGCCACTCATATCAAAGATCAAGCCGATGGAAATGGGAACATCTTCACTGGAGAAGGCGGAAATTTCCTGTTCGACGCCGTCTTCGTAGACCTTGAAGTTTTCCTTGTCCAGCCAGGTGACCGAATTGCTAAAAGAATCGGTGACGCTTACGTTCACGAGGGTCATATCGACATTCATCTTTATGACGGCGGACTTGTTCAGGTCCGGCGGCTTCGGTTTCCTGAGGGGCTCAGGACCGGCAACGTGTGCTGGGAGAGGCGCCCCGAAGATAAAGAGCGCGACGAGAGCTGCGCACATCCATTGTCTGTTACCGATTGCCATTACAAATCCGTTCGCCGGGCTATTTCGTCGCCTCGGTCCTCGCCAATATCACTGCCGCGCCCGACGCCAGGGAGTCGTAGTAGCTCACCATACGCTGAGGTTCGTCCGCCTGATAGGAGCCCAAATTGTGAGCCCAGCGGAATCCTATGGGCTCGTACCAGAGTTCAGCCTCAACGTGGAACGGACCCGAGGAGGGATCCACTGCGGCGGAATATCGCACCAAGCTGCCACCGCCGGTGAAATCAGGGTCCTGGGCAGCTTCGCCAACGACCTCAATGTCCTTCACCGCCGAAGCTTTGTCGAAGCCGTTGGGCAGAATGCGATTGTCCTTGAGATAGCCAACGGCGTTCAGCAGCCCGGTGGTTACGTGGCCTTCTGAATCCTTCAGAATCGGCTCGTAGATCTGCACCTGATCGCTGCTGGTGATCTCGCGGAAATGAGGTTCAAAGCGCGTTGGATCGGTGTCGTTGATGTTTCCCCGAATGGAACCGTCGGGATTCAGTGCGCCGGATTCGAACACCGTTCGACCATTGCAATCTTGGATGGTGACATGCAGCCATGCGCGCCGCGAAGGATAGGCGGTCGGCAGTTTGTGTCCAGTGAGGTTCTCGACAAGCACATCGACGTGGAGCTTTCCCTTATCCGCTTCCACGTTCGGAATGCTTACACGCGCGCTCTGCGACTGAAGGAAGTTGATTGTCCGCTGTGAGCCGGCGGTTAGCGTATCGGGCAGGGCGACCACACTTAAGTCCTGGCGATAATCGCTGAGGATGCGCTGCATGAGAAAGTTTGCACCGACAAAGTAGTGATGCCTTGCGCCCTTGCGGGACTCTCCGAAGAGGGAGGTCACTGGAGTATCGCCATTCACCTCAGGCATGTGGCACGACTGGCAACTGCTCTTGCCGGCATAGTCGCTGTGCTGCCACTCCTGGTAAGGCACCTGCTCCGGCAGTTGACCAATTGGCATTCCATCCTTACCGCGAGCGACCGTGTATAACGTGTGGCAAGTCGCACAGAGAGCCGAATCGCGAATCTGGTCGGCATCGCCGGGACGGAAGCCTCCGGTCGAACTCTGCATTACACGCTCATGGCCGGCATCGATGTCGAACGGCCCGTGCTCGGAGTGATAGCCCTGATCGGGCGGATCAATTACGAAATTACCGACGAAGCTGGCAGGAGTCCCCAGATTCTTTTTCGAAATTTGATGACATACCGAGCACGAGACACCGTCCTCGGCCTGCGCGTCGGCCTCTTTGTCAGGATCAAACGGAAGATGCGAGAAGACCTCCGCTTTTTTATCCTGCACGCGCGCCTGATATTCCACGATGGGCATGTGGCAATGCGAACATTCGTTCTGAATGTCAGCTGACACCTGGGGATGATCAATCGTTTCCCGCCGTACGCTCCCCTGCCAGTACGGATCACGCGAGGAGTTCGCCATAATGCTGGCTCGCCAATCGAGGCCGATGGAGAAGTCTTCGCCCGCTTTGGTCTTCATGCCGTTGTGGCAGGCGACGCAGCGGTCGGAGGTCCGAAACTCCGGCGTGGAGGACGAGTGCCCATTGCCTCCTTGTAGCCAAGTCGCAGAGGTGGTCAACAATGTCAGAATCGCGATGGAGCTCCAAAGAATCTTCTGCATTACCAGCCCTCGTTAAGTTTTCCGTCGAACCAGTCCCAAAGTATGTAGAAGACGACCTGGCCCGGCCGTCCTGCCGTGTTCGTGACGGGCTTGCTATAGCCAACGTTTACCCGGAAGTGTTGCCTGCGGCTGATGGTGACTTGCATCTCCGGCACCACGTCCCAGTTCGTCGATGCACCAGTCACAAGATCACGAGCGGCGACGAACTCCACCATGGGCGTCCACAAGCGGCCCAAGCCTCCATCGGCGGCGAGGCTCTGTCCCACAGCGGTGCGCCAGTAAACCGTTTGCGGCGCGATGTCTGTATGGCGCCGTAAATTCGCGCCAGCCTGGAACTGCACAAACGTGTTGGTGGGAAACAATTGATCAAAGGCGGCGAAGGTCTCAAACGTCGTGGTACCCGTGCCGAAGCCGCGGGCCCGGTTGCCGCTGGGCACAATCACTCCGCCAAACAGGCTCAGGATCGATCCGCTGGGCAGATTCGACCACATCACGCGTTTGAGTCCAATCGTCGTGTCTCCTACGCCGCCATACCAAGTGTGCGCCTGGTCCTGAAACTGCAGCGGGACGTCTACCTCGAGCTGATTGCTCATGCCGAAGCGCTGTTCGTGAATGATGTCGGTGGTAAATCCGGGAGCGCCGCTGGCGTTCAGGGCAGTTGAGATCACCAGCTCATCTTCTGGAAACGCCTTTTCCGTGATCAGCGCGCGTGGCAGGTTGAGTTCGCCACGGGCCCAATGATCGTTGCGGCAAAGAGAGCGCATGTAGGCGATCACGTCATCGATCTCGTCCGACGAGAGCAATTCGTCGAAGGCAGGCATGATTTGCGAGAAGGCGCGCGAAGGCCCTCCATGGAGGATCACGTCTTTCCATGCGGAATTGGGCTCAGGAGTGGTCTGATCGCAACGGGAGAAATCAGGAAAGGTGTCGGGACGCCTGAACTCGGTCAGAGTCTCGGGTGCGCCGACGCCGCCGGCTCCGTGACAGGTAATGCATCCCGATTTGTAAATGCGCTCGCCGTTTTTAACGTCATGGGACCGCTGCTTAATAGTCTGGCAGAAGAGCAAAACAGGGCCCGCAAGAATAACTACCACGGCCGAGCTCAGCACGAGTCTTACAGGGCGAAGGCCGTCCGCCCTGAAGTATGTAGCGAAGAGGTGCAGTGGGCGGCAGCTTCGCACGTTCGTCGCCGCAGATCGGACTGTAACGTTCCGCATGTCTACTCCTGTTCCGAGTGCTTTTCCTTAAATGATTAAACGTGCAGCGAGGTTGCATTTTCCGGCTTCACCAAGCGGAAACTTGCCTGCCCGTCCAATAATCGTTTACAGGTTTATCGGGAACTATCGACGGTGGCGGGCCACGAGGGAACGTCGCCCCTGTGCGGTTCCTGTGAAACTATTTGCAAGATAAGCGCAGGCTGGGTGCGCACGCTGGGCGGGTTGAGTCAGGCCCAAACTAAGGGCAGAATTTCAGTTGATCCCATCCAGAAGTTGACTGTAGTTCTTCGATGTTGGCGGAGATCATTGCCTTTTCCGCTATTTAGCTCTCAAGACGGAATAATGCCGTAATCATGCCCGCATCCATTGCCTGTTATGGCTCGAGAGGTCAAAAATGCCCCGCATCAACTCACAAGAGGAGGTGAAGCAAAATGAAGTCATCAATGCTAATAGCAATTGGTTCGGCGCTGGCTTGGGCGGCACTGACGCCCATCATGTGCCAAGCACAAGCGGAGGTCTCACCAGATCACTTTGAAATGACGAATGTCGAGCCATTCGTTCAACCCACGAACGCCGTTACAGCGAACGGCGGGTCAGTGCAGAAACAGATCGGCGGCGGGGGCGGAGGAAACATCGATCAACGGCGCGCAAGCATCTTCCATTCGCCTTCCCTCAGCGGATCGAAGCGTGCACCTACGCTGAGAGCACGCATTTGGGGAAGCGAGTGCGAACGAATCGACCGTGCGTGGAAGCAACTAAACCCTAAATTAAACGGGGTTTTGTTTGGCGAGGCAGCTGCGCGCTTCCTCGCGGCTTGGCTCCGCGTATCAGCCAACCCAAGGCCATGACCATCGCCTGCGAGAAAAACAACCCCCGATGGGGAGCCACATCCAGAAAAGTCGCGCAATCGGAATGGGATATTTTCGGGATGGGATTTGGTGAGCCAGGCGCCGATTATGGCGGAGCTAACTCAATTTGCGATCGCGTACCAACGGTTCACCAGGGTGGAAAAACTGATCGTGCAGTAGCTACTGGTGTCGACGGACCTTACCGCGATCCGCGATCTCCACGGTCGCCGCGGTCGCGATCCTGGGGCATCGGCGCGGTACGACTCGGGTTGAACTCCGTCTTTGGGGCGTGGTCTAAGGCGCAGTAGTCTGCCCAAGATTGCGCCACGGATTTAGGTTCAATCCTCGGGCGCGGCTTCGCTTCGTGATCTCCAGCATTTCTTTGGTTTTCCATCTTTACATCGTAATTGGTGATGAGGCCGGTGTCGAGCGTAAACGCGGACATCGGCGCAGATGCCACGCCGCTGCCGAATCGGCTATATGGCTGCCAACGCCAGATACGTCGACTTTTGGGAAAGTGGGCTACTCGGAAAACCAGTCACCGAAATTTCGTATCCCTTCCGCTAACGTCTGCTGGGACCCATCGCATGGATGAACAGCGCAAGAGCAGCAACAATGGTCACGCCCTCGATGAGAAGAGCATAAGAGACTAGCCTCTTTCCTCGATCAAATCGAGCTACCAACCGGCTGATTCCGATCCCCACAAGAATGAAAGGCGAACCCAAGAGCCTAAACAAACAGACAGAGCCTAAGGTCTGCGCCACTTGACTCTCGCCGAGTAAGAACACACTCAAACAAACTGGCGCACTGAGGCTGAGACCCAACAGAAATTGCGAATACGCCGCATACACGGACTCAAACCTCGCAATGACCCATATTAGAAAGACGGTTGGGATCATAAAGAGACCGGCGATGAATATCAGTAGCATTGCGTCGCCA
>Ga0307479_10005312_pt1 | contig 11790 bp, 6 predicted proteins | sample atmos_gasesECM4C_FD_203743 | JGI IMG/M metagenome (GOLD analysis project Ga0307479, IMG submission 203743) | Hardwood forest soil microbial communities from Morgan-Monroe State Forest, Indiana, United States - atmos_gasesECM4C_515 | ecosystem: Environmental > Terrestrial > Soil > Temperate... | reverse complement strand
TATCGGGAACTTTTCAACCAGGGCATCTATGAACTCGGAGATGGCGTCCGCGTATTTGCTGGAACGGTGGATGATCCTTTCTATATCGATCTTGGCGCCGCTTTTGATTCTTTCAACTTCCGCATGGGAGTCGGCGGAATTCTGACGCCTGCCGTGGACGCGGACGATGCTCACAACTACGCGCCAGACGCGGTGGCTGGCTTCAACGTCAACTCGATCGTGTTGGAAGTGCCGATCACCATGCTGACCGCAGACGGCAAGTTGCATAGCGCCGGCGAGAAGCAAGCGGTGATCGGCACTTACGGAGAAACCGACCGACCGCGGATCACCATTCACCGTCGCAATGGGCAAGTGGACGGCGAAGGCGCGTGGCGTCAGGTGAACCGAGAAGGCAATTCCCTGATCAATGAGTTGATTATCGGAACCGGCTCGAAGGACCTATTCAGCGTCTCCGATCCGGACAAGGATGGGCAGTTCGCCAACTTCTTCCTCGATCCGTTGTTGGCGCACCTGTACTCTTCGATTCTCAACATTCCTATTCCACCGGCGCCTCGTACCGACCTGCTTCCCCTGGTGCAGTACATGGCACCGATTTGTCCAGGGTGCGGTCCGAACGACGCGGGCCCGGTTGCTGACCTGCTGCGCTTAAATACTGGTATCCCTCCGACTCCAGTAGGCAGTCAGAAGCGTCTTGGCTTCTTGGCAGGTGATCTTGCCGGTTTCCCGCAGGGACGGCGGCCAATCGACGACGTCGTTGACATCGCCTCACGCGCCGTCGTCGGCATCCTCGTCGATCCGCTGAAGTACGGTGCGCGCGTTGGGGATGGCGTCAACACCAACGAACTCGGCTACGGAACAAGGTTCCCATACGTGCTTCCTGCCCACAACGGTCGCGACAGCCATCACATAGGCCCCGGACAGAAGGGCTGCAGCGGTCAATCCAATGGTATCTGTCCTTTGAAGTAAGCCTCAATCGTGGCCGCTGCTCGACAAGGCGGCGGCCACGAATTCTTACCCAGACAAGCGAGGAATGATATGAAGAAACTGGCTGTTCTCCTTCTGATGCTCGTGGCCACTCTGGCGGCGGTCGCACAAACCACAACTCTCTTGGCCGACTTAACACTCTCTCCCGCCGAGCGCAGTATGGCGCAAGCCAATCGGCTGATCGAAAAGAACCCGAAGAACTTCGAAGCCTATAACGCTCTGGCGCTGGCGCTCTCGCGACGCGAGAGAGAAACCTCCAATGTCATCTTTTATGCGCAGGCCGAAGAGACTTTGAAGAAATCGTTCGAAATCTCGCCGGGCAACTTCGATGGGGAAAGAATCCATGTTTGGCTGCTGTTGGGAAAGCACGAGTTCGCGGCCGCACGCGAAGAAGCGCGCAAGCTCAACAAGAAAATGCCCGATGATGTCATGGTTTACGGATTTCTTACCGACGCCAACATTGAACTGGGGAACTACAAGGAGGCGGAAGACTCGGCCCAGTTAATGCTGGATCTGCGCCCCGGGAACCTTCCCGCGCTTACGCGCGCCGCTTATCTCCGCGAGCTCTTCGGCGACCTTGATGGATCGGTCGAACTGATGAACATGGCCTATCAGTCGACGCCACCGAGCGAAGCTGAAGACCGCGCTTGGATTCTAAGCCAGATCGGTCACTTGCAGCTCATGTCCGGGAAGATCACCGACGCGGATAACACGTTGCAGCAAGCCTTGTCACTCTTCCCCGGATACCACTATGCGCTGGGTAATCTTGCCAAAGTCCGCCTCGAACAGAAGCGACATGAAGATGCGGTCAGTCTTCTCCAGCAGCGCTACGACGCGGCCAAACACGCAGAGAATCTCTACGACCTGGCCGAAGCTTTGGAACTCGCTGGCCACCGTGACCAAGCCAAGAATGCCTTTGGAGAATTTGAAACTAAGTCAAGACTCGAGAGTGTCCGCGCCGATAACTCCAATCGCGAACTGATTTTTTACTACGCCGACCATGCCCACCTGCCGGCAAAAGCCCTGGAGGTTGCCCAAACGGAGTACGCCCGGAGGCACGACGTGTTCACGCTCGACGCCTACGCCTGGGCTCTTCACGTGAATAGACGAGACATTGAAGCTCGGACACAAATCACTGCCGCACTCGCTGTGGGCATCCGCGATGCCAAAATCCTTCGTCACGCCGGAGAGATTGCTTTGAGCACCGGCGACCGTGCCAATGCCGAACGGTATTTGCTCGATTCCACGAAAATGAAGGCTCCAGGGTCGAGTCAGGCGCGCGAACTGCTGGCCAGCCTTTCCGCACCGAAGAAGAACTGACCATGCGAAACGCGCTCTTCATTATTATGATTGCGATGGCCGTGAGCGTCTTTACAGGCTGCTTGCTGGCGGAAGACGCTGTAGCCGGATCAAATCCGGCCATAGCACATCAATCCGCCGTTACCCCAGACGCTCGTGAAACATTTGTTGTAGGTGGCCAGGTGGTCGCTGCAGACGGAGAGCCCATCCCTAACGCTAAGGTTCAACTTGGGACCGCGACGGCGAGCACGGATGTGAAAGGCAGCTTCCAGTTGCTCGCTCCCTCAGGGGACAACAAGATCTCGATTTCCGCGAGTGGTTGCACGCCCTTAGTTATTCCGGTCTCAATCTCCACTGATACCGATTTGAAATTCGAGCTGCAGCTTTCCGCCACGACAACCGTCAACGCACCCGTGGACAATCTAATTCCCAGCGCTTTAACGCAAATCTATGAGTCTGACGAGTTGGAGCGAGCACAGCCCGGTCAGCCCGGCGTCCCCGTCGCCTTGCCAGGATATCCCTCAGAAACCGCCTCCGGCGGAGTGAAAGCACCCCAGTATTTTGCGCCGGGCGTCGCGGGAGATCACGGCGAACCGATTGCCCAGTACATTCGCATTGGTGACTTCTTGTTTCCTAACAATCTACCTGCCAACGCGCACGGAAACGGTTATGCCGATCCCAATCTCTTAATCCCAAACGCTATCGGTTTTGTGGAATCGGATCCTGGCGCATTCGATGTGCGGCACGGTAACAACGCGGTCGATCTTGCCGTGGCTTATGGCCTGGTGTCGAGGTTGGAACCTTTTGTTCAGGTTTCCGCCGATCCGCGCAACTACGATTTTGTTTCCGGGTGGAGTCCTGGCAATCCGCAAACGAGTGCGTGGCTCGGAATGGAAATCGCTGGCGGGAACGGTTTTCTCGCTCTTCCGGAGCATCGGCATCAGTACAAAGTCAATGGCGAGCGTTCCTATGCGTTTGGCCATCACCAGTTGACGCTGTTCGGAGCCGGTTATCTGGGACAGTCTCGCATCCCCGGCCTCGTGCCGATTGATTTGCGAATCCCGCAAGACACAATCGATTCTCGCCAGTCCGACCGCACCCATACGGCCTTGTTTATAGCCTCCGATACGTGGCAGACCACGAATCGGCAACAGTTTCAGTTCTCGGAATATCTCCGCACCTATAGCTTGGACCTTAGGTCGGATTTCGGCGATGGCTTGATCCGGCAATCCGAATTCCGCACGGTCTCGGGTGGCAACACTTCTTACAATCAGCGAGTGAACTCCGCCATTTCATTCTCGGGGGGCCTAGATTTCCGTCGCGATTCTCCACGGAACGCCGAACTTGCTCATGCCGATGCGACTGGCGTTCTTCAGCCAGTCACGCGCAATGACTTCACAATAAGCGACTTTGCTCCGTATGCCGAGGTTGACGGATCGATTTCGCGATTTTTCACCTACACCGCCGGCGTCCGCCACGATGAGATTTCGTTCAACGACACAGACCGGCTCAGTCCAGCCAGCTCATATCACGGTATCGCGGGGCTAACTTCGCCCCGAGGCACACTCTCGTTTCGGGTTCCGAACAGGTCTTACCTCCCGGTCTTGGCATTCAGCTCGGGCAAAGCGTTTCACACGAATGATCCCCGCATCGGCTTGGGAATGAATCGCGGAAGGCCGATTGCAATCTCGGATGCGAACGAATTCGTGGCAACGGAATCGGTCCTGGGCACACGGTTTCGATTGTCGCTGGTGCGAGTGAGCAACTCCCAGGAATTGGCAAAGATTGATCCGGATACCGGTTTGCAGCAGAATGTTGGACCGTCCTTGGTCCGAGCTTTAACCGTGTCTGCCCAGCGGCACTTTTCTTTTGGCTCTCTCCAAGCCACGTTCGCCCGAGCAGAAGCGAAGAACCGGCTCACTGGTCAGGACATCCCAGAGGCGCCTCGGCTGATTTGGGACGTTTCCGCCACGACGTTTCGCTTGCCAGCTCGATTGCGGGCTTCGAGTGAATTCGAGTACGTCGGACGCAAGCCGCTGGGAGATGGATTGTCCGCTCTGCCAGTGCGCGAAATTCGCGGCTCTCTCGCCCGTAGCTTTCACAACGAATCGTTCGAAGCGGGAGTTCATTTCCTGCTCGCTAACGGCTACACCGGGCAGACTCTAGAGACCCTACAGCTGTCGAACGAAACAACACCAACGCAGCGAGTTGTGGGCGTGCGAAGCCAATCCTACGCCGGAGTCACCTTCGTCTACCACTTGAAACCGGCTCATGATTAGGGTTTACGCTCAGCGTTCGCCTGTTCCTGGAGTGGGGGTAGCCGGCCGGCACCTTCCCTAACTAGAACGACTGGGAGAACCGCCTTTCCAGGAATTCGCCCTGCTGTGCAGTTGCCCTGAACTGTGGAATGGGATCGAGTTCTTTGAATGCCGAAGTGAATGCGTTCGAGAGACTCCAGATCGTTCGTGGTCAAAATTTCTCGTACTTGGCTCGAAGTGGAGGTCATGCACGGTGCGAGTCAGGTGTTTGGGAGCGTCCAGCCTGCCCTCGAACAAGAGCTTCGTAGATCACCACCTTGGCAGTGTTGTCCGTCAGCTCGCTTCTTTGCCAGACTTCCACCTGCTTTCGCATCGGCTCTAAGTTCCTTTGCGTTCGGTCGACACCCACCGAGATGCAGCCGATGAATGAGAACGATTTGGAGTGTTTTGCGAGCACTGGGCTGCGCCCAAGCCCAATACTGGCTCATGTTATCTTTTGCGTTCAAACAGTCAACACGCCTGAGACCATGTTTCCAAATTCGGACTCCGGTCAATTTCGACGTCCCGCCGGTCGAGTTCTCATTTACACCCCGCCGTGCGTGAACATTAGATTAGTGCCAAGTAGTCGACCATTCTCCCAGAACGATTATGGTACGGACAGGTTCGAGAGCGCTTGCCGGTTACTGCAAAATGGGGAGAACCAGAGCCGAAGGCCGGGATCTATCGTGGTAAATGAGGTTGGTTGCTTTCACCATGTGCGTCCCCCGCGCCTGATCCTCGCCCGTATTCAAGTTTCGATCAAATCGCGGGAAGTTGCTGCTAGAAATCTCGAGCCGCAGTTTGTGTCCGGGCAGGAAGACATTGCTGGTCGCCCACAGATCAACGCTGATGTGATAAATCTCACCAGGATTTGCGAGTTCCGGTTTCTCCTGCGAATTGCGGTAGCGCAAACGCAGAATGCCTTCCGTCAAATTCTGGGCAAATCCGTTCGGCCAGACGTCAACCAGTTTCCCGGTAAAGTCTGTATCCACCGCAGAACTGCTGACATAAAGGTCGAGCGCAATCGGACCTGTCGCTTCCATGCTCTGGGTAAATGCCGGCGAGGAGAATACGAGCACGTCGCCGCGCGCTTCCGCCGGCCGCTGGTCCTGCGGGCCAACCCCGGTCGGCAGCGCTAAGCAACAAAGCGGTCCACCAATCGTGGGGATCGCGTCGTTGGGATCGTACACATATTGGTCGGGTTTCTCCTCGGCAGGAGCATTCGTAGTCAGCGCGCCGCCTCCTTGCAGGCCGTTCGCCGGCTTGGTGGAGTGAAGGTAATAGCGCGTTGCCTTGGCGCGCTGCAGCGGCCAGTCATTTTCGTCGCGCCACTCGTTCTTGCCCATGACGAAGATTCTTACCGGCTTCTCCTGATCCGGTTCATTCCCGATCCCTTTCAGCAGGCTGTCGTACCAGCGGAGCACGGCTTCATCCAGATCGAACGGCAACTGTTCCCCAAAATCAACCACCCCAACCTTTCGAGTGTCCGATCCACCCGCGTGTCCACCCACGTAGACCTGCAGACGCTGGCCACGATGCGCTGCCTCCGTACCCGCCTCTTTCTTCAGCCTTTCATAGTTCTTCAGCGTCCCGCCCAGAAAAATGTCGTACCAGGCACCCAGGCTGAATACGGGAACTTGAATCTGCGCGTAGTGATCTTCGATGGACCAGCGTTTCCAAAAGTCGTCATAGTTCGGGTGCGCCAGCCAGTCGGTGAAATAGGGAGCCAGTCCCGCCGCCGAAGGAGCTTCGCGCACGGGATAAGACCATAATGGCAGCTTTTGCGTCCAGCCGAGCGCGTCACCGCCCGATTGTGCGCGGCGTTCCATGGTGTTTTCCGCCAGTCCCGTCGTCCACGATTCGTCGAACCATTGCTCGAACGCTCCACCCTGATAGGTCCAGCCGTCGTGATAGTTGGACGCCGTAACGTCGGGGGAAATTCCCGCTAGATGAGGCGGACTGGCAATCGCGGCGAGATACTGCGTCGCGCCGACGTAGGATCCACCGAACATCCCGACCTTTCCGTTGGAATACGGAAGCGCAGCCGCCCACTCCACCGTGTCGTAGCCGTCCTGCGATTCGTTCTTGAACGGATACCATTCGCCCTCCGATGCGTATCTCCCCCGAACGTCCTGCGCGACTACCACGTACCCGCGTGCCGCCCATTTCAGGCAGATATCCGCATCCCATTTCTTGTCATAGGGCGTGCGCGTCAACAGCACCGGAAACTTGCCGTCCGTGTTTGGCCTGCAAACATCTGAGCGCAGCGTGATGCCATCACGCATCTTCGCCTGTACGTCGTGCGCGATGATCACCTCGTAGCGGTCGGCCGCGCAGACTCCGGGCGGCGCCAAGACCGCAAGGGCCACGACGCAACCGGCTCGCAGCACCCTGGAATGCAGCATTCCTCGATTTGCTCGCTCGTCCAATTCCACCCTTGTCATTGATTCCACCTGAGTTGGGTCGCTGGGACCGCTTGCCGGTTCGCAGCCTAGGCCACGGAAACCGCCCCTGTCAAGGCGAGTCCGCGCTTCTGTTCGTTAGATGGAATGAGAAGGTCGATCCGCGATCACGGATGGCGTTACGCTACCGGTGATCAACGCACTCTAAGGTGCAATCAAAACAGAAAAGTGTGGGTTCCTAACCTGACATTTTGCTGCGCAGACGGGTGTTGCTGGGCACCGCTACGTTGCGGAGGCTCTGATTGTCCGGATTTCGTAACAAGATTCAACTTGTTGTTTTAGAATTCTCTATTTGTGAGATTTTCTCTGCGCTTCCCCTTCCAGCAAGCCCTAGGCCCTGATCTTGACCGTCGACAAGTAGCACCTGCAAACGTGTGGATGGCGGGGTTTCCGATAAGTGCAATCGAGTGCTCTAAAGACTAACGACCTCGCATCCCATTGCAGAGGAGTCAGCATGCGAAGACCTACTATTTTTGTTCTTCTCGCAGTTGTCCTTCTGTTCTCCCGTTTATTCGGGCAGTGCGGAGTTGAACGGTGGCAAGTGAAGACTGGCACCGACAGTGACGCCGGGTCGGTGAATCTGAGTTCTAGCACGCCGAATACGATCGCGAGGTTAACCGCACTGGCCACGCCCAGCAGCATCCCACCAACGAGCAGAATTCAGCCGACCGAAACGACGCTGTGGTCACTGAACGCAACACTTACGGAATACAAGCTGGAGGGCGACTCAGACATTCACCTGGTGATAGTTGATGAGAACGGAAGTTCGATGATTGCAGAGATTCCGGATCCTAACTGCGTGAGAACGGGAAGCTCGTTTGCGTCTGGTATTTCCAATGCTCGATCTCAGTTCACTTCTCAATTCACGCCCAGCTCAAGTTTTCAGACAGCGAATGTGCCGGTCCAGATTACAGGAATTGCGATGTTCGATTTTCTGCACGGCCAAACTGGCGTGGCTCCCAACGGAATCGAAATCCATCCGGTAACGAACATTGTGTTCGGGAACTCCCCTCCGAATCCTGACTTCTCCATAACAACCTCGCCAACGTCAGTGCTGCTAAATACGGGAACGAGTGCCAGCGTGTCTGTATCGCTCAACGGGTTGGCAGGGTTTAATTCGCCTGTTTCACTTTCCGTCTCGGGTGCTCCCTCCGGAATCACTGCCACATTCAACCCATCAACAGTTACGCCAACCGGAACAGGAACGCTGATGCTGGCAGCAGATCGGTCAGTGTTGCCGGGGAACTATTCTCTGGTCGTGAGCGGCTCCGGAGGGGGCAACTCTCATAGCGCCGCGATAAACGTGACAGTGGCGACCACTCCACCGGGAGATTTTGCTGTTTCCACGGGATTAGGAATGCTCCCCGGAGGTTCGGCATCTGGCACGGTCTGGACCTCCGTTTCAGGTGGCTTCAACTCTGATATCTCACTGTCGACTCCCAACCTGCCGACTGGCATTTCCGCCACGTTCAGCCCGACGACGATCAGCGCACCCGGGGCGGGATCCTCCGCCATTTCTCTCTCGACAGATCCTGCAACACCTCCAGGCACATACGCGATCAATATCACTGCGAGTAGCGCCACCGCGACCCATAGTGCTGTCCTGGGAATTGCGGTACTTGGCGCAAGTAATTCCTTACGGCGGCTACCTCCAACGACTCGAGGTGCAACGGGCGAGAAGGAGCTTCAACCGGGAACTATTTCGGCCACAGAACTCAAGGATGATGATGACGCTTCGGTTTCCTTCGTACCGACGGAATCGTTTCTTCAAAAAGCCCGACGTCATCGAGGAGGGGGGCTCTGTGATCCGCAGCAGCACCATATCTTTTTGGGTAGGGCGTGGACCGATACCCCAAACCTCGGACGAAAAGCCTCATTGTCCTCTCTCGACGTGGCAACAGGTTTGTGTGGGACGAGTCACCGACTCCCTCCAACTAATCAGACCGAAGCAACAGCGCTTACGAGCAATGCGAAATTATCGGATCTTGGCATTCAGGCGCAGCTCGCACGCATGCTCAAGGATGGCCACTTGAAGGTTGCTCAGAACACAATTTACGTCGTGTTTTTACCACCGGGAATCCAGTCTACGGTGGGTCTAGCCGTCGGAGCTAAGGACTATCTTGCGTACCACAGCCATTTCCATTCCGATTACGGAGAGATTCACTATGTCGTGGTGCCATTCTCTGACAATGCGCAGCTTGAAAGAAGCGCAGCCACCCGCAGCGTCCTCGAAACTTCGTTAAACCCGGAAGGGCAGTGGTAGGGCTGGTTAAGGTCGGCCGATCGAAGACCGCCGCAGTGAAGTGGTTCCGCGTGGAACGTCTTAACTACCGGGAAGCTGTTTGAAGATCCTGGGTAACAAATTAAGGAGGGTGCTATGGCAAAGCCAAAGCTTACAAAAGACCGCTCGTACGCTAAATTAGCTATTCCGCCGAGGCCACGACGGGGTAGAGCTCACATCTTTGCTGTGACCCATGTTGGCCAGAGAACCAGCTTGGGCGGAAAAATGGGATTCGACTATCCGGTCACTCAAGAAGGCACTACCGCAAACTTTGTGGTGTATTACGACCCAGCATTGGGACCAAACGGGAAAAGCTGTGCTGACGGGGTCCTTGCAACTTGTGAAAATGATTACGCTCAGACCTCTACATGGTTTGGAGGAATTGCCTCACCTACGTTGCCGGTCAATATCATCATCGCAGCACTCGATCCGTCGGGCCAGGGAGGTGGTGGTGCCTATCACTACGGCTGCAGTGCCGTCGATCTTTATTGTGATTTAAAGAGCGTACCCAGCCTCGACATCGACTATACGCGTATGCTGCTGGTGGCCGAGCTTGTAGAAGTTTTTGAAGCCGCTCAAGGTGTCGGTTGGGACTGTGGAGCGAGCAATGGAGAGGGTCTGTCACGAGTACTTGCGACGGCACTCTACCCGGCAGAGCTGGATGGATACACCACAGCAGCAGCATGGCTCGACACGCCAGATCGTCCGGATTGGGTAAACAACACCAATCCCACTGACACGGATCCCGTTTCGAATGGGTGCTCGGCGCTGTTCTTAAACTATTTGAATACACAGTTGGGATTCGGATGGGACCAGATAGTCCAGGCAGGTGCTCCCACTCTGGCACAAGCATACACAACGCTGACTGGCAACCCGGACGGCTGGACCCCATTCCGACAGCAACTGGATAACAACTTTCCTGTGGGGACTCCTTCAGGAGTAACAACCGATAATCCTTATCCATTGCCTTAACGCGGCTTACATACGGTTGGAGAGCAGGAGTGCAACGCTACCCGTTTTCGGAATCGAAATAGGAACACCAGATCGGCCCCGCGTAGCTTTGGCGCTTTGGCACCGAGTCACCCATTACACGTTATGCCCTCTCGGTTAACCAGAAATAGCCATAGGCCACGAGCCTCGGATAGAACCATGGTTGCCTCGGAAGCAACCGGCTCACTTGTCGCTTCTCAAACTCGATGACATCGTCATCAGCAGCAAAGCAACTCACGAGAATGGGCAACAAGCCAAACTTCTGCAGAGAAGTGAATCTACAGTGGGCTGGATCTCGAGAACAAAATCGTAAGTGTCAGAGCAAACACACGGTTGACAGAGTGAATCCCCAGCCACCATGACTTGTCGTCCCTTCGTCCAGGGCGGATTAGTACCAGTTAGCTGGTCAGTCGACCGCAATCGCGGGTGCGCCGAATGCCCGCCTCACGGAACAGACGCTCGGTGTAGGGCGCGATTCGCACGGCTTGCCCGATCAAGCGTTCGTGCTCGGAGTTGGTGTATCCTAGCGCGTAGTCGCCGTTGGAATTGACTTCCGTTACGTTTGCAGTTCTGGTTTCCATTCGTTTGATCTCCTGTTTGGTTACTTTGATCGCTCGTTCGTCGCGACCATCCGGCATTCGAGCCTCGCATCTTAGGGCCTCACACTAGCTCGACTTCAACCCTTCTAAAGCCAACCGAAGTGCGTCGTGTCCAGGTCACGGGCTCCACTGGGCATACCAGAAACAACCAACTCAGCACGCCGGCGATACAGCGAGCAGCAGCGACCCCGAAGGCCCAGAAAAAATTGCCGGTCGCTCCCTCCTCGGGGCATATCGACCCCTGAAGAGTTAGTCAGAATGAAGGTGCCAATTCTTGCTCCTGGAGGTATGGAATCAGGGGAACTCCGTCGCAGTACGCCTACGAGCGGCACCGTCCGCCGGAATTTGTACCGGATTCCCCTGCCCTGAGTCCGGCAGTCGCTTCCGGCCATTACCTCCCTTGTCCACGGTTTTCGCTATAAATAGGTGGAGAGTGATTGGCAATGAATGTTCCTGGAGCTGATTTCGTAGAGCCGCTGGCGTTGCTGCGCAGAAACGCTCCTCTTCGTGGGTTGCTTTCTCATCGGGCGGGTTTATCCTTTCCATCACATCGGAAGTGGCGTTCAGTGAATGATGTACCTCCATCATCCAGTTTGTTCTGCGTTCGACGAATTCTCTCGCTAGTCGGGACGCTGGCATGTTCGGCGGTGGTGGCACTTTCGGCAGCCTTGTTTGTTTCGGGTCTTAACTCTCCATTGCTCGCGCAGACGACAATCGGTACCGGAAGCATCGTGTGTACGGTCAGCGACCCTTCGGGTGCGGTCAGCGGTGCCACTGTAAGCATCACCAACACGGCGACGGGGCGAGCAATCAATGTCACAACTAATTCTTCTGGAACGTTCAATTCCGGAGTCTTGATTCCCAGTGGCTCTCGACCT
>Ga0307479_10005311_pt1 | contig 11790 bp, 11 predicted proteins | sample atmos_gasesECM4C_FD_203743 | JGI IMG/M metagenome (GOLD analysis project Ga0307479, IMG submission 203743) | Hardwood forest soil microbial communities from Morgan-Monroe State Forest, Indiana, United States - atmos_gasesECM4C_515 | ecosystem: Environmental > Terrestrial > Soil > Temperate... | reverse complement strand
GCCGGTGGCGCCGAACGGGTGGCCGATGGCGATCGAGCCGCCGGTGACGTTGAAGCGCTCGAGATCGATCTCGCCCATCGGCGCGCCGCGGCCGAGCTCCTCGCGCGCGAACTTCGGTGAAGCGAAGGCCTTCATGTTGGACAGGATCTGCGCCGCGAACGCCTCGTGCATCTCGACCAGGTCGACGTCCGCGAGCGTGAGGCCGGCGGCGTCGAGCGCGGCCGGCGCGGCGTAGGCCGGCCCCTGCAGGAGCTGCTCGCCCGGGTCGACCGCGGCGTAGGCGTAGGAGCGCAGGTAGCCCAGCGGCTGGTAGCCGAGCGCCTTCGCCCGCTCCTCGGTCATCATCAGCACCGCCGAGCCGCCGTCGGTCAACGGGCTCGAGTTGCCGGCGGTGAGCGAGCCGTAGCGGCGGTCGAAGACCGGCTTGAGCTTGGCCAGCGCCGCGAGCGAGCTGTCGGTGCGGATGCCGTTGTCCTGGGTGACGGCGCGGTCGTAGCGCGGCGGCGGGAAGACCGGCGCGATCTGCGCGGCGAGCCGGCCGTCGGCGGTGGCGGCGGCGGCGCGCTGGTGCGAGAGCAGGGCGATCTCGTCCTGGGCGCGGCGCGAGACGTCGTTTTCCTTGGCCATCTTCTCCGCCGACTCGCCCATGCTCATGCCGGTCGTGTACTCGGCGATCGCCGGCGCCACCGGCGCCAGGTCCTTGGGCCGCAGCTTGCCGAGGATCGCCAGCCGCTGGCCCACGGTGCGGGCCTTACTTAGCTCCATGAAGGCGTGCGACGCGCGGCGCGAGAACTGGATGGGGACGTTGGTCAGCGACTCGGCGCCGCCGGCGAGCGCCACCTCGCACTCGCCCGCCAGCATGGCCTCGGCGACGAAGGTGATGGCGCGCGTCGAGGAGGCGCAGGCGAGGTTGACCGTCACGCCCGGGACGCTCATCGGCAGCGAGGCCCGGAACACCACCTCGCGGCCGAGATTGGGGGCGTGCAGCGCCGGCACCACGACGCCGAACACCGACAGGTCGATCTCTGCGGGGTCCACCGCGGTGCGCTGGATCAGCTCGGCGGCGGCGGCGCTCGCCAGGTCCACCACGTCCATGTCCTGGAACACGGTGCCCGCCTTGCTGAACGGGGTGCGGCAGCCGTCGACGACGGCCACGCGGCCGTGCTTGCCGGCGAGATCCTCGCGCCGGGTGACGGTGAGCGGCTCGAAGAAGGCGCTGCCGCCGTTGCCACCGCGGCCGGCAGGCCGGGACCCGTTGCCGCTCCTGCGCTCGCCACGTCCTGCGCCGGGGCCGGCGGCATGGGTCCAGACGGTGTCGGCCCGCTCGTGGATCTCCTCGAACGCCGAGGCGCGGTTCTCGGGACGCAACGGCGGCGGCGGCGCCGGAGACGCCTGCGGGCTCGGCGCTGCGGGTTGTACGTCGTCGGCCATGGCCTCTCCTCTCGCGCTGGTTTCTTATACCACGCCCAGCCGCGGCGCGCCGGCTCAAGGTGGCGTCACCGTCACGCCGTCGTGGCCGAGGTCGATGGACTCGATCGCCACGCCGTCGCTCTCGGCATTCCGGCTCGCGGCAAGCGGCGATCTGTCAGCTCAGTTTGTCGCGTTGGAGGCTCTGGAGCTCCGCGAGATCCGATCGATTGGCGGCCCCGGGATCGGGCTCGTCGAGAGGGGGCAGGCGGAGCAGGCGGGCGCCGCGCTGCTGCCAGAAAGCCACGTCGGCGGGAGCCGGCGCCTCGGTCTGGAACAGGGTGCGCAGACGGCCGAGGGGTGGCGCCGGGGACCGGGACCGGCGTAGGCGCGGGCGCCGCCGCACCGCCTCCAGGCGCCGGCGCAGCGCCGTGATCTCGGCGGCGTCGCCGTAAAACACCGTCGGGCGGGCCCAGAGCACCGTGCCCAGGCGGTGCGCCGGATCGCTCTCGAGCACCAGCGCCGCCCCGGTCACCGTCGCCCAGGCCGCCAGCACCTTCGCCGCCCACTCCTGCAGCGGCCGGCCGGCGACCAGCACCTCGCGGTCGCGGGAGTCCTGCCGGCGGCGGCCGGCGGTGGCGACCGCGGCGTCGATGGCGGCCACCGCGGCCAGCAGCGTCGCCTGCGACAGGCGGCGCCAACCGCCGCCCTCGCCGGCCACCATCAGGCTGGCGCCCCCGGCCTCGCCGGCCACCAGCAAACCGCCGGCCCCGGGCTCGCCGGGCACCAGCAGGCCGCCTGCCCCGGCGGGCGCGCTCGCCTCGTCGAGCCTGGTCATCCGGGCCTCCCCCGCGGCGATCTCCAACCAGGCGTGGCAGCCGGCCGCCGCCGCCGCTTGCCGCGCCGCCACGGCGGCTGCGTCACCAGCGGGGGACGACGGACCGGCACCCGCGGTGAGCGGCAGCGGCGTCAGCCCGGCCGCCTGCACGGCGAGATCGAGGGCGACCGCCTCGGGGAACCGGTCGCCCGCGAAGCCGACGCCGGCGCCGGCCGGCAGGCCGGCCAGCGGCACCGACCAGCGCGCGGCCAGCTCGGCAACCCGGCGCCAGGACCACCAGCGCCAGTTCCAGCCCTCGGGCCAGAAGAGAAAGGGCGATTCGGGGTCGGCCGCGGCATGGCGCACCAGCGCCGCGGGAGTCGAAGTGTCGGGCATCACTGGCGGCCTGCCCGGGATCGTCGCCGGCACCGGGCGCCAGGCGCTGCCGCCGGCGCTACGCGGCGACCTTCTCCATCACGTGGCGGATCTTCTGCTCGATGATCGGCCGCATCATGCTGGCGGGCGGCCCGAGATGGGCGCGGCCGACCAGCCGGCCGTCCTCGAGCACCACCGTGCCCTTGGCGCCGGGACCGGAGAGGTGCAGCACCTCGCCTTCCCAGCGCCATTTGAGCATGCCGCCGGGGAACTCCTCCTGGAGGCTGGCGTCGATCGCCGGCCGCATCTCCTCCATCGACGACTTGGCGGTCTCCACCTCGATGGTCAGGTCGCTCATGGGTCACGAACCCTACCACAGCCGCGGCACCGGGCCGGCCGGGGCGAAGCGGGGGGTAGTGGCTCAGTTTCAAGATTTTGGATTCTGCGCCTCTTCGAGCAGCCGGATGAGGTTCTCGACGGTCCAGCGCCGCGAGGTCACGCCGGCCGCCTGGGCGGGCGTCCGACCCTTGAGCGTGATGTGCGGCCGACAAAAGTTGTAGTACATGAAGTGGAGCGCCACGGCCGCCGCGTGGTGCTCGACGCTCTTCGAGAAGGCGTTGGTCAGGCGCGTGAAGCGGCGCATGGACATCCGCATGGTGAGGTTCTGGCGCTCGACGTAGCTGGTGGAGACGTGCTTCGGGTTGGGGCTGCCCTGGATGCGCGTCTTCGTGCAGCCGATGCATTCCGCCGGGGAGTAGCGCTTCTCGCCGTCCTGGGGCGCCCCGTAGAGCTTGACCAGCATGGCGTAGTCGGCCCGGCCCCCGAAGCCTTCCTCAACCGCCGAGAGGTACATGCTGTGCCCGTCCGTCGTGATCTGGATGCGCTCCTGGGCGCAGCGGCCGGCGAGGTCCTGCATCAGCTCGGTTGCCGACTCGGAGTCACGGCTCGACACCAGCCAGGACGGGACCAGCTTCGTCTCGTCGTCGATCGCGGCGAAGGTCCATAGGTCGCCCACCCCGAAGGTGCCCGCCATCTCGGCCGGGACGTTCTTCTGCTTCGAGTAGACGAACGACCAGATCTCGTCTATCTGGAAGCGCTTGCAGGGTAGGTCCCGGAGCGTCTCGTCCTGATAGCGCGAGCAGGCGCCGGCCAGGGCTAGGAGGAGCTTCGAGACGGTGTTACGGGCAACCCCGGTCATCCGTGAGGTTGAGCGGATGCTGTTGCCCTCCACCAGGGCGGCGACGACAGCGGCACGGTCCGAGCGGCTCAGTACGTTTGCCATACTGAGCATTATGCTTGACCGTTCAGAGCATGTCAAGCCCCAGGGCCAACTACGTCTGCCTTCTTGAAGCCGACCGCGATTGGGCTACGCTGCTCTCTCATGGCTCTATCGTACTCTTCCCACCGACAGACAACGACAACATCTTCCAGAACTTTGACCACGGTCCGCGTGATCTCTCCTTGAGCTGATCTAAGTCTAACTTCTTTACCTTCAGTTATTTGATGTCTCATACTCCGAGTCGGGCATCGGGCGCAATATGCCGCAATGGACATTCCTAAGAATCTCTCTGGCAGTCTATTGACGGAATATACCGAGCTGTGCCATGATGCCATCCATTAGAAGAACGGAGGTCGCCATGATCCCAGAAGACAGCAGGCAAGTGGGCGCCGCATACGTAGGATGGACCACCTTCAAGAAGGCCCTGGAGCAGCTGGCTGAGGCCGGGGTGCCAAACCAGATCGACAAGAGCGTCTTCCAGGGGCAGTCCTGGGGGGTTCAGGCTCAACTGGTGACGGGCTTTAAGTTCCTGGGCCTGACGGACGACGTGGGGCTGCCGACCGCCGCCTTGGTTGAGATCGCCGTCCCCGACGAGCAGAAGCGAATCGAGGGACTACGCAAGATCTTTAGGGAGCGCTACGGTAAGCTGTTCGCCTTGGATCTGGCGAAGGCCACGCCTAGCCAGCTCGACCAGGCGATTGGACTTCATTACGGCGTGAGTGGCGACACCAAGGAGAAGGCCATTCGCTTCTTCCTGAGCGCCGCTGCCTACCTCGGTATTCCTCTTTCGACCCATCTCAAGCCGAAGGCCACGAATGGGAAGGCGCCGCGCCGTCGGCGCGCTGCTCGAAGGAGGGGTCCGGCGGACGCGCCAGCCGACTCCTCACTTGGCACTCCACCTGTGCAACCGATTGCCGGCGAGACGAAGGTCTTCAAGCTCCACACTTCCGGGGCGACGCTGACCATTGCACTGTCGCAGGCTTTCATCGCCCTGGCCGCGTCTGACCGAAAGTTCGTCTTCGACTTGATGGACAGCGTCGAACAGCACGAGCTGAAATCAAAGTCAGATGATCTCCCGTCTGGCCAGAGCCAGACCGACGAAGGAGCGGAGTGATGCGGACAACACAGGAAGGGAGCGGCGGCATCGCCCACGGCCGCGCGGCACCCAAAGAAGAAGGATAAGGCCCGCTACCCTCTCAGGTCTGGCGCTCGCGACGCCGGGCCTGAGATTGCGGGTCCGGTTGGGATCACCTACTCCTACCTGACGGTCTTTCCTAGCAAGAAGGGCCGTCAGGGCTCTCTGATACCTCTAAGTGTCACTCGGGTGCCAGCGTGCGCTCGCCGCCTTCTTCGCGATCTCCTTGCGTTGCTCTGGCGAAAGCTTGGCCGCTCTCGCCTTGCCGCCCTTGAGGCCGCCCCTACGCCCGAGAGAGACGGCGGCAGGGTCCTTCTCGGGCTTGGCTGTCTCGGGCACCGCCGTGCCTGTCAGGAGCGCCACGACCTGAAAGGCGCGCTGGTTGGTGTCTCGCGGGAGCTTCGGCCTTCTTGAGCGGTCTGGCATGCTCCTATCCTAGCACGCGCTCGAAGCGACGACCGAGGGCGCACTAGAACGGGACTTTGTCCTCGCGGAAGTCCTCAGGAAACCAGGCCTTGAGGCTCTTCAGCGCGATCTCGCGATCCTCCGCTGAGCCAAGCTCCGCGATGGCCCGAAGGGCGGTCACGTTTGCCAGCATGCCAAGGGCTCCCACCAGCTCACCAAGGTTGTCGGCCGCGGTTTCCACTTTGAAATGGAGGCTGTTCAACTCGTCGGCGATTTTGAGTGCTGGCTCTGGCTTTGTCTTGTCGACCGTCTTGGCAGTTTCGCCGCGCCGGGTCTTCCAAGCCTTCTTGGCGCGGCGGGAATCGGCCTTGAACTTCTCGACGGCAGACTTGCCGGCTGACTTGCGGGCGGAGGTGGGGCGGGAAGCCTTCGTAGCCATGGGATCGTCACCTCCCTGGGTCAGGGCGCGTCAGGCGCCTTTCAGTCCGGGACCTTCAAGAAACGCCGCAGCGCCTCGCGGATGATCGACGACTCCGACCGACGATCCTTGAAGGCGCGCACTCGCAACGCCTCCGCTTCGTCCTCGTGGAAGAGGATCGTCTTCTTGACGCCGGCCTTGACTAGACCCCGGCGCTCCTCTGGGTCGCTCCTGTTCCGTGCTGGCATCACGGGATAGCGTATACAAGTCTCCTTGCCATGATGCCGTGATCTCGGTATAGTACCGCAACTATGCCATCGACTTGGACGGTCGCCGAGGCGCAGCGCGCCCTCGGAGAGGTCGCCTGCGAGCTGCTCTCCCTGGTGGATCTGCTCGGTGCCGTCCACCGCGGCCTGCCGCGCCCTGCCGACATGGCCGACCGGGAAGAAGGGCGGAAGCCCTACGACGTGGCGACCGACGTGCTGGCGACCATCGAATGCGTCCTCGAAGACGAGCTTCGACCCGCCATCGTGAGCTTGCAGCGATCGGCGCAGGCGACCGACGCCGAGCTTGAACTTCAATACCGGGAATGGCTGAAACGGAGGCAGGTATGAGAACCACAGCGACCGTGGCAGCCAACGGCATCGATCGCGTCCAGACCGGGGTACGCATGGAGCGGCGCCTGGTCAAGGTGCTCAAGGCGGTTGCCGAACTGCGCGACCTTGCCCTCGGGGAGTTGCTGGAGAATCTGGTGCAGGACGCCTTCGCCGGCAGGCACTACTTCGAAGAATCTGCGCTCCCGTCCATCCGCGAGCTGATGCGCATCTACGGGCTGGACCTCGACCCCCGCGTCCATGTTGACTGACCCGCTATCCTTGGGGGGGATGGGCGGCTAGCGTGTGGGTCAAGATCCAAACTAGGGCCGCCCTTGGCCGCTTGTAAGCCTTTGCAGCAGCGTTGTCAGTCCTGCTCCTCCGAGCAGGGCACTTCCTATGCTTAGGCAAGATAGCATTACGGTCTGTGCGAGCTGGTACTGCTTGGCGACAACGAGCATGATGGTAATTGTGGTTCCAGCGACCATTGCCGCCCCGCCAATGGCGCCCATCATGAGAAGAACATGCTTCCTCCCAAGGGCTCGGTCCGCAAGCTTTTTCTCGTCGGAGGTGCTGCGTAGGCGCAGGCTTTCTTGCGCATTCTCAAAAGCGTGGTCATCCATTTGCTTGGCGAGAGCCACTAGTTCCATTTGAAGCTGCAGTGGTAGCCGCTCCAAGCTAGACTGCTGCATGAGTTGCATGCCAAGCGCAACGCTAACCTGCTGTCCTGGCGGAGCTGGCGGGAGCGGTGGAATGACCTGTGGAGCGGAGACTTCGGCCTTGTCCGGAGAGGTCAGCTGTACGGGCTGCTGCTCACCAGGAGGGGGATCATTCGCCATAGTAGCCGGTGGAGTAGGTGGTGTTGTCCGTCAGGATGACCCGTGGAAGCTCCGACTTAGGAAAGACGTAGACGCGAATCAACCCGCGGGCTTGGTCAAGCTCAAGCCGACTCATCCACTCTGGATATCGCTGATGCAGGTCGCTTTGGTATCGGCGAAGGTCATGCAGGGTTTGAGAGTCGAAGTGCGGATAGGAGACGACGAACCCGCCACCGAACGACTTCACGACAGGTCTAGTAGAGCTTGAACCGTGGACGTACATCATGCCATCCAATCCTCGTGCCTATTCCCCTCTGGACGGAGACATCAAGCCCTCCTGACGATCGGCAAGAAACACTTCACCCAAGAACCGGAACGGCCGGCCCAACCCCTCCTCCTCACCTAATGGCTAAGCTAGTATACACCCGAGGGCCAAGCTGGGCCGCTATCCCACCTCCCGATAGTCCACAACGCGCATCCAACAATTTGAATTCCCCCAATGCGGGCTCACGGCTCAAACTGAGCCACTACCAAGCGGGGGGCCGCGAGGGGCGGGCATGTCCGGGGAACTCTCCGCGGCGGGCAGCGGTTTTACTCGGCGGAGGGCCAGCCTCCCCGTGAGCGCACCGTCGCGCCCGGCGCCGGACCCTTTGGCGAACCGTGCCCGGAGGCTCTACTATCAAGGTCATGATGACGCGCGCGATCGCCCACGCCCTGCTCCCGCTCCTGCTGATCGCCACCATGCCGGGTGGGCCCGCCGCCGCCCAGCCGGCGGCGCCGGCGCCCCAGACGACCTGGGCGGCGCTGGCGGCCCCGGCCGCTCCGGCGGCCCCGGCCACCCCCGCGCCGGCCGCCGCCGCCCCGGTCCCGGGACCTCCGATCACCGTCGGCGACGAGAAGATGATGACCGAGTCGATGCAGGCGGTGGTCGAGGCCAGGAAGGAGTACGGCGCCTACGACAATCCCGCGGCGCTCGCCCGCGTCAATCGCATCGGCTACGAGCTGGCGCAGAACGCGGACTTCTACAAGTACCCGTTCTCCTTCGTGCTGGTGAACATGGCGGAGCCCAACTCGATGGCCTTCCCGGCCGGCCAGATCTTCGTGACCCGCGGCATGCTCGACCTGGTCGGCCCGGACGACGACATGCTGGCCTGCGTGCTCGGCCACGAGATCGGGCACGTGATCAAGGAGCACATCCTGCACATCTCGCGGCGCGCCACGCTGCTCAACGTGCTCAGCAACCTGCTGGTGGCCGGCGTCCTCATCAGCGCCGCCAAGAACCCGCCGCGGACCGGCGTCGAGGGGCCCTACGATCCGCGCGTCGGCTACGACCCGGGCGGCGGCAACCGCGTGCAGGGGGCGGCAGCGGCCAGCCTGATCGTCAGCGAGCTGATGCTGCGCAGCTACAGCCGCATGCAGGAAGACGAGGCCGACCAGGTCGGCCAGCGCCTGGCCGCCGACGCCGGCTACGACCCGGACGGCGTCGAGCGCCTGTGGAAGCTGATGGAGAGCAAGGCGCCGCAGATCCGCGAGTACGGCTACCTGCAGACCCATCCCTTCGCGCAGGAGCGCGCCCGCGCCGGCCAGGCGCGTAAGGGCAGCTGGAGCATCCAGCGGCCCAAGCCCGCCGACCTCTTCCGCCAGCGCACGCAGCAGGTGCTGGTCGCCTACGCGCAGAAGCAGCGCATCAAGGACCTGACGGCGCCGAAGAAGCGCCCGCCGCAGGAGCCGGGCCGGGGCGGGATCTCGCTCGAGCCGCCGAAGCCGCCGCAGACGATCAGCGAGGTGGTGACCGAGATGGCGCTCGCCACCTGGCCGCGCGGCAAGACCGCCGACTCGATCCGCCTGGCGCGCCTCCACCAGCTCCGCGACACGAAGCTCGCCGCGTGTCCGGGCGTCAATCCCGCCGGCGCCGCCGCCGAGGCCCTCCCGCCCGCGGAACCGCCGGAGGGCGGCGGCCAGCGCGGCAGGCGCCCGGGCGGGCCGCGCGGCGGCGAGGGCGGCGGCGGCGGCATGCGCATCGCCCGCATCCCGGGCATGGAGGCCGGTCCCTGCGCGCCCGAGCTGCACGACTACGGGGCGGTGGTGCGCGCCTATCACAAGGAGCTCGTCGAGGTGCAGGCGCTCGACCCGATGGGGCCGCTGCCGCCGCTGGTGCCGACGCTCAACGGCGAGATCGCCGAGCTCGAGACGCAGCGCCGGGCGCTCTACCCGCGGGCGCTGGAGGTGTGGAACGGCGGCGTCTTCGAGACCGCGTTCCTGGTCGCCTTCGTCAGCAACTTCCCGGACTCCCCCGAGGTCCCGAAGGTGGCGCTCTTCCTCGGCGACGCCTACAGCCGGACCGGCAACGAGATCGAGGCGGTGAACCAGTACCTGATCGCCTGGCGGGCGGAGCCGGACAGCGCCTTCGGCCAGCGCGCCCGCACCGGTTTGCGCAACCTGACCTCCAGCCTGAAGGAGCTCGCCGCGTTGCAGGAGCTGGCCAACCAGGACCAGGACCCGGAGATGAAGAAGCTGGCCGGGCAGCGGCTGGCCACCATGTCCAAGACCTACGACGACGTCGCCAACGGCGCCGAGTACCTGCGCCGCTATCCCTCGGGCGAGTACGTGGTGCCGGTGCTCGACCGGCTCAACGTCCTGGCCGACAACCTCTACGGCGAGGTGGTGCTCTACCAGGGGTTCGGCGGCGACCCCAGCAAGGCGATCGAGCGCATCAACAAGATCCTGACCAACGCCCCGCTCTCGCCGGCCGCCGAGAAGCTGCGCGACCGCGCCGTGCTGGAGGCCGAGAAGTCGGGTTGAGGCGCCCGCGGGCCGTGGGGCCGCGCCGGCGCCGCCCACCGTGAGCCTGCCGTTTTCGTTGGCGCAGCCGGCGGGCGACGGCGGCGCCCACCGCAGGGCTGCCGTCGTTGGCCGCAGCCGGCGGGCGACGGCGGCGCCCGCCGCAGGGCTGCCGCGGCGGGGGCCGGGACGGCTGCTAGGGGTCGGCGATGGGGGCGGTCCAGATCTCCTCGAAGGTCAGGTCGCGGCGGTCGGTCCAGGAAGGGAAGAACTTCCCGAGGACCCCGGAGAGGCCGTTGTAGTCGCCGTACTGGTTGCCGGAGTCGGCGCCGGCGATGGTCTCGTCGGTCTCCGCGGTGGTCACCTTGACAGCCGCGGACCAGGTCACGCCGCCGTCCGAGGAGGACTGGTACCAAATGTCGGTCTTCAAGCGCGAGGGGTCGTTGACGGTGTCGTAGTAGATCACACCGATCCGCCCGTCGTTCTCGTCGACCGCCAACCACTGGTTGAACTGATCGTTGAGCGAAGGCTGGTTGTTGAGCATGACCGGGGCGGACCAGGTGGCGCCGCCGTTGGTCGAGCGGGCGAACCAGATGCGGGTCTTGCACGGGGACGAGGTGTTGGCGCCGGGCTCGTCCGCCGGCACGTTGCAGCCGGCGGCGCCCGTCAGGTCGGTCCAGGACGCATAGACGTTGTTGACGGCGGAAGCGCTGAAGGCGCCCGCGGCCACGTAGATCAGGGCGCGCCGGCTGTCCATCGCCGGGATACCGATGTCGAAGGAGTCGGAGGTTGTCGCGATGACGACGGGGGTGCCGAAGGAGGCGCCGCCGTCGGTCGACCTGGCGACGATGATCTTGCTGTTGCCGGTGGCGGGCCAGAAAGCGAAGACGTCGCCGGCGCCGTTGGTCTTGACGTCGCCCCCGATCGCCGTCCCCACGGTCTCGGCGCCGCTGACCTGGATTGGCGTCTGCCACGATCCGGCCGGGCCGGTGCGCCGGTTGACGAAGGCCGGCCTGCCGTCGTGCCAGATGGCATAGATCTGGTCTTTGAAGGGCGAGGCCGAGCTGTGGTCGACCCACATCATGTCCTTGTCGGTAGCGTGCTGCTTGCCCGAGAAGGTGGCGTCGAAGGTCCAGGTGGCGCCGCCGTCGGTCGACTTGTAGGCGCGCATGCCGAGGGTGTTGCCGTGGATGCCGATGGTGGCCGACCACGCCGTGCCGTCGGAGGTCCAGTCGACGGTCGGGTCGGAGTGGAAGGAGTCCTTGCCGACCAGCGGCAGGAACGACTGGCCCCAGGTGGCGCCGCCATCGGTCGAGAAGAACTGCGCCTGCTGGCCGCTCGCCGAGATGTTGTTGCAGGCGCCGATGATCCGGTTGGTGTTCTGCCGGTTGATGGCGATCGCCGATTCGCTGCGCGGGCTGGTCTGGGCGCCCGAGGTGCGGAGGTCGCCGCCGACGGTGATGGCGCGCAGCTCGGGCGCCGACGGCTCGTCCGCCGACCCCGGACGCAGGTCCTGATGGGAGACCATCCACTCGAGGATCTCCTTGAGCACGTACGGGTAGCCGCCGGTGGGATCGCTCGCGGAGTAGACCAGCTCGGGGTGCCCCTTGCGCCAGTAGACGCGGAGCCAGAGCGCCAGCCCGCGGTGGTCTTTGAGCTCGTCCGGCCGCAGCATCTGGAAGTCCTGGTTGTCCCGGATCAGCCGCTCGAGGGCGGTGCCGGGGACGACCCTGGCGGCGGCGAGCTGCCGGTCCAGGGACGG
>Ga0307479_10005310_pt1 | contig 11792 bp, 10 predicted proteins | sample atmos_gasesECM4C_FD_203743 | JGI IMG/M metagenome (GOLD analysis project Ga0307479, IMG submission 203743) | Hardwood forest soil microbial communities from Morgan-Monroe State Forest, Indiana, United States - atmos_gasesECM4C_515 | ecosystem: Environmental > Terrestrial > Soil > Temperate... | reverse complement strand
GGTTTGAAGATGCCGGGGTCGAGCCACTAGACCTGTAGCGTGCTGCGAGTTTGAGAGGGCCAGGCGGGAAGGATGACGCCAGGCCTGCGAAATGAGTGTTCTGTTCTACAATCCCGCCATGGCGATCCTTCTCCGCTCCTACGAGCCGCACGATTTCGCCGCGCTTCATAAGCTGGACCAATCGTGCTTCTTGCCGGGGATTTCGTACTCAAATACGACGCTGCGCTATTTTTTGACGCTGAGGTCGGCGGACTGCGTTGTGGCTGTCGAGGAAAATCACATCGTTGGTTTCGTGCTGTCCGAAGAAAACCCGCCGCTGGCGCACATTATTACGCTGGACGTAGAAGAGAAGCATCGGCGGCAGGGCGCGGGGACGGCCATGCTGCGGCAGTTGGAGGAGAATCTTGCCTTGCGGGGAGTGCGGTCGATACTGCTGGAAACCGCAACCGACAATGAAGCGGCGGTTGCGTTCTGGAAACGCCACGGCTATCGTATCGAAGCAACATTGAAGCGATATTATTTGCGGCAAATTGACGCGTACGAAATGCGAAAAATCCTGCCGGGCGCATTTCCAGCGCGGCCCGCGAAAAAGGAAACTTAGAGCAAATGCCCGTTTATCAGGCGATCATTCTGGCATTGGTGCAGGCGCTGACGGAGTTTCTGCCAGTCAGCAGCACGGCGCACCTGACACTGTTTCCGTGGCTGCTGCATTGGCAGGATCCCGGACTGGCGTTCGATGTGGCGCTGCATGCGGGGACGCTGGTGGCTGTTCTTCTGTATTTTTTCAAGGATTGGCTGACGCTCGCACTGTGCGGGTTCGGACTGAAATATCCGGCGGCAGCTCCCGCGGAGGAAGTCGTCCAGCACAAGCGATTGTTCTGGTACATGGTGATCGGGACGATTCCCGGAGGAATTCTTGGAGCGCTTTTCGAGAAGCAAATCGAGGAGCACTTTCGCACGCCGTTTGTGATTAGCGCTTCGATGATTGTCATTGGGCTGGTGATGTGGTGGGCGGATTCTCACGCGAGCGTGACGCGCAAGCTTGAGCAATCGAATATCGGCGACGCAGTGACCATCGGGACAGCGCAGGCCCTGGCGCTGTGCCCAGGCGTTTCGCGCTCTGGGATTACGATTACGACCGGTTTATTCCGCGGTTTCACCCGCGAGGCGGCGACCAAGTTTTCGTTCCTGCTTTCGACGCCGCTGATTGCCGGCGCGGTGGTTTCGCATTTGCCGAAACTGATCAAAATGCACAAAGCAGGCGGGCTGGACCTGCCGCTCTCGACGCTAATACTAAGCATCGCGGTTTCCGGGATTGCGGGATATTTTGTAATTGCCTTCTTCTTGCGCTATTTGCAAACACGCACGTTGAAAGTATTTGTTGTCTACCGGCTGCTTCTTGGTATGCTTATTCTCGTTTGGGCGTTCCTCCAAGCGGGAGTGCGATAGCGCCAGCCTCCCGAGCGGCACTCAGCCTTCCCCCAAGAGCCCGCCTGTTGCGGGCAAGCTGAGGAGAAACTATTCGTGCGCTTTCTGACACCAACTGGAAACAAGCGGCTCAATGAGCTGATAGGCTTCTTGTGCCTTACGTTCGCAATTCTCATAGGCCTTGCGTTACTTACGTATCAGCCTAACGACGCTTCGTTCAATGTCAGCACCTCCCCGAGCGAGGACCATCCCGCGCACAATTGGATCGGCCCAGCGGGAGCCTATGGTTCCGACCTGATCTTTCAACTGTTTGGTTTTTCGGCGTTCCTCTTGCCGGCGGGGCTCTTGGCCCTGGGCTGGCGGTGGTTCCGCAGCCGGGAGATCGGTTCGCATGCCGTTACGCTTGTGGGATACGGGTTGCTTCTCCTCTCCGTGCCTTCCCTTCTCGCGCTTCTCCCGGTTCCTTCGGTGCGCGGCGCGATTCCCGCGGGAGGATTCCTGGGCACTCTGCTGGCGAGCGCCTTGCGCAGCGGATTCAACTGGGGCGCGTACGTAATTGCATTCGCGGTGTTGACTACCGCGATTTTCATGACGACGAGCTTTTCGTTCGCGGGCACGCACGCCTGGGCGACGAGTCCTAAGGGGCCGATCGGCGCGGTCGAGAAACTAGGGATTTTGCAGAAGGCCCAGGCGCGCTGGCATGCCTGGCGCGAAGAGCGCGAGCAGCGGCGAATGCGGCGGCGCGTCGAAGAGTCGCGGCTTTCGGGAAGGAGACCCGTTGCGCCGCAATCGATTGGAAAGGCCGAAGTCCTGAACGAGCCTCCGAAGACGATTCGACTGGCGGACGGGAGCGATATTTTCCGAGGCGAGACGGCAACGGAAGAAGAGGACGAGAAAGAGACAAGGGGATCTAATTCGAAGGCGTCCATTTTTGTTTTCAATCGAGACGCCGAGAAACCTGCAGCAAAAAAAGCGGGTGAGCCCAAAATCGCCAAGGGCACTCCCAATTACAAACTGCCTTCCCCTTCCCTGCTACGCGAGGGCTCGCGCAGCGAGAAACTGGATGAAGAAGAACTGAAACAGCGGGCGCGGGCGATTGAAGCGAAATGCCTTGAATTTGACGTGCAAGGGCGCGTGACGCAAATCAACCCGGGCCCGGTGGTCACCACGTTCGAGTTCAAGCCGGAAGCGGGCATCAAGTACAGCCGGATCACCGGGCTCACCGAGGATCTTTGCCTAGCGTTGCAAGCGGAATCGATTCTCATCGAACGCATTCCGGGCAAATCCACGATTGGCATCGAAGTTCCGAACGACAAGCGGCAGACGATTGCGCTGCGGGACATCATCGAGGCTTCGGAGTTCAGCAATTCTCCGAGCAAGCTGACGCTGGCGATGGGGCGCGATTTGCACGGCAGGATTCGCGTCACGGACCTCGCGGCCATGCCGCATTTGCTGATCGCCGGTTCCACCGGCACCGGCAAGAGCGTCTTCATCAATTCGCTGCTGATGTCCATCCTTTATAAGGCGAGTCCGGACGAAATCAAGCTGGTGCTGGTCGACCCCAAGCGCCTGGAACTGAATCTTTACGACAATATTCCCCACTTGATCGCGCCGGTGGTGACGGATCCGAAGATCGCCTCGAACGTGCTGCGCAACGCCACGCGCGAGATGGAGAACCGCTTGAAGCTGCTGGCGCAGCGCGGCGTTCGGAACATCGACCAGTACAATCGCACGTTCAAGAAGGAGCAGTCGCTCTCGCTCTTCGACAACCTGGAAGAAACGGAGCACAAGCCGCTTCCCTACCTGATCATCGTGATCGACGAGTTGGCCGACCTGATGATGGTGGACACGAACAATGTGGAAGAGTCCATCACGCGGCTGGCGCAGATGGCGCGCGCGGTGGGCATTCACTTGATTCTCGCGACGCAGCGTCCCTCGGTGGACGTCATCACCGGGTTGATCAAAGCAAACTTCCCCGCGCGCATTTCGTTCCGCGTGGCCAGCAAAGTGGACTCGCGCACGATTCTCGATTCGAACGGCTCGGAATCGCTCCTCGGCCGGGGCGACATGCTGTATCTACCGGCGGGATCGGCACGGCTGCATCGCATTCATGGCCCGCTGGTCACGGAAGACGAGATTACCGCTGTATGCGATTTCTGGCGCCAGCAGGCCCAGGCAAAATATCAGGAAGAGTTGCTGGAAGCGCCGAAAGACGAAAACGGAAAGGCCGAAGGCGCGTCGGATGAAGACAAAGACGCGGACGGCGGCGAGGACGTGGACGACGATCTCTACCAGGACGCCATTCGCGTCGTTTGCGACGCGGGCCGCGCATCCACTTCCACGCTTCAGCGGCGCTTGCGCATCGGCTATGGACGCGCGGCGCGGCTCATCGATTTGATGGAGAAGGACGGCATCGTGGGGCCGCCGGACGGCACCAAGCCTCGCGAAGTCCTCAAGAACCGCAACTGGATGCGTGAATTCGACGAATCCTCGTAGCGGACCCGCCAAGGAGGGCGCCTTCGCAAACCTCAACTAAGGCTCGCAAGGTGCTAGCTCTTTGGCGTATAGAAGCCTTGCACCCTTCCATCGCTCACGTTTTTCCTTCGATAGTTTCAAGGTCCAATTTTCGTACTTGCGCACAGGCTCCGACAGATCGAGTTCCAGTAGGTAGTCATCAATCAAGGACAATTCAAATGTCCTCAAGGACGCTGCGAATAGGTCCGGATTCTTGGGGTCGTATGCGAAATTCACATAGGGAGTAACAAACTCACCGCCCACTTTCTGAACCAGTTCGGTCAAATCGAGCGCACCCAAGTATTGGTCGGACCTAGACATGAGGAACGGACCCGGATAGACGAGGGAGAGAAACAGATGAGCTCCCTTGGATGTGAGTGCCTTAGCCACATCTTTTGGCTTCGAGTCGCTCGAATTGTCTCCCGCATCGGTAATCAGGTAAAGAACGTCCGAATTCGTCGGCGAGTCCAGAAGTCGGATCGCTGAGAGAAGAACGTCGTACACGGCGGTCCTTCCGCGAACTTTCTTGCTGACCTCATTCTGGTCGAAATGCAAGGCGCGCAGCGCTTCACGGATGGCAGGTCTGCCGGCTGAAAACCCAAGTTGCAGCTTGATTTTCGTGTCGAACACGAACAGCGCCACCTGCGCGGTCATTGGCATGGTGTCAACAGCATGAGTCGCCAAGTAAAGGGGCCTTTCCCATGTGCCAGCCATGCTCGCGCTAGCATCCAGAAGAATGACGACGCGATGCGGCCTGGTGTCCGGAGTTGCAGAAAGTATCTTGACCGGTTTTCCCCGGAATTGAGCCTCAAAATCGGCCGCTACAAGCCCGGGTACCGGCTTGCCCTGCAAGTCTTTGACGTGAACCGTCAGCGTTCGATGAGAGCAATCGTTCTGCTCCGGAGAGGCCGGAGCCGGGACGGTCAATAGGACCGTCGTGCACACGCAGAGGGCAAAATGTCTCCACATTGACGTGAAGCTAAATAGCACAAGCAAGGTTTCATGGCAAGGCGACTCAGCGTAACGGGTGCAGTCGTTGGGTTGGGTAACGAACCTTCCAGATGACAATCAAAAAGGAGATCAGCTATGTCTATTAGTGCTAACGCCTGATCGACGCCGCAAATCGGAAACTGACCCACTTCCTTCCGGTTTGACTCTTCTTCCCGCGAACCCTAGAATGAAAAGACTCGACTGTGCCAGGGTAGCTCATTGGTAGAGCGCCGCCCTGAAAAGGCGGGCGTAGCCAGTTCGATTCTGGCCCCTGGCACCATTCTGTCGCTTTCTTCGCTATTCTTGCATCGAACCCTTAGCGGGCATCGCATCAAAATCTGCCGGCACTACTCGCAGAAGGAGACTTCCCATGGCAACCGAAAGCAAAGATCAACCTGTGCTGGGTCATATCGATACCTTAGTCAAAGAAGAAGAGCGTCTGTACTCTAGATCTCAGCTCACGGATGATGATCGCGACCGCTTAGCGAAAATAAAGGTCGAACTGGACCAGTGTTGGGACTTGTTGCGGCAGCGCCGAGCCTTGCGAGAGTTCGGGCGCGACCCAGATGAGGCGAAAGTGCGCCCGCCGAAGATTGTTGAGAACTACGAGCAGTAGCCCCGGCTCACCTGGCGTTTAACCAGCCAACCCCCCAAAGAACTTAGCTTGTGGCGGAATCGTACATGCCGATCCCCCGGCACCATTCACAACTCCTTTACCGATCTGCCTACGAAAGCTACTTAGCCGGAACAACTTCCAGGGGCCGTACATCGCGCACAACGCGAGCGGCGAGCGCGTCCTCGGCAACTTCAAGATCGTAGCGCGTCTGGAGATTCATCCAGAAAGAGGGTGTGTTCTTGAAATAGCGGGCCAGGCGAAGCGCGGTATCCGCGGTGATACTGCGGCGGCCATTCACGATATCCGCAATCCGGGTGACCGGGACGCGCAGATCCAGCGCTACCCTGTTCATGCTCAGCTCCAGGGGAGCCATGAACTCTTCGCGAAGAATCTCTCCGGGATGCACCGGCTTCAGCTTTTTTGCCATCATGCCCTCCTAGTGGTAATCCACAATCTCAACTTCGTATGCGTGCCCCTCGCGCCACTCAAAACAAACCCGCCATTGGTCATTAATGCGGATGCTGTACTGGTCTTTCCGGTCACCCTTAAGCCGCTCCAGACGGTTTCCCGGCAGACTGGAGAGGGTTCGGAGATCCGGTGCGGCGTCAAGCAGGTCCAGCTTACGCAACGCTTGGCGCTCAATGGCCCTAAATCGGCGTACCGATTCGCGGCGAAAGAGCCGCTCGCTATCGGCGCATCGGAAGGACCGAATCACAGTCCAGTATTATACCGCTGGGCGTTAAACGTCAACCAGTATGGTATCAGTGGGAGGCGAGGGTAGGGATGACAAAGGCGTAGAGCACGTCCTGCACGGCAAAGATGAGGTACTGCCGTCCGTCGAGCTGGTAGGTCATCGGAGACGCGTCCAGGTGCCCGCCAGCGTTCAAGTGCCAAAGAGTCTTGCCAGTGGCGGGATCGAGCGCCAGAAGATTTCCGGAATTATCAGCAGTGAAGAGCAGATGTCCTGCGGTAGTCAGAATACCGGAGATGGTTTCGCCGTCTCCGAGTTCATGATTCCAAACCAGTTTGCCGGTGTGGGAATCCAGCGCGCGAAGCGTGGAATTGGCCCACAGGATTCGGTCGCGGCCGCCCCAGCCTTCCGCCTTCCCTGTTGCGGTGAGATAAAAAACGCTGAAGATCCGGCGGGCGTTGACATAGAAAAGACCCGTCTGGGGATCAAAGCTGGGCGCCATCCAATTGCTGGATCCATCGGAACCAGGCTCGACGAGCGCACCGTCGGGGCTGGGCGCCGATTCCGGCTTGGCAATTGGCCGCCCGCGCGAGTCAATGCCCTTGGCCCAGTTCTGGTCAATGAACGGAGCCGTCGTTAAATGCTGCCCGTTCGTGCGATCGAGCAGAAAGTAAAAACCATTGCGGCTGGCTTGCGCGAGGAGCTTGCGCGGCTTTCCCTTGAATTCCGCGTCGAAGAGAACGGGCGTTTCAACGGCATCCCAATCATGCACGTCGTGCGGCGAAGGTTGAAAATACCACGCGAGCTTCCCGGTGTCAGGATTCAGCGCCACGATCGAGCAGGTGTAAAGATTGTCGCCAGGGCGACCCTCACCAGCGAGCACCGGGTTGGGATTGCCAGTGCCCCAATACAGCAGATTTAGATCAGGATCGTACGTGCCCGTCATCCACGTCATACCACCCCCGTGGAGAATGGCGTCGGAGTCCTTGGGCCAAGTTTCCGAACCGGGCTGGCCGGGGTCCGGATCGGTGTACCAGCGCCACTGGATCGCTCCAGTAGCGGGATCGAGAGATTCCAGGAAACCGCGAACGTCCGTGACGTCTCCGGAAACTCCGACGACGACATGATCGCGGACGACCAGCGGCGCCATCGTCGCGAAGTAGCCGAGCTTCGGATCGGCAAGCTCGACAATCCAGCGAACAGTGCCATCCTTGGCATCGAGACAGACCATGTGCGCATCGGGCGTGGTGAAGTACAGCCAATTCTTGTACATGCCCAAGCCGCGATTGCCAACGTGGTCGCCTTCGGAAGCGCGATGATAGTGCCAGATCTCGCGGCCAAAGCGTGCATCCACGGCCCAAACGTTGTCGGGCGCCGTAAAGTAAAGAACGCCGTTCACTTCGAGAGGCGTCGCTTTAATCGTCGGCGCGTGCGGATGAAAGATCCACGCGAGAGTGAGCGAGCGGACATTGCCGGCGTTGATCTGGTCGAGCGGGCTGAAGCGCCGGCCTGAATAGTCGCCGTTATACGTGGGCCAGGTATCGGTTGCGGGTTTCAGCAGGGCCGCGGAGTCGAGCCCTTGCGCCACGACAGACTGTGCATGCATGTCGAGCGCGAACAGCAGCAGGATGACGAGCACGGCTCGGCTGAGCAGAGAGAGGATTGCATCAATTGCAAGACGCTTCTCGCAACTGCGCCTGCTCTGGATCATGCCACGCAACTCAGAAAACATTTCTACCTCAGTTTTCCAACTCGGGTGCTTCTCGCTATTTCAGACTTTCTAGATACGCAAAGAGGTTGTGAAAATCCGTTTGCGTGAGCTTATCGAGAAGCTCGCGATGGGCGGCCAGCGGATCCTGCAATTCGACCTTGACCCGATCGCGAGAGAGCGAACGGTACCAACCGGAAGCGTCGCGCAGGGCGATTACAAAATCATCGGCGTGCGCCAAAGGCCCCTTGATCTGCTCGCCAGAGGGCAGCGTCACGACAGCGATAATGTGCTTGCCCCCGGGATAAAGCATGCGTGCTTCAAGATCAATGGGCGAGTACCTGGCGGCGATACCAGCAAGATCGCCAGTTGGGGAATGACAACTTTTACAGCCACCCGCGCCATTGAAATACGCTTTACCGGCCACCGCGTCGCCGGTAAGCAGCTTCTCGAGGGGATACTTGCTTGGGACCTCCCCCGAATTTAGCGCTTCGGCGGCACGCGCGTGCAGATAGGCGGCAATGTCCTGCACTTGCTGATCGGTCAACGACAATGGCGGCATCCCTTTATCCGCGCGGCCGAGATGAATGACTTCACCGAGTTTGTCGCCTTTGACGTCATGCGCCACCAGCGGCGAGCGAACGAGGTCCGGCCCGCGAGCGCCCGTGGCATCAGGGCCATGACAGAATCCACAAGATTCTTTGAACTGTTCGCGCCCGCGTTCCACGACCGGGTCTGAAGAATTCACCTGCGGCCGAGCCGCGGAATCCCGCGAAGCAAAAAGAAAAAAGACCGCAGCACACGCCATTGCGAATTTGGCCACACGACGCGACGCAAGCCCACTCCTTCGCATCTTCACTCCTGATTTGAATGCAAGCTGACAGCCATACAATATCACTGTCCTGGTGGAATCCCGGAAGAATCGGGCTGGCGCCAATGATATGCTGTGCAGCGCGCGATAGAAGTTAGGTCGCAGTTGGAGGCCCACATTCGACACGTTCCGCAGGCCATCCGACGGCACGATAGTTGCCCTAGAAAATGTGGATGATAAACCTGAGAATGAGATTTCAGCGAGACAAATGCTTTCTCCGTTTAGTTTGCGCCGTTTTTGCTTCGCTACTGCTCTGCGCGTCTGCGCTGGCTCAAGACAAGGTGCAACCGCTACCGGCTGGGCGGTCCAGTGCTGAGAAACGTGCCGAGCTTTCCCTTGAAGCCACGCGCGGAAATCCACTCGCGCTCTACCACTTCCTTCTCGGGATGCCCAAGGGCGCCGACCTGCACAATCATTTGAGCGGCGCCGTCTATGCGGAATCCTGGATTCGCGCCGCGGCCGAGGATCACTTGTGCGTCAACGTCGCCAAGCTTGCTTTCGTAAAGCCCCAAGCGGAGGCCGCCGGCAGGCCGGAGCAGGCGGCATGCGGCGATGGCAACTTGCCCGCCGCAAACGCCTACAAGGACCAGCAACTCTTCGACGCCCTCGTGGATGCTTTCTCCATGCGGGGTTTCGTGCCTTCACCGGGCGTCACGGCGCACGACCATTTTTTCGATGCGTTTGGAAGATTCGGCGGCACCGAACATCGGCATCTCGGGGAATGGATCGACGAGGTGGCCACACGCGCCGCCGCGCAAAACGAACAATATCTGGAATTGATGCACACCCCGGAATTTGGCCACACCGCAGTTCTCGCCAGAGAAATTGGCTGGAATGAAGATTTTGCGCGAATGCGTGCCGAATTGCTGGCGCGCGGACTGCGCGACGATGTCGCGCTCGCCAAGACTGCTCTCGACCAGGCCGAAGCACTGCGCAACAAGCTCGAACACTGCGGCCAACAGGATCAAACTCCGGCGTGCCAGCTTCAGGTGCGTTATCTCTGCCAGGTTTTGCGCGGATTCCCGAAGGAACAGGTTTTTGCGCAAACGCTGCTGTGTTTTGAAACGGCGATTGCTGACCCGCGCTTTGTCGGCATTAATTTTGTCATGCCCGAGGATGGCTACACCTCCATGGCGGATTACGCGCTGCACATGCGCCTGATTGCCTTCCTCCACGCACTCTACCCGAAAATCCACTTAAGCCTGCACGCCGGCGAACTCGCGCCCGGCCTGGTTCCCTATGAAGGTCTCTGCTGCCACATTCGCCTGGCGGTCGAACAGGCTCATGCCGAACGCATCGGACACGGCGTTGACATCATGTACGAAGACCAGCCTCATTCTTTGCTGCAAGAAATGGCCGCGAATCATGTGATGGTGGAGATCAGTCTCACCAGCAATGATGTAATTCTCGGGGTCAGTGGCAAAGATCACCCGTTTCCCGTGTACCGGCAGTTTGGAGTGCCGGTGGCTCTGGCCACCGATGATGAGGGAGTCTCGCGCATCAACCTGACGCACGACTATGTCCGCGCGGTCCAGACCTACGGCCTGAGCTATGCCGATCTCAAGAAAATGGTTCGCACTGGACTCGAGCACAGCTTCCTGGCCGGGGCGAGTTTGTGGAACTCGCCGGACACATTCACGCGGCTCGTTGCGGCTTGTACGCAGGATTCTGCAGGTGCGGACAAACCTTCAGCGCGTTGCGCAGCGTTCTTACAGTCCAATGAAAAAGCGGCCCAGCAATGGGAACTGGAGCGCCGCTTCCGTGTTTTTGAAGCCCCGCAGTAAACTGCATTTCCCCAGCTCGCGGCGAAACTGTTCGAATCCGTTGAACTGAAAACGGCAATTTTTTTCATCATTGCGCAAATAGCAGCTTGCGGGATACGGCGGCATCGATTAGATTCCGCACAACAAGCTCTTGGAACGAGGGGGACTTCGCAGGGAAACCGCCAAGCAAACATTTTCGAAGAGGACACATCTCAATCAGCACCAGACCGCGATGGGGGACGGCCATGAAATGGAAAACCGTATTCCTGGGGTTGCTGGTAATTCTGATTTTCTCGCCTGCCACCCACGCACAGACCGGCTCGATTGCGGGCACAATCACGGATAGCAGCGGCGCAAGCGTCCCGAACGCCAAAATCACTGCGCAGAACGTCGCTACCGGCATGTCACGCTGGGTGCAAACAGACGAATCCGGCGTCTACCGGATAACCAACCTGGATCCGGGAGTCTATGACGTTCAAATCGAGCATCCCAGCTTTAACACCGTTCTGTATTCGCAAATCCCCTTGAGCGTCGATCAGGTTTTGACCCTCGACGCCAAGCTCGTGGTGAGCGCCGTCAAGGAAATCTTGAAAGTCGCAAGCGAATCCGTTGCCCCGGTGGACCTGAACGACGCGCAGGTTGGAAACCTCGTGGACAGCCGTCAGGTCGAGAATCTGCCTTTGATTTTGCGCGATCCCTACCAGCTCATTCTTCTCTCTCCGGGCGTCGTTCAGACGAACACTCTTTTCGGTGGATTCTCGGTAAACGGCTCGCGCGAACGCAGCAACAATTTCATGCTCGATGGCGCGGACAACAATGACCCGGACATGGGCGGTTTCCCGAGAGGGCTCAGTTCCCTCAACCCGGAAACCACGCAGGAATTTCGCGTGTTGACAAATAGCTATCTCCCCGAATTCGGCCGCAACACCGGCGCGATCATCGATATCGTTACCAAGCGCGGTTCGAACGATTTGCATGCCGATCTTTACTGGTTTGGCCGGTACACCGTGCTTTCCGCCAAAGACTTTTTTGCCCAGGACCGCAACCAGGAACCCTTTGTGCGCAACCAGTTCGGTTTTTCGGCGAGCGGGCCGATTCAGAAGAAAAAAACTTTCTTCTTCGCGAACGAAGAGCTGCAGCGCTTCAGCACCACGCTCTTGAGGTCCAGCATCGTCCCCACCAAGGAGTTTAAGACTGGACAATTCACTTAT
>Ga0307479_10005309_pt1 | contig 11793 bp, 6 predicted proteins | sample atmos_gasesECM4C_FD_203743 | JGI IMG/M metagenome (GOLD analysis project Ga0307479, IMG submission 203743) | Hardwood forest soil microbial communities from Morgan-Monroe State Forest, Indiana, United States - atmos_gasesECM4C_515 | ecosystem: Environmental > Terrestrial > Soil > Temperate... | reverse complement strand
GGTCGCGTAGGCTTGCAATCGCAGGACCGTCGAATAGTAGGCGCGGTTGTCCTCGCCGGCGCCGACCGTGTTGTTGTCGTCGATGTTGCGTCCGTAGAGGACGCCCCAGGCCGCGTCGAGTATTTCCGGCACCACTGTGAGTTGCATCTGGTTGCCGATTTGCACGTCAAACTGCCGGTCGGTGATGTCGTGAATATATACAGTATACGTCTGCCCGAGATAAGTCTCGGTGGAGAAATTCTGCGGGTGCAGGCGAATGACGTGACCGTAGAGGCTGCTCCAGCGCAGGGGGCCCAGCTTGCCGAAGCCGAGATAGCCAAAGAGCTTCCACGAAGTGGAGCTGCGCGGCTGGGGAAGCGGCAGCCGGTCCTCGTGCGGGTTGTCGAGGAAGAAGTGCTGGGCCACCTCGTGGCGAAGATAGTCGGCGTAATCGATTCCCGGCGTCGCATAAGGCGCATTGCGATTACCGACGATGGACGGTTCATAGAGTCCTTGGAACCCGAGGCCCAGCTCGAGGCTGGGATCGAGGTGGGCGTTGGCCCAGACGCCGCCGCTGAAGACGGTGTCGTATTGTGCGCCGCGGATGTCGTAGCCGGCGTCGCCTGCCCCGACCAGGAGATCGAGCGTTTCGCCGTGATAGAAGGAAGAGAGCCCGACGGTGTCGGAAAAGATCTCCACCGGCCGGAAATCATAGAGACCCAGATCGCCGGGATAGTAATCTAGCGTACCCATGCGCCAGGTGACTTTGTCGAGCAGGATATTGCCCGCTGAGACGTGGAGCTGGGTGACACGGAAATTGCCCAGGCTGCCCCCGCCCACGTCGGTGCCGGCAAACGATCCTCCCTCGACGCGCGCGTTGACCGCGGCCCACGGCTCGGCGCCCGAGGGATCGCTCTGCAGCACGTTGAGCTGCATCTGCAGCATGCCGTAAGGACCTTCGTTCAAGAGGCGCCCGCTGATGTTCCACAGGCCGAGCTTGGAGTCGCTGCCCTCGAAATCGGGGCGGGTCATGATCCGGTAATACCCGCCGGCGCTGAAGCGGCTGACCGGTGCGTCGGCCAGCGCCGCGCAGGGCAGCAACAATGCCACGAGCACGAACTGCTTCATTCCGCCGCCTGCAGAACGACGATGGAATGCCCCACCACCCCATAGCTGGCTCCCGGAATCACTGCCGGCGCATCCAGCGTGATGTTGCCCGACGCCGCCGCGTCACCTTCGAAATAGGTCTGGGTATCGAGCAGCCGCCGCCAGGCGATACCGGGCGGCAGCTGGAAAGTCACATTGCCGCTCTCCATGTTGATCATCACGAAGAGCTGCGGGCCTTGGGAGGCGTCGGAATAGAACTGCGCGATGTGCTTGCTGTCCCAATTGGCATCGCCCAGCGTTTCCGATTTCCAGGCAAACGGCTCGGCCGCGGGATAGTCGTCGAAAGCAAAGGCATAGGAATGCTCGCGGCGGAAGCGCAAGAGCTGTGTCACGTAGTCGTGCATGCGCCCGCGCTCGGGGCTCGCCTGCCAGCCGCCCCAGTCGAACCAGCTGAAGGGATTGTCGGCCTCGGTGGTATAGGCGTTGTTGTTTCCCAGCTGCGTGCGCATCCACTCGTCGCCGCCGAGCAGCATGGGCGTCCCCTGCGCGATCATCATGGCAGTGAGCAGGTTGCGGATCTGCTGCCGCTTGAAGCTCTCGTCCGAAGTCCAGTTGCGCGAGCGGTTGTTGTTCTCGCCCGAGAGCGGATCGCAGAACGCGCTCGCGGGCGAGGTGCAGCAGACGGGATTCAGCGGGCTGCAGCCGTCGAGCTGCCGCTCGTAGGAGAAGAGATCATAGAGAGTGAATCCGTCGTGCACGCTGACGAAGTTGACCGAGTGATAGGGGCGGCGCTGCGAGGGATGGAAGAGATCATAGGAAGCGGTCATGAACGAGCCGCCGTCTTTTCCATATTCCGTGCCGTGCAGAGTAAAGAAGTGCGTCGGGCAGGCCTGCACCGCCTGTCCGGCGCAGACGCCGGAATTGCATGCGGCGCCCCCGGAGCAATCGACGCTGCTGGCGCAGAAGCCGCACTGCGAACCATTGCAGTGCGAGAGCGGCGCCTGGCAGTCCGCGTCCGACTTGCAGGCATTGCGGTTGCAGTCCTCGGGCCGCACCAGGCCCGTGGTCCCGTCCCAGTTGGCGAACTCGCGCCACCAGTCGCGGAAGCCGCCGTTCCATTCGTACCAGCCCACGCCGCCGCGCACCGTCGAGGCGGGGAACTGTCCCAGATAGCTGTTCACCAGCGACCAGGGCTCGGCGATGATGCGCGTGTTGAAAGCCTGCAAGACCGGATCGTCGACGATGGTCTGCAGCATGGTCTTCGCGGGATCGAAGGTCTCATACTTCAAGTCGTCCTCGCCGAGGACGGGCGCGAGGTCGAAGCGGAAGCCGTCGACGTGCATCTCCTGGGACCAGTAGTGCAATGAATCGAGGATGAGTTGCTGCATGGGCGTGTTGTTGCAGCGGGTCATGTCACCCACGCCGGTGTCATTGACATAGAAGCCGCGGTCGTCCTGCAGAGCGTAATAAGCCGAGTTATCCAATCCGCGGAATGAATAGAGGCCGGCCACTTCCTTGGGATCGAAGTTACCCAGGTCGCTGATCGGATCGCCCGAGATGTCCAGGTTGATCTTGTCGCGCCACAGCCCGCCCTCGCCGGTGTGGTTGTAGACCACGTCGAGAAACACCTCCAGCCCGCGCTGGTGGAGCTGATCGACCATCCACTTGAACTCGTCGATGGGCATGCCCGGCCGGCGATCCGCGGCATAGTCCAGCTCGGGAGCGAAGAAACCGATGGTCTGGTATCCCCAGTATCCGCCGTCGAGGGGCTTTTGAAAGACGGGCATCAGCTCGACCGCATTGATTCCCAGCGCCTTGAAGTAATCGGCCTTCTCACCCAGGCCGCGAAAGGTGCCGGGATGCGCGACTCCGGAAGCCGCGTCGGCGGTGAAGCCCTTGGGGTGCACCTCGTAGACGATCAAGTCCTGCCAGCGGTGGCCCGCGGGCGGCGCCGCGCTCTGGCGCATCGCGCGCCAGTCGGATTCGGTCGCACTCCAGGCATAGCTGCTCTGCACCACCACCGACTTCGCCGCCGCGCCGTAGTCGATCTGCGCGCGCTGCGGGCCCGAGGCGGTCGAGCCTTTGGACCAGTCGTGATCGCGGGTGAGGGCGCGCGAGTAGGGATCGAAGAGCAGCTTGTTGGGGTCGAAGCGGTTTCCGGCCGCGTCGACGTCGGCGATGAAGCCGTCGACGGTGCCCGGCTTCCAGGTGGGCACATAGGGCCAGTTCGGCCCCCAGGCGATGTAGCCGTAGATGGTGCCGAGGCCGACGCCCTCGACGAAGATGTTCCAGACGTCGCCGAAGCGGGTCATGTCGAATTGCCGCACCGGGTGGTCGGAGTCGGGGTCGTCGAAGATGGCCAGCTGCACCTTGCTCGCGTGCTCCGAGTAGACGGAGAAGTTCACGCCGGTGGAGGTGAGCGTGGCGCCCAGGTGGCGCAGCGCCGCCACGTCGGCCGCGGAGTAATCCGGCGCCAGCGGCTGCGCGCGGTAGAGGTGCGGGTAGTCGCCGCGGGCGCAGCCAAGCAATGAGCAGATGGCCAGGGCGGCGAGGAGCTTCATCGGGGCGCGCATTGTACTCTGGAGGGGATGGACCCACGGCATCGGCTGTCCGGCGTATCTCCCTCGGAGTTCACCAAGGCCCGCGATGCGCTGGTCAAGGAGTTGCGCGCGGCCGGCCAGGAGCAGGAAGCGAAACGCATCGCGGCGCTGCGCAAGCCGCCGGCTGCGCTGTGGGTCGCCAACCAGCTCGGCCGGCGCGCGCCCAAGGCCGTGGCTGCGTTGATCGATGCGGCGGAAAAGCTGAAGCGCGCGCACGGCAAGGGCCACGCGGATGCGCTGCGCGCGGCGATGCAGGAGCAGCGCGAGTCGCTGCACCAGCTGCTGGAGGCCGCGCGGCAGGCGGCCGCCGAGATCGGCGCGCGGGCCACGGTGGACCTGGAGCGGCGGGTGCAGAGCACGGCGCAGGCGGCGGCGGCCTCGAATCCGCAAGCGCTGCGCGACGGCACGCTGGATCAGGAGCTCGCGCCCTCGGGCTTCGAGGCGCTGCAGGATGTGAAGATTGCCGAGCAGCCGGCGGCGAAGAAGCACGAGGAGGAGCGCGCCGCTCGCGAACGGAGCCTCGCCGAGGAGACCGCGCAGCGGCTGGCGGCGGAGGCGGATGATCTGGAACGCGCCGCCGCTCTCGCTCGAGATCGAGCACTCGAAGCGCGGCGCAAGTCCGACGAGGCGGCCGCACGCGCGCGCAAGAAGCCCTGAGTCAGCCGGCCTTCTGATACGTGCCGACCAGCTCGGCCTTGCCGAGCACGTGGCCGGCAAAGGCGCGCTCGAGGCGCTGTCGCGTGGGCGTCCCGAGGTCGTCGAGCGCCGTGTCGAGGGCATGGAGCTCGAAGAAGTAGCGGTGCCGGCCGATGGGCGGACACGGCCCGCCGTAGCCGGCGCGCTTCCAGTCGTTGAGGCCCGGAAGGGTTCCGGCCGGCAGCGCCGGGTCGCTCACGCCCTGCGGCAAACCCTTGCAGTCGGCGGGAAGGTTGTAGAGGACCCAGTGCACCCAATCGGTCTTGGGCGCCTTGGGGTCGGGCGCGTCGGGGTCGTGCACGATGAGGGCCAGGCTTCGGGTCCCGGCCGGCGCGCCCGCGAACTCCAGCGCCGGCGAGACGTCCTTGCCTTCGCAGGTGTGCAGCGCAGGAATGGAGCCGTTGTTCCCGAAGGCGGGCGAGCGGATGGTCAGCATGCGCGCACTCTGCTCCCGCCCTCCGCTCCGTCAAGACGCTCTCAACTGGAATGACCGCTGGATGTTGGGGGGTCCAGGGGGCTTGTGTCGCGTGGGCCCGAAGGGCGCCACGTGACTGAGTGAACTCCCCCCTGGTGGAGGCGCCGCAGGCGCCGGACAGCAACGCCTGCATCGAGGCACAAGGGTCAACCCAAGCAACGGTGGTACATCTGCTCCGTGGAGAAACCTCGCGTCTTCATCACGCGCAGGCTCGCGCTCGACCCCGCCTCGGTGCTGGGCAAAGGCATCGAGATCGATGTGCACGATTCCGAGCTCGCGCCCGAACGCTCCGACCTGCTGCGCCGCACGCGCGAGGCTTCGGCGCTGTTGCCCATCCTCGCCGACCGCATCGATGCCGAGGTGATCGAGGGATCGCCGCGCCTGCGCATCGTCGCCAACCACGCGGTGGGAACCGACAACGTGGACGTGGAGGCCTGCACCCGCCGCGGCATCTGGGTGACCAACACGCCCGGCGTGCTCACCGACTCGACGGCGGACATGACCTGGGCGCTGATCCTGGCGCTGGCGCGGCGGCTGCGCGAGGGAGAGCGCATGCTGCGCGCCGGCGAGTACCGCGGCTGGGCGCCCACCATCCTGCTCGGGCGCGAGCTGCGGGAGAAGACGCTGGGCATCCTCGGGTATGGCCGCATCGGGCGGGCGGTGGCGCGGCGCGCGGAGGGCTTCGGCATGCGGGTGCTCTTCACCGCGCGCGGCGGCGGCGTGCCGCTCGACGAGCTGCTCCAGGAGTCGGATGTACTTAGTATACATTGCCCCCTGACGCCCGACACGCACCACCTCATCGGCCCGGCCGAGCTGTTGCGCATGAAGCGCGGCGCGCTGTTGGTGAACACCGCGCGCGGGCCCATCGTCGACGAGGCGGCGCTGGTGGCGGCGCTCGAGGCCCGACATCTGGGCGGCGCGGCGCTCGACGTCTTCGAGCACGAGCCCGCCGTGCACGCGGGCCTGGTCAAGCGCGACGACGTGGTGCTGCTCCCGCACCTGGGCAGCGCCACCGTCGAGACCCGGCAAGAGATGGCGCGGCTCGCGCTCTCGCAGGTGGAGCTGGTCTTGCGCGGCGAGCGGCCGACGCACCCGGTGAACGAGGTGGCGGCGCCGTGAATCATCGGCGAATGATGTCGCGCTACTTGTAGCCGGAGATGATCGCGCTGCTGACGGACGGAGGGGCCCACTCGACGCACAGGGTCTCGCCGGCCGCGACCAGGATGCGCGTGCCGATCACGCTCTGCGTGCCGGACAGACCGATGGGGCGGCCGGGTCCCGACTTGCAGGTGCTGCTCCCGCGAACCACGTAGGGGTTTGCGCTGTAGGTCATGCTGGTGATCACCAGCGGCCCGGTGCCGAGGGTCGCGGCCAGATTGGAGCCGTCGGTCGCAACGCCTCCAGGGCAACTTCCGCCCGAGCAGTCCTGGCCGTAGACGGACACGCAATCCTGGCCGGATACGCAGGATGTGATGGAGCATAAGTCGATGGCGGAGCAGTTGGCGTAGTAGGACAGCGAGAATAGATGCGCCGGGTCGTCGCTCATCGGCACGACCGGGACGGTGCCTCCGTCGGCGAAAGCTCCGTCGCGGCCCGCCGGGCCTTGCGGTCCCTGCGTCCCCTGCGGACCTTGCGGTCCTGCTGGTCCTAGCGGTCCCTGGCTGCAAGCCACCACGATCGCGCTCAGCAATCCCGCTCGCCACATGATTCTGCCCTCCGCTTTCTGACGATACTGGACTCGGCGCTGGCCCGCGTTCGTGGCGCCGCCAGAATTGTACGCGGCGGTGCCAGGGCTGAGAAACGCCGCCCTGGTCAGGGGTGGAGCGCGAAGAGCGTGCCGGCGGCGTCGACCACGTATAGCATGCCGTTGGACCAGGTCGGCGCCGCGTAGATGTGCCCCGGAGTGGCCTGCTTGAAGAGCACCGCGCCGTTCGACTGGTCCACCACCCACAGCTCGCCCGCCGCGTCGGAAGTGTGCGAGACGCCCGCGAGCACCACGCCTCCGACGGTGGCGAGCGCCGGCAGCACGAACCCGTCGGGATGGATCTTCCAGAGGAAAGCTCCGGTCGCGGGATTGAGCGCCGCGATGGTGCCGGGGAACCCGTCGGGCGTGGCGCCGCCGCCGACGAAGAGCGTGCCGCCGGCGAACGCGGCGCTGACGATCGAGGTCTCGCCCACGTCGGGCGATGCGCCCCCCGCGGCGATCTGCGTCTTCCAAAGCACGCCGGCCGCGAGGTCGTCGCGGTCGAGCGCGTAGACGTAGCCGTTCTTGTTGGTGGCCGCGATCAGATGGCGGCCGTCGGCGGTGTCGAACAGCGTCGGCGAGGCGCCGAAGTCGGCGTCGGTGGAGAAGCCGCTGGTGACCGGCTGATAGGAATCGAGCGTCTGCATCGTCGAGGGATCGATGGCGACGAACGCCTGCTCGTACGGCACCGAGGTGGCGTTCACGCCGGCCGCGGGATTGCCGGTGGTGAGGAAGAGGCGGCCAGTGGTGGCGTCGTACGCTGGCGTGGTCCAGACGCCGCCGCCGCTGTGGTTGACGGGATCGGTCCACCAGGTGCCGACCACTGCGCCGGTGGCGGTGTCGAGCGCCGCCACGCGGCCCGGCTGCTCGCCGCAATTCGCTTCCTCGAGCGTGGCCACGCCGACGAACACCCGGCTGCCCACGGGGAAGGCGCCCGACCAGAGGAAGAGATCGGCGGCGGTATCGGCGATCGAAGTCGTCCATTCGGAGGCGCCGGTGTCCTTGTCGAAGGCGTAGACGTCGCCGTTGCCGCCGACGGCGTAGATGGAGTGTCCGACCACCGCCGGCGTGCCGATGGGGCCCTGGTTCCAGCCGACGCAGCTGCTCTTGGTGCTCAGGCCGAGCGGCTGCGACCACAGCTTCTGGCCGGTGGCCGCGTCGAGCGCCATCAACGCGCCACCGCCGGCCACGACGTAGAGCGTGCCGCCGACGACCAGCGGGTTCGCCGCGCTGCCGTACGAGACGCTGACGGTGTAGGCGAGCTTGAGGTTTTGCGCTTGCGCAGCGGTGAGCGCGTCGGGGGAGTTGGCGGTGCCCGAGGGGTCGTGCCGGTAGAGGGGCCAGTCGGTGGTGCTGACGATGACTCCGCCGTCGCTGCCGCTTCCGCCGTCGGGTGCGCCGGCATCGGGAGCGCCCGCGTCGGGAGGTCCACCGTCTGGCGGTGGCGGCGACGACGCTCCGCCGGTGAGCGTGAAGTTGTCGAACCAGATGCCGGCCCAGGTGGCGGCGATGCCGGCCGCGCCGGCCGCGGTCAGAGCGGCCGAGGAGGAATCGGTGGCGCTGAGCTTCAGCTTTCCATTGACGTAGCCGGCGAGCGACACCGGAGCCGCGCCCTCGACGACGAAGGAGAAGCTGGACCAGCCGGTCAGGTCTGCGATGCCGCTAGGCGCCGACGCCAGCACCGTCACGCCGCCGCCGCTGTATCTGCGCAGCTCGACGACTCCGTCGGCGCGCAGCGCGAGCGCGTAGCGGCTGCTGCCGCTGCCGCGCAATTCCAGCATCGACTCGCCGCCGGCGAAGTTCACCATCTGCGCGTCGATGCGGCAGTCGGCGCAAGCGATGCCCGCGACCTCCGCGCGGTCGAGCGCGTCGAGATCGGAGTTGGCTTCTTTCGAGTCGTCGCGCCAGGCGCCCACGAGCACCGTCCAGCTCGAGCCCAGGCCCGACGAGACGGTGCGGTTGAAGTTGTCGAAGAAGAGCACGCCGCTTCCGACCCCGCCGCCGTCGGGAGCGCCGGCATCCGGAGCGCCCGCGTCCGGAGTCCCACCATCCGGCGGTGGCGGCGGTGGCGGCGACGACGCGCCGCCGGTGAGCGTGAAGTTGTCGAACCAGATGCCGGCCCAGGTGGCGGCGATGCCGGCCGCGCCGGCCGCGGTCAAGGCGGCCGAGGAGGAATCGGCGGCGCTGACCTTCAGCTTTCCATTCACGTAGCCGCTGAGCGACACCGGTCCCGCGCCCTCTGCGACGAAGGAGAAGCTGGACCAGCCGGTCAGGTCGGCAATCCCGCTCGCCGCGCCCGCCAGCACCGTCACGCTCCCGCCGCTGTACCTGCGCAGCTCGACGACTCCGTCGGCGCGCAGCGCGAGCGCGTAGCGGCTGCTGCCGCTGCCGCGCAATTCCAGCATCGACTCGCCGCCGGCGAAGTTCACCATCTGCGCATCGATGCGGCAGTCGGCGCAGACGATGCCCGCAACCTCCGCGCGGTCGAGCGCGTCGAGATCGGAGTTGGCTTCTTTCGAGTCGTCGCGCCAGGCGCCCGCGAGCACCGTCCAGCTCGAGCCCAGGCCCGATGAGATGGTGCGGTTGAAGTTGTCGAAGAAGAGCACGCTGCTTCCGACGCCGCCGCCGTCGGGAGCGCCGGCATCGGGAGCGCCTGCGTCCGGAGCTCCAGCATCCGAGGGAGGAGGCGGCGGCGGTGGCGCGTTGGGAACCGGCGCGAAGACCAGCGCCAGCGATCCCGAGCTGTTGGCGTCGGGGGTATCACCGTAGAAGCAGGGCACCTGCGCCGCGGCATCCGGCAGCACCTCCGGCGCGGCCGGATATCCTTTGAACCCGCCGCTGCCGTCGAGGAGCTGCGGCGCGCCCAGCGAACCATTGCCGAGGACTCGATAGTAGAACTGGTAATCGGTATTCGTCGCCAGCGCGCGATTCCAGAAGATGAACACCTCGCCACCCACGCGCGCGACGGCCGGCTGCAGCGCCCAGTCGGCCGTGCTCTCGATCAGCTGCGCCGCGCTCCAGCTCCCGTCCCAGTGGCGATAGTAAAGCTGCTGGGCAATGTCTTTGTAGACGAGGTGCACGCCGCCCTGGCCGTCGCCCGCCGCGCTCATCGCGGCGCCGTGGTAGATGCCCTCCGAGAACACCACTTGCCGCGCGCTCCACGATCCGAGCGCATCGGAATCCGAGCGCAGCCGCATGTAGCCGGGCGATCCTCCCTGCGCGCCGTAGAGCAGCATCAGCCGGTTGCCGCCCACCGGCATGATGCGCCCTCCCGGCCGGCCGGCGAAGTTGTCGAGCGACGGCTGCTCGGCAAACGTCACGCCGCCGTCGGTGCTCACCGCCATCACCATGTTGAAGGTGCCGTCGGAGTTGAGCCGCTGCGCGAAGATCCAGAGTCGGCCCAGCGAGTCGCGCGCCAGCTCGGCGCGCAGATACGCCGTCGTGCTGGAGGTGGAGTCGAAGACTTTCACCGCCGTCTGCGGAATCCAGTCGGCGTGGCCGTTCCAGCGCCACCACTGGAAGTAGACGTCGTGCGCCGTCGAGCCCGCGATCGTCGGACCCTCGTACGAATAGACCAGCGCCACGTCCATGCCCACCGCCACCGCGTCGCCGGTGTCGCGATCGAGCGAGGTATCCTGGATGGGCGCGTACCAGCTCCAGGTCTGGGCCTCGTCGGTGCTGCGCCACCAGCCGAGCCAGTGCCCGCCGGCTCCGTCCTGCTGGAGCGCCAGGAGCCAGGTCGCGGGGTTGCCGTCCTGCGGGTCGAGCCGCACCACGTGCCGCGCGGCCGGCAAGGTGAGCGCATTTCCGACGCCGATGCCGGCGACCGAAGTCACTGCGAGGAGCGCCGCGACCGGAACCTGAAGCATCCCCCGCCCCCACCTCCCTCGGGCAAGGTAAGGACGGCCTTCGCTGCCGTGCACGGTCCGGCGAGCCGCACGCCTGCTCGCCCGGATCCGTAATGGCCGCATCGAGGTATTCTTGCGGGCGGCAGGCCTTCGCCGGGGGAGCCCATGAACAAGCGACTGCACCTGCGCGTGCTCGGCGCGACGCTGCTGCTCGTCGTCGTTCTTTTGGCCTTCTATTTTGGCGGCATCTTTTCCCAGCTCGAGCTGGCGGCGCTGGACACCGCGTCGCAAACCAATGCGCGCTTGCACTGCTGCGCGGGGCCGAGCTACCCGCGCGGCGGCGAACTGGGGCAGGCAGCGGCCGTCGATCAATGCCCTGGCGCCCTGCGCATGCTGCGCTGGATCTCGCGCGGGGTGAGCGGCTCTGCCGCGCAAGCGAGGCAGATCCTCGGCAACAACTGTCCGGCCGCAAGCGGCGCCATGGCCTGGAGCGAGACGTCTCCGGCGGCGCCCGCCGCTGCTGCGACCGCACCGCCAACGCCGCCGGCTTCCGTGGCGAACGCTGCCGAGCCGGCGCCCGCTCCCGCCGCGGAAGCTGCCGGCCCCGAACCAGAAGTCCAACTCGCCGCGCCGAAGCAGGCCGGCCTTCCCTGGTGGCTCGACCCGCGCGAGCTGCGCTGCAAAGAGTTCCCACCCCAATGCGAGGGCGGGCCTTGTCCGGCGTTCAGCCGCGCACTGCTGCTGGCGGCGGCGGATCTGCCGGCCGCGGAGCGCGCCGCGCGGCTGCGGGCCTGGATGTGTGGCGGAGCGGACCAAACCCGCGCGGTGCTGCGCGGTGCTGCGCGATGCTGCGGAGGTGCTGCAGGCGGAGTCTTCCTCGTCGCCGGAGGCGCCCTCGCCGGGACGGCCCGCGCTCCCGCCGGCGGCCGCGCAACGCGTGCTCTGCGAGCTTCCCTGGGTCTCGCTCCTTGGCGACGACCAACTGCTCCAGCTGACCAAGTGCCCGCAATGCGAGCGGGACGACGAGTCAGGCGGAGATTCCTACGGCGACGACCCGCTCCCCTGCAGCCCCGGAGGCGGGGCCTGCGCCCTGGCATATGCGCAAGGTCTCGAAGCCTTCGCCGCGTCCGTGTCGAGCGACGTTGCAAGGTGCGCCTCGAGCGCGCGCGATGCCAATGCAGCCGCCCTCGAAGCGGCACATCAGCGCGAGCTCGAGCACGCCCGCCGCGAGATGGAGCGGCTACGCGCGGCGAAGCCGCTCGACGGAAGCGGATGGAAACAGCTGGCCCGGGTCGCCTTCCTGCTCGACTACAGCGAGCTGAAGCCGACGCGCGGCTCGCACTC